>Ga0315899_10000278_pt1 | contig 63814 bp, 70 predicted proteins | sample LakEriMetagenome_2_FD_203518 | JGI IMG/M metagenome (GOLD analysis project Ga0315899, IMG submission 203518) | Freshwater fungal communities from buoy surface, Lake Erie, Ohio, United States - Buoy 4 MA112 | ecosystem: Environmental > Aquatic > Freshwater > Lake | place: USA: Lake Erie, Ohio... | reverse complement strand
TGCACCAACGCCTCTTGGAAGAGCCCGATTTCCAGAATGGCGATTACACCATCAAATGGCTTGAAGAATGGCTCGCGAAGGACGCAGAATAATCCTTTCCCGCCGTGAGGTGACGTTCGGGCTTTCCGCCCTGCCACTGGTCGGCTGCGCGGCGGTTGGTCCCGACCGCGATGTGGCATTCATTCCAGCGAACAAAGCCGCAGCGCTTAAGCCTGATGACCCCAAAAGGTTGTTAGAGCTCATACAGCTTGATCCCGCGATCCGGCTCGACATGCGGTATGCGACCGCCAACAATTTTACCGGCGGGGTGTTGTATGACGAAGCCCGCGCATTTTTGGCCGCACCTGCCGCGCACGCCGTCTCGCGCGCCAGCAAAGCCGCCCAAGCGGATGGCTTTGGCCTGACAATTTACGATGCCTATCGCCCGTGGCGCATTACCAAAAAACTGTGGGAGGCCACGCCCGTTGGTCCCAAGAAAGAATATGTCGCGGACCCCAAAAGAGGGTCCAAACACAATCGCGGTTGTGCCGTCGATTTGACCTTGCATGACTTGCGCAACGGGCAGCTTGTCGAAATGCCAACCGAGTTTGACGATTTTTCGGAAAAAGCGCATCGTGATTATATGGACGCATCGGCCACAGCCATTTCGAACCGTGCCCGTTTGGCCCGCTATCTGGAGGCAGAGGGTTTTGTGGGTTTATCCAATGAGTGGTGGCATTTTGATTTTACCGGATGGGAGCAATTTCCGGTCATGGATATCCCGTTTAACCAGATCCCCTAAAACCCACCATCATCGAAACGCGTTATCGTAGCAGTTTATCATGGGTCACGGCACTGGATTAACAAACCCAGCCTTTTTTCCTTGTAACATCGTGACAACCTGACCAATCTCCGTGTCATAAAAATGGGAGAGGTTTTGATGTTACGTTATCTATTGCTCGCAGGCGCAGCCACCTTGGTTTCAGCGCCCACTTTGGCAGCGACTCAAGCCATCATTGTCGGCAACCTCATTCCCGATGCTGCAACCGGCCCCACGGGTCCAGCCGTGATCCTTATTGAAGATGGGCGTATCAAAGACATTGCGAAAGGCACAAAAAATCCGTTTCAAGCGGATACGGTTGTCGACTTGTCTACCAAGACATTGGTCCCTGGTCTCATTGATTTACACGTCCATTTGACCGGCGACCCGGGCGATGATTTCCGCGATGAAGCGGTTAATCCCGACGAATGGGGTGTTGTCATGGGCGTTAAGAACGCGGCACTAACGGTCAAGGCTGGCTTTACTACGGTCCGCGAGGCTGGCTCTGCGCAAAATACGGCCTTTGTCTTGCGCCGTGGCACTGCGGAGGGACGGATCATTGGACCACGGATAATCGCCGCTGGGCCTGCTTTGTCCATTGTGGGCGGGCATGGCGATGTTACCGGTTTCCGTACAGATGTGCTTACTGCGCTAGCTTCGGGATATACCTGCACCGGCCCAGTCGAATGCGCCGAAAAGGTCCGCAAATCCTCTAAATCCGGCGCGGACGTTATCAAAATTACCGCCACGGGCGGCGTATTGTCGCAACAAGGTAGAGGATTGGAAGCGCATTTCACGAATGAAGAAATGGTCTCCATTGCCAACACCGCGCATTCGCTTGGGCTAAAAGTTATGGCGCACGCACATGGCGCGCGGGGCATTGAGGCAGCGGCCGCAGCGGGGATCGACTCCATCGAACATGGTACCTTTGCCGATGAAGCCGCGTTGAAGGTTATGAAGGCAAAAGGCACGGTTTTGGTACCGACCCTGATGGCATTAGAAGGCGTGCGCGCACGCCTTGGCAAGGGCATCTACACCCCCACTGTCGAAGTAAAGGCAAAGCAAGCGCTTGAAACGGCAGGGCGGCAGGTCACGCGCGCCAAGGCCATGGGTGTAGCTATCGCCTTTGGAACCGACGCCGGTGTGTTCGAACATGGCAGCAATGGCGGCGAATTTGCCTTGTTAGTGAAAGCGGGCATGACCCCAACGGAGGCGCTGGCAAGCGCAACCACAGTTGCCGCAAAAACGCTTGGAATGGAAAATGAAATCGGTCGGATCGCGGTTGGTTATTCTGCCGATATGGTTGCCGTCGAAGAAAATCCGCTGACCAATATTCGCACCCTAGAAAAGGCGGACTGGGTCATGGTAAGAGGACGTATCGTTCCATGATTCGGTGACCTCATGCAAGCAGATACAACCGCCCCAGAGTTTGATCCCAACAACGATCCTGCAAAGCTTGCGCGCATTGGCACGCTTGTCGCAAGCCGTTTGCATGCCAATCTGCTTGTGCAGCAGGTCGACCATGCAGAGGCCCAGCTCTATCTGTATCAGGGGTTTCTGAGTGCAGCCGATTGCAACACCATGATTGCAAAAATAGACGCCGATGCCGTGCCGTCGACATTGTACAAGGGCACTGAGCAGGAAGGCTTTCGCACAAGCTATAGCTGCCATCTCAACCGGTGGGACGCGTTCATCTCTAAGGTCGAGGCACGGATGAGTGATGTTCTGGGCATAGATAACACCTATGCCGAAACGATGCAGGGGCAACGCTATCAGGTCGGGCAAGAATTTAAGGCGCATCACGATTTCTTCCACCCTACGCAAGACTATTGGGCACATGAAGGTCGGTTCGGTGGGCAACGCAGCTGGACAGCGATGATCTTCCTTAACGAACCCGAAGAAGGCGGCACAACGGAATTTCCGCACCTTGGCCTTGGCGTTCGGCCGCAGGCGGGGATGATGCTGATATGGAACAATGTGAAGCCTGACGGGACGCTCAACTACAAGACATTGCACACAGGCACGCCCGTCGTGCGTGGCGTGAAGCACGTTATTACCAAATGGTACCGACAGAATAATTGGCTGGAAATTAACACGCCCAAGCCTTCATAATACGCACGGCGCATCGCCCGCCGCATGGTGTTTGTCGTCTGTCGAAACCCGTTTGCGCCCGCTCTGTCCAAGGAGGACAGGCAGGAACAAAAGCACTCAGCATCATGTTGATGCCCTGAATAAACTCCGGAGAGTATTACATGAAAACAGCTGCACGCATTCTTCTTGCGAGCGTGGCCTTGCTCACGCCTTTTGGTGCAACGGTCGTACATGCGCAGGCCACAGAGACGGCGCAACCTGCGGCCACAGAAAGCCAGAGACTGGCCGCATTATTTGTCGCCGATGACGAAGCAAGCCTGAAGCGCAACCCGCTCAACGCCCTTTTTCGGGGCGATATGCGCTATGCGGACCGCTTTGGAGATTTCATCTCTGACGCCTATTTCGACAATGAACGCAGCGCAGCACAGGCCAATCTGGACGGCTTAAAAACAATCGACCGCGCAAAGTTGAATGACACCGACAAAATTGCGTACGACGTTTACAAACAAAGTCAGATTGACGCGCTGAAGGGCTTGTCCAAAGAAGTTATGGACCTGACGGTCGTGCGTCCACTCAATCACTTTTTCGGCTTTCACACTTTTTATCCGACCTTCGCCAGCGGACAGGGCGCAGCACCGTTCAAGACGGTTCAGGATTATGAAAACAACCTGAAGCGTCACAAGGAATTCATCGTCCTAATGGACGCATCGATTGGCCGTTTCCGCCAAGGCATGGCGTCCGGCGTATTCGAAACGAAGATGACGATCAGCAATGTCATCGACCAGCTCAACACACAATTGGCGCAAAAGACCGAAGAGTCGCCTTATTACGGGCCAGTACTAAAATTCCCTCCGGATTTCAGCGATGCGGACAAAGCCCGCCTGACTTCCGAATATCGCGACATCATCGTCAACGGTCTGTACCCCGCCAATGCCCGTCTGCGTGACTTCCTGCGCGATAGCTATTTGCCCTTGGCGCGCGAACAGGTCGGATTGTCTGCCATGAAGGGCGGCGAGGGCCTGTATCAATATCTGATCGAACAAACGACGACCCTGCCATTGAAGGCCGACGACATCCACAATCTGGGTTTGTCGGAAGTCGCCCGGATTAAATCGGGTATGGAAACCATCAAGAATGAAGTTCGCTTCAAAGGCACCCTGCCCGAATTTTTCGAGCATCTGCGTTCGGATCCGAAATTCAAAATGTCGAGCCGCGATGCGCTGACGCAGGGTTATTACGACATCGGCAGAAAGGTCGACGCAACAATTTCGACGCAGTTCAAATATCTGCCAAAGGCACCGCTTGAGATTAAACCCTATGAAGAATTCCGCGAAAAATATGAAGCGGGCGGCAGCTATCAGCAAGGTACGCCGGACGGTTCGCGCCCTGGGACATTTTACTTCAACGCCTATGACCTTCCAAGCCGCACCACGCCGGGCATGACCACATTGTATTTGCATGAAGGCGCGCCGGGGCATCATTTCCAGATCAGCATCGCGCAGGAAAATGAGAAGCTGCCTGCTTTCATGCGTTTCGGCGGAAACACGGCCTATGTCGAAGGCTGGGCGCTTTATTCTGAAACCTTGGGTTATGAGATGGGGCTGTTTAAGGATCCCTATCAGCGCTTCGGTACATTGTCGGACGAAATGCTGCGCGCCATGCGCCTTGTGGTTGACACTGGTATCCACAGCAAGGGATGGACCCGCGAACAGGCCATCGAATATATGCTCGCCAATAGCGACATGGGCAAAACGGATGCCACGGCCGAAGTTGAGCGGTATATCGCCATTCCATCGCAAGCATTGGCCTATAAAATCGGCGCGCTTACGATTATGCGCCTGAAGGACAAAGCGAAGAAGGAACTGGGTAGCAAATTCGATGTCCGCGAATTCCATAACCAAGTTCTGAATACAGGGGCATTGCCGCTGACTGTGCTTGAAAAGAAAATCGACGATTGGATTGCAGCATCGAAGTAAGCGCATTCGCTTCCCGTTGAGATTGCTTGCCGGGAAGTTAGGGTCAGGACTTACTAAATACACCTTCGAGGCGTCAAAATGGCAAAGATATCGGAGGAAAATGTCCGCCGCGGGCAGTAATTCTGCCTGCAAGGATATTTGGCTTCGAGATTGAAGCCATTTTGGCGTCCTTCGAGGTTGAAGGTGTATTTAATAAGTCCTGACCCTACCCGCTTGATTGGTTCAACGCGTTGATATAGCGCCCGGTTAAGGGGAGTATATTTATGCCAAGTTTTGCCGCCAGCTTCGCTGGATTTATGTTGCGCACCACAGGCCATTATCGCCGGATGTTTACAGGTGGCCCGCAATTTCAGAAAAACATTTCTAAGGTCCGTTCGGGACCGCAGCCGTCACCATCTGTAACGGCCGGTCTCGACGTGCGGCAAAGCACGTTTCAGGGCCGACCTGTCTGGCATATAGCGCCTAAGGACCGCACACCAAGCGCGCATGTTCTGTTCTGGCATGGCGGCGGCTATGTCTATCCGGCAACCGACATCCATTGGAAATTTCTGTCCCGCATGGCGTCGCAATATGGCTGGTCGGTAACCGCGCCGCTTTATCCCCTCGCGCCCGAAAATGCCGCCGCGCATATCACATCTTGGGCCAATGATTATTACGCCGCTTACAGGGATGAGATCGGCCATAAGCCTTTTGTCATGGGTGGCGATTCCGCGGGCGGCGGCCTGACCGCAGCATTGGCGCAAATGGCACGCGATGCGGCGCAGCCCTTGCCTGCTGCCCTGTTGCTCATTTGCCCTTGGCTCAATTTGGATCCGGCCCATCCTGACCAGTTGAAAACGGAACCGCGCGACGGGATATTGACCATCAGCGGTATTTCCGAAGGCGGCACGCTGTACGCCGGCGACTTGCCGCGCACGGACCCACGGTGCAGCCCGATCTTTGGCAATTGGGATGGCTTACCCTCCATTTTGGCCTTCGCCGGCGGCGACGATATCTTGGTAACAGACTCGCGCGCACTAAAAGCCAAGCTGCCTTCGGTGGAGGTCACGGAGCTTTCGGGTATGATGCACGACTGGCCGATCTTTAGCTTCAGCGAGTCGCGCAAGGCCCAAGCGCAGATGGCTGACTTCGTTGCACGGGCAGTGGCATAGCGCGTTTGCGGACCCCCGCATGGCGCGCTATGTTGCCCAGATGAAAAGTGACGCATCATGCCGGCTGTGAAGGCAGCCAACCCGCGCGAAGTTTTCGCCGCAGAGGATTGGCGCGCAATCACCACACTGTCGCGTTGGCGTGGGATATCGCTTGTGCTGCATGGCTGGATGGTTGTTGCGCTTGCCACCTTTGGCGGCGCGGCTGCATGGGCCTATGACTGGCGCGCTGGTCTTTTGGTGACGCCCTTTGTGCTGGCGATCTTGGGCGGCCGGCAATTGGGGCTTTCGATCCTGATGCATGACGGCGCGCATGGTCTGCTGCACCCCGACCGCAAGACCAACAACTGGCTTGGCCAATGGCCAACAGGCGCGGCAACGGGAAGCGATTTGCATGCTTATCGCGCTTATCATCTGACGCACCACAAATTCACCCAGCAGGCCGAGGACCCCGACCTCGCTTTATCCGCGCCCTTCCCGACCAGCCGCGACAGCCTGCGCCGCAAGTTCATCCGTGATTTGACCGGGCAGACTTTTTACAAGCAACGCCGCGCGCAATTCGCGGTGGCCTTGCGCGGTGCGCAATTTATGCTGACCTCCGAAAGCGGCGACGGCAAGGCAGATACCCATGCTGGGCGCGCGCTCAATATGCAGAACCGGACCGAGCTTAACGCACCTGTCGCCAATGTCCAAGGCGCAAAGACGACCGCGCGCACAGTGGGGCGGTTTCTGCTCGTGCAGATAATCTTGCTGGCGATATCTTTGCTCGTCTGGGGCTGGACGCCATTTTTGCTTTGGCTCACCGCCCTCGCCACGACGTTTCAATTGTTCCTGCGTATCCGAAACATCGCGGAGCATGCCTGCACGCCAACGGGTAGCGGGGATCCGTTCACCCATGCACGGACCACGCAAGCAGGAGCCATCGCGCGCATGACGGTCGCGCCTTATTGGGTCAATTATCACAACGAACATCATCTGTTCATGGGCGTGCCCTGCTATAATTTAGCAGCGACGCACCGCTTGCTCGGCACTGGCGGCTTTTATCCTCGGATGACAGTCTCACCCAATTACCGCGATGTCCTCGCACAGGTTGTGCGTTGAATTACAGCCAGCCTGATCGTTTGAATTTCACATATAATGTCAGGCAAATACTCGCCATGACACCGACGATAAGAAAATAGCCATATTCCCAATTCAGCTCAGGCATATGTGCGAAGTTCATGCCATAAATACCCGCAATCGCGGTCGGCACGGCAAGGATCGCGGCCCAAGCAGCCAACTGGCGGGTAATTGCCCCCTGCCGTTGTTGCTCCAACAGCCCGCTGGTTTCGATTACGGAGGTAAGCGTATCACGCAGCCCCTCAACGCGGTAAACCAAGCGCCGAATATGGTCGAGCAGGTCGCGCATATAAGGATAAATGTTCGCGTCCACCTGCGGCAGTTCAAGGTTGATAAAGCGGCTGGCCAAATCTTCGGTTGGTCCCAATATCCGTTGCAAACGGAACAGCTCGCGGCGCAGCATGAATATACGGCTGGTTTCGGCGGAACGCAGAAAATTGTCGATCGCGCGCTCTTCCATGACGAGCACCTTTTCCTCCATCACATCGACCAAGTCACCATAGCCATCAACGATGAAGTCCAAAATGGCGTGGAGGACGTAATCCGCGCCCTGCCGCAACAACCACGGCGTTGCCTCAAGCTGATCCCGAACGGGACTGTGTGACCGCTCCGACCCATGGCGCACGGTAATGATAAACTGCCGTCCCATGAATATGGCAGTGTTGCCGTAGATAATCTTGTCACCCGCCAATTGCGGTGTACGGATTACCAGAAAAAGATGATCTCCATATACGTCAACTTTCGGCAAATGCTTAGGATCAAGCGCGTCTTCGACCGCCAAAGGGTGAAGGCCAAAATGGTCCTGCACCCGCTTAAGCGCGATATCATCGGGTTCGTGCAACCCGATCCAGATAAAATCATTGGGCCGCGTGATGTGCGGTATCGGCTTGCTTAGGTCGATTTCCTGCGCGGCCTTACCATCGTGATAGAGGCGCGCGGCAACGGTTGTCATGCAAGCGCCTCTGCAATGAGTTGGCGGCTGTTGGCCAAGCCATAAAGCGCGATGAAGCTGCCCATGCGCGGGCCAGCGCTTGAGCCCAAAAGCGTTTCGTACAAGGCCTTGAACCAATCGCGCAGATTTTCAAATCCGCCCTCTTTGCCGATTTCATAGACGATGTTTTGAATATCTTCCGCCGTTGCGTCGGCTGGCAATGCGGCAAGCCGCGCATCCAACGTCTGCAAGGCTGCAATCTCAACGCCCTCAGGCTTGCGCTTTTGCAAGGTCGGCGCAACGAAGTCCCGGTTATAGGCCAAAGCGATTGGAATAAGTTCCGCAAGTTCAGGCGCATTTTCCGGTGAGACATTATGGGCATAATTGCCAAGATAGGCCCAAACCTGTTCTTCGGTCGCGCCTGCGCCCATCACGCCAACAAGGTTCAGCAACAGGCCGAATGTGACCGGTGGCTGCCCGCTTGGGACTTTACCATTGTGGACATGGTGCACGGGGTTGCCCAACCGCTTTTCAACCGGCTGTTCATGCCATTGCGCGCGGAACTGGAAATATTCGTCCACCGCTTTGGGGACTACGCCCAAATGCAATTGCTTTGCGCTTTTGGGTTCGCGAAAGGCGTAAAAGGCAACGCTGTTTTCGGTGCCATATTTCAGCCAGTCTTCAAGTGCGAGGCCATTGCCCTTGGACTTGGAAATCTTCTCGCCTTTTTCGTCGAGAAACATTTCGTAAATCAAGCTTTCAGGCGGGCGTCCGCCAAGAACACGCGCAATCTTACCCGACTGTACGCCGCTGTCGGTTAGGTCCTTGCCATACATTTCATAATCGACGCCCAATGCGACCCAGCGCATCGCCCAATCGACCTTCCACTGCAGCTTTGACTTGCCGCCCAAGACCGACTGCGTCACCATGTCGCCATCGTCGTCAAAGCGGACAAGTCCAGCTTCGGCATCGACAACTTCAACCGGCACCTGAAGCACAATGCCGGTCTTTTCGCTGATCGGTAAAATGGGCGAATAGGTGGCCGCGCGTTCTTTGCGTAAGGTCGGCAGCATGATGTCCAATATGCCCTGATAATTGCGCAGCACATTTTTCAACGCATCATCAAACGCCCCGCTTTCATATTGCGACGAGGACGAGATGAACTCATATTCAAAACCGAACTGGTCGAGAAAGTCGCGCAGCATTGCGTTGTTATGCGCAGCGAAGCTTTCAAACTTTTCAAACGGATCCGGGATACGCGACAGGGGCTTGCCCAAATGTTCGGTGAGCATCGCCTGATTGGGCACATTGTCCGGCACCTTGCGCAGGCCGTCCATATCGTCCGAAAATTCAATCAACCGTGTTGGTGCATCGGACAATGCCTGAAATGCGTTGCGCACCATCGTCGTGCGCAGCACTTCATTGAAGGTACCGATGTGCGGCAGGCCGGATGGACCATAGCCACATTCGAAAATAATCGCCTGACCATCGGCTTTGCCATTGGGATAGCGTTTCAACAAACGCCGCGCCTCTTCATAAGGCCAGGCTTTTGATGCCATTGCTATATCGCGAAGGTCAGTCACGTGTTGCTCTTTCGTTCCAAATACGCCTATCAGGGCTAATGGAAACTCCCCTAGCCTTTCCTGCGCTCCATGCAAGCCATGCCGGTATTTGGATGGGCACCAGTGACGGGCCTGTAAAAACAATTGGCAAGGGCGAAGCGGCCGGTCGTGCGGCAGAAACGCCAATGATCATGCTGAATGCGCCCTTGGTTGCGCAACGGCTTGGCTATGCTGATTTGTCGGGCCTCGACGTTTTGGAGTTATACGCTTTTATATATCCCGCACGGTTTGCTGTGCCCACGCCCAAAGGTTTGGCCAAAGCCTTGGGCCTGACTGCACCGGCAACCGATCAGGAGGTTCCGCCGTTCCTGCTTGTGGCGACGCGCAGTTTGCTGTCGGTGCTGGGCGATGCGGCATGGGCCGAACGCGAAGGCGCTTGGGATTCGGCACAAGCACTCATGCGGCTGCGCTGGCCGTGGGCAAATCTGGTCTTGGCGCAGCTTAAAAAGCCCGAGCGCCCCGAACGCTGGCTGTTCAGTCGCTTGCCCGAATGGGAAGAGGCACCGCCCCGCACGCCGCCCCGCGTGGTAACGCTTGCGACTGACGCCGTGCAGGAAAGGCTCGCATCGTTGGTCGGCGGTTCTGCCGAAACGCGCCAAGGGCAGAGGGATTTTGCGCAAGCAGCAGCGCAAATTTTCGCGCCGCGTACGCGCAAGGGCGAACCCAATATGCTGCTGGCTGAGGCTGGCACAGGCATTGGTAAGACGCTTGGCTATCTGGCGCCCGCAAGCCTTTGGGCGACCGCCGCCGACGGAACGGTCTGGATTTCCACCTTTACCAAAGCGCTCCAGCGGCAGTTGGTGCGCGAGGCGAAGCGCCTTTACCCCGACCATGAGACATTCAAATCCAAGGTCGTGGTGCGCAAGGGGCGCGAAAATTATCTGTGCCTGTTGAACCTGGAGGACGCTTTGCAAGGCGGCTTTGCCGGACGTGCGGCAATCCTTGCGCATCTGGTGGCGCGCTGGGCGGCTTATTCGCATGATGGCGATATGATCGGTGGCGATCTGCCCGGTTGGCTGCCGACCTTATTCCGGCGCAATGGTTCGACCGCTTTGACCGACCGGCGCGGCGAATGCATTTATGCCGGATGCCCGCATTATAAAAAATGCTTCATTGAGCGCGCAACGCGTTCGTCGGTTCAGGCCGAGATTGTGATAGCCAATCACGCGCTGATGATGGTCAACGCCGCGCGTGGCCGTGACGAACAAAACCGGCCAAGCCGCATCATCTTTGATGAAGGCCATCATTTGTTTGATGCCGCAGATTCCATGTTCGCCGCCGCGCTGACAGGGCAAGAGACCATTGAGTTGCGCCGCTGGGTCATTGGCCCCGAAGGCAAAGCGCGGGGACGGCGGCGCGGGCTTTCGGCGCGCTTGGCCGATGTGGCATCTTATGACGAAGAAGGCGGCCTTGCCATTGAGATGGCGCGCGTCGCTGCCGAAGCCTTGCCCGGCGAAGGCTGGCTTGCCCGCTTGGGCGAAGGCACACCGTCTGGCCCTGTGGAGCGCTTGCTTGCCGCGATCCGCGCGATGGTATTTGCCCGCGATGAAACCAACGCCACCGAAAGCGGCTATGGGCTGGAAACGGAACTTGCTGATCCAGACGCTGGCGTTGTCGACGCGGCCGCAGATGCCGCCATCGCGCTTGAGGCTCTGGCAAGGCCACTGACGGTGCTTGGGCAACGATTGGAGGCCATGATAGCCGATCCGCCCGATTGGCTTGATGGCAGCGCCCGCGCGCGCGTTGAGGGGGCAACGGCGAGCCTAAGCTGGCGCATTGACACATTGCGTGCATGGATTTCCATGTTGGCCCGCGCCGTTGGCCCGGTTGACCCCGAATATGTCGACTGGCTTGGCATTGAACGGTTTGAAGGACGCGAAATCGACATCGGTATGCACCGGCGCTGGCTTGACCCCATGAAGCCCGTGGCCGAAATCGTGCTGAAACCAAGCCATGGCGTGCTCGCAACATCGGCCACTTTGCGCAGTGGCGGCGACTGGAAAAATGCGGAAGCGCGGACGGGCGCTGCACATCTTGAAAAACCAGCCGCGCATTTCTCTGCCATCAGCCCGTTCGATTACACCGCGCAGGCGGAGGTACTGATCGTCACCGATGTCAAAAAGGGCGACCCTGCCGCCTTGGCCGGCGCCTATGCCGCGTTGATCACTGCGTCAGGCGGCGGTGTGCTTGGTCTGTTTACGGCTATCCGGCGGTTGCGTTCAACTTATGCCCGTATCGCGGACCGCTTGGCGCGTGATGGCTTGCCGCTCTATGCGCAGCATGTTGATCCCATTGATACAGGGACACTCGTCGACATTTTTCGTGATGACCCGCATGCAAGCTTGCTTGGCACCGATGCACTGCGCGACGGGGTGGATGTTCCGGGCCACTCGCTACGGTTGGTCGTCATGGAGCAAATTCCGTGGCCCCGCCCCGACATATTGCACCGCGCCCGCCGGCTGAAAAATGGCGGAATTGATTTTGATGATCGGATTATCCGCGCAAAAATGGCGCAGGCCTTTGGCCGCCTTATCCGCAGCGCTGGCGACAAGGGGCATTTCGTGCTTTTGTCATCGGCAGTGCCTAGCCGGCTTTTGTCCGCTTTCCCGCTCGGCACGCCCATTCGCCGCGTTACCTTGGAAGAAGCCGTCCGTTCCGTAAAATCTGGACTTTCGTCTGACACAAATTTGCGGCAGGAGGTGGGGAACCAGTTGGAAGAGAGCAACCCGATTTGACATTGACCCTCACCTTGTTTCGCCACGCAAAGTCGAGTTGGGATGACGCTGTGCCGCGCGATTTTGACCGCCCGCTAAACAAACGCGGCGAAAAGGCGGCCTTGACGATGGGCATTTGGGTAAAACGCAACGGCCTGAGCTTTGACCATGTGGTTGCTAGTCCAGCCGTACGGGTGATTGAAACGATTGACGAGTTCGTTAAGGGAGCGGGCGCGCAGGTGGATCCAAACTGGGACCGCCGGATTTATCTAGCGTCCTCCGCGACATTAATGGATGTGCTGCGCGATCAGGCCGACGAACATAAAAACCTGCTGATGGTCGGGCACAATCCCGGGCTCGAAGACTTGGTATTCGACCTGTGCCCTGACGATGGCACATCGCCCTTGCGCGATCTTGTGTGGGAGAAATATCCCACCGCAGCTATCGCGCGGATGGAACTGAACATCGCGCACTGGGCGGACGTCGATCGCCGGTGCGGGCAGCTCACACATTTTATCCGCCCACGCGATCTTGACCCCGACCTTGGACCCGAAGACGAATGACGCCCATTATTTGGCGCGATGCAGATGTGGGTGATGCAGAAGCGCTCGCCTATCTTGGCGCGGCAACTTTCATGGCAACCTTCGCCTTTGACCATCCCGGCCAACCGATGATGCAACATTTGGGGCAAGAACATAGCGCCGAATATTACGCACAGGCGCTCCGCCATCCGGCCAACGATTTATTGATGGGCGAAACCCCGCTTGGCGCGCCGGTTGGTTACGCCATGATCACGCCAGCTGCACATCCTGAGTTACAGCAAGATTGCGACATCGAACTGAAACGAATCTATTTGCTGGGTCCATGGCAGGGCAGCGGGAACGGCAAAGGACTGTTAGATCTCGTTTTCGCGGTGGCCGAGAAACGCAGGGCGAAACGTCTGCTGCTGTCCGTCTACGAAAAAAATGTCCGCGCCATCGGCTTTTACGAGCGCGCCGGCTTTGCGGCCATCGGCGAAACCGTGTTCATGGTTGGACAAGTGCCTTTCCGCGACTTGGTCTACGCCCGAAATATCGATTAATCAGGCTGCGGCCAAAGCTGCCGCGAGCCGATCGCGCACAGCGCGCAGCGCTGCTACGTCAAAAACCGGCGCTGAGGTAAAGGGCGCAGGCGCGTCTACAGCGGTGGGCGCTGCAATATGGGCTTCACCCACTGTCAAAAAGCGCCGTGCGCCTTTGACCGTATAGCCTTCGCTATAGAGCAAGCGATGAATATTATGCAGCAAAGCCACATCTTCAGGGCGATACAGGCGCCGACCGCCAGCGCGCGTCAGCGGCTTCAGCATCGGAAACTGCTCTTCCCAATACCGCAATATATGCGTGCGAACGCCCAAGGCCTCTGCCATTTCACCAATTGTTCGAAAGGCGTCGGCCGATTTTTCGCGCATAGACTGTTATTTTACCTTTTGTCGCATGCCTTGGCTGGCCCGAAATGTAAGCACTCTGCGCGGCGTGATTGGCACTTCAATACCGGTTTTCGGGTTGCGACCAATGCGCTGCCCCTTGTCCCGAAGAACAAAGGTTCCGAAACCAGAAATTTTAACATTGTCACCGCCTAGCAATGCAGCGGTCATATGATCAAGTATGGACTCAATCATCGCGGCGGAATCTGCACGCGACAAACCTATCTGACGGTTAAGCATCTCGGCCAAATCGGCGCGCGTCAAAGTACCTGTATCAACCATTTTCGTCTCCGGACCTGCGACTTCTGATGGATCTGGCGCTCACTTACAATAAAATTCATAATTGTAAAACCACCATATGGTAAAACTTGCTACATTCGGACGATTGACGCCCCCCATGTAAACCCGCCACCCATGGCTTCAATAACGATTATGTCACCCTGTTTGATCCGTCCGTCGCGCACAGCGACATCCAGCGCGAGAGGAACCGACGCCGCAGATGTGTTTGCATGCTGGTCGACAGTCATAACCACTTTGCTTGGATCAAGGGCAAGTTTCTTGGCTGTTGCCTCTATAATCCGGGCATTTGCCTGATGGGGCACGACCCAGTCTATATCTTCTGCGGTTAGGTCGGTGGATGCCAGCACTTCGTGCAGAACACTGGTAAGATTGGTTACGGCGTGACGGAAAACTTCCCGACCCTTCATCCGCAATTTGCCGACAGTGCCCGTGGTGGAGGGGCCGCCATCAACATATAACAATTCATTATGTTGCCCATCGGCATGCAACTTCGTCGCGAGCGCGCCGCGAATGCCAACTTCGCCTGATAAGACAACGGCGCCAGCACCATCACCGAACAGCACACAGGTCGTGCGGTCTTCCCAATCAAGGATACGACTGAAAGTTTCCGCGCCGATCACCAATGCATTCGTTGCCGACCCCGCGCGAATCATGCTGTCGGCGACTGAAAAGGCGTACAGAAAGCCAGAGCAAACCGCCGCCACGTCAAAGGCAACGCCGCCATTGCAACCAAGCGCGTGCTGCACCAGTGTCGCAGATGCAGGGAAGGTCTGATCGGGCGTTGCGGTCGCAAGGATGATGAGGTCGATGTCGCTTGCCTGCATACCGGCGGCATCAAGCGCATTGCGCGCAGCCTGCGTAGCGAGCGTGGATGTCGTTTCATCGGGCTCTGCAATATGTCGGAACTTTATGCCCGTGCGCTCGGTGATCCATTCGTCAGTAGTATCAACTTTCGCCGCAAGATCGGCGTTAGACACGCGGTTGCGTGGAAGCGCCGAACCAGTGCCCTTTAAAACGGCGCGAAGAGCGACTTCAGTCACCCCGCCTGCACCCGCGCCAGATCTTGCGTGATACGTGCCGTGATATCCTCTTCGACGAGCCGGGCCGCGACCTCGACTGCATGCGCCACACCTTTGATATTTGCGCTGCCATGGCTTTTCACGACAACACCATTCAAACCCATGAAAACCGCGCCATTATGGTTGTTGGGGTCAAGATGATGCCGCAGCAACTCTGTCGCTGGTCGCGACACAAGGAACCCGAATTTAGAACGGATAGAGCTGGTGAATGCCCGCCGCAAAAGGTCGGTTACAAAGCGCGCGGTGCCCTCAATAGATTTCAACGCGATATTGCCGGTGAAGCCATCGCACACGACGACATCGCATTCACCGCGGTTGATCTTGTCGGCCTCAACAAAACCTTGGAAATCCATATGCAGCCCGCTGGCATCACGCAGGTGCTGGGCCGCATCACGAAGCGATTCTGTACCCTTCATTTCCTCGGTCCCGATATTCAACAACCGGACACGCGGACGGTCAAATCCAAAAATGATACGCGAATATGCGGCGCCCATGATAGCGAACTGCACAAGATTTTTGGCTTCGCACTCGGTGTTCGCGCCCAGATCGAGCATCACCACATCGGTGTCTTCCAGTGTCGGCAGCAAAGCGGAAAGCGCTGGCCGGTCGATACCGGGCATGGTGCGCAGGGCAAGCTTGGCAGTTGCCATTAACGCCCCGGTATTGCCGCCGCTGACAGCCGCGCTGGCATCGCCAGATTTCACCGCGTTAATTGCCATGCCCATTGAGCTGGTCTTTGCCTTGCGTAAGGCAGCACTGACCTTGTCATCAGGGGTGACGACAATATCGCTGTGCAAGATTTCGGATGCCGCGCGCAGATTGGGATGCTTGTCGAGCGCGGACTTAATCTGCGTCTCATCGCCCACCAGCAGAAACTCAAAGCTGTCGTGCCGGTGACGTGCCAAGGCCGCACCTGCGATCATCACAGATACGCCTTCATCGCCGCCCATCGCGTCAATGGCGATACGCGGTTTCATTGACACCAGCTATTCTCCTGTAAAAGGATTAGGCGACTGCCACCACTTCGCGGCCATTATAATGACCACAAGCATCGCACAAATGGTGCGGACGCTTCAGTTCACCACAATTGGCGCATTCTTGATACGCAGCAACTTTGAGCGAATCATGGCTGCGGCGCATACCGCGCTTCGAAGGAGATGTTTTTCTTTTGGGGACAGCCATTTCGGCACCTGTTCCATTTCAAAGTCAATAAGTTCTATGCCATGCTAGGCGAAAGAGGTGGTCGTGGCAAGCAATCGCCAGAATCAACCTCATTCATCCGCACATGTCTGTGTGAGCGGCGCGCTATACTTGTTTTTCGGTGCTTTGCAAGCCGAGAGATAGCAGTTAAGCACGCCGGCACAAACAGGGAGAGAATATATGTTGAGTTTACCCGTAACCCTCACAATCGCCGCAGGAGCAGCGTTAGTGAATATCTGGCTGATGATCCGTTGCGGCCAGGCACGCACAAAAGAGAGCGTCTCGATTGGCGATGGTGGCAGTGAATTTGTTATTCGACGGATGCGTGCGCACGCAAATTTTGTGGAAAGCGCGCCCTTCGTCTTGATTCTGATTGCTGCACTTGAGGCGACCAGCGGAACGAATAACTGGCTGTGGGGCCTTGGCATCGCCTATATCATCGGCCGCCTCGCCCATGGCTTAGGCATGGACGGCGGATCGCTTGGCAAAGGCCGCATGGTTGGTACGCTCATTACAATGATCACACTGCTTGGCCTATCGGGCTGGGCGCTGTCGACTGTTTATACGGCCCTGTAACCTAACGGGCTGCCAGAACGTCGTCGGCCACGAAGGCGTTGTGGAGTCGTTCATAGCCAAACTGGCTGGTTGGACCGTGTCCGGGGATGAATGTAATGTCATCCCCTAACGGCCACAGCTTCGTGGTGATCGCATTAATCAGATCGGCGTGATTGCCACGCGGAAAATCTGTGCGGCCAATCGACCCTTGGAACAAGACATCGCCCACAATCGCAAGGCGACTGGGTCCGTGATGGAAAATAATATGTCCGGGCGTGTGGCCGGGGCAATGAATAACGTCGAGCGTTAGATTGCCGACAGTCACGGTGTCTCCGTCAACCAACCAGCGGTCGGGCTCAAAACTATGCGCTTCCATGCCATAGCGCGCGCCGTCATCGTCCAACTTCTCAATCCAAAAACGGTCGTCCTCATGCGGGCCTTCGATTTTCAAGTCCAATTCCTGGGCGAGCATTCCGGCTTGCCCGCAATGGTCGAGATGGCCATGCGTGATCAATAATTTTTCAAGTTGAACGCCCGTTTGCGCGACGGCTGCTTTCAACTTGTCAAGATCACCACCCGGGTCGACCAACGCGCCCTTATTGGTTTCGGTACACCAAAAAAGCGTGCAGTTTTGCTGCAGAGGCGTGACGGGGATGATTGCGGCCTTAAGCGGCGGCGTTTTGGCGGGCGTGGATGTGACATGCGACATGCCCGCTTATGTGGCGGACAAGTGCGACAGAGGCAAGCCTTCAGAGCCGTCGCCCTGCCCACACAACCCTGCCAATGATGGTGACGGCAGCGCCATCAACATCTGGCCACCCCGGATAGGCCGGATTATCGGACAGCACCGACAGCCGCCGTTCAGGGCCGCTGGCAAGCCGTTTGACCATCAACACATCGTCCAGCCGGATAACGTGGATGCCATCGCGCATCGCCCCTGCCATACGGTTGTCGACCATGATATCGTCGCCGTGATTTAGCGTTGGCGACATCGAATCGCCATCTACTTGAATAAGCGAGAGCTTGGATGGGTCCAGCCCCTGCTTGCGTAGCCATTTTTCATCAAAACCAATCTTACCGGCAAGCGTTTCATGATCAGGAATGGCCCCCGGACCGGCCGACGCGCCGACAGCAAGTTTTGGGATGAGGCGAATGCCGGTTTTGGTCGCATGCGCAGGTGGTCCGCCCAGTATATTTTCTGCGACGCCGAAACAGCGCGCCAATATGCCACGCTCCACCTCAGGCAATTTTTTCGGGGAGCCGCGTTTTATAAACTGCTGAACATATGTTGGATTTCGGCCGATGAGCTTGGACAGGCCCGCGAAATCATCGCCATTCTGCACAATCAGGCGCTCCAAAACTGTTCTGGGTTCTTCCTCCATGATCATCCCTCTGGTTTAATTGGAAATTTCCTAGACATGTAGGATTTATCCTATCAAATTTGTTCTATATTTGTTCTTACTGATTCGGGCAAGCCTATCCGAGTCAATAACGCAGGAGGCAGCATGCATATCACACGCCATATTGAACGGTTTTTAAAGGATCAGGAGTTGCCACCCACGAAATTCGGGCGCTTGGCGGCGGGTGACCCGCGGCTTGTGCTGGACATGCGCATGGGGCGCGAAATTCGGCCCGAAATGGAATCGAGATTGCGGCAGTTCATGTCCAATTATGGCAACCAAACCGATCGGCACCCAACATGATTGGGCGTCCAGGTTCAGGTGCCTTACTGCGCGCATTGAGGACGCTCGTTCCCGCTGCCGACATCAGCGTCATTCATGAACGCCCGTGGCACAGCCTTACCTTCTCTGGGGCGCAAACATGCCTGTCGATGCAGGTTGCCCATCCAACAACGCAGGATTTTGTAAGTAAGCTCTCGGCCATATTGTCAGAACATGAATTTCATCTGCCCGGTCACATCGTCGCCGACATCGCCTTAACACATGCGGTCGTTGCCGATGGTGCGCACTGCTTGATAATCGATGCACTGCTGCTGGATGACTGAAGCGTGTTGATAGTCATGCGGTGCAAACACCCATAAAACCCGCTACGCACCGCAGAACTTGTGCACTGTCGTCATCGACCGTAAACAAGGGGCATGACTGCACAAAACGCATCCGCCCTGCCGCGCATTGAAACCGAATCCATTGGCCCGCGCCTCCAAGCTTATTGGGAGGCGCTGACGCATTGGGTGCACAGCAACTCTGTTGAACTTGGCATTGCCATCACTGCGGCCGTCATCGTCTTTCTTACGCTCAGCTGGCTGAAACGGATCGCGTCGAAAATTGCTCGCGAGAGCGAGCACCGGGCGCATTTGAAATCCATCATCGCGCGGACCCTTGCGCGTACCAGCAAATTTTTCCGTGTCATGGTGTCGATTGAGCTGGTGAACCAGATCGCCAGCGCGCCAGCCGCGCTGACCCATTTTATCGATATATTGTTTACCATCGCCATCGTCGTGCAAATCGCGATTTGGCTGCGTGAAATCATCTTGGGGTTGATCGAGCGGCGCGCTGGCGAAGGCTTGCATGAAAACGACACGCTGCAAAGCGCGATGGTCTTGATCCGCTTGCTTGTCAGCTTTGTCTTGTTTGCCGTCGCGGCCATCGTGGTGCTCGACAATTTGGGCGTCAATGTCACTGGCTTGGTTGCGGGCCTTGGCGTTGGCGGCATTGCCATTGGTCTTGCGGCTCAGGGCATATTCTCCGACCTGTTCGCCGCAATCTCGATCATTTTCGACAAGCCATTCCGGCGCGGTGATACCGTGTCGTATGACAACACAACCGCGCGTGTTGAAGTCATCGGCATGAAAAGCACAAGGCTTCGGGCGCTGACGGGTGAAGAAAAGATTATTTCAAACAGCAAATTGCTGGAAAAGGAAATTACCAACAACACGCTGACTTTATACCGGCGCGTGACGTTTGTTCTGACGCTTGTGTATCAAACGCCTCCTGCCCTAGCGCGACGCGTGCCAGAGATTTTGCGCGCGGCAGTTGAAGCAAACGGCGCGCAATTCATCCGCGCCGGGTTTAACAATTTTGCCCCAAGCGCGCTCGATTTCCATCTGGTGTTCGATATTGAGAGCGATGATGTCGAACAGATGTTTCAGGCCCGCCATGATGTCGGCATCGCGATCATCGAGAGCTTTGCCCGCGAGGGGATATCCTTTGCCTATCCCACCCAGACAACGTTTACAGCGGCGCCCGGTGGCGAGATGGTGATGCCATATGCCACGCCATCAGGGCCGCAGTAGCGCCTTCCAAAAGCTGATTCGCAGCTTATGGGGTGAAAGGTCGCCAGAATGCCGTAACGGCAAACAGGCAGGGCTTGTATTGCACGTTTGAAACCGCCACGATGCTTTCAAATTAAGATGCAGGAGAGATTACATGACCGCAATTACACCCGCCGAATTCGCGACGAAAGTTGGCCAGAATATTGGCGTATCCGAGTGGATTTTGGTTGATCAGGACATGATCAACAAGTTCGCTGATGCCACAGGCGATCATCAGTTCATTCACATCAACGAAGAAATGGCCGAGCAAACGCCATTTGGCGGCACCATTGCCCACGGTTTTCTGACCTTGTCGCTTTTCCCCGTGATGAGCGCCAAGTCCGATTGCCCCAAGGTTGCAGGCGTGAAAATGGGCGTCAATTATGGCGGCAACAAAACACGTTTTCTCGCCCCTGTCCGTTCGGGCAAACGCGTGCGCGGCCATTTCAAGCTGCTTGAGCTTGTTGAAAAGCGCCCTGGCCAATGGCAACAAACGCTTGAATTCACCGTTGAGATTGAGGGCGAGGAAAAGCCAGCACTTCAGGCTGAATGGATCAGCCAGTTTTTCGTATAATTTTTACTTCAAGGAACTACTCCCATGCGTGACGCAGTAATCGTATCCACCGCCCGTACCGCCATCGGCAAAGCCTATCGCGGCGGGTTTAACGCAACGCTCGGGCCAACGCTCGGCAGCTATTCGCTAAAGGCTGCTGTTGAGCGCGCCGGCATCGAAGGCGGCGAAATCGACGACGTGCTCTGGGGCTCCGCGCTTCAGCAGGGTACGCAAGGCGGCAATCTTGCACGCCAAGTTGCGCTGCGCGCTGGTTTGCCCGTTTCTGTATCTGGCATGACGATGGACCGCCAATGTTCGTCGGGCCTGATGTCGATTGCTACGGCTGCAAAGCACATCATCGTCGACAATGTCGATGTCATGGCCGCTGGCGGACAAGAATCGATTTCGCTGGTGCAAACCAAGGAAATGCGCGTTCAGCCCGACCGTGAATTGGTAGAAATGCACAATTCGATTTACATGCCGATGCTGCAGACTGCCGAAGTCGTAGCGAAGCGTTACAATATCGGCCGCGATGCCATGGACGAATATGCCCTGCAATCGCAGCAACGCACTGCCGCAGCGCAAGCTGCTGGATATTTTGATGCGGAAATCGTTCCTGTAACCACGATGATGAACGTCGTGAACAAGGAAACGGGCGAAGTCAGCCAGAAGGAAGTGACGATCGCAAAGGACGAAGGCAATCGTGCGGATACCCAACTTTCGGGTCTGCAGGCGCTTCAACCGGTCCTTGGCCCGGACATGACCATCACTGCCGGCAACGCAAGCCAGCTGTCCGACGGTTCGTCGGCATCCATCCTGATGGAAGCAAAGCTGGCCGAGAAAAAGGGGCTGACCCCACTCGGCCGTTATGTCGGCATGGCCGTTGCGGGCACTGAGCCCGATGAAATGGGCATTGGTCCCGTGTTCGCTATCCCCAAATTGCTTCAGCGTTTTGGCCTGAAAATGGACGATATCGGCATCTGGGAACTGAACGAAGCGTTCGCTGTGCAAGTCCTTTACTGCCGCGACAAATTGGGCATTCCAAACGAGCTTTTGAACGTCAACGGCGGATCGATTTCGGTTGGACATCCTTATGGCATGACTGGCGCACGTTGCACCGGCCACGCTTTGATCGAAGGCAAGCGCCGCGGTGCGAAATATGGTGTTGTCACCATGTGCGTTGGCGGTGGCATGGGTGCAGCCGGCCTGTTCGAAATCTTTTAAGTATATTTAAGGAGCAGCCGCATGGCAGCTATTGGCGTTATCGCGACCCTCACCGTCGCAGAAGGCAAGAACGAAGATTTTGAGGCTGTTTTTGCCGAACTCGCTGCGGCCGTTCGGGCCAATGAGCCGGGGAACGTATTTTATGCGTTGACCCGGTCACGGTCGAACCCGCAGGTTTACAAAGTCCTTGAGCAATATGTCGATCAAGACGCGCTCACTGCGCATGGTGCCAGCGACTATTTCAAGGCGGCTGGACCCAAGCTTGGTCCCTGCCTCGCGGGCGCACCCGACATTGAGTATCTCGACGCGGTTTAACGCCATTGGAGCATTAAGTCGGCTTCAGACTGGAACACCAATCGGTATCGCTTGTTACCTTCACTTCCACAAGGAGTGACACAATGGCGAGCGATACCGAAATCAAAGCAAAATTCTGGAAGCCCCTAAAGTCGGACAGGACGATGTTCTTGGGACTGGCCGAGGGCCAAGATGGCCATGCACGTCCAATGACCGCGCAATTGGATGACGACGGTTTCCAAGATGGCCAATATGAAGGCCCAATCTGGTTTTTCACATCCCGCTCAAGTGAGCTATATCAACACATTGGTTCAGGTGCCCGTGCCATGGCGCATTTCGCGTCAAAGGGGCATGATATCTGGGCCACCGTACACGGCGAGCTCTCCCAATCAACCGACAAGGCAACCATTGACCGTTTGTGGAACCGCTTCGTTGCTGCGTGGTATGAAGGCGGAAAAGACGACCCCGACGTTGCGCTGATCCGGCTTGATCCCGAAAACGCCGAAATCTGGATAGATGCGTCGAGCATGGTCGCGGGCATCAAAATGCTGATGGGTATCAATCCGAAACAGGATTCTAAAGACAAGGTCGCAAAGGTTATCTTGTAAGCCCTTAGGCCGGAGACAGGCACCCGTTTGCAAAAACAAAGCCGTCCGGCCTATCGTTTAGGAGCAAGGCTGGCCCGTCCAGGTCAACCCATTCAGCCTTTTGGGCGACCAGAAACGCCGCCTGAATGGCAAGGCTTGTCGACAGCATACATCCGACCATGACCTGCATCTTTGCGTTCTCAGCAGCCTTACGGAGCGCGAGGGCCTCGGTCAGACCGCCTGCCTTATCCAGCTTGATGTTCACGCCCTGATATAGGCCGCGCAGTCGCGCAACATCCGGCGCGATATGGCAGCTTTCATCCGCGAAAATGGGCAGCGGCGATGATATATCTGCAAGCGCGGCGTCGCGTCCTGCGGGCAATGGTTGCTCGATCATCGCAACGCCAAGATTTTTGAGCCCATCAGCTTCAGCAGCGATATCTATTCCGCCCCAGCTTTCATTCGCATCGACGATGATTTGGGCGTTTGGAGCCCCTGCTCGAACCGCAGCCACACGGTCGCGGTCGGCTTCTCCGTTCAATTTGAGTTTGAGCAAGCCATAGCCTTTGTCCGCCGCGCTGCGGGCATCGGCATGCATCGCCTCCGGCGCACCCAGAGATATGGTGAAGGCGGTTTGCAAAGGTAGCGGAGGTGTTGCCATGCCAACCAATACCCAAAGCGCGACCCCGGCTTGCTTAGCCTCCAAACCCCAAAGCGCACAATCTAGCGCATTGCGCGCAGCGCCGGGCGGCAGGATAGATTGCAATATCTCACGCGCAATTGGGACGGGGTGGCCCCCAAGTTCGTCACTGAAGCGCTCCACCTGCCCCAAGCATTTTTCGGCTGTTTCGCCTTGGTAATAAATCGCGGTGCCTTCGCCATAACCGATGTGCGTGCCATCACCGACGGTGACAACCAACAGGTCGACACATTGCTTCGCCCCGCGCGCGATTGTGAAATGGCCATCCACCGGCCAGCGTTCGATAGTAGCTGTAATATGCAAGGTCATCGCCGAAAACCCGCAGAAATCGGTACTGCGCAAAACGCTATTAAGCAGGTCCAAATTGCACAGGACATTTCGCCGCTCAATTGTGGCTGGATATCCAGTCTTCGACGACTGGCGCAATTGTTTCGCGCCATTTGCTGCCGTTGAAAATGCCGTAATGGCCAACTTCAGGCGCCATATGATATTTCTTAAACGCCTCGGGCAAGCCAGTTGCGATGCTCAACGCTGCCTTCGTCTGCCCCAGGCCGCTGATATCATCACGCTCACCTTCAATCGCGAGCAAACCAATATCGCTAATGGCAGCTGGATCGACCAGCTGGCCACGATAATTGAATTCGCCCTTGGGCAACAACTGGCGTTGGAACACGGTATCAACGGTTTGCAGATAGAATTCCGCTGTCATGTCGCACACTGCGCGATATTCGTTGTAAAATTCCTTTTGCCGGTCCGCACTTTCGCCGTCGCCTTTGACAAGGTCGGAGAACATGGACCAATGGCTCATCATATGGTTGCCTAAGTTCATCGACATGAAACCCGAAAGCTGCAGAAACCCAGGGTACACACGGCGGCCAGAACCCTTGTAATATGACGGGACAGTCGCAATCACATTTTGCACGAACCATGCATGTGGCCGCTGCGTTGCGTGGTTGTTCACCGCGGTCGGCGCTTCGCGCGTATCGATTGGACCACCCATCATCGTCAGCGTGCGTGGACGCAGCGGGTGCTGCTTTGCGGCCATCACGGCTGAGGCTGCGTAAGCAGGAACCGACGGCTGGCAGACCGCAAGCATGTGCGCACCGCGACCGCCTGCATCGGGGCCGAGAAATTCGAGCCACTCAATGAGATAGTCGATGTAGGTTTCAAGGTCAAAGCCACCTCCCGTCAACGGAACTTCGCGGGCGTCTTTCCAGTCGGTAATGTAGACATCATGCGTGATCATCATACGTTCGACTGTGCCGCGCAAAAGCGTTGCAAAATGCCCAGACATCGGTGCGCAGATGAGCAACCGTGGCTTTTCGCTGCTGCCTTCGTAGACGAAACGCTTCAACTGGCCGAATGGCTTGCGCGCAAGATTTTCTTCTTGAACCACCAAGGTCTTGCCGTCGATTATAACTTCATTCAATCCGAACGCTGGCTTTCCGCGCGGTAGAACGGAATGCGCAAAAACCTCAAGCGCAGAAGCGGCCACAGGTGCCAAGCCGCCGTAATTGAAAGGCGAAGGAAGCGTATTAAGCCATTCTGCCTGTTTTTGCGCAACCCAGCCTGCGCCGGCAAGCCAGCCACGTTGAAGGTCGTATCCAGTATACAGCATATTGAGGCCTTTAAATAATCGAGCCGGCGAAATGAATTCGCGATTGCCATCTGCTTTACGCATTTATTGTGCATTGCACCATAAGAAAAGCATTTACCCGATCCATGGCGGATTGTTACTGCATCTGCGCACTGCTAGGCGAGGCCAATGACAATCGAAACTACCGACGCGCCAACCCTCGACGCATCCGACACAGCGGAAACCATGGCGACCAAGCCCAAGCTTAATTTTGGCAGTTTGCGCATGATCGGGCATTTCACGATCCGCTACCCCCGCCAGATCACCTATGCCCTGCTCGCCCTGATTGCAGCAGCAGCGTCTACACTTGCCATCCCCTATGGCCTGCGCCTCATTATCGATGAAGGCTTTGCCAAAAATGGCGGCGACCCAGCGCCGTATTTCTATCTGCTGTTGGGCATCGTCGTCATCATAGGCATCTCAACAGCTTTCCGTTTTTACTTTGTAAGTTGGCTTGGCGAACGTGTAGTTGGCGACATCCGCGTTGCGGTGCAACAAAATCTGTTGCGCTTAGCCCCGCGCTTTTTTGAAGAAAACCGCCCTGGCGAAATTGCTAGCCGCATGACCGCCGATACCGCGATTATTGAACAAATTGTCGGCACCACGGTGTCGGTGGCACTCCGGAATATTTTTATCGGTATAGGCGGCGTGACGTTACTGTTCGGACTTGCGCCAAGCCTAACGATATGGCTGCTCGCGGGTATTCCGGTCGTCGTGCTGCCGATAGTGTTCCTGGGGCGACGGTTGGAAAAGGCGTCGCGTAGTAGTCAGGATAATGTCGCGAGTGTTGGTACGATCATTTCAGAAGCGCTTGCGGCGATCAAAATTGTTCAAGCCTTTGGACAAGAAAACCGCGAAGGCGTAAGATTTTCTGACGCCGTTGAACGCACATTTGTGGCTGCCAAAAAGCGCATTCGGTTGAGGGCTTTTCTAACTGCGCTAGTAATGGCCTTGATATTTGGCGGCATCACCTTGCTCGTTTGGGAAGGTACCGACCAAGTGAAGGAAGGCGTCATATCATCGGGCACTTTGTTCGCGGTTGTCTTATATGGCGCGCTTGTCGCGGGTTCGTTTGGCGCGTTGACCGAAGTATATGGTGACTTGGTCCGCGCTTCGGGCGCGGCATCGCGGTTGGCCGAATTACTGAATGAAGTGCCTGAAATAGCGTCACCGGCCAGCCCAGTTATCATGCCACCCGCGCGTGGCCAGTTGGAATTCCAACACGTTCGTTTTCGCTATCCTACACGGCCGGATGTGGCCGCACTTGAAGATTTCAGCCTGAAAGTATCGCCGGGTGAAACGGTTGCCGTAGTTGGGCCATCCGGCGCCGGCAAATCAACATTATTCCAATTGGCAGAGCGCTTTTATGATCCCGAGGTCGGCACAGTCCGCATTGACGGTGTAGTACTGACCAGTGCAGACCCCGCAGAATTCCGCCAGCGGATATCGTTGGTTCCGCAGGATACTGTGTTGTTTGCAGCCTCAGCGCGCGACAATCTGCGCTACGGCCAATGGGATGCGAGCGACGACGCGATTTGGGCAGCGGCTGAAAAGGCCAATGCAGCAGGTTTCCTGCGTGAGCTTCCCGAAGGTCTGGAGACATATTTGGGCGAGGGCGGCGCGCGGCTTTCCGGCGGCCAGCGGCAGCGGCTTGCGATTGCCCGCGCATTGCTGAGAGACTCTCCTATTTTGTTGCTTGATGAGGCGACAAGCGCACTGGACGCCGAAAGCGAAAAACTGGTTCAGGATGCCCTCGAGCGCTTGATGGTCGGGCGCACCACAATTGTCATTGCGCACAGGCTGGCGACCGTTCGCTCCGCTGACCGGATTATCGTCATGGATCAGGGGAGGATCGTCGAAGAAGGCGACCATGCAACGCTAAGCGCGGCAGGCGGCTTGTACGCCCGCCTCGCTAGCCTCCAATTTGACGCTTAAAAGGACGACTGCAAGCGTTCACGCATCGCATGACCAAGGTCCGTTGGGTCTCTGAAGGTTCCGCCTCAGAAATTTCGCCTGCACGAAGCGTCTTCGGATTTAGCAACCACACGGCCAGCGGCCTAAGCAAGGATGTCGGGCACCAACTGGTCTTCAAGGCGCATGATGCGATCTTTCAATATCAGTTTTTTCTTTTTAAGTCGGGCGATCTGAAGTTGGTCTACCAAGGTTTGCGCTGTGAGTGCCCGGATGGCATCGTCGAGATCCCGATGTTCAATCTTCAATTGTTCAAGCTGCTGCAGATAACCGTCATCGTTCATGTGCCCTACTAAACAGAGTGCAGCAAACAAGTCATCGTTAAAAAACAGGCAGTTTGGCGAGATCTGGTTTTGTAGCGGGCCAGAACGATCATTTTGGGCAAGACCCGTGTTTAGTTTCATGATTTACTCAACTCTTCAGATTGCCGAGTCTCAGACCGAAGGAGAATGATGTGAATAATAATCATCTGTCCGCGCCTCGTAACAAGCATGCCGCACTCGAACAAAAACTAGAGCGTGAAGAGAGCAGACCGTCTCCCGACAGCAAAATTATTCTCAATCTGAAAAAGCAGAAATTACATCTTAAAGATGTGCTTATGCATGAGCCTGCCTTAACTGGCTGACTACGAATAAATTCATGCAGGGTATCGCTTGCCTTTATGGTCTCTGCTAAGTGCAGCTTATGGAAAGCGCTACCCGTTCTGCCCGTAACATCCTGACTGGTCTTCATGAGGTGATGGCCTCAAAGAACCATGCGCAGGGAAAGCTTAACCATGTCGTCAATATTATTGGTGAGGCGCTCTCTAGCGAGGTCTGTTCGATTTATTTGTTGCGGGATGGCGCGCTTGAGTTGTTCGCTACGCGCGGGCTCAATCAAGCCGCCGTTCACATCACGCGCTTGGGGCTTGGCGAAGGTCTTGTCGGAACTATTGCCGAAAATGTCGAAACGCTAAATCTTGATGAAGCGGCTGCACATCCGAATTTTCGCTATGTCCCCGAAACCGGCGAAGAGCGCTTTCACAGCTTTGCAGGCGTCCCAATTGTCCGTTCCGAAAGTGCGGTGGGCGTGCTCGCGGTTCAACATGTCGAGCCGCGCAAATATGAGGAAATCGAAATTGAGGCGTTGCAGACCGTCGCAATGGTCCTGTCTGAGCTAATCGCAAATGCTGATTTAATTGACGAACCAAGCGCACGTGGCGGCAACGAGACTGGTACTATTAGTCTCACTGGCCTGCCACTTGTTAAGGGCGCAGCAGCTGGCGTAGCGATTTTCCATCAGCCCAATGTGCGCATCGAACATACAGTTGCCGAAGACGTTGAGGCAGAGCGCCAGCGCGTATATTCAGCCTTTGACAAAATGCGTGAACAAATTGACCGCATTGCGAGCCAAATTGATTTCGGTACGGGTGGCGAGCATGAAGAGGTCATCGCGACGTACAAGATGTTTGCGTATGACGAAGGCTGGAGCCGCCGGATTAACGAGGCAATCGACAGTGGCCTAACTGCCGAGGCAGCCATTGAACGCGTTCAGCAGCGAACCCGCATGCGCATGCGTCAGATTGATGATCCGCTGCTCGCGGATCGCATGCATGACCTAGAGGATCTTTCCAACAGATTGCTCCGCATCGTGTCCGGCCAGATGAGCACTGCGGCGCAGCTTGGTTTGAAAAGAGACTCGATCCTGATTGCGCGCAATCTAGGGCCAGCCGAATTGCTCGAATATGACAAACGGCGGTTGCGCGGGGTGGTTCTCGAAGAAGGCTCACTCACGGCCCATGTGGTAATTGTTGCCCGGGCGATGGGCATTCCTGTTCTTGGCCGAGTGCGCGGCATTCGTCACAAAGTACGCGACGGCGATATGCTTTTGCTGAACGCGGATGACAAAAGCGTAATTGTAAGGCCATCTTCTGCCGCCGAAGAGATTTTCCAGCACGACCTGATTGATCGGCAAAAGAAAAAAGCGCGTTATGCTTCGATGCGGGACGCGGCATCGGTCACCACCGACGGCGTGCCGGTTACTTTAATGATCAACGCTGGCTTACGCGATGACATGTCAGCTTTGGCGACAACGGGGGCCGAAGGCGTTGGCTTGTTTAGGACAGAGTTCCAGTTCCTGATCTCCGCCACGCTGCCACAACGTGAACGACAGCAGCGTTTCTATCGCGATGTGTTGGACGCGGCTGGCGACAAACCCGTTATTTTTCGCACACTGGATATCGGCGGCGACAAGGTGCTGCCATATCTTAAAGATGAGGCGAGCGAAGAGGAAAATCCGGCGCTTGGTTGGCGCGCGCTGCGCCTGTCGCTTGATCACGCCGGCTTAATGAAGGCGCAGGCACGCGCCTTGATCGAGGCGGCGGCTGGTCGTACACTGAATGTTATGTTTCCAATGGTGTCCGAACCTTGGGAATTCGATGCAGCCAAGGCTATTTTCGATGGACAGATTGCGTTTCTAAACAAACAAAAGAAACTGCTGCCCAACAAAATCCGATACGGCGCAATGCTTGAAGTGCCGGCGCTGGCGGAAACTTTGGATATCTTGCTGCCGAAGATCAACTTTCTGTCGATTGGCACAAATGATCTAACCCAGTTTCTGTTTGCCGCAGATCGGGCCGACCCCCGATTGGCCGAACGTTATGATTGGTTAAGCCCAGCCATTTTGCGCTTTATCCGTCGGGTCGTCAAAGCGACGGAGGGCCATGACGTTGATGTCGCCGTATGCGGGGAAATGGGCGGGCGAACACTTGAGGCACTTGCCCTAATCGGGGTTGGTATTCACCGTTTGTCGATCACGCCTGCTGCGGTTGGCCCAATCAAAGCCATGATACGCTCTACCAACCATTCGGACATTCGGGCGAAGATGGACGAATTGCTGAATGCTCCCACCGAAAACCTGCGTGAATCGCTAACAGCATGGGCAAATAGTCAAGGTATCGAAATAGGCTGAACCAATTGATTTTGAATGATGAGTTTCCGCAATCAACGTTGACATTATGCGCAGGATGCCCATTATCTGCACGACTGCGGGCAAAGGTGGGGAATTAGGTCGTGGAGAATGCAGTAGACGAAATCCTCCCTGTCGAAGCTGGATTAAAAACGGTCGGTGAACTGCTTAAGTCTACCCGCGAACAGTTAGGCATGACCCTTTCCAGCGTTGCGGCAAAGACGCGTGTGCCCATGCGCCATTTGGCGTCCATTGAACAATCTCAATTCGGCGCGCTGCCCGGTCAAACATATACAATTGGTTTCGTGCGGTCATATGCCCGCGCCGTGGACCTTGACGAGATCGCGACAGTCAACGCATTGCGCGCCGAATTGTCGCGCAGCGGGCATCAGGGATATCAGGCGCCACTTCAAAATTACGAACCAGCGGACCCTGCACGCGTCCCATCCAAAACATTAGCATGGACGGCCGCTGCAATTGCGGCCGTTATTCTGGCTGCTTATCTGGTATTCAGAAGCGTGACATTAACGCAGGCTGTGACTGCGCCTCAGTCGGTCGCGCGGCAAACCTTGGCTCAGCCGAAGCCTCCGGGGACCAGCCGCAAAGGCGCTGTGGTTTTGACCGCGACAGGAAATGTGTGGGTTAAAATCTACGATGCAGACCAAAACCGGCTGTTTGAAAAAGAAATGGTAAAAGGTGACAATTTCACTGTTCCTCAGGATGCCAACAAGCCAATGATTGTGACGGGACGTCCGCAGCTGCTGGACATCACCGTTGGCGGGAAAGCAGTGCCGCAGCTTGGCGCACCCGATAAAACCATCGCCGACATCGGTATCAGTGCACAGGATCTGCTTGCCCGCGCTTCAATCCCGACCCCATTGGACCCCTGAATTTAGTCATAGAAGCCGAAACTCAGATAAATTTAAAGTTGGTTACTCCGAATTTAAGCGATGGGCCTTTATTGCGGAGTTCCAGTCAGCTATAAGGTGCCGACTTTTGGCAAATGGAAGTAACACAATGAATTATCGGTTCGCCATCATCAGCAGCGTAACACTGGCACTAAGCACGCCTGTATTCGCGCAAGACGCAAACATCGATGGGCGCGTCGGCAAGCTCGAGAAAGAAATGCGCGCTGTGCAGCGTCAGGTCTTCCCAAATGGCGCCGGTAAATTTGTCGAGCCTGAAATCCCTTCGCAAACTGCACCCGCGCCAACCACAAGCTCCACAAGCGCCACTGCTGATTTAACTGCGCGGGTCGACGCACTTGAGGCACAGCTGGCAACCTTGACCGGGCAAGTAGAGTTGCAAGGCAATGGTATGCGGGGACTTGAGGGCAGGCTGAAAGCTATCGAAACGCAAATGGCAGCGCAAACAGCGCAGACAGAAGCTGTGATGCCAGCGGCTGCGCCAGCCGCTGCCGCGGTCACGCTACCAAAACCCAAGCCAGTCGTTGCGACGGGCAAGCCCGCTGTGACCGCTAAGCCAAATCCAGCGCGCGTCGCGGCGGTCGATGCCGTAGAACGCCCCGCCACAGGCGATATGTTCGAGGACGGCTACACCTATGGATACAGATTGTGGGAAGCCAAATTCTATCCTGAAGCGCAAGCGACCCTGGAAGAAACCTTAACCAAATTTCCGAAACACAAGCGCGCCAGCTATGCGCGCAATTTGTTAGGGCGCGCATGGTTGGATGACAAAAAACCGGCGACTGCTGTCAAGGTATTCTACGACAATTATAAGGCCGAACCGCGCGGCGACCGCGCACCCGACAGTCTATTTTTCCTTGGCTCTGCATTGACAGATCTCGGCAAAAGAGCCGAAGCCTGTGAAGCCTTTGGCGAACTGGAAAGGGCTTATCCTGATGCTGTCACCAGTCGGCTGGTAGAACGCATCGCGGCGGGCAAAACACGGGCGAAGTGCAAGTAACCCTCGATCCGGTCATTCTTGACCGGTTTAGAACTGCCTTAGGCAGTGTGCAGGTTGCCGAGAGAGACAGGCTGCTCTGCGCTGTGTCTGGTGGACCGGACAGCTTGGCTTTGCTTTTTCTGGCGCAGGCGGTGTTGCCTGGAAAATTGGTGGCTGCAACAGTTGATCATCAATTACGGCCAGAGGCAGCGGATGAGGCGCGATATGTCCACAGCGTTTGCGAGGCTTTGGGCGTTCCACATGTTATTCTGACGCCAAATGCCACCATAAGTGGTAATATTCAATCATCGGCGCGGGTTGCGCGCTATGGATTGTTAGAGCGCGCCGCTGATGCGGAAAACTGCAAATATATCGCCACCGCACACCATGCGGATGATCAGTTAGAAACCCTGTTGATGCGGCTGGCAAGAGGCAGCGGCGTCGACGGATTATCCGCCATTCGGGCCCGCAATGGTCGCGTTGTCCGTCCACTTTTGGATTTTAGCAAGGCTGATCTCATCGACATCTGCGCACAGGCTGCTGTGCAGACAGTCGATGATCCTAGCAACGCCAACGCAGCCTTTGACCGCGTCGCCATGCGGAACTGGCTGGCGAGCACGGCGCATCCCTTTCGTACGGACAGGGCGGGACGCACCGCCGCCGCTTTGGCCGAAGCAGCCGACGCCCTGACCTGGATGACGGACGAGCTTGCAGAACACAGAATTACACGCGAAGCCGGCATGGTTTTTTGCGACGCGCAAGACCTGCCGAATGCTTTAAGAAGGCGTCTTTTATTGCGCTGCCTTGAGACGTTAGACCCTGACATTACGCCACGTGGCGACGCTATCGACCGATTGCTGATTGCCCTCACCGACATGCGCACCGCAACAATTGGCAACGTCAAATGTACGGGCGGAAAAAAGTGGCAGTTTTCTATCGCGCGTCCTCGGCGAACGTAAACATCCACAGACTAGAAATTTGCCAATCCCTATATTGTCATTCACATATTCGCGCCTACATTAGCTTCATATTCCCGCGCATTTTGCACGGGCGCTAATCAAGGCAGTGATGATGAACGACGAACAAGAACCAAAAGGCAACCCGATGCTCCGCAATATGGCTATCTGGTCAGCGATCATTGTGGCGCTTTTGCTTGTTGCCTCGATATTCAGCGGCTCCTCGGCGCCAACCAATGGCATCACCTATTCGTCTTTCCGCGACAAAGTTGAGGCAGGTGAAGTTAAGTCCGTTGCCATTGCGCCGGAACGCATCACCGGCAAGCTTCAAAATGACGAAACATTCGTCACGGTTCCGATCCCCAACGACACGAGCCTGTACCCCCTGCTTGATGAAAAGGGTGTGGTCGTAGAAGCGAAGGCCGAGGAACAACCAAGCCTCTTGCTGTTGTTGATTTATCAGGCGCTTCCGTTCCTGCTGATCTTGGGCATCGCATTCTTCGTTCTGCGCCAGATGCAAAAGGGTGGCGGCGCTGGTGGGGCAATGGGCTTTGGTAAGTCGAAAGCGAAATTGCTTACTGAAAAGCATGGCAAGGTTACCTTTGACGATGTTGCCGGTATTGATGAGGCCCGCGATGAACTGCAGGAAATCGTCGAGTTTCTAAAGGATCCACAAAAGTTCAGCCGCCTCGGTGGTAAGATTCCAAAGGGCGCATTGCTCGTTGGTTCGCCGGGCACGGGTAAGACTTTGCTTGCGCGTGCTATTGCAGGTGAGGCTGGCGTTCCGTTCTTCTCCATCTCAGGCTCTGACTTTGTTGAAATGTTCGTTGGCGTTGGCGCAAGCCGCGTGCGCGACATGTTTGAACAGGCGAAGAAAAATGCGCCATGCATTGTCTTCATAGACGAAATCGATGCCGTAGGCCGCAGCCGTGGCGCAGGCCTTGGTAACCAAAATGACGAGCGCGAACAGACGTTGAACCAGTTGCTGGTCGAAATGGACGGCTTTGAGGCCAATGAAGGTATCATCATTGTAGCTGCCACCAACCGTCCCGACGTCCTTGACCCAGCCTTGTTGCGTCCTGGCCGTTTTGACCGTCAAGTTGTTGTTCCGCGCCCTGACATAGATGGCCGCGTTAAGATCCTCGAAGTGCACATGAGGAAGGTGCCATTGGCTCCCGACGTTGATGGGCGCGTTATCGCACGCGGAACCCCAGGCTTTTCGGGCGCTGACCTTGCAAACCTTGTGAATGAGGCGGCGTTGCTTGCCGCACGTCGTGGCAAACGCCTGGTCGCAATGCAAGAGTTTGAGGATGCCAAAGATAAGGTAATGATGGGCACCGAGCGTAAGTCCATGGTCATGACCGAAGACGAGAAGAAGATGACGGCCTATCATGAGGCCGGCCATGCAATCGTCTCGATACACGAAGTCGCATCTGACCCAATACACAAGGCAACTATCATTCCACGTGGTCGCGCCTTGGGTATGGTCATGCGTCTACCAGAGCGCGATAACTACAGCTACCACCGTGACAAAATGCACGCTAACTTGTCGGTATCGATGGGTGGCCGCGTGGCGGAAGAACTGATCTTTGGGTATGATAAGGTCAGCTCGGGCGCATCAAGCGACATTCAATATGCAACGAGCCTTGCCCGCGACATGGTCACGCAATGGGGCATGTCGGACGCCATGGGACCACTACAATATGAAGAGCGTCAGGAAGGCTATCTTGGCTATGGCATGTCGCAACGTTCGGCCATGTCAGACGAAACCGCACAGAAGATTGATGCAGAAATCCGTAAGCTGGTCGAAGGCGGTCATAAGCGTGCTACCGACCTTTTGACCGAACATAACAATCAGTTGCACCTGCTGGCCAATGCGTTGCTTGAATTCGAAACGCTCTCCGGCGAAGAGATCAACCAGTTGTTGGAGACAGGTAAGTTTGAGCGGGATGACGGCAAGGTCATCAAGCCTTCGTCTATCCCGACAGTTGGTACAGCGATACCTAAGGCGGGACGGGGTAAGTCTACGCCAGTTGGCGGCGCGACACCCCAGGGCGCTTAATTTTTGGCTATTATTCTTTGCCTTAACTCTTTAACCTTCGGCAGGATAGAGTTGAGGTCACGAATATGAAATTCGCGTTGCTATTAGCGACCGGCTTGTTGCTATCTGCAATCCCTGCGAATGCCATGGATGCAGAGACCTTTTTTGTTAAAGCAGTCGCTTTGAAGAAAAAGGGCATGGGCGCCGTATTTGCGAAGGATCTGAAGCCGATGATAAGGGTGTTCGAGGCCGCCGCAGAAGCGGTAAAGGCTGAGAATGATGTTGCCAGAGCAATCGGCGCGCCCTTATTCTGCGCGCCCAAAAAATATCGCATGACTGCAGATCAATTTATCAGCGAATTCAGTCGTATTCCCAAAGAACGCAGACAAATACAATCGGTTCGCGATGCATGGCGCGAAATAGTCATCCGCCGTTTTCCCTGCTAACTTAAACGCAATAGGGATGGGCCGCCACACCGCTAGAAAAACAGCACCGCACATATGGAACCTGTGTCGGGCTATAGGCTGAGCTTTTTGTATGGCCGCTCGTTTTTAGCGCCGACCTAGAAAGCCAAAAGAAAAGGCCCGGGCAAGCCGGGCCTTCTTTTCAAATAGATTTAAATGCAAATTACCGATCGTAATCGCGCTGCATACCTGCACCGCGCGCCGGAGCGGCAGCCGTCAGGCGCAGTGCTTCGGCAGACAGGCTGATCGAGCCAACTGCATCTGCTTCTTCGTCCTCATCCACTTGGACCTTCTGAAGCGACTGCACGAGGCCTTCCTTCAGCTGATCGGGACGGACAGTCTCTTCTGCGATTTCACGCAACGCAACGACTGGATTTTTATCGCGGTCGCGGTCAACGGTCAGTTCAGCGCCACCAGAGATTTCGCGCGCACGTTCGGCGGCAAGTAATACAAGGTCAAACCGGTTGGTGATCTTGTCGATGCAATCTTCAACAGTAACGCGTGCCATCTTGGCTCCTGATTCTTCGTAATTTTCGGGAAGTTGCCCGTGCCTAGAGATAACTGGCCAAAATGTCAATGAAAAGGGCGGGTCGCTTGCGGCATGCTGCGCAAAGCAGTAACATGGAGATATGACAGTGCAATCAGGCAGGCCCGACTTTCCCGGAACGCACTTTCACATTGCGGGCCATGATTTGCATGTGGTTCATTTGCCGCAAGATAGGCTAGGCGCAGTATTGGGGCTCATCGCCCGCGCTAAAAAATCTATCCAGATGTTTTTCTATATGTTTGGCGATGATGCCACTGGCCGTGAGGTGCGTGACGCGTTGGTGACTGCCGCAAATAATGGAGTGGACGTCCAGCTGATCATCGATAGTTTCGGATCGGGGAATGTAAGCGACCGTTTCTTCGATGCATTGGTAGAAGCCGGCGGCTGCTATCACTGCTTTAGTACGCGTAAAGGGCTTGGCTACATCATCCGTAACCACCAGAAAATCTTGATCGCTGACAGCGCGCATGCGCTGGTCGGCGGCTTCAACATTACAGACGATTATTTTGGCCGAGCCGGGGACAATAGTTGGGAAGATCTCGGCATAATCGTATCGGGGGCCCAAGCGCAGAAACTGAGCGATTATTTCGAAGATTTGGCGCGTGCCTCAAACAATGGGAAAGTTCGATACCGCAGCATCCGCAATATCATCCACCAATGGCGCCCCGGCATCGGCCAAGTACAATGGCTTTTGGGTGGGCCGACAAACCGCATTTCGCCTTGGGCGATTACGTTCAAACGATCGCTTGAGGCTGGCAAAAGATTCGACATTGTGTCGGCCTATTTTTCGCCGTCACAAACCATATTGCGACGCCTTGCCAAGGCAGCCAAGCACAATAAAGGGTCGCGTCTTGTCGTGGCGGGAAAGACCGACAATAATGCGACGATAGCGGCTGCACGCTTGCTGTATCGCTACCTGATGCGGCGAAAGGCCCGGATATTCGAATTTCAATCGCGCCCGCTCCACATGAAGTTAATGGTCATTGATGACACCGTCTATATTGGTTCGGCCAATTTGGACGTCCGCAGCATGTTCATCAATCTAGAAATCATGGTGCGCGTCAAAGACGCACGCCTTGCGCTGCATATGCGCAAGTTAATTGACGAGATGGTCAAGCAATCAGAAGAACAAACTCGAATATTATTGAAAGCACGGGACAGTTATTGGAGCAGGTTTAAGGCCGCTCTCGCCTATTTCCTGGTCAATTCGGTAGACTATACGATTGGCCGGCGGATCACATTCGGGCTAATCCGCAACAGATAATCACTCTTTCCAGCCCCAGAAAAGGTGGCAGGGCAGAATATTCCAACGCTCATAACCCTTGTCAATTTTAGCGAAATGCGGTGCCATGAAGTCGCGGGCGCGGGCACGGAACTGATAAACCAAGAACGCACCGCCCGGCCGTATGGCTTTCGCCGTTTCTGCGGCGATCACCGGGCCAAGATTGTTGGGCAGCGTCGAAAACGGCAGGCCTGACAATATGTAATCAGCGTGGGCGAAGCCGAAACTTTGAATAATCTCATTCACATCTGCGGCGGACCCGTGCACCGCAATGAAGCGGCTGTCGCGGATGGTATCGCGCAGATATGCAATAAAATCTTGGTTGAGATCGATGACCAACAAGGTCGCGTCGGGGCGTATCCGGTCCAACACAGGTTGGCAGAATGTGCCGATACCCGGCCCATATTCTACAAACAATTTGGTATCGTCCCAATCAACAGGCGCGAGCATCTTTTTTACCGTCAGTTTTGATGACGGTATAATCGATCCGACCATCACGGGATGTTTGATAAATCCTTTAAAGAAAATACCCCATGGACCAAAAAAACGGTTGGTGCGGTTCTTAATGCGCTCGAGCATTGTCGTTTTAGTCAAGCTCGAGGATGTCATATGATGGGTCCGGGGGAGGTTGTCACGAAACTGACATACGCGTAAAATGCTGCCACGCATACAACTGCGTAAAGCAACTATCTGTTCCACCCAGCTTGCATTGCATGACATATCAGTCCTATGCCGCCTTCATGGCAAAGCTAAGCTGTGGCATGATATCGGTTATTTTTGTGGCGCAGCGCAACAGGCTAGACGCCGACGGTTATGCGCGCGCCGCAACACTGATGAATGAACTAGCCGCGCAGCAAGATGGCTATGTCGGTATAGATACGGTGCGCGGATCAGATGGACTTGGTATAACCATAAGCTATTGGACGGACGAAACGAGTGCGAGCGCATGGCGCGACCATCCAAAGCATGCCGCAATCCGCGATGCTGGTCGCGACCGTTGGTATAGTGATTACAGCCTGCACGTGGCTCAAGTTACGCGCAGCTACGATTGGAAAAAGGCATGAGTACGGTTCAAGCAATCCCTAACAGCCGTGTTGTCGTGCTGTTCCTCGTAATGCTTGTCGCTGCGGCGGGTAACACCGCCATGCAATCTGCACTCCCCGCCATCGCCAGTGAGCTGGACATGCCGGATGTATGGGTCAGTCTGGCGTTCAGCTGGTCGGCTCTGTTATGGGTCATAACGGCTCCGAAATGGGCCAGATTATCCGACCGCCGGGGCCGTAAGCAATTGATGAGCATTGGCATCATCGGCTTCGTCGCGTCCATGGGCATGTGCGGACTGGTGCTGTGGCTTGGTCTTGCCGGACTGATCGGGCCAGTTGTTACCTTCATCCTCTTTGCGTTATTCCGAAGCCTATACGGCGGCTTTGGCTCCGCTGCGCCCCCCGCAGTGCAGGCTTATGTTGCCGCACGTACCGAGCGGGCAGAGCGCACCAAGGCCTTGTCGATGCTTGCATCGTCCTTCGGTGTGGGCACCGTCATTGGGCCTGCCACAGCGCATTATTTTCTCTTCCCGCCCTTTGGTCTTGCTGGGCCGCTGATCGTGTTCGCGGCTTTTGGGATCGGCGTACTGATCGCTTTGCATATTCAACTGCCGAACGATACGCCGCGGTTTGAAGCACGCGGGGATATTGCAGACTATCCCAGTTCGGCATCGATCAATGCGTCAGATGCCGAAGATGTTAAAGGGGAGGCCTTGGGAACGCCATCGCACGTTAAAGAGGTCCGATTGCCATGGCGCGACGGCAGAATGGCGCCTTGGCTAATCGCCGGGCTCGTTGGGGGCCATGCGCAGGCCATCATGCTGGGTGTTGTCGGTTTTCTCGTGCGCGATCGTCTTGGCCTGCATGACCGTCCATGGGAGGCAGTGCAGGCCAGCGGATCGGTTATGCTGATAGGTGCAATGGCAACCCTGCTGGCGCAATGGGGTCTCATCCCTATGTTGTCCCTTGCTGCGCGAAGCTCAGTACTGCTTGGTGCCTTACTTGCGCTGGTTGGCACTGTTTTGACGGGGATTAGCCAAGACTTTTATGGTATTAGTACTGGCTTTGCGATTGCCTCGCTTGGCTTCGGGCTGTTTCGTCCGGGCTTTACCGCTGGGGCTTCCTTAGCCGTACGACGCTATGAGCAAGGCGATGTCGCTGGCAAAATTGCCTCGATAAACGGCGCAGCCTATATATTCGCGCCAGCGGTTGGGGTTGCATTGTTCAATTATTGGGAACCGGCGACATTCATCCTGATCTCGGCGTCTTTGCTATTCTTGATCATTTGGGGACGGCGGGCATTGGTCATGCCTGTTATTTAGATATCATGGTTTAAATCAGGCGCTGGCCTTATTATTCTGATGGGGGGTAACCTTGGGCTTGGCCTGCAGCGGGCTTTGCAAGCTATTGCTAACATTAGGACCTACCTCCCAGAATTTAGACAAAAAAAGGGCCGACCGAAGTCGACCCTGAAAAAGTTTTAGGAGAGGATGCCTATAAGGCACATTCGGTATGGCGACATTTTATTTATTGTGCAAGTGCGAACAGTGCAATGTCTGTTGCAAATGATGCAACTACAATTTATAAGTTTAGACTGAATTTCGCGGTATTTGCACGATAGCGAAATCGGGAATTTTTTGTTGCAGTGCGACAAAATGAGGAGATGATAATGCGCAGATTGCCGCCCTTACGTTCGCTTGAAGCCTTTTTGCGTGTTGCGAAACTTGGATCAGCAAAGGCGGCCGCAAGTGAACTGGCCTTGTCTCCACCTGCTTTAAGCCGCAGAATAAAGGCACTTGAAGACTTCATTGGCAAATCACTGTTTGACCGCCGCGCACAAGCGATGGTCATCAATGCCGACGGTGAGGCCCTGCTCGCAGCCGTAGAGCCCGCTATGGACGCGATGGCCGAGGCTGTCGACGAACTGGCGGGTCGCGGCGGCGAATACCGCCTGCGCCTTGGCCTTTTGCCCCTATTTGGGTCGCAGCGACTTATCCCGCGCTTACCCGAATTGCGCAAGGCGTTTCCCAAGCTGCATATTGATGTCGACACATCTGGGCATGCCGAAAACTTACTCGGCGATGTCGTTGACGCGGCCATTATCATTGCGGCTGAAGTCGATCCCAAATTGTACAGCGTCCGGCTTGACCGTAATCTGGTCTACGCTATCGCTTCAGAGGTATGGGCCAAGGAGCATAAAGTCGAAAAACCCGAAGATCTCGCCAAATACACAGTCATGGTTCATAGCGATATGCCGATGATTTTTGATGCCTGGCGGCAGGCAATGGGCGTGCCCAAGTTGAAGCCCGCAGCCGTTGATAGCTTAGACAGTGGCGCGCTTATGCTTGAAGCAGCAGCGAACGGTCTTGGCGTTGCTATCATGCATGGGAGCCATTTTTCGGATGCCCGTGACCCTCGCCTGACGCGCCTATTCGATACCGAAGTTGAAAGCCCTTATAGCTATTATTTCGTATGCCGTCCTCGGGCCCTTAAACAACGCGCCGTGAAGATTTTCCACGATTGGCTACTCAAGTCAGGCGTATAAAAAGGGGCCGGCAGAGGGCGTTTCGGCGGGCGATGCCGCCGCTGTGAAGCAGTTTAAGAGCAAAGAGACCCACAGTTCGATAGAGCGAAGCACTTGACCCAACCGGCGACGGACGGCATTGCAGTGTGATGACTCAAGACGTAGCAGACATGAATTTCGAACAAGCGCTGCGCGCGCTCGAAAACATAGTGCATAAGCTGGAAAGCGGCGAAGCGCCGCTGGATGAATCCATCACTTTGTACGAACGCGGAAATGCGTTGCGTGCTTTGTGCCAACAGCGGCTCGATACCGCGAAGGCGCGTATTGAGGCAATTGCTCTTGGTCCTGACGGATCACCCACAGGCACTGCGCCTTTTGACGCTGGATGAGCGTTATGTCCCTCGCTTCATCCCCTTCTTTATTGCACGACTCGCTGACGCAAATTGCGGCAGACATAGACCAAGAATTCGACGCCCTTCTCAAATTGCCAGGTGACGCGCGGGACCGTTTATATGCCGCCATGCGACACGCGGCGATAGGCGGAGGCAAGCGGCTTCGCCCGTTGCTGGTCACCGCGACGGCTGCTTTGTTTCATGTTGATCGTGCGGTTGCGGTGCGCGTTGGAACGGCTGTTGAGGCGATCCATGTATACTCGCTCGTGCATGACGACTTGCCTTGCATGGATGATGACGACATGCGGCGCGGCAAGCCAACTGTGCACCGCGCGTTCGATGACGCCACAGCTGTTCTGGCTGGCGACGCCCTCCATGCTTTGGCGTTCGAAATATTGGCAAGCCCGCAGACGCATCCCGACCCATTTGTTCGCGGCGAACTGGTATCGACGCTTGCACTGGCCAGCGGCCCCGAAGGTATGGCGGGCGGCCAGATGATGGATATTGAGGCGGAGAACGCCACTTTCGATCTGCAGACCGTCATGCGCCTGCAAGCCCTTAAAACAGGCGCGCTGATTGCGGCCAGTGTAGAGATGGGCGCAATTTTAGGGCATATCCCATCAGAGGGCCGAACACATTTGCGAGGCTATGCGCGCGACATTGGTCTCGCCTTCCAGATTGCCGATGACATCTTGGATGTCGAAGGCGATCCTGAACTCGCCGGAAAAGCCCTTCAAAAAGACGCAGATGCCGGCAAAGGGACGTTTGTATCGTTGATGGGCCTGGAGCGCGCGAAACAGCAGGCAGAAATGCTCGTCGCTCAGGCCAATGAACATTTATCCTGCTATGGCACCGAAGCCAATTTATTGCGCGCTATCGCAAACTATATCACCGAAAGGGATCGTTAAATGACTCACCGGATTGGCGTTTACCCCGGCACCTTTGACCCGATCACTTTGGGGCATATGGACATTATCCGGCGCGGCGCAAAGTTAGTTGATGAGCTTATCATTGGCGTGACAACAAACGCCGCCAAATCGCCCATGTTTTCCGACGATGAACGGATTGCGATGGTCGAACGTGAGGTCGCCAGCATTGGTTCTGCCCATATTCGGGTTGTCGGGTTCAACTCGTTGCTCATGGATTTTGCCGAGGCGCACGGTGCAAGCACCGTCATTCGCGGTATTCGCGGGGTAACGGACTTCGAATATGAATATCAACTCACGGGCATGAACCGGCAACTGAATGACCGCGTCGAGACGCTGTTTTTAATGGCGGATGTGTCGCTTCAGCCTATTGCATCGCGGTTGGTGAAGGAAATTGCGATTTACGGCGGTGAAATCGGGAAATTTGTGACAGCTTCTGTTCGTGACGAAGTGGTCGCACGGGTGCAAAAAATTGGCGGGAAAGCCGCCTAAGCCCATTTAGGTGTTAGCGCCGTTTGCAGAACCGAGATGACGGCCGCGAGGTCATGTCCGAATTTACCGTCCAATTTGTTTCGCCTCTGCCAACAACCGTAAATCTGTCTTCAGCAGTTTGCCGATATGGCTGCGCGGCATTTCGTCGATGGGATATAGCACAGATATCCGCTGGGTCTTGCCAAGCTGCTTATTAACCCTCTCCAATACAGCCTCAGGCGAGGCCGATTCATTGCGCAATCGCACAAACCCAACGGGCGTTTCTCCCCATGCTTCTGATGGCATGCCAACGACAGCGGCTTCGGCGACCTCGGGTTGCTGTTCCAACAATTCTTCAAGGTCCTTGGGGTAGATGTTAAACCCGCCGGAAATGATCATATCCTTTGCGCGGCCGACGATAGAAACGAAGCCATCTTCGTCGACTATTCCGATATCGCCGGTCTTCAACCAGACATTGCCATCTGCGTCGCGCCATTCCATCTCGCGGGTCTTTTCTGGCTGGTTTTTGTAACCGGACATCATAGTGGGCGAACGGCCTGTCAAAACGCCCTTGGAGCCGGCTGGCAGGCGGTTGTCGTCTTCATCCAATACAATGAGTTCATGGCCCGTAACTGGCTGTCCAACGGTGTGCAGCTTGTGCGGGTGGTGATGGGCCTGCAACATGCAGACTACGCCGCCCTCAGTCATACCGTAAATTTCGACAAGCCCGCCTGGCCAACGCTTTAGCACATCTGCCTTCAACTCTGCGGCAAAGGGCGCGCTGGTGCAGAATTTTACTATGAAGTTGCTTAAATCATAATTGCCGAAAGCGGCATGCGCCAAAAGCCTTTGATATTGCACAGGCACGAGCATGGTGTGCGTGGTCTTATCCGTCTGCGCATGGCCAAGATAGGCCAAGGCATCAAACTTCTCCATAATCCGCGCAAAACCGCCATGGCAAATTGTCGGCAGGAACACAGCAAGCGTTGTGTTCGAATATAAGGGCGTAGACACCAATGACCGGGTATCGTGGCTGTAGATTGATTTGAACCCACCCGCCATCTGGTGCCAACGCATGCCGTGCGAATGGATAATGCCCTTTGGCGTGCCTGTAGTTCCGCTGGAATAGATAATGTTGAAAGGGTCGGTCGCGGCAGGCGTCACCGCTGAGAACGCAGCGCCCTCCTCCGCCATCCAATCGGCCAGCGCCGGATGCAGACCAACGGCATAATCAAGCATGATGATTTTGATGTCGCCCAATGCGATGCCTTCGAGGTCAGCCAACTTAGCCGCATCCACGAACAAATGCATCGCACCTGAGTCCTTAAGCATCGCCGCCAACTGTGCTGGCGCCGCCGACGTGGTCAACGGCGCAGCGCAGCCACCAGCCCGAATTGCCGCGAGATATACCAATGCATACTGAATATTGCTGGTCCCCAATATGGCAACTGCTTGCCCCGGCTGGAAGTCATCGCGCTGAAGCTGTGCGGCAATGCGCGCCGTCAATTCAGCAACTTCGCGCCAAGTCAGTTGGGTTCGGCTGTCGGCAAGCGCAGGATCGGTAGCCTTTTCCGCGCCCCAAGCGCCGATTAGCGCGCCGAAATCACCAAAGGATTTTTCCAGTTCAGTCTCGATATGCATATAAACTCGCGTCGCTCCTTCACTGGCCTAACTGATGATTTAGCGTGATATTCAAAAGTTTCATTGTCTAATTTTCTCCCGCCGTTCTTGACCGCCAAATGGACCTTTTCCCGCCCACAAAAGATTGTGGAAAAAAGCTGATTTTCAGGCGCTTTCCCTTGGGGTTTTCCGGGTTCCGGCCTATGGTCAAGGAATGACTGAAGAAACATCGGAAAACCCGCAATATAACCCCACTGCAGACAGTGCAGAAAACCCCAACCAGAATGAATATGGTGCCGACAGTATTAAGGTTCTGAAGGGTCTCGACGCGGTTCGTAAACGGCCGGGGATGTATATCGGCGATACCGACGACGGCAGCGGCCTGCACCATATGGTGTTCGAGGTCTCTGATAACGCTATCGATGAGGCATTGGCCGGACATTGCGATCTGGTGCTAATTGAACTGAACCCCGATGGTTCGGTGTCTGTCGAAGATAATGGCCGCGGTATTCCGACGGGCATGCACAAGGAAGAAGGCGTTTCGGCGGCAGAAGTCATCATGACTCAGTTGCACGCAGGTGGCAAGTTTGAGAACACATCGGACGACAACGCCTATAAGGTGTCCGGCGGCTTGCACGGCGTTGGCGTTTCGGTGGTCAATGCGCTGTCCGAATATCTGGAACTGACCATCTGGCGTGAAGGTAAAGAGCATTGGATGCGTTTTGAGCATGGCGATGCCGTTGGGCCTCTGGTTGTTCGGGGTGATGCCCCTGTGGTCGATGGCAAGCCCAAAAAGGGCACGCGCGTGACCTTCATGGCGTCGACCAACACGTTCAAAAACGTGCTCGAATTTGACTTCGATAAGCTTGAGCATCGGTATCGCGAATTGGCATTCCTGAACTCAGGCGTCCGCATATTGCTGCGCGACAACCGGCATTCCGATGTCAAAGAACATGATCTGTATTACGTGGGTGGCATCGGCGCGTTCGTACAATATCTTGATCGCAACAAGGTGGCTTTGCTGTCAGAGCCTATTACAATTACGTCGCAGCGCGATGGCATCGCCATCGACGTCGCGCTCGAATGGAACGACAGCTATTACGAAAACGTGTTGTGCTTCACAAACAACATACCCCAGCGCGACGGCGGCACCCATTTGGCGGCATTTCGCTCCGCACTGACCCGCACCCTCAACAATTATGCCGAAAAATCAGGCGTGTTGAAAAAAGAAAAGGTCACTTTGACCGGTGACGACATGCGCGAAGGCCTCACCGCTATTGTGTCAGTCAAGCTACCTGATCCGAAATTCTCGTCGCAAACCAAAGACAAGTTGGTCTCGTCGGAAGTCCGCCAGCCGCTGGAAAGCTTGATGGCTGACCGGATGAGCGAGTGGCTTGAGGAAAATCCTGGCCATGCGCGCACCGTCATCCAAAAGGTGATTGATGCCGCCGCCGCGCGCGAAGCCGCCCGCAAGGCACGTGAAGCCAGCCGTAAATCGGTAATGAGCGTTGCGTCCCTGCCCGGAAAACTTGCCGACTGCCAAGAAAAAGACCCGGCTAAGTCCGAACTATTTCTGGTCGAGGGTGACTCTGCAGGTGGATCAGCCAAGCAAGGCCGCGACCGCCATTATCAGGCCATTTTGCCGCTTAAGGGTAAAATCTTGAACGTCGAACGCGCACGCTTTGATCGGATGCTTTCATCGAAGGAAGTAGGCACGCTCATTCAAGCCATGGGCACCGGCATTGGCCGTGAAGATTTCAACATCGAAAAGCTGCGTTACCACAAAATTGTGATTATGACCGACGCCGACGTCGACGGTTCGCATATCCGCACCTTATTGCTGACTTTTTTCTATCGGCAGATGCCCGAGATTATCGAAAACGGACATCTCTTCATTGCGCAGCCGCCATTGTACAAAGTGGCAAAGGGCCGCAGTGAAATATATGTGAAGGACGACAAGGCACTAGACGACCATTTGGCAGAGCTTGGCCTTGGAGGTGTTGTTTTGGAAGGCGCTGGTGGCCAGCGTGCCGGAGCCGATCTGGGCGCACTGGTTGACCACGCGCGGCGTATGCGCAGCCTTATGGCGTTTGTACCACGTCGGTATGACCCCACAATTGTTGAGGCCATGGCGCTCACGGGCGCGCTTGATCCAGAGGCCACAGACAGGACTGCTGCTGTTGCCAAAGCGGCTGCATGGATGGCAACACAAGATGTCGAAGGCAAATGGTCCGGTCGCGTGTCCGAAGACGGTGGCTATCATTTTGAACGCCTCTGGCGCGGCGTCACAGATCATCATATCATCGAGGCCGCATTCCTGATGTCAGCGGAAGCCCGCAAATTGCACAAGCTCGCGAGCGAAGAGACCGCAAGCTACGAGACGCCAGCGCGACTCGTTAAAGTCTCCGCTGCTGCTGCCGAGGCGATCGACGAGGTCGAGAGCGATGAAGAGGCCGGTGACGCCGTTGGCGAGCAAGCCAAACGCGCAACGACTGCAGTTAGCGTCGGCAATAAGGGTGCAATTACCCGCCCTTCCGAACTGCTTGATGCTATTTTGGTGGCAGGCCGCAAGGGACTGTCGATTTCCCGGTACAAAGGTCTTGGCGAAATGAACGCTGAGCAATTGTGGGAAACCACACTTGATCCCGATCACCGCTCGCTATTACGCGTTGAGATTGACCAAGCCGATCTTGCCGACGATATTTTTACCAAATTGATGGGTGAGGTTGTGGAGCCGCGGCGCGACTTCATTGTCGAAAACGCCCTGAATGTCGCCAATCTAGATGTTTAAGCGACGGTCTTTCGGACGGTGGCTTCCTTAAGATTTCGGGTAGCCGTAAAGATTGGGCAACACGTCGTTTGACCATTGGATAGGTTTAGCAGACTGAATATGCGGTTTTCCTCGGGGGGGTATATGGGCAATCGTAGTTTTTTCATTATGGCTTTGTTGGCTCTGCCCGTGTTGGCGCAAGCCGGCGACCGCCGGGTAGAGATTGGTACAGGCATCGCCAGCTATTATGGCTCTGAGCTGAGTGGCAACCGAACAGCCAGTGGCGAACGCTTTGATCCTAATGCAATGACAGCAGCGCATCGAACCTTGTCATTCGGTAGCCTCGTAGCCGTGACCAACTTGGCGAATGGTCAGGAAGTGGTCGTTCGCGTCAATGATCGCGGCCCTTGGGGCAAATCACGCATTCTAGATGTGTCCTACGCAGCCGCTAAGCAACTTGGCATGCACCGAAGCGGTACCGCAAAAGTTAAGCTTGAGCTGCTAGACTAACCAATCGCAGTACGTTGCCATTCCGGCAGGTCCAGCGCCGTCATATCCTCCACACGGCGTAACTCAACCGACAGACCAAGTTCAGGATAGGCGCAGCGTTGACGGCTAATGTCCGCGTTTTCCAAAGGCACCACCACCAGCCGCCGATTGACTTTTTGCCGCCAATTCATGCGCGCGGTATTTTCCTGCCCGACATAGCATCCCTTTGTGAAGGAAACGCCATTCAGCTCGGCTGCATTCGCCTCAAGCCATAAGGTTTGCTCGCTTCCAAGCTCCGCCAAGCCCTCGGGGATACCAAGCCCAAGACGATGTGCGCGGTATGCAGCGCTCACATCCCCATCATCCGCCGACGGCGCCCCTAGCCATCGTTCGCCCAACTCAACATGGCGTGGGTCGCTGCTACCTTCTGCGCTCCAATACACGGCGGTTTCGGAGTCTACCGCAATCGCAATCTTCCGCCGCAGCCGGTACATCGAAAGTCGCCGAATAAGCGCATCTGTTTGCGCGCCCTCGCAATCAATCAGCACATCGTCGGTATCGGCCCATAAAAGAAAATCAAACAATGCCTTGCCCTGCGGGCTTAAAAGGCCCGCCCATAAGGGCATGTCTGCTGCTGTATCCTGCGTGACCAAACCCTGCAAAAATTGCCGTACGTCCTCTCCGGCTTCGGTCGGTGAAAGGCGGATGATATGACGATCAAAAAGACGGGTGTTTCTCATAGGTGACAGATAGGGGGATGGACGCTTAAAGGGAAGCCATGACCGACCAGACGATTCTTACCATCCGCCGGCCCGATGACTGGCATGTTCATTTGCGCGACGGTGCAGTAATGCGCAGCGTGGTGCCTTACACCGCAAACCAATTTGCGCGCGCCATTGTGATGCCCAACCTGTCACCGCCCGTGACCACGGTTGAGGCCGGCGCCGCCTACCGCGACCGGATCGTAGCTGCCGTTCCGCAAGGCATTAGCTTTACGCCGCTTATCACTGCCTATCTGACCGATGCAACAGATGGGCACGAGTTGGCACGCGGTTTTGCCGAAGGCGTGTTTACTGCCGCCAAATTATACCCAGCGCACGCAACCACCGGAAGCGCGCATGGCGTCACCAATGTGGCAAACATCATGCCTGCGCTTGAACATATGGCGCGCATTGGCATGCCGTTGCTCATCCATGGCGAGGTGACCGATTCGCATGTCGACATATTTGACCGTGAGGCGGTGTTTATAGAGCAGACACTTTCGAAACTGGTGCGCAACCTGCCCGAACTTCGAATAGTCTTTGAACATATCACCACCGCCGACGCGGTCGCATTTGTTGATGCGGGTAGCGATAATATTGCCGCCACCATCACGCCGCAACATTTGCACATCAACCGCAATGCTATGTTTGCAGGCGGCATTCGTCCGCACGCATATTGCTTACCAGTGGCCAAGCGCGAAGTGCATCGGCTTGCCTTACGCAAGGCAGCGACATCAGGCAGTGCAAAATATTTCCTTGGCACCGACAGCGCGCCTCATGACAAAACCGCAAAGGAAAGCGCGTGTGGATGCGCCGGCATTTTCAACGCACCATTCGCTATGGAAAGCTATGCCGCAGTGTTTGAAGAAGAAGGCGCGCTAGACCGACTTGAAGCATTTGCGTCAGAAAATGGCCCGCGTTTTTACCGTCTGCCGCTCAATGAAGACCGCGTCACGTTGGAACGCGTCGATACGGCAGTTGCAGATCTGCTTGAGCTTGACGGTGTATCCGTCGTGCCATTTCACGCAGGTGAGACCCTAGGCTGGCGTTTTAGGGCTTAGGCTTTGGCTGCACGATAGGTCTTGATCGCATCCGCACAGAAAATTGCGATGCTGGTCCATATGAGCACGAAGCAAGCAAGTTTGGTCGTGCTGAGCGGCTCGCCATAAGCATACACGCCGAGTAAAAACGCAATCGACGGCGCTATATACTGCACGAAGCCAAGGCTGGCGTAACTCATCCGCCGCGCAGCCGTCGCAAACATGAGCAGCGGAACCGCTGTTATGACGCCTGCTAGGATCAACAAGCCAGACGTTGTCAGATCATCTCCGAACCCGCCCGTTCCCGCCTGCGCGTACCAAAACACAGCGCCAAGCGCCAAAGGCGCAAGCAAGGTCGTTTCAATCGCAAGACCCGGCACAGAGCCGACCGGCGTAACCTTTCGGATCAAGCCATAAAGGCCAAAGCTGAGGGCCAATGAAACCGACACCCATAAAGTATCAAGCGCATCACCAATCAGGATAGCAACGCCAATAGCGGCGACGGCGACCGCCGCCATCTGTAGCGGACGAAGACGCTCGCCTAAGAACAGGCGACCCAAAAGTACGTTTACCAACGGGTTCAAATAATAACCAAGGCTGGCGGCCAGTATGTGATCGGTGGACACAGCCCAAATATAAATGAGCCAGTTGATCGCGATCAGTGTCGCGGATGCGAGCAAATTACGCAAATGCACGCGATGTCGAAAAATAGCAGCGTATTCGTTCAGCTGTTTACGCAATCCCATGATGACCAAAAGCAACGGTATGGACCAAAGAATCCGCTGCGCCACTATTGCGATGGGCGGGACATGGTTCAACAGTTTAAAATATACCGGGACAAAGCCCCAGATGAGATAAGCCGAGATAGCATAAGGCAGGCCATTGGGCCGCGCGGTTTCCGATTTGTCTGCCATGATATTTTAACCCCGCCCTCGTGTGAGGATCAGATAATGCCGCCGCCGATCCAGAGACGAAACGCGCAGATTGCCATAACGACGAAGCAGAAATTCCGTCCGCTGTTCTTTTCCGATATAAACCCGAATGCAGCACCCACCCCGGCAATACAGATGATCAACCAATTCAGCCACCCAAGCAAAGGGATGAAGCCGACGATTGCCAAAACAAGGGCGATGAGCCCGACAAGAAACGCAATAATATTTGCCACAGACAGACTGTGGCTGGTTTTTAGCGCGGTAGCAAGCCACCCACGTTTTCCGCGAAGCCCATCAACCGTCCAGCACCCAAAAGCCACAGGCTATCTCTATATTCTCATGTTATGCAACTGCGGTTCATCCAATGTGTTTGTACCTCACGTAGTCCAGTTACACACAAGGAGATAGAATATGAAAAACGCATGTATGTTTTTGGTTGCTGCGGCGCTGGTGCTCCCCACAGGAGCCGTGCTGGCGGACCCACCTGGCCATGCCAAAGCATGGGGCTACAAAGACAAACAAGGCCGTGCTTATAAAAAAGGTTATCGTGAAGGGCGGCGGGATGCGCAAAGCATCGGTAGCAACACGCGTTTATGGCGCGGCGATGATGGCCGTTATTATTGTAAACTTGACGATGGCACGACAGGTTTGATTATCGGGACGGCGGTTGGGGGGCTTGCGGGTAACGAACTTGCCGGTCGCGGAGACAGGACCTTGGGGGCAATACTCGGTGCGGCAGGGGGCGCATTGTTGGGCCGCGAAATTGATCGCAGCAATTATCGCTGTAAATGATCGCTGCCCACTGACACGGTAAGAGGCTCGGTGTTTCCCAAACCGAGCCTCTTTGCCCCACTAGTTTTTAAGAGTTAGCGCCATTGGTTCAACCCGCTATAATCGACGCCCACGACGCGACCTTGTTCAAAAGTGCAGGTAAACCAGCCCTTGTTGTATCTGCGCCCATAGGTCTTGCCATCATAGCGATCACCGCCGTAGCCGTTGTTATAAGCCCGGTCCTGCTGACTATCCTTAACAACGAGATTGCCAATGACGCGATAACCAAAACGCGTCCGCTGTATATCCCGCACTTGAGTTACTTCCGAGCGGCGATAACCGTTTGACCAGCGTTCAACGCTGTTAATGCACCTATTGACAGCCGCGCGGCTATTTCCGCCGCGATCGTCATAATTGTAACCAGGCCGATTATACTCATAATTGTCGCCGCCATTGTTACGGTTGTTTTTGCCGGCAGACAACAAAGCAGCCAAACCGCCAATCACAACGGCGCCGGCAATAACTTCGCCAGCACTTACGCTGTCGCGATGACGGTCGTATCGTTCCCTTGCCTGAGCGGGCACCGCGATACTTACCAAAGCTGCAGCAGCAGCCCCGGCGCTAAGCAAGCTTTTGGTGAAAACGTTCATCTTCAGTCTCCTTATTCGGCGCAGATATTTCCTGCCGGTGGAGAACAATTAGCCGCATCAAATTGACCGAATGCTGAATTGACTTGTCAGCATTCGTTCATATAAATAGTATTTTTTATGAACAGTTATTCGACAAGTTTCAAGCCGGTCCATTTGGCAAGAAACGCGTAAATGTCTGAATATTCATCAATAACCTTGTCTGTCGGCTTACCGGAACCGTGACCAGCACGGCTTTCAATGCGAATAATTTTTGGCTTGCCGCCCGTATCCGCCGCTTGAAGGGCGGAAATATATTTGAAGCTATGTCCTGGAACCACGCGATCGTCGGTGTCGGCAGTCGACACAATAACGGCCGGATATGCGACACCTGATTTAATGTTGTGATAGGGTGAATAGGTCATCTGCATTTTGAAATCGGCTTCTTTGCTTGGGTAGCCATAATCATCAACCCAGTAACGACCCGCCGTGAACCGATCAAAGCGGACCATGTCCATCACGCCCACGGCAGCATGTCCCGCCGCAAACAAATCTGGGCGCTGGTTCAAGGACGCGCCGATGAGCAAACCGCCGTTGGAGCGACCTTCGATTGCAATTTTTCCCTTAGCTGAAATGCCCGACGCGATCAGATATTCCGCTGCGGCTGCGAAATCATCAAAGACGTTCTGCTTGTTCATCAGGCGTCCCGCGTCATGCCATGGCTTCCCATACTCACCGCCTCCGCGAATATTGGCCAGCGCAAAAACGCCACCCGACTGAAGCCAAGCCATCCGCGTTGGTGAATAAGTTGGCGTCTGCGAAATGTTGAACCCGCCATAGGAATACAACAAAGTCGGCGCGCCTTGAGACAAATCGAGATCCTTTTTGTGGACCACGAACATTGGAATTTTTGTACCGTCCTTCGAAGGGTAAAATATTTGGGCCACGCTATAATCTTGCGCGTCAAAGCTCAACTTTGGCTGCGCAAAAACAGTCGAAACACCGGTGTCGCTATTGAAACGATAAACAGCACCGGGTTGGTTGAAGCTTGAAAAGCCAAAAAATGTCTCCGGATCGCCCGGCGTCCCGGAAAAACCACTGGCTGTGCCAATAGCGTTGAGCTTTATTTCCTGCACGGGTTTGCCGGCAAGATCCGTCATCAGCGCCATTGATTTGGCGTCCTTGATATAGGACAGAATCAGTCGGTTGCCGACAATCTGTGTGCGAGACAGCGTTTCTTCACGCTCTGGGATGACGTCCGCGAACACGGGTGTCTTCGCTCCCAGGTCGACAGTGACAACCTTCAGCTTTGAAGCATCCTTATTGGTGGTGAACCACAAGATGTTACCCATCCCTTCGATGAGCCCCCAGTCATACTCAAGGCCCGTGACCAAAGGCTGCGCCTTCCAGGTTGGTTTTTTGCCGAGCGGCATCACATGCAATTCGTATTTCTCATCCGTGCCGGACGAAGTCGTTATCACTGCCCATTTGCCATCATGGGTAACCTGCGCACTATGTCCATATTCAGGCTTATCCGGCGTTGCGTAAACCGCTTTGTCTTCAGACTGTGGCGTCCCGATTTTATGATAATATACGGTCTGATTGTAATTCAGTTGCTGGAATGCCGCACCTTCTTTTGGCTCGGCAAAGCGCGAATAAAGAAATCCGTCATTGCCCACCCAGCTTATGTTGGTGAATTTCGCCCATTTGATTTCGTCTGGCAACACTTTGCCGGTAGCGGAGTCAATCACCTTAAGCGTGCGCCAGTCCGACCCACTGTCCTGAATGGAATACGCCAACAACGTACCGTTCTTTGAAGGCACCCAACTATCAAGCGCAGTTGCGCCATCCTTTGCCCAACTGTTCGGGTCAATTAAAACACGATCTGCACCCTTCAGCCCTTTACGGACATAGAGCACGGATTGGTTTTGCAGGCCGTCATTTTTTGTGAAGAAATAATAGCCACCCGCTTTTTCGGGAAGGCCGAAGCGTTCATAATCAAACAGCTTCTTCATGCGTTCGGCGAGAATTTTCTTGCCCGGTAATGTTTCAAGATACGCGTCCGTAACTGCGTTTTGGGCCTTTACCCAATCGGCAACCTCAGGGTTGACACGGACGTCATCTTCAAGCCAGCGATAGGGGTCTGCAACCTTCACTCCAAATTGCTCGTCGACAACATTTACAGTTTTGGTTTTTGGATAGATCAGCTTGACCGAGACATCCGTGTTCGCAGCATCTTCGGCGCTGGCCATGGACGACACTGGCGTCAACATGATGGCTGCTCCAAACAAAATTGCACTTCGCATAAAATCATTTCCCCAACTCTCAATTCTTTGAACCGAGAGTAAAGCGTCAGCGAGATAACGCCAACCATATTGCGCGCTGCCCGACAGTTTATATTGGAGCTTCGTCAAATGATTTGGCGCGTGCACTACAAGTCTGTGATGCTGAACAAGGGGCAAGTCATCGTCGCAACGCAACAGCCTGAGCCAAATAAAAAGGGCGGCACCCTTTCAGATACCGCCCTTCCAAAGCTTGTTATGCGAGACGCGTTTACTCGGCGTCGTCGATGACGTCGACTGGACCGCTGTCTTGGCCTTTGGCATCAACATTGCGGTCAACGAGTTCAATGACGCCCATGGGCGCAGCATCCGAACCACGGAAACCAGCCTTGATCACACGGCTGTAACCGCCGCTACGGTCGGCATAACGCGTCGCCAGTTCGTCAAACAGTTTCACGAGTTGCGTATCATCCATCAAACGGCTCATCGCGAGGCGACGGTTGGACAAGCCACCCTTTTTCGCAAGCGTAATCAGCTTTTCGATATAGGGACGCAATTCCTTTGCCTTTGGCAGAGTTGTCTTGATTTGCTCATGCTTGATGAGCGAAGCTGCCATGTTGCGAAGCATCGCAGTACGGTGCGACGTGGTACGCTGCAGCTTACGGTGGCCAACTTTATGGCGCATATTTCATTCCTTCGTTCGTAGAGGGGCCGTATCAGGTACCCCGATCCTGGCCAGTTAAGGGCGGCCGTTTTGCCCCTTTTTTTTCTGGGCCCAAGCGCTGCTCGGGCCCAGGAATATTTAACCGAGGAGCTCTTGTTCGAGCTTCTTAGCCATTTCTTCGATATTTTCTGGCGGCCATCCAGGGATGTCCATGCCAAGGCGCAAGCCCATGGACGACAATACTTCCTTAATTTCGTTCAGCGACTTGCGCCCGAAGTTAGGCGTACGCAACATTTCGGCTTCGCTCTTTTGAACGAGGTCACCAATGTAAATGATGTTGTCGTTCTTGAGGCAGTTTGCGCTGCGGACCGACAGCTCCAATTCGTCGACCTTCTTGAGAAGATACCGGTTGAGTTGGTTTGCATCAGATTCTTCGGAAGAAGCCGACGGTGCAGCCATGCCGATCATCGGCGAAGATGCTGCCATCGAATCTTCGAAGTGGACAAACACTTGCAACTGATCCTGAAGGATACGAGCAGCATATGCCACGGCATCCTCGGGGGTTACAGTGCCATCGGTTTCAATGGTCAACGAAAGCTTATCATAATCTAGTTCTTGACCGATACGGGCATTGTCGACCTTGTACGCAACCTGACGTACTGGTGAATAAAGGCTGTCGACTGGGATCAGGCCGATTGGCGCATCCGCAGGACGGTTAGCGACGGCGGGAACATAGCCCTTGCCGCTGTCAGCCGTGATTTCCATGTTCAACGTCGCACCATCATCAAGATGGCAGATGATGAGATCTGGGTTCATCACTTGGATGTCACCCGACACGGCGATGTCGCCGGCGGTTACTGCCCCTGGGCCGGTTGCCGAAAGTTGAAGACGCTTTGGACCTTCGCCCTCCATCTTCAACGCGACCTGCTTGATGTTAAGAACAATGTCAGTGACATCTTCACGCACGCCAGCAAGCGACGAAAATTCATGTAGTACGTTTTCGACCTTGATCGAAGTAATCGCTGCGCCCTGCAACGATGAGAGCAACACGCGACGAAGCGCATTGCCGAGCGTTAAGCCAAAGCCACGCTCCAACGGCTCAGCAACAAAAGTAGCCTTACGCTTCGCATCGCTACCTGACTTCAGTTCAAGTGCGTTGGGCTTTTTCAGTTCCTGCCAGTTCTTGATATTGACGGACATGGATTTCCCCTTGGGTTTTGCAAAACCGGCAATTTGGTGCACCGTGCCAGCTCGCGGGTAAAAGAAGGAACGACTGGTCAGCCGCCCCTGAAACGAATGCTTATACGCGCCGACGCTTGGAAGGACGAACGCCGTTGTGCGGTATAGAAGTCACGTCGCGAATTGAGGTGATGGTGAAACCAACAGCCTGCAAAGCGCGTAGCGCGGATTCGCGACCCGAACCTGGACCCTTAACTTCCACTTCCAACGTCCGAACGCCATGTTCAGCAGCCTTCTTACCGGCGTCTTCTGCGGCCACCTGAGCTGCGTAAGGCGTCGACTTGCGGCTACCCTTAAAACCCATGGTTCCTGCGGAAGACCAGCTGATTGCGTTGCCCTGGGCATCGGTAATCGTGATCATAGTATTGTTGAAGCTGGCATTGACGTGCGCGACGCCTGCCGAAATATTTTTGCGCTCCCGCTTTTTAATGCGCTGTGGTTCGCGTGCCATGTAATGTGTATCCTATTCGAAAATGCGAAGAAAAACTAATCAGGCAAAAGCCAAATGATTACTTCTTCTTGCCCGCGATTGCCTTGGACTTGCCCTTACGGGTGCGCGCATTGGTGTGCGTACGCTGACCACGGACGGGAAGGCCCTTACGATGGCGAAGGCCACGGTAGCAGGCGAGATCCATCAAACGCTTGATGTTCATCGATGTGGTGCGGCGAAGATCGCCTTCTACGGTGTAGCCCGCATCGATGGTTTCGCGGATTTGCAGAACTTCGGCATCCGAAAGGTCCTGCACACGACGGCTATGATCAATTCCCAGCTTAGTCGCGATTTCGACAGCCTTTGTGCGGCCGATACCGTGAATGTAGGTAAGCGCAATGATCACGCGCTTGTTGGTTGGAATGTTAACTCCGGCAATACGTGCCAATTTATTTACTCCTGCTCCACAGGTGCCCCCGAAAGGACGAACCCTATCTCAACGCTGATGATATCCCGAAACGCACAAAACCAGCGGACGCATTAAAGCGCTGCTGGCTGTACCAGATGTTTGGAATGATCCGCCCTTACGGTGAGTCGCACCGCCTGTCAAGGCCAGAGGCGCACTATCCCTTGCCTTTCGTCTTGGTTTTGCCATCACTGGCATTTTCTTCGATGAACTCGATAATCCTGCTGGCAATGTCTTTGCCACTGGCTTTTTCAATACCTTCTAGTCCAGGCGAGCTATTCACTTCCATGATGACCGGACCATGATTAGACCGCAACATGTCAACGCCAGCCACATTTAGCCCCATGGCATGGGCCGCGCGCACCGCAGTTGATCGTTCCTCCGGCGTGATTTTGATGGCTTCTGCCGATCCGCCGCGATGCAGGTTTGACCGAAAATCGCCTTCGGCTCCCTTGCGTTGCATCGACGCGACAACCTTATTGCCAATGACAAAGCATCGGATATCCGTCGCATTGGCTTCCTTGATAAACTCCTGAACTAGGATGTTCACGTTTGCACCGCGAAACGCCTCAATGACCGAACGGGCTGACTTTTCGGTCTCACCCAAGACCACGCCGATGCCCTGGGTGCCCTCTAGAAGCTTGATAACCACAGGCGCGCCGCCGACCATCTGGATGACTTCGTCAGTCTGCCGTGGGTCATGGGCAAAGGCGGTCACTGGAAGCCCAAGCCCCTTGCGCGCCAAGATTTGCAATGACCGCAATTTGTCACGCGAGCGGCCAATGGCAACGCTTTCGTTCAGCGACCACACATTCATCATCTCAAACTGGCGCAGCACAGCCAAACCATAAAAGGTAATCGACGCACCGATACGCGGAATGACCGCGTCATATTTGCCGAGCTTTGCACCTTGATAATATGCTTCAGGTCGATGCGATGTGATGTTCATCGTCACGCGCAAGGTATTCAAAACTTCAATGTCATGGCCGCGCGCCTGCGCAGCTTCGACAAGCCTTTTATGGGAATAAAGATTGGCGTTTCGCGCCAACATAGCGATTTTCATGTGCTTATGCTCTCTTAAATGGCGGGTTTCCCCAGTACCCATCGTCGCCCGCTGTTGACGAGAAAGCCGCGCCTTAGCGTTCGCCGACCAATTAGCAAGGGAAAGGCCATTGAACGCCGGTTTGCTAGGGTGAGCTGTCCGTTCCAGCAGAGTTTACCAAAACAAAATTGCGCCGAGATGACATAGCGGTCCTGTTTTTCGCCATTTGACGAACGCACCACGCGCCGATCAACCACCGGCGCCTCATAGCGCTTTGGTTTTTCGCCAGAATTCAACCGGAACCAGAATTCAACATATGGCTTACCATCACGCGATACTGGTTTAATCCTGGTAGCGTGAATGGATGATGTGACAGCGCCTGTGTCCATTTTGGCATGCACTTGTGACAGGCCAAGGCTTGGAATATCGACCATCTCGCACCAGCCAATTTCGACCTTATTCCGCGCACCGCGTGCCGTGCCCCCCGCAACCAATTATCGAGGCTCCGACGGATGTGCTTCGGGTATGAAAACGTCGCCAGGGGCGTCATCCAAAGAAGTATCTGTATCCGAGGGGCCGACGTCACGCGCTGCGGGATCAGCAATTTTTTCAACATCAAGTCGGAAGCCATCTGATTTTGGCGCCTCGTCCTCTTTTGCGGCAAATAGCGACAACATATTCTTGAATTGCTCACCCAACACTTTGTCGACGGCGGGTGCTATCTCAGGCACTTTGTAACGCATGTATCCGCCTACGACATAGGAGAAGCTCACCGTTGTTTCCGTGCTCTCCTTTGTAGGCGCGATAGCAACTGTAAGCGTGCCAATCACGGCCTCCGACTGAAGCGGGCCAAGCGCCCCCTGCATCCGCAACACTTTGCCCGGCTGGGCAAAAATGACCCGCATATGCTCGACGCTACCGACCGTCTTCACCTTGCCGTTTGAATCCGTTTCCTGAAACAGTTCACAGAAGCATCCATTGGCCTGCGCATCTATATAAAAACCTGCGGTTGAACCCGACCAGCTGTGCGCTTTGTTCCAGTAATCTTTAGGCGAAAGCAACCGCCTCCAGATTTCGTCCGGCGACGCGTTTACAGTGGCAACATGGATGATATTGAAACCGTCTTCTGAATCAGCTTTGACTTCGCCAAGCGCAGGCGTCGATGTTGCAGCCAAAAGGGCGAGGGTTACGAACGCATATTTCATGGGATCGTTTTGTAACAACCGTTTCCATATCCGTCACCTTGAACTTGCTTCCGGATAAGGATGCCCAGCAACCTTAGCCCGTGATGACGCCGATCGCCGCAGTCACATGTTCAATGGGCGCCATGCCATCGACACGACTTACAAGACCGCGTGCATCATATAGAGGCAAGATCGGTTCCGTTTTTGCCCTATATTCGGCCATGCGCGTGCGTACTGTTTCTTCGTTATCATCTGGACGGCGCTTAAATTCATGGGCGCCGCATTTGTCGCATGTGCCAGCAACCAATGGCTGCTTGAAGACGTCGTGATACCCATCACTACAGTTCGCGCACGTGAAGCGGCCAACGACACGATCAACCAACGCATCCTCATCAACAACCAGTTCGATGACATGGTCGAGCGTGCGGTTGCAGGCCGAAAGGAGGCCATCCAAAAGCGCAACTTGAGGTGCAGTGCGTGGATAGCCGTCGAAGATCAAACCTTTGGCCGCGGGGATGGCGTTCATATGTTCGCCAAGGATTTCCGCCATAAGCTCGTCCGGAAACAACTTCCCCGCTTTCATGATTTCGTCAGCCATTCTGCCAACGTCAGTACCGGCTTTGACAGCCGCGCGCAGAATGTCGCCTGTCGACAGTTGCACCATGCCATATTTCTCGACGAGAAACGCGGCCTGAGTTCCCTTGCCTGCACCCGGAGGTCCCAAAAGGATGATATTCATGAAACGTTTCCCCGTTCGTTTCGATGTCGCACCACTTAGCGGGCGCGTCCACCCTTCAACTTAGCCTTTTTCAGCAGGTCCCCATATTGGTGGGCCAACAAGTGGCTCTGGATCTGTGATATTGTGTCGATGGTGACGTTCACCAAAATGAGTAAACTCGTTCCACCAATAGCAAAGAATTGTTGTTGGCCGGTTTGGCCCATAACATAGTCAGGCAACAAGCACACCAACGTCAGATACGCCGCGCCAAGGACCGTGATACGAGTCAGAACATAGTCGAGATATGACTCTGTGTTCTTGCCGGGACGAATACCCGGAATAAAGCCACCAGCCTTCTTTAAATTCTCCGATGTTTCTTCCGGATTAAACACGACCGCAGTATAGAAAAAACAGAAGAAGATGATGCCGAGACCGTAAAGCGCCAGATAGACTGGCTGTCCATGGGCTAGATACTGGTTCAACGAAATGACGAAGTCACCCATAGCGCTTTCGCCTGCAACCTTGTTACCGCCCAGCTGCGTGATCGTTATAGGTAAAAGCAACAATGATGATGCAAAAATAGGTGGAATGACACCCGCTGTATTGATCTTCAATGGCAGATGGCTGCGGTCAGCTTGCATCATGCCGCGCTGAGTTGCGCGCTTCGGATACTGAATGAGCACCCGGCGCTGGCCCCGCTCCATAAAGCAGATAAGCAGCGTCAACCCAACAAACATCAGAAGAAAACCAACAATCAGAAATCCACTAATTGATCCCGTCCGTCCGCCTTCAAGCAATTGCGCGAATAGGCGTGGCATTTGCGCCACGATACCCGCCATAATGATAAGCGAAATACCGTTACCAATGCCCCGCGAGGTAATTTGCTCACCCAGCCACATCAGGAACATGGTGCCACCAATCAAGCTGATGGTCGCAACGACACGGAACATGAGGCCTGGTTCTACCACCGCGCTAATCCCGTTGGCGGCCGCGAGGCTTTCGAGGCCCGCCGCCAAGAAATAGCCCTGAACAGCGGTCAGAAATACGGTTCCGTAGCGCGTATATTGGTTCAACTTCTTGCGCCCGCTCTCGCCCTCTTTCTTGATGGCAGCGAGCGTTGGCGAAAGTGAGGAGGCAAGCTGCACCACAATCGAAGCCGTGATATAAGGCATAACGCCAAGCGCGATGAGGCTCATGCGCTCAAGGCTACCGCCCGAGAAGGTATTGAAAATATCAAGAACACCGCCGGCGGCATTGTTTGCATAGAGGGCAGCCTGCGCGATTGGATCTACGCCCGGCAGCGGCACGAAACTTAGTAACCGAAAAACGATCAGCGCGCCTATGGTGAACCAAATACGGTTCTTAAGCTCTGTTGCCTGCCCGAACTTCGATAAATTGAGGTTCGAGGCCATTTGGTCGGCTCTAGATGCCATGAGATACTTTCCTTATGCCCGGGTGAAAGCCGAAAGCACATCTATAATGCAACGGCTTAACCCAAAAATTCCGCCTGACTGTATCTGGACGAACCCTAGAAATGTCAAACCCCGCCACCCCATATCGGGAAGCGGGGCAGGCATGACAAGAGCGAAGTCGTCGCCCCTATCTTATTTCTTAGCCGCAGCTTCTTTAGCTGCGTTCTTAACCGAAGACTTCTTTGCAAGCGCCTTTTCAGCTGCTGAAACCTTCGTCAAAACTTCGACCTTGCCGCCCGCTTTCTCAACGGCTTCCACAGCTGCCTTCGAAGCGCCCGCAACGGAGAAATTCACCTTCGCGGTGAGTTCACCCTTAGCAAGCAAACGAACGCCGTCTTTGCCGCCGCGCGCAAGGCCAGCGGCCTTCAATGCAGCATGGTCAACTACAGCTTTGATATCGATTTTCTTCGCGTCGATAAACTTCTGGATCATGCCCAAGTTTACCTCAGCATGGTCCTTGGCGAAGATATTGTTAAAACCGCGCTTTGGAATACGCATGTGAAGTGGCATCTGGCCGCCTTCAAATCCATTGATCGAAACACCTGAACGGCTGGTCTGGCCCTTTTGGCCACGGCCCGAGGTTTTACCCTTGCCCGAACCGATACCACGGCCGACGCGCATACGACGATGGCGCGCGCCTTCATTGTCTTTAATGTCATTCAATTTCATGTCGTGCACTCGCTTTCGCTTTAATTCGCGCTGATGTGATTAGTCCTGAATTTGGACCATGTGACGAACCGTGCGGATCATTCCGCGCACTTCGGCTGTGTCTTCGATTTCGACAACGCGGTTCATTTTGTCAAGGCCAAGGCCCTTCAAAGTTGCGCGCTGCGAAGCGGGACGGCGGATCGGTGAACCAGTCTGCTTGATTTTAATCTTCGCCATATCGATTACTCCGCAATAGCTTCTGCGTCGGCTTCAGCAGTTTTGCTGCCACCGCGACCAAGAAGGTCAGCGATTTTCTTGCCGCGACGTTGCGCTACCGACTTGGGGCTTGTCTGTTCAGCCAAAGCCGCGAAGGTAGCACGGATCATGTTATATGGGTTCGACGTACCGACCGACTTGGTCACAACGTCCGCAACGCCAAGGCTTTCGAAGACAGCGCGCATTGGGCCGCCTGCGATGATACCGGTACCCGCAGGTGCCGAGCGCAGTGTCACATTGCCAGCGCCGAAATGGCCCTTGCCGTCATGGTGCAATGTGCGGCCATCTTTCAGGGCAACCCGGATCATCGACTTCTTAGCTGCAGCAGTTGCTTTGTTAATAGCTTCCGGCACTTCGCGCGCCTTGCCATGCCCAAAGCCTACGCGGCCTTGGCCATCGCCGACAACAACTAGTGCCGCAAAGCCGAAGCGCTTACCGCCCTTAACTGTTTTAGAAACACGGTTGATGTGGACGAGCTTTTCGATCGTGCCATCATCTTCTTCCTGAGCTGGACGACGATCGTTATTGTTACGACCACGACCACCGCCGCTACCGCCACCACGATTGTCACCGCCGCCACGAACACCGCGACCGCGACGTTGGCCTTCAGGAGCGGCTGCTTCAGGTGCTGCGCCATCGGTGACGGGCGCAGTGCTTTCAATGTTATCAGCCATCATTAGAACTCCAATCCGCCTTCGCGCGCTGCATCAGCAAGCGCTTTGACGCGACCGTGAAACAGAAACCCGCCACGATCAAATACCACGCTGGAAATGCCAGCCTTCTTGGCAGCTTCGGCTACCCGCTTGCCAACATCAGCAGCAGCTTCGGCCGTCGAGCCATTCTTCGCCTTTACGTCCTTGTCGAGCGTTGAGGCAGACGCAAGCGTCGAACCCTTCGAATCGTCAATTATTTGGGCGTAGATATGGCGGCCAGTGCGGTGCACGGAAAGACGAGGACGTCCAGCAACCTGCGCACGCAATTTCGAACGAACGCGCTGACGGCGACGTTCAAAGAGAGACAATTTTGCCATTATTTCTTCTTCCCTTCCTTGCGGAAGATATATTCGCCGCGGTACTTGATGCCCTTGCCCTTATATGGCTCTGGCTTCCTCCAGCGACGGATTTCGGCAGCAACCTGCCCAACCTTCTGTTTGTCGATACCCGAGATTTCCACCGTGGTGTTATCAGGAGTCTTGATTTCAATGCCGTCCGGGATCGCGAAGTCAACATCATGGCTGTAGCCAAGTTGAAGCTTCAACATCTTGCCCTGGCTGTTGGCACGATAACCAACACCGGTGATTTCAAGCACTTTGGTAAAACCCTCAGTCACGCCGGTGACCAAGTTTTGAACCAGCGTGCGCTGCATGCCCCAAAAAGCGCGCGCCGCTCTGCTGCCGTTGGCTGGCTTCACCAAAATACCGGCGTCCTGCATCTCATAGGAAATAAGGTCGCTCATCGGCATTTTCAGTTCGCCCTTCGGTCCTTTGACCGAAAGCGTGCCCGCTTCCATGCTGGCGGTAACGCCGGCTGGAATGGGAACAGGTTTCTTACCAATGCGGCTCATTAGAATACCTCCGCCAGGATTTCGCCGCCGACATTCTGTGCACGCGCTTCGGCGTCCGACAAAACGCCCTTTGGCGTCGAAACGATGGTGAT
>Ga0315899_10000277_pt1 | contig 63914 bp, 34 predicted proteins | sample LakEriMetagenome_2_FD_203518 | JGI IMG/M metagenome (GOLD analysis project Ga0315899, IMG submission 203518) | Freshwater fungal communities from buoy surface, Lake Erie, Ohio, United States - Buoy 4 MA112 | ecosystem: Environmental > Aquatic > Freshwater > Lake | place: USA: Lake Erie, Ohio... | reverse complement strand
GCCGTCCCTGGCATCCAGATTGCCCAGGACTGGCCCCTCACCGCGCAGGTCCTCAACGAGATCGCCATCCTGCGGTCGATGACCAACAAAGAGGGGGAACACCAGCGGGCCTCGTACCAGATGCATACGGGGTATGTCCCCACGGGAACCCTCCGACATCCCAGCGTGGGGGCGGCCCTCGCGAAGGAACTTTCTGACAAGAACTGCGATTTGCCGCCTGTCGTTTCGGTTGGTCCCACCGTCGGGTCGGGTTTCCTGGGGGTCGATTACGAACCCTTTGTCGTCCAGGCTCCGGGAGAACTGCCGGGGAACGTCGTGGGACGTGTGAAGGGGCCGCGGTTCAACCGCCGGCTCGATCTGCTCGGCCGGCTGGAAGACGAGTTCGCCGCGAAGGGGGCTGAGGTGCAGGTCGCCGAGCACAAGCAGCTGTACGACAAGACCCGCCGCATGGTCCTCAGCGAAAATGTGAAGGCGTTTGAATTCGCGAATGAATCGGACGAGACGAAAAAACTCTACGGCGATTCCCCCTTCGGCAAGGGGTGCCTGCTGGCCCGCCGGCTCGTCGAAGCGGGGGTCCGGTTCATTGAGGTTCGCTCGAATGGCTGGGACACCCACCAGGACAATTTCAAGCAGGTGACCAAGCTGGCGGGCCCGGTCGACCGGGGCATGTCGGGGCTGATCACCGACCTCAAGCAGCGTGGTCTGCTCGAGAACACCCTGGTGGTCTGGATGGGCGAGTTCGGCCGGACTCCCAAGATCAACCCCCGGACGGGGCGCGACCACTTCCCCCGGGCGTTCAATGCTCTGATGGCCGGGGGAGGAGTTCGGGGAGGCCAGGTGTACGGGGCCAGTTCCCCCGATGGCCAGCAGGTCAAAGACAACCCGGTCACCGTGCAGGACCTCTTCGCGACGATGTGCCGGTCTCTGCGGGTCGACCCCAGCACCGAGAACTTCAGCCCCATCGGCCGCCCCCTCAAGATTGTCGACGGGGGCAAACCGATCGAAGCGCTGTTTGGGTGAGCCCCTTCGCGGGCGAGCGGACGGCGTCGGGAAGGGAACCACATCCGGCAGAAACCGTGCGACCGCGGGTCCCCCCAGCCAGCGGTCGCATCCGCCGGTAGCCGTCGTCGCTGGCGATTGTGCACCAGGGTTTCGGGCGGGAGGGCAGACTCTGTGGGCCGTCCGGCGGCAACCGGTCTTGCCCGCGGCCCCGAAGTTGTGACAGACTTCCCGATGACGGCCGGCCCTCAGGGATGGGGGCTGCCTGGCACCTCGAAACGGGAAGCGTGACGTCATGTGGTTCACTGGAACTCGATCTGCGGCCCTGCGTCTGGCCTGTGTGGCCGTGCTGGCTTTCGTGGTCCGTACGGACGTCGCCCTGGGACAGACCGAGGTCCGGACTGTGGGGGCCACCCGGGCGGCGGCGAGCCGGTCTGCGGGCGAGTCCCGCCGGTTGTTCTGCGTGCTGATTGGCGGGATGGACAGCGACCCCACTCCCGAGCAGTTGGCCGGCACGGCCCGCCGCGATCAGGGGAACAGCGGCCTGTACCGGCTGCGGGATGATCTGCACGCCGCCGACGTCCTGGCGGAGTATTTCAATTGGAACGGGACGCGCGCGGGGAACCTGGCCGATCCGCAGCCCCCGCACTCCCGGGCGATTGTCGACTGCCTGCGCGCGCATGGCCGGCAGGCCCCGCGCGACCGGCTGGCGATTGTGGGGAACAGCTGGGGGGGACACACCGCCTACGAGGTCGCCCGCACGTTGGCCACCAGCGACCGCCCGCTGGCGCTCGACCTGGTGGTGTTTCTTGATCCCTCGTCGACGGGCCGGGCGCTGGTCCCCCCCCGCACGCGCCCGGTCACCATCAACCGCAGCGTGAACTACTACACCCGCAACCGCTTCGTGTGGGGCCCGCTGAAGATCGCCGAGAATCACGACAACATCGACCTGGGTGACCCCGCCGCCGGCTACCTCCGCCCCAACGGTCCCCCCTACCAGTCCCCCTTCGACTTCCCCGCCCACGTCGCCGCCGAGTGGGACGAACAGATCCACACCGACATCCGCCAACGGCTGTTGTCGCTCTGTGAGTGACCGGGAGAGTTGGTTCCCGAAAGTACCGAGAACGATCGGTCGAGTGCCGGGTGTGGGGGCCATCCATTGTCGAATGAGCCTGTGGCGTGAAGTGCAGGTCGAGCGCGAGCCGAGGGGTGTGGCGAATCGACGGACGTGGATCGGAAAGTGCCGGTTCGGCTTTCACTAATGGATGGCCCGTTTTGACCGATAGTCATGGGCACCGTTTGGTCAAACATGTTCTCGGACACACGGCCCAGCCAGTTACACCAAGGGTGGCCCGCACTGTTCCCTGAACAGGGTACGAGGGACACCATGTGAGCCAAGGCGTTCCTGCCGCGCGGTTCCCAGCCGATAAGTCCCCAGCGGCGCAAGCCGCGCGTGCCCCCTCTCCCGCGAGACGACGTCCGGTGAACAAAACCCGCACCGCCGCGGGAGAGGGCTGGGGTGAGGGCGAAACGGCCGCGTGGTTTTTTTGCCGCACGCGGTTGCTGGAACCGGACGGGTCACCCCCTCACCCGCCCTGCGGGCACCCCTTCCCTGGCAATGGAAGGGTGAGGGCCTGGCGGGAATCAAGACTGTGCAAGGCCGTTGGAGCCATCACGTCGCCGGCCCACGACACCCGCCCACGACGCCCGCCAATCTCGTCAATTTGCCCGGGAACGGCGGACCGCGATTCACTCCAATCGCTATCAACGACATCCGAAATGCGGCTGGCCATCCAAGGCGCGGGCATCCGACATGGCGGTGCTCCACTGGCCTCTGCAATTGCCTCCCCCGGTGGCTTCTGGGCCCGGCGGTGCTCTGTGGCCACTCCATCGTTGGGATCCATTAGTCGCCAGTCTGTCACTCGAATCACGAAGGATTGCTGGTGCATTCCTCCGCGATCGGAGCGTGTCCACGACGCCATGCCACGACCGAGGCGGTCACGACCAAGGAAGTCGTCAGAATCCAGAGCATTCCCACGACTCGAAACCTCTCGGCCGCCCGGACCACATCGTGGTCTTCATACGCTTCCGCGTCAAAGGGCATAAACAGATACCAGGGTCTGCAGATTGCCATGAAGATGACCAGCAGCATCATGGACACCATCAACGAGACTGTCGATCGCAGACCCATCGCAATGGTTGCGAAGAGGCCAATCACCAGGAGGAGGCCCGTCATGATCAACATCTCCCAAAGCCAAACTGCTTCCGCTAACCCGGCCGCGGCGATCAACAGAGTTCCCAACATTCGTTTCCAGCCTTTCAGTGGTACAGCCTCAGTGGAGGCAAGTCCATGACAACACGGAGGGCCGACGGTCAACCCCCTCTCGTTCACATCGGTCCGAACCAGATCGCTCAACAACGCCGCCCCCGCAGTCCGAATTGACGTCTTCCTGAAGTGGCCGGTTGATTTCCGGCTCGCGAGCGACACTCCATCTTGCCAGGAAGAGCGTTCCCAGAAAGTCGACCACAGCCGCTTGGCATGCGGGCGGAACACGGTGTCCCGAGTTGGCGTCACAGTCCGGTGCTGTGCCATTTCACCGCAACAGGTCCTCTTGCATCACAAACGGCTGTGTGCGTAAAGGGACCTGTCCCCTTAAGCGTCTGGCCGCCCCCGGGCGGACTCACAACAGGTCTGTCTGGGGGCTCAATGCGCGGTGGTGTGACTTGCACACATGGAATAAGGGATTTTTTTGGAGTGCGGCACGGTGACGAGGTCTTGTGACTCGTTTGTGGTTCCGCCGCGGGGGCGGAGGGTCGATTGCCGGCTCAGTTGCCGCGGGATTTCCCCAAACCACTTGTCATCGCCCAGGGGGCGGCTCGGTTGACATCGATGCGAGCGGTCTGCAGGTGAGACAAGCGTTCGGGGTTTGGTGTGATCTCGTGGAACAAGTTCCACGTCACGGAAGCAGTCTGGATTTCAATTCACAACAGATGGTAGCGGCGAGCAGAAGCAAACAAAGGGCGAGGTGAATGCCTCCCGCATGGAACACTTCCCCGTTCTGGACTTCTCATGACGACAAAACCCCCCTCGCACCCAGTGCCGTGGAGCAGCGGCTGGATGCGAGAGGGGCGAGGGTGCGGGCTGGGTGGGTTCGATCGCCCCAGTCTGCATCTCGACGGTTACCTTTGGTTCTGGGCCACGCTGGTCTCCAGCGATTCGTACAGCGGACGCAACTCTTCGAACCACGGTTGTTCCAGGGCCGAGAGTTCCGCTGGGTCGAAGCCCTGCTCGCGGCTCTGCCGCAACGCCTCCCGGGCCCCATCGTGGTTGTCGAGGCGGTGCTGGGCCATCGCCAGGTGCAGCGAATACTGGGGCGACCGCACCAGCGCGGTCAGATGTTCCAACTCGCGCCGCGCTTCGTCACACCGTCCCAACTGCAGCAACACCAGCGCCCGGGTGTCGAGGTACTGCCGGCGTGGGCCGTCGGTGGCGATCGCCGCGTCGATGTGCCGCAAGGCCAACTCCCGGCGGTCTTCGCTGAACGCCTCGGCATACGCCAGGTTGTTCAGCACGGCGGCCGAATTCGGTTCGAGCCGCAGCACCTGCTCGTACACCTCGATCGCCCGGGCGATCTGAGCCGGGGCCATGTGGAACTCGGCCAGCAACAGCAGCAGCGGTGTCTGCCGGGGGGTCAGGCCGTCGGCCCGCGCCACCTGCCACAAGAACCGTGCCACCATCCGCTGCCATTCGAGATTGTCGGGCTGGGCTGCGAGGACCCGCGTGATCGACTCGGCCGTCTCGGCGGGAAACGCCCCAGCCTGGGCCATCCACGCGGTCAGCGCCTCGTTCAACCCCCCCTGCTGGCCCACGATGGTCGCCAGCCGCAAGGCCAGCACTCCGTCGTCGCGCCCGGTCAACGTCTGCCGCAACAGCCGCTCGGCCGCATCGGTCTGCCGCATCCCCAGGAAGGCATCGGACAGCAGCGCGACCACCTCGGTTCGCACCGCGGCCGCGAGCGCGGGTTGAGCGGTCAACTCGTGGTACTGTTCTTCGTCGACCTCAACCGCCGGGTCCGACAGCAGTTGCCGGGTCTGGTCCTCCAACCGGCGGGCCACGGCTTCATCCGACAGGGTCACGCGTTCCAGCACCGGTTCGAGCCGGCCCAACTGGGCCAGCGACCGCAGCAGACCGGCTGTGCCGCGCGATTCCAACCCCTCGGCGAATTGCTCCAGCAGGTCCGCCGCGACCCGGGTCGCCCCCGAGGCCGACGCGAGTTGGAAGCTTCGCAGCCGGCTTTCCAGTGAGCCGGGGCGCAACCCCTCCAATTCACCGCACAGCCGTCCCCAGCGGGCCTTTTGCTCCGCCGTCGGCTCGGGCAGTGCCGCCAGCAGGCCGCTGTAGTTCCAGAGCACGGCCACATTGCCGGGCGACTGCGTCCGCAGCTCTTCCCAGGCGGTCATCGCGCGGTCGATGTCCTTCCGCCGCACGTAGAGTTGTGCCAGGTCCATCTGGTCGGCGGTCGACAGGGTGCCCCGGCGGCGGCTTTCCTCCAGTGCCCCCTCGGCCCAGACCAGACCGCGGTCTCCACTCAGCTTCAACAGCAGGGGGCCCGCCACCGCCAGGAACTCATCCGAGAACTGCTGGGGAGCCGACCGATGCCGCACATAAAACTCGACCAGCTTCTGCGTGGGCAGGGTCCGGTCGTTCGATTCGCGGAAGGCGTCGAGCAGGTGCTGCTGGGCCCCGTCGACATCGCCCGCCAGTTCGCGCAAGAGTCCCCGCAGCACTCCCGACAGCGGTCCGGTCTGCCGGTCCACCGTCTGTGCGAGTCGCGAATCGGGGCCGACCACCTCCTCCCCCAGCCGGGGTTTCGTGTCGAACGCGTCGCGGAACAGGTCCAGCGCCTCGGCCGCCTGCTGGACTTTGCGTTCGGCCGGCAGGTCATCGCGGTTCAGTTCGAACTCGATCCGCTGGACCAGCAGTTCGACCACGCGGGGGGTCTTCTGCTGCAGGTCGCGCAACAGGTCGTGCAGCCGGGCGTTGTCTCCCAACGCATGCAGCAGTTGCCCCCGCAGCGCCATGACGCGCAGGTCGCGGGCGAACTCGGCGGTCTGACCCAACGCCTCGACCTCCCGTTCGAGCGCGGCCAGGTCCCGATCTCCCTCGGGCTTCGAAAGTTCTGTGCGGTAGCGCTCCGCCAGCGCGAGCAGCTCGTCATGTTCCCGACGCCGCTCCTGGAACAACTCCAGCCGTTCGGCCTGCGCGGTGCGCGTGTAGTGCAGCTCCAGCGCGGCAATGCCCGGTTCCCACCCCGGCCACTGGGCCACAGCCCGTTCGGCGACGACCCCCAGCTCGCGCCACTGGCCCAACTCGGTGTGGCAGGTGATCAGCATCGCGGTCGCGAGCCGGGCCCAGGGGGCCAGATCAGGATCGACGGCAATCACATTCCACTTCGGAACCGCCTCGTCCCATTCGCGGTTCAGCATGTGCACCTGCGCCCGCCCCATCTCGGCCAATTGGTACAGTCCCCATTGGTCGAGCTGTTGATGAATCGACCGCAGCTCGGCGAAGGTCTCGCTCGAGTCGGGGCGGGTGTCGTCCACCGCCTGACTCACCAGGGAGTGCCCCAGCCAGATCAGGGCGGGAGCCCGCAGACGGCCCAATTCATTTTGCCGTGCCCAGCCCAAGTGGGGGTTGTCAGCCGCTGCCGTGGCTGTTTCCAGCGCCCGGCGGAAGTGAGCGGCCCCCCCGGCCCCGTCACCCGCCCCCAGAGTCAACCGGCCCAGCTCGTAGTGAAACCGCGGATCTTCCGGAAACAACCGGGCACCAATTGTCGCCGCCTCTCCCGCGGCCACCTCGTGCTGGCGTTGTTCAAACCACTGATGTTGCTCGCCGGCCAGGGCGGCGCGATGCACACCCAGATCCATCAACCAGACGAGGGTCTCGACGGCGCGGTCCGAACGGGCAACCGCCTGCCGCGCGAGATCGTCGGCCCGGTCGAGGTCACCCCGCTCCGCGAGAGTGCGCGACTGCACCAGCAGCCCGTGCCAGCCCGGTTCCGCCTGGGCAACCATCCGCTCCAGCACGCGGTCGACCACCATCTCGCGGGTCTCGCTGGTCCAGAGGTTGTCTCCCACTTCGGCACGAACCTCATCGCTCGCCAGCGTGCTCAGCAGCCGCGTCCGCACCTCGCGGGACAGCTCGGCCGACGTGCTGCCGGGACGGGTCGGGTTGCGACGCTGGATCAGATCGACGAGGTCGCGGAATGTGTCGGGTTGGTTGTCGCCGGCATCCAGCAGATCGAGCAGCTCCAGGATGGCGCGGTCGGACTCCTCCAGGGCGGCATGGCAGCGGGCCAGGCCGAGACGGAAGACCGGGTCACGGCGGTCTTCGTCCGACAGGGCCGTGAAGTGGATGTTGCGGGCATCGGTCCACAGACTGTCCTGGATGTCATCGGGGACGACCGGGGCGAGCCGCAGCGCGAGGCGGAACGCGAGGCGGGCGAGTTGAGGGTCGTGCGGATGCCGGCGGGCGGTCTCGGTCACCTGGCGGTAAAGTCGACTGGCGGTGTGGGCGTCGAGTTGACCGTCGAGGCACCACCCGGCCATTTCCGACAGGGCGGCAATGTCGTCGGGGCGTTGCCCGAAGTAGAGATTGGTTTTGGTGAGGGCCTGGGAGAGATCGCCGTGGTCCAGATCGCGGCGGGCGAGATCCCACAGCAGAGGGAGCTGGATTTGTTGGAAGGTGCGATAGCGGTAGTAACCGAAGCCGACGGCCCCGGCGAGGCTGAGTGCGAGCCCCCCAACGAGTCTCCAATTGACGCGAACGTGACGCGACCGGTCGTGGTGACGGAGGGCCTGAGCGAGGGATGAATTCGAGTGGCGCGACATAACGAATGCTCCAGAAAAGAAACGTTGTCGGAGGAGAAAGATTGCGAACCCGAGACAGACTGTCCCCGACGCCAACCGGGCGATCGACGTCGGGGACAGGGGGAAACCACGAGGCAGCGGGTGCGGCGGGAAGCCACACTCACACAGCCGACTTCGGATACCGTTTCTTCCAGGCCTGCGAGCCAACCACGGCGGCGAGACCGGTCAGGCCGAGCAGCCAGGTGGCGGGTTCGGGTTGCGCGGCTGCAGGCGGAGGATCTGGAATTTTGTCAGTTCTCAGTCGTGTATACACCTGCAAAAATATTTTCACTTCGTCATTACCTAGTTCTTTAGGTATGGGCATATTAAAAATAACCTTGCCGTCTTTCGCTTTGCCAAGGTCCTGCCATTTTTTTGGATCGAACTTCGCCCCTTCGCCAGTTTTTGCGTGCACCCAGGAGCCTTCCACCAAATACTCTATTGCACCGTTCCCCTGTAATAGAGGGTTTTCTATTTGCACCGTGCCTGTCACTTCAGCCGGCGCATTCCCCCCCTGTCCTGGTTTGAGACGATGCAAACCAAAGGAGAAGCATCGGCCCATCACTAAGACTTCTGTGCCGGGTTTGCTGATGACTGAGCTTTTTCCGCTTCTTCCTTGTAGTTTGAAGTTGTCAAAGATCCCTATCTGTTGTACTCCAAGCTCGACGTCATAGCCGGCGTCTTTTCTTAAATTGTTTACGAAATCGTCGTACTCCCTTTCTTGTCGCAATGTTAAATCATGGGTCCAATTTTTTTTTACGTCATCATTACCACCGTAGATCCAACCGGTTTCGAACAAGGTAGGATTCTTGCCGTTCACATCATTTGCTACCACCATCCGAGAGCCATAAAACAGTCCGTGTTTACTATCCGGAATGGGGATAACGGAAAACAACCCCTGAGCTGCCGGTGTCAAATCCACCGTCAGTTTTTCGAACTGCGCTATGTTTTTAGGCGGTTCGGGCGGGACTACTGGCTGCATGGGTGCCATTTGCGCACGGGTTTCATTGCCAATCACCAGCAGCAAGGTCAATGATGCGATATAAAGCAGTCTCAAGCAACGATTGAACTGATAGACGCCAGTCTTGCCGTCGCGCACGACACAGAGGACCACAAAACGCTTTTGAATCGACTTCATGCCAACCACCTTTCTTGTTGAGACAGAGAATCAACCGCCGCTTCCCTCACCGCAAGTCGCCAATTCGCGAGCTGGCATCGCTCTGGATGACGCCGGTGGCTTTCCGCTTCGATCGCGGAAACGTGGGTGATGGAGCGGGCTCATCTGTCTCAATGCGCAGCCCACGGGGAAGCGCACAGATATTTTTCACATTCATCGTATGAATACGGATGATCTTGAAGACGTGAGTCTGAGATGAGTCTCGGATGTTCGTGTCCGCAGCCGCGTCTGGTGCGAGGGATGTTGACTTGAGGAATCAGCGAGCGCCAGCGCAGCGCGAAGTATCAGCTGCTCTGAAGTGATTGCAGACTAATGATTTCGCAAACACTTCGGTCGCACGTATGCTGAGCTTGGCGTCGGCGTGCGCAGCGCGCGGGGGTGGGCGCTTGGCTCGCGGTTGCGACGAAGATGTCTGCGCGCAGCCGCCTGAGTGTACATCCATTTCGAATGCCGCGCCCGCCGGAAGTTCGGCTGGCGATGTTGGCAGTCGGCATGAACGATATTGCAATCTGGACACGACCTGCGAAAGACTTCTACCGGCCGCGGCAACGCTTCCAGTCCAAATCGATGACGTTCGAAGCCATTTGATAGACCGGCTTATCACTCTCAATGCGCCCCAAACGGCACAGCGCACATCGAAATCCAAAATTCTCCCGATTTGTGAGCCATGCCCCCTTTCGGCCCAGAAGTCGAAGCCGGAACGGGGTGTTGGCCATGGGACAGACGTGTACAATCGTGGGCAGCGGGCCAACGGGAGTCGGGTTGGGAGCGGGTCAGTCCAGGGGTGGGGGGAGGACGAGCATGTTGGAATCAGACATTGTTGATCTGTTGCGGCGGGTCCGGGCGGGGGACCGGGGGGCGGAGGGGCCGTTGTATGCCCGGCTGCGGGAGATGGTCGCGGGGATGCTCGCCCGGCACCTGCGGGGGACCGATCTGCAGCGAATCTGCGATCCCTCCGATGTGCAGCAGTCGGTCTTGCTGCAGTTCGACAAGGGGGTCCGGCAGAACCAATGGACTGTGGAGACCACCGACCAGTTGCGGGCCCTCGTCTGGACCATGGCTCTCAACAAGCTGCGCGAGGTCGCCCGGCGCGAGCAGGCCCGCCGGTATAAAGACGGGGTGGGCGAGCCGGCCCGCCGGGCCCCCTTCGAACTGGTCGACGACCTCGTGGCCGCCGGGGCCAGCAGCCCCAGCGAGCGCTTCGTGGCCAATGAACTGCTGCAATACCTGCGCGACAAGCTGCCCCCCGACCTGCAGGCACCCCTCGACCTGCGACTGCAGGGAGCCACCTGGAAGGAGATCGCCGCCCAACTGGGGCGCAAAGAGCATGCTCTGCAGGTGAAATTCACCCGCCACATGCTGAGCCTGATGCAGGCCTGGGATCTGGAGGGGGGCGACCCCAAGTCAGCTGCCGAGACGTTCGAATAGACCCATCCTTCGTCTGGCCCCAATCGTCGGAGCGTCCCGCCAGAGAGTCTTGCATTCGGTCGACCGGGCTCTTAATGTAGCCTTCAGCGAGGTTGGCTGGACGGATCTTCTTTGGCTGGACGGATCCTCAATGTGCCTCCGCAAGCGAGGAGTGGGGCTGGTCGCGATGGGAGCGCGATCGGGGTGAGCCTGGTTGTCAGACTTCATCGGTCCGTGAATCGAGGCCGAACTGCTGGTTCCCCACCGGAAACTTCCGGCAGATCTCTGTTCCCCGACTCCCCCCCCCCCAGGCGACGCTTGGTTGGAACGGAACGAGTGTGCCGTGGGGTGTGCGGAGCGCGTTGGACCGGTCAATCGCCCCCTGATGTCCCCCTGTTTCGAATGCCTCCGAGCACGGAGCGCACGCCATGGAACCGTCACTGCTCACCAATCTGCTGGAAGCCCAGGAAAGCGCCTGGAATGAGCAGCGATGCGTGACGGTCGAGGAGTTGCTCTCGCAACTGGGTTCCCGGGTCGAATCGGGAGACCTCGTGTGTGAGTTGGTAATTGGTGAGATCATGCTGCGCCGCCGGGCGGGGGACCGTTCCGATCTCAGCTCCGAGATCCGCAGCCGGTTTCCTTCACTCCCCGCCTATGTCTTCGAGATGGCGGCCCGTCCGGAACTGGCCAGTGTGCTTCCTCTGGGATCGACTCCCTTGGGCGTGGGGGATACGGCGGTCGATGTTCCGGTCGTCGCCGGAGGGACGCAGGCCCCCGACGCTCCCGCAGTTCCCGGTTACACCCTGCTCCAGAAGATTGGCGAAGGGGGGTTTGGCGATGTCTGGATCGCCCGCAACCAGCTCGACGGCAGCCCCTGTGCCGTGAAGGTGCTGACCCGCCACGTTGCCGCCGAGGTGGGCTCGCTGCAGGCCTACCAGTCACGTGGTGCGGAACACACCCACCTCATCACCATCCGGCATGCGGGAGTCGCCCAGGGAATCTATTACTACGTGATGCCACTGGCGGACCGTCTCGACACCCCGCACAGTCCCGCGCTGGGTGATTACTATGTGCCCTTTTCCCTGAGGCACTGGCTCTCGTATGAGGGCCCCGTCCCCGCAGAAACACTCATGGACCTGCTGCGGCAGGTGCTGTTGGGCCTGCGGGAACTGCACCGGCAGTCGCTGGCGCATTGCGACATCAAGCCCGACAATCTGCTGCGCGTGGGGGGAGTCTGGAAACTGGCCGACATCGGGCTGGCCTCCAATCAGTCGGGCGTGGGGGAACGGCGGGGAACCCGTGCGTACTGGCCCCCGGAAGTCGTCGAACCCCGGGCGGCCGATCTCTATGCCCTGGGGGTGACGGCGTTTGTGGCGGTGACGGGCCGGCGGCCACAGGAGTTCCAACCCGACCAGGGTGCGGCCCTGGGCAAGTCGCTGCGGACAGGTGCCGGGCGGCGTTTGGCCCGGTTCATTTCCCGGGCCTGCGATCCACGACCCGAGCGGCGATACCCCTCCGCCGCCGCGATGCTGGACGATCTGCTGGCCACCTCGACGATCATTCCCGCCTCAATTGCAGCCGGGGTTGTGTCGCTGGGGTTGCTGGTCGGCTGGGGCGTTCTCTCCCGGGGAAACCCGGTGCTCGATCGGGTCCCAATCACGATCCAGAAGGAATTTCTGCGAGACGGGACAGGAGCCCGCCTTCAGGGGCCGATTCGGCAGTTTGGTCCCGACGAGCAATTTCGGCAAAGCGAGCTGCCGCAGTTGGCACGCGAGGTGCGGCAGAAACTCGCCGAGCGAGATCGTCCAGCGGCCATTCAGCAGGTGCGCCAGTTTTTGGAGGGCCGCCGTAAACTTCCCGATGACCTCGAGCGGCGCTGGATTGTCGACGAGCTGCTGTGGGTGATGGACGACCCGTTGGAGAAAGAGGATCGGCTGCGGCTGCTGGCGACCTGGAGACTGCCAGCATCGGAAATGCAGCCGGAAGAAGAGCTGGAGTACCAGCGGTACAAGTTGTCTCAACGTGAGCGATTCGTGGACCAGATTCCGGTCCATGTGGCGTTGTCGAAGATTGACTTGGCACGGATGGTGCTGGGGCTGGCACGGGTCCGGCAGGACGCGCTGGATGCCGAGACACAGGCCACCGAGGCATTCGAGTTGTTGCGACGTCGCTTTGAGAAAGATTTTCCCGAGCGAGCCCTGGAAGAGGCTCTGGCCGATCTGCCCGATCTGCGCTGGGCCGACTTTTGGAGGATTGAAGCACAGCGTCGGCTGTGGACGCAGAAACCCATGCGGGAGGTCGTCTCGCACAGCATGGATATGCTGAGCTGGTGGAGAGGGCGTCCGCTGGACCAGACCCATCCCGAGTACGCCGCCCGGCTCATCCAGAACAGTCTCTTGCAGCTGACACCAGTGGATGGTCGGCCCGCGGATCGAGTTTTGGAGCAGAAGGCCGCCTCCCAGATCCTCGAGGCTCGGAATTCGCTGGAATCGGCCCGGGAGCGGGCGCTCGAGACCAACGATGGTGATTGGCTGGTCGAACATCAATGGATCTTTCAAAAGCTGTCCGAATTGGAGACTGATCCGGTCCTCTTCATTCCAGACCCTTCCTGAGTCTGCCCCCGTTCGTTGACCCCCGTTCGTTGACCCCACGCAACCCTGCCTGTCATCTGGAGATTCGTCCCATGAACTCGCTGTTTCGTTTGCTTTCGTTGACGTGTCTGCTGCTCTGCGGAGGACTGGCGGGACGGACCATTGCGGCTCCCATCTATCAGCTTCAGATGGTTGCCCGCCCGGCGACCCAGAGTCCGACCGAGGGGCAGAAGGGAAGCGTGCTCTGGACCGTCACCAACATCAGCAGTGATGTCGCCAACCCCTCCGCCCTGCTGCCGATCCAACTGTTGACTCCCCCCCCCGGAGCCGTTCAGGCGACTCCGAAGTATGCCAACAAGATCGATCCCAACAATGAACTCTACGACTTGCAGATCCTCGACCCATCGTTGCTGGATGGCAAAACTCTCAACAAAAATGAGTTTGTCACGTTCACCGAGACATTCAAGACCCGCGACAAGCGGAGTCCCGCGCCATTTTTAAACACGGTGGGAATCTGGAATCTCGAGACCACCATGAACTGGAAGCCGGTGGCGACTGGCACCAACACCACGTCCAACTCGAAAGCGACGGTCTATGTGACCGATCCCAGAATCGCGACCGATATCAGCGGCGGCACGACCTTCACCACCCCCACAGCTCCCGCCTCGGGAGCTGGAATCCAGTCTGCCGATTTCATTTCGTATGGCTGGAGTTTCAATGTCTCCAATCAGGGATTTGTCACGGCTCTGGGCTTTTGGGACGAGGGACCGGCCGGGCTGGCAAGAGACCATACGGTTTCCCTCTGGAGTGCAGCGGGCGGAGCCCCACTCGCGACCGTGACGATTCAAAGTGACAGTCCCGCCTACGAATCCCAGTCGACCGGAGGAGGCTGGATCTTCGTCACTCTCGACGAACAGTTGACACTGCCTGCCGGCGATTATGTGCTGGGAGCCGACTACATCTCGGCCAGTCCCGATCTGCTGCGGATCGGGACCCCCTCCTCTCCGTTGACGCTCTACACCCATCCGTATGTCACCTTCAGTTCGTCGCGTCAGTCCAGCACCTGGGCCGGCGGCTTGCAGTTCCCCGATCAGACGATTCTGGGAGAAATGGGACGATTTGGTCCCAACCTGTTGTTCTGGGACAACTTCTCCCCCTGGGCCACGATTCCGGAACCGGCCACTTGGCTGCTAGGCCTCCTCACCGTTCCGGTCCTTGGTCTGAGCCGCGTCCGGAAAACCTGAGCGGGTTTCCCAGGTCCGGCGGCTTGTTTTGGATGGCCGGCCGATCAAGTCTGATTGTCACGACACCGGAATCGCACCCTTCCCCGGTCCCGCATGGGGTCCGGGGCGTTATTTGTAAGCTGTTTAAAGATATGGTTTTACAGAGAGTTGGTGTGGTCGTTCACAACGGTTTCCAGGAGGTGTCGGGTCGCCTGGCCGGCCCAGCGGCGGAATGAACAATCTCCCCGCTGGCCCAGCAAGGAGACAAGCTGAGTTCCCCTTTGTGGGGTAGTCTGTTGGCGGATCGGGAGGTACAAAGTGGCCGGGAGGTAGTCGGTTCGATAGACATGGAGGCCGACGCGAAGCCACCCGCCGGATCGTGGGTTGTTTGGATGCCTCACGGACACGGACGCACACGACGATGCTGGGGCCGGTCGGCGAGAGTCATCCGCGTTGGTCCTGTTGATCCACGCTGTCTGGCACCGCCTGCGGGGTGCTGGCGATGTGTGGGGCGTGGACCGGGGATGGTCGCTGCGCTCGACCCCCGGCTACCCTCTGGGACCCCGCTGGGGTCGGTTGTAACGCGGCTGGGCGCTGGGCCGGCGTGGGGCTGGAAATCCCCTGTTGACGTGCTGGGGCAGCCCTGCGGGGAGAGGCGCGTTGGTGGGGCGGCTGGTGTCGATTCCCAGGGTGTGGGCGAGATCCGCCCAGTGACCGCAGGTCAGGCGACGAAGTCGCCGACGTCGACCCCGGTAGGGGTCACAGAAATGAGCCGGAGGTTGAGCGCAGCGACACCTCCGGTCACCCGGCCCCAGAGGGGTGCGTGACAGCGCGGGTTCGCAATTTGATGTGGGCCAGGTGTCGGGATCGCCAGCGGCCCCCTCGGAAAGAGCATCGCCCTCTCGGAACAGAAGAACCAGAAAGGAACGCGGTGGGTGGAGGGGTGGGTGGCCCCCCTCATCCGGCCGTTGGCTTCCTTCTCCCCCCTCGAGGAAGAAGGACCGTTTGCGGCGCGGTGGGCGGTGTGGTTTCTGTCCACCGACGGGACTTCCGTAGACACCTCCTACAGAGTTGGGGCGAGGGTGGGGGACGGTGACCTGGGGTAGCCGGCGCTGCGCTGTGGCAACCCCACGCTCTGGGAGAAATCCCCTGCAGGGATTGTGCGGCCGGGGGGTTGGTGTGCGAAACGGCGCGGGATTGGGCCGGCCTCGTGGCGACGAACCTTCTGGTTTGTCGGTCGAACGATTGCAATCGACGAAGCGACCGCCTTGTGGATCGATCCGTTGTTTCTGTTCACGCGACAGGCCAGACGCCCATCCCACGGCCCTGGCGACGAACCTTCTGGTTTGTCGGTCCCCTGGTCGCCATGAGTTCGGCGTGGTGTCCTTTTGATCCACAGAGTGGCCGTCTGGCGGACGCAACGTTACAAATCGGCTGTTGGGGGGTGGGTGGTTTCCCTGACACGGTTGTCGAGGTGGGGACCAGCCCCAGGCAGCCTTCGTCGAACACCCTTGTCTCGCGCTGAGCGAGAAGATTTTGCCCTGGGAGGTTGCACCGAACAACTTCTGGCAACTCGACCCGACCCCAGCCCATGCCCATCACCGAGCTGTCTCTCCGCAACTACCGCTCGCTGCGCGATGTCCGGCTGTCGCTCGGGCGGCTGACGGTCGTCACCGGGCCGAATGGCTCGGGGAAGTCGAATCTGTACCGTGCGCTGTGGCTGCTCTCGCAGATCGCTGAGGGGGGCTTCGCCCGGGCCCTCTGTCAGGAGGGGGGGTTGGCCTCGGCCCTGTGGGCGGGACCACGCCGCAGCAAGGATCCCTGGCGGATGTCGGTGGGGTTCCGGACCGACGACCTGTCGTTTCAGCTCGACTGCGGGTTTCCCATCCCGGGGAACACCCTGTTCGGCTATGACCCGCAGATCAAGGAAGAGGCGGTCTGGCTCGGCAAGGTCCGCCGGCCCTCCACGACCCTGGTCGATCGCCGGGGGGGAACGGCGAAGTTGCGTGAATCCGGAGGGGAGACGGTCGAATATCCCGCCGCTCTGACCGAAAACGAATCGGTGCTGTCGCAACTGCGCGAGCCGCAGCGGTTTCCCGAGTTGTATTCCCTGCGGGACGAAATGCGGCAGTGGCGGTTCTACCATGGGTTTCGGACCGATGCCGAGGCCCCGCTGCGGACTCCCCAGATCAGCGTGCGGACCCCCGTGTTGAGCCACGATGGCAGCGATCTGGCCGCGGCCCTGCAGACGATTCTGGAAGTGGGCGATGCCCGGACGCTGCACGAGGCGATCGGGCGGGGGTTGCCGGGGCGGGTCCTGGAGATTCTGGCGAACGATCCCGATCCCACCCATCGGTCGCCCCGCACCACCGAGCTGTGTGTCGCCCTGCGCACGGAGGGCTGCCTGCGTCCCCTGGTGGCGCGGGAGTTGTCGGACGGGACGCTGAAGTATCTCTGCCTCGTGGCGGCGTTGCTCTCGCCGCGTCCCCCCGCCTTGATCGCCCTCAACGAACCCGAGGCCAGCCTGCACCCCGACCTGCTGGCTCCCCTGGCCGAGTTGATTGTCGACGCCGCGCGGTATTCGCAGGTGTGGGTCACGACCCACTCAACACCGCTGGCCGAGGCGATCGAACGGAAATCGCGGGTGTCGCCCGTGGTGCTGCGGCTCGTGGAAGGGGAAACCATGGTCCGTGAGGCGGACGAATCCGACGAGGATTCGTCCGAAATCGGGTCGGACAGCCACCCGGACGGCTTTTCGGCCACGGGAAGCGCGCCGCCTCCCTCCTGAGGCCAACCTCCCCCCAAGGCACGAGACGGGTCTGTGCCCACGTCGCGTTCTTGGGGAACGCTGGGAATCCTGTGGTGGAGCGTCGGCCATTTCCGGGGTTTTTTGAGTGCTGCTGTCCGCGGGGTATAATCGAAGATCCTGGCGTGGTGGCCCCGGCCACTCGCGAGCAAACGGCGTGTGAAGTCCTGGTTGTTCCGGATCTTCGCTGCCGGGTCGGTGTGGCGTTGGCGCGGGGTGGTTCCCGAGCGATCTTCTATGTACAGAGGTTCCGATGAAGCGTCCCGTCTGGTCAAGGTTGCTGCGTGGTTGGTGGGGCGTGGGGCGTGGGGATGCGCGGTCTCGGCGGGCGATCAACTGGTGGGGCCCAGCGGGGGAAGTGCTCGAGTCGCGGGCGTTGCTGGCGAGTGCCGGCCCGGGGCCCAGGGTAACTCCCGCCTGGTTCGCGGCCGGTCCCGCGCTCACGGCCGACGCGACACTGAACACGACCCAAACAGCCGGGACGACCACGGAGAAGGGACTGGGGACCGACTGGATCGTGCAGTTGTCGTCGGGTTCCGTGGATTTCTTGTCTGACGTGGCGGCGACGGCACCGTTGTTTGCCCAGGCTCCGTTCACCTCCCAAGTGGTGCGCGGTTTGGGAGGGGTTGGCACGCTGCAGTGGCGCACATTCGACGCCAGTGCGGAGCAGGTCTCTCGCTGGCTGCAGTCGCAGTCGGCCGTGGCCTCCTTCTCTCAGGACCAGCCGGTCAGCCTCTCCCGTCTGTCCAACGATCCGTCCTTTTCTCAATTGTGGGGACTGGAAAACCTGGGAGGAGGCGGGAAGGTGGCCGATGCCGACATCGATGCCCCGGCCGCCTGGGACGTGACCACCGGCAGTTCGTCGGTGGTCGTGGGGATCATCGACACAGGAATTGATTACAACCATCCCGATCTGGCCGCCAACATCTGGACCAACCCGGGAGAGATCGCGGGGGATGGTCTGGATAATGACGGCAATGGGTTCCCGGACGACATCCATGGCTGGGATTTTTTCAACGAAGACAGCGATCCTTTTGATGACAATGGGCACGGCACCCACGTGGCAGGGACGATTGGCGCTGTTGGGAACAACGGCCTGGGGGTGGCGGGGGTCAACTGGAATGTGAAGCTGATGGGGCTGAAGTTCCTGAGCGCTTCGGGCTCGGGACTGACGACCGACGCGATCCGCGCCGTCAATTACTCCACGATGATGCGTGAGCGGGGGGTCAACCTGGTCGCGACCAACAACAGTTGGGGGGGGGGCGGTTACGATCCGACGATGGAAAACGCCATTCAGGCGGCGGGGGACCAGGGGGTGTTGTTCGTCGCGGCCGCGGGGAACGACGGGGCCAATATCGAGACCGGGAGCTACTATCCCGCCGGTTACAGCAGCAACAACATCATCTCTGTGGCTGCGACGACCTCTTCGGACACGCTGGCGAGTTTCTCCAACTACGGAGCAACCAGGGTCGACCTCGGTGCACCAGGGGCGTCGATCTACAGCACGCTGCCGGGGAACACCTACGGCAATTTCAGCGGCACATCGATGGCCACTCCCCATGTGGCGGGTGTGGTAGCCCTCGCGGCCGCCCAGTTTTCCGATGCCACCCATCTGCAGCTGAAGCAGGCGGTGATCGACAGCGGCGATTCCCTGGCGGCGCTCGCGGGGAAGACCGTGTCGGGCAAACGGCTCAACGCCGCTTCGACCCTGGCCTCGCTGAAACAGCAGCAGGTCGCGGCCCCCACGCTCCCGGTTGTGGTGTCGCCGGTCCCGGCGGTGGACCCCCTGACCCCCACTTCGCCGGGGGTCTTCACCCTCATCGACGGGGTGGACGACGTGTCGGTTCCCGTCGATCTGGGGACCAGCACGTTTCGCCTGTGGGGGGTCGACTACACCGGTGCGACGTCGCTCTACGTCAGCGACAATGGACTGATCAGCCTGGGGAGCCCGGTCACCACCTGGACCAACACGAACCTCGCCTCGAGTCCGACGGTTCCCAGTGTGGCGGTCTACTGGGATGACACGGTGACTGATCGGGATTCCGAAGATCAGGTGTTGGCGCGGTTTGTGGACGCCGACGCCAATGGAATTCCCGAAGCGCTCCAACTCTGCTGGTGGGAAGTGGCCCACTTCGATGTTCCTGCCGGCTCGGTCACTTTCCAGGCGACGCTGCCCCTCAACACCGGCCTGAACAACTCCGAAATCCGGATTGATTACGTCGATACACAGTTGGGTTCGGTCTTCCAGGATCAGGGGGCGAGTGCCACCGTGGGGCTGACGGATGGAGTGAACCATTCGGCCCAGCGCAGGCTGGTGTCGTTCAACGTGGTCAACCCCCGCCTGGTTTCGGGGCAGAGCCTGGTGTTTGACTGGGTCCGGCCGACGGCGGTGATCGAAGAGACCTGGGCGGAAGTGCAGACGGTCCCGGTGGATGCCGTCACCGTGCAGTTCCCGGAAGCGATCGAGTCGGGTTCATTCGACTGGCGCGATGTCAGACTGACGCGCGGCGGCGTTGCGATGCCCGTCGATTCGTCGGTGGTCGTCACCGACCTGGGGGGGAATCGGTGGCGGGTGTCGGGGCTGTCGAACTGGACTGCGAGCGACGGGACGTTTGCCGTCACGATCGACGCGACTGGGGTACGCGACGCGGCTGGTCACCAGGGATGGGGGACTGCCGTCACCACCTGGGAAGCAGATGCCCCCGATCCCAACCTGGTCGCGGTCTCGTTCACTGCGAATGGCCTGACCCAGTTGAGCCTCACCTACGACGTGCTGTACTCCAACTCGGGTGCCTTCGAGATCGGGTTGTATCGGGCCACGGATGCCGACGGCGATGTCTCAAATGACCTGCTGCTGGGAACTGTACCGATCACCGCGTTCGCCGACCTGACCGTGGGGCGTCACACGAAAACCCTCACGATTGGCAGTGGCACGGGCAAGATCGCCCTGCCGGGGGCCGGGCTGGCCGACCCCGACACCGACTACCGGCTGCTGATGCTCGTTGACCGGCTGGGCCAGCAGTCCGAACTGGAGGCGAGCCCGTCAGTCGACAACCTTCTGGCGTTCGCCGGTGTCTATCATGCCCCCCTCTCGCCGGTGATGATCCATGGCACAGACGCCGCCGATACGGTCACGGTGTCGGGAACGTTCCAACTCTCTTTCAATGGCACCCTCTCCAACTATACCTCCGCCGATGTGACCACCTGGCGGGCGCGTCTGCAGGGAGGGGCGGATGTCTTCAACAGCACGGCCCAGACCAAACCGGTCTTCGCCCAGGGGGGAGTCGGCGCCGATCAATTGACCACGGGGGGCGGGATTGACAGTCTGGGAGGAGGCGGCGGGAACGATACGCTGTCCGGGGGGGCCGGCAATGACCTGCTGGTCGGTGGAGCAGATGACGACACCCTGATCGGCGGCGCGGGAAACGACAGCTTCCAGTTCGATCTCGACCAGATCCTGGGAACCGACACGGTGGATGAAACGGGAGGTGGCCTGGACACCATCGATTTCTCTTCCACGGTCATCACAGGAGCCAGCGTCAACCTCGGGTTGGCATCCGCGCAGGTGGTTGCAGCCGGGCAATTGAATCTGATCCTGGGCTCGGCCACAGCGCTCGAGAATGTGATTGGCGGCGCGGGGAATGACAGTCTGACAGGCAACACGCTGGCCAACACGCTCAGTGGCCGTGCCGGGGATGACACCCTGGCGGGCGGGGCCGGCAATGACAGCTATGTGTTCGATGCCGATACGGTGCTGGGGACCGACACACTGGGGGAGACGGCGACGGGAGGCACGGACCTGGTCGACTTCACCGGGACAGCCGCTGCGGTCGTATTCGACCTGTCGCTGGCGACGCTTCAGGTGGTGAATGCCAACCTGTCGCTGATTTTGCAGAACGACGCGGTTTTTGAAAACGCGACCGGCGGCGAGGGGGCCGACGTGCTGCTGGGGAATGCTCTGGCCAACGTGCTGACCGGAGGGTTGGGCCACGACAGTCTGCAGGGAGCTGGCAACAACGACAGTCTGATTGGGGGATTGGGGGACGACACGCTGGCGGGAGGTCTCGGCAATGACAGTTACGTCTATGCCGCCAACAGTGGTTTGGGAAGCGACACCCTGGTCGAGTTCGCCGGTGAGGGGAGCGATACGATTACCTTCGCCACCACCACCACGAAGTCGGTGACCTTGAACCTCGGACTGACGTCCACCCAGGCTGTCGTGGCGGGGAATCTCAACCTGACTCTGAACGCGGGGGAGACCTTCGAGGGGGCCACAGGAGGATCGCTGGCCGACTTGCTCACCGGGAATGCGCTCGCCAACACGCTCATCGGCGGGGCGGGGAACGACACCCTCGCGGGGGGATTGGGAGACGATACCTACGCCTACACGGCGAGCTCGGTCCAGGGAACCGATTCGCTGACGGAATTGGCCGATGAGGGGAGCGACACGCTCGATTTCAGTACGACCACCAGCGTGGCGGTGGCGGTCAACCTTGGCCTCGCGGCGACCCAGGTTGTGAACGCCAATCTCAGCCTGGTGTTGAGTGCGGCCGACACGTTCGAAAACGTCTTGGGTGGAGGTCTGAACGACACGCTCACAGGCAACGCCCTGAACAACCGCCTGGTGGGGAACGCGGGCAACGACACCCTGGTCGGCGGGCTCGGGAACGACACCCTCGAGGGGGGGGCGGGGAACGACGCTCTGCAGGGGGGGACTGACGATGATACCTACGCCTTTGATGCCGACCTGGCGCTGGGGAGCGACAGTCTGACCGAGCTGGCGGGAGCAGGGCTCGACACGCTCAGCTTCACCGCCACCACCACCAGGGCCGTGGTGGTCAACCTCGGACTGAGTACCTCCCAAACAATGGTCACCAGCAATCTGACCGTGACCCTGAGTGCGGTCGACACGTTCGAGAACGTGACGGGCGGTAGTCTGAACGACACGCTCACCGGCAATGCGGTGGGGAACGTGCTGAGCGGCGGCGACGGAAATGACACTTTGGTGGGACTGGCGGGTGACGACACGCTCGCCGGTGGTCTGGGGAACGACAGTTACAGTTTCAAGACCGATTCCAGCCTCGGGACCGACACACTGAATGAGTCGGCGGGGGGGCTCGACACGCTCGACTTCTCGACGACGACCGGCAGTGGGGTGACGGTCAACCTCGGGATCGACGTGGTCCAGGTCGTGAACGCCAATCTCAGCCTGATCCTCGGGGCCGACAACACCGTAGAGAATGTCATCGGGGGGCCGCTGGCCGACTTTTTGACCGGCAACTCGCTGGCCAATTCTCTCACTGGAAATGGCGGGGACGATTCGCTCTCAGGCCAGGCAGGGAACGATACGCTGATTGGAGGCGCGGGGAATGACGTGTACCTCTTTGCCGCCAACAGCGCGCTCGGAACCGATACGCTGAATGAAGCGGCAGGGGGCCTCGATACCCTCGACTTCTCGGCCACCACCGACCTGGGGGTGACCGTCAATCTGGCCACCACCGCCGCCCAGGTGGTGAATGCCAACCACTCCCTGCTGCTGGGGCTGGCGACGGCGTTTGAAAATGTGATGGGTGGCCAGCTGAACGACTCGCTGACGGGGAATACGCTGGCCAACCTGCTGCAGGGGAATGGCGGCAACGACACCCTGGCCGGCCTCGCCGGGAATGACACCCTGGCGGGAGGAGCCGGCGATGACACCTACGCCTTCACCGCGACCGCCGCGCTGGGAACCGACACTCTGCAGGAGGCGGTCGGCGAGGGGGCCGATACGCTGAACTTCACCACCACAACCTCGCAGGCGGTCACGGTCAATCTGGGGCTCGCCACCAGCCAGGTGGTGAACGCCAATCTCAGCCTCGCGCTGAACGCCGTGGACACGTTCGAGAATGTCACCGGGGGGAGTCTGAACGACACCCTGACGGGAAATGACCTCGCGAACCGGCTGGTGGGTGGGGGGGGCAATGATACCGTCGCGGGCTGGGCTGGCGATGACACGCTGATTGGTGGGTTGGGCAACGACAGCTATCTCTTCATCACCGATGGGAATCTGGGGACCGACACGCTCGACGAATCGGCGGGAGGCATCGATGTCCTCAATTTCTCGGCCACCACCGCGTTGGGGGTGGCGGTGAATCTCGGACTCGCGACCACGCAGGTGGTGAACGCCAATCTCAGCCTCGTTCTGGGGGCGGGCAACACGTTCGAAAGTGCCCTGGGAGGAGCGTTGGGCGATCTGTTGACCGGCAATGCCCTGGCGAACACGCTCTCGGGCAATGACGGCGATGACACCCTCTCGGGCCTGGCGGGGAGTGACACGCTGACCGGTGGCCTGGGGAACGACACCTACCTCTTCGCCGCCAACAGCGCGCTGGGAACCGATACGTTGAACGAAGCGGCCGGCGGCAGCGATACGCTCGACTTCTCGGGAACCACCGCTCTGGCAGTGACGGTCAACCTCGGGACGACCGCGTCACAAGTGGTGAATACCAACCTCTCGCTGGTACTGGGGCTCGCCACCGCGTTCGAGAATGTGGTTGGGGGTGTCCTGAACGACACGCTGACCGGCAACGCCCTCGACAACCTGCTGCAGGGGAACGCCGGGAATGACACGCTGGTTGGCCTGGCGGGGAACGACACGCTGGCGGGGGGAACCGGCGATGACGGCTATGTCTTCGCCGCCAACTCGGCCTTGGGGACCGATGCTCTGGTGGAACTGCCGGGAGAGGGAGTCGACCTGCTCGACTTCGGGACCACGACCGTGGGGGTGACGGTCGACCTGGGGACGACGGCGGTGCAGACCGTCAATGCGAACCTGTCGCTGGGTCTGAGCGCGGAGGATGTCTTCGAACTGCTGATTGGAAGCGCGGCGGCCGACACGCTGACCGGCAACGCCCTCGACAATGTGCTGTTTGGCGGGGCGGGGAACGACACCCTGCAGGGGGGGGCGGGGCGGGACATTCTGTTTGGCGGCAATGGAGCCGACTCTCTGGATGGAGGAGATGATGAAGACATCGTCGCGCCCGGCCTGACGACCTACTACAACGAGACGACCAAGGTCTTGACCCGGGCAGCGATCCAGGCGATTCGGGACGAATGGTCGCGGCTCGACCTGCCCTATGCCAACCGGATCAGCAATCTCCGCAACGGCGGTGGGTTGAATGGGACTTCGAGGTTGAACAGCACCACCATCCAGACCGACAGTTCCAGCATGTTCGACACGCTTGCCGGGGGCTTGGCGCTCGACTGGTTCTGGCAGTTCACCGGGGACGTCGTGAGTGATCTGAACAACGGCGGAACCGAGACGGTGAACTGAGCTGCCAACGGCCATGCTGGGGCGGGGCGGTCAAAAACTGCCACCGCTCCGGTTCAGCCATTGATCGACAGATCCGGGCTTTGGGGGCGGGGGCTGAGCCCCATTCGGCCGGGATGGGGTTGCCTCAGCCGTCCCGCGCTGGTTACACGCGACGGCCCAGGCAGACCACGGACCCGGCTTCCGAGGTGGCTGCCGGCCCCGCGGTCTTTGATCGTGAGACTGTGCCGATTGAACCGGGTTTTGGAGGATGCTAGTCTCTGGACGTAGGGATCGTTCCAGAGGCTGTGAATGGCATAGCAGGTGATTCATGGATTTTCCGCGATCACGATCGGAGAATGGTTCGCCGTTACAGTCTCGGCCGCCATCGTCATCGGGAGCACGGCACTCCGGTGAATCGGAGGGCGAATCGGCGGCTGATGTTCCCAGGGAACAGCCGACCCAGACCGTGGTGGGAAGCAACGACCCCCTGTTCGAAGCGATCGCCGACGAGTACGCGGCCGAACTGCGGGGGGGGCGGACTCCCGAGCTGCAGTCGTGGCTGGAACGGGTTCCGCCCGAACAGCGGGAGTCGCTGCGGGAATTTCTGGCGGCGGTGCGCCAAGACTGGGAGGTTCAAGCCGCGGAGGTGGCAGCGGCGGCAGACGCTGGAATTGCATCCGGGTTCTCCCTCCGGCCGCCGCTTGATCGGCAGTTGATCGAGGCGGGACTGATCACTCCGGCCGAGCTGAAGGAAGCCCTGCGGGCCGTAAGCCGTGAGGGACGGGTGAAGCCCGCGGACCTGCGGGAGGAGCTCGTGCGGCGGGAATTGGTGACCCGGTGGCAATGGAAGGAGCTCGCGGCAGGACGCACACGGTTCCAGGTGGACGGCGGGCGGTATGTGCTGTTGGAGCAGATCGGACAGGGGGGGATGGGGGCGGTCTATAAGGCCCGGCATGTGCGGATGAAGCGCATCGCCGCCCTGAAGGTCATCCGGCCGGAAGCGCTGCGCGAGACGCAACTCAAGGCGCGGTTCCGTCGGGAGGTGGATGTCTGTTCGAGGCTGCAGCACGAGCACATCGTGCAGACGGTCGACGTGGGGGAGGATGACCAGGGGCTGTACCTCGTCATGGAGTATGTCGAGGGGTCGGACCTGGCGGGGTTGGTGAAACGGGAGGGGGTGCTCTCTCCCGGGGAGGCGGCGGCGATCGGTCTGCAGGCGGCGGCCGGCCTGGCCTATGCCCACGCCAGCGGAGTGGTGCATCGGGATATCAAGCCCCAGAACCTGCTGCTCTCGACGGCGGGATCGGTGAAGATTCTCGACATGGGGCTGGCCCGGCTCACCGACACCTCGGAGGGGGACGACCATACCAGTCTCACCCACGAAGGGACGGTCATGGGGACCGTTGACTACATGGCCCCGGAGCAGGCCCGCGATACACATCGCGCCGACCAGCGCAGTGATCTGTATTCCCTGGGGGCGACCTTGTACTACCTCCTGGTCGGTCGGCCGCCGTTCGCCGGAGGGACCCTGCTGGAGAAGCTGACTCGGTTGGCGAATGACAGCCCTCCCTCAGTGGGGCAGTTTCGTGTCGACTGTCCGGCTCCCCTGATCGCGGTGATCGACCGGCTGCTCGCCAAGCGGCCGGAAGAGCGGTTTCAAAGCGCTGAGGAATTGGTGCGGGCTCTGCAGCCTCTGGCGGCGAAATCCTTGGCGGGGGGCCCGGCGGTGACCGCCGCCGTCCAGGCGCTGGCCCGGACTGGAGCGGAAACAGTCCCGGCGGCTGAAGTCAGTTCATTCACGTTCGTGGACTCGCGGGGGACGCTCGACCGGCTGCAAAGGTCCCGGCCCCGACGGCGCTGGTGGCCTGGGGCGGCCGCCGCTGTGCTGGCTGCGGCCGGGATCATCGGACTGGCCCTGTGGAGGGCCCCCTCGCGTTCGCGGGAGGAGGCTGCGGCACCGGTCGGGCAGTCGACGGCGGAGTCACTGGCGGCGATTCCTCCCGTGCGGATCACACGGGAATTGCCGGGGCCCTACGGTGGCACCAGCTCAGTCGTCTGGAGCCCTGATGGAGAGTACATCGCGACAGCCGGGGATGATGGCGATGTCTGGCTTCACGATGCAGTCCATGAAGTTCAACCCGCGCGGGTCTACCGTGGGCATGCGGCATCCATCCTCGCGCTCCACTGGTCGTCCAATGGCACCTGGATCGCCTCGGCGGACATCGAGCAGGAGCTGCACATCTGGAAGACATCGAACCTCGAAAGACAGCATCAGATCCATCTGGGGGGCAGCACCGATCCGAACGCTCCGAATCGTTATTGGGACACCTTGTCGTCATTCCGGGACATGGGCTGCGATTTTTCCCCCGATGGCAGTCGATTTGTCTATACCAAGGGAAACTCGCTCCATTGCCTGCAGACCAGCGACTGGTCTCCCGTGTGGGAAACCGTGGGCCTGTCGGGTCGGGTGAAGTTTTCTCCGTCCGGGAAATTCCTCGGTGTGGTGAACCTTTCGGACTGGTCGGGACCGGCGATTCTGGATGCCGGGACGGGGCGGCTGCTGGGGACCGCTCCCGGGATTCCCGCCGCCGAGGGGAATGAGCCCGCACTGGAAATCACCTCCAAAGTGTTTGGGTTCACCCCGGAGGACGATCTGGTGGTTGCCGTTCCCGGACGCGTGTTCCGCTGGAAACGGAACCCGTCGGGAGCCTACGGCCCGGCACCCGAGGCGACCTTTGGCTTGCCCCTGGAGGGATACGATCGCAACTGGAATCTCCCCCGGTTCCCGCTCGCCTTGTCTCCGCAGGCCGATCGGATGATGGTCTTCAGCGGTTCGCGTGCCGTGGAATGCAATCTGATGACCGGCAACCAGCGGGAGTGGCCCCACACGTTCCCAGCCGCTGGAACGGGGGTGGATTATCACTTCCGGAAACGTCAATTGGCGATGGGAGGCTGGCTGGCGGACTTCGAAACCGGCAAAGGGAGGCGGTTTCCCTATCACGGCCAGAACATTTCAGCGAGCGGAAGGTGGTTCCCCAGTCCGGAACTCCACTCCGAGTTTCTCGTTGTCCCCGCCCAAAACTCCCGAAGCCTCTGGAATCTGCGTACAGGGCGACGGCTCGGTCCCAGATTGGATCTCTCCTGGATCAATCCCCTGCGGATTCTGCCCAACGGCGATCTGCGGAGTGTGGAAGCGAATGTCATCGTCACCCGCGCGTGGCGAAACGATCGTTGGGAAGACTCTGGCGGGGAGGCAGTGTCTCTGCAGGGGGCTGACGATCGGGGATATCTGGGGTTCTCTCCCGACGGAACGCTCCTGGTGGGGCCATCCCGGGTGTGGGACTGCGCAACGGGTGTCTCTCGTCCGTGGCCGGAGTTGGGAGAGCGGACCAAAAACCAGTTGGCTGGAATCCCGTTTGGTCCTCAGCCGACGGTCCAGGCCGCGATCCTGGCTCTGGCAACAGGAACGTCCAGCGGTCGGCCCCATCAACCGTTTGATGAATTCCCCACACTCGCCGCCGACTTTCCCTCGGAACGAATTGGATTTTCGGCAAATGGAACATGGCTGGCCGGGGTGAAAACCGACAACCACTTCGGCCGCCATCTGGCCGCGGTCGTGCATCTGCCAACCGGTCGTCGCTCGGTCCCGGTCCACGCCACCTCTCAGGAGTTTCGCTGGGATCCACACTGTGTCGATGTTTCCGTCTCGGGCCGCTACCTGCTCATGACGCGGGAGATCTGGGATCTCCAGGCTGATCCCCCGGCGTTGGTCTGGCGGGCACCCCCCGATCGCAACAGGAGATTGAATCCCATTCACGGAACCACATATCGCTGGGGAGCGCTATGGCCTGATGAGCGGCATGTGGTGGTTGCGCAAGATGCGAGTTTCCAACTCTGGGATTTCCTCGAGAACCGCCTCTTGGCCACCCTCTACCGAACTGGAGATACTGTGGATGACTGGATCTTCGTGAATGAACAGACCAGGCATTTTTCGGCTGCACCAAACTCGGAAGTGTTCGTCCGTCTGACCCATCCCAAAGCGGGTCCCGATGATCCCCCCCTGTCTCCCACCGAGTACCGCCGCAAGTACGGCTGGAAACCGAATCCCGCCAAAGTTCCGCTGAATTTGCCCCCACCCGCCGCCGACTCACCCCGCGAGAGTGCTGCCAACTGACACGTCCTTCCAGTTGTTCCACCGAACCCCGCCTGGGCGTGTGAACGTAAACCCTATAAGAAGTTGACAAAAAACCACTTCTAAAATATCATATGTATACATGGGTGTGATTCGGTCGGCCGCCGCTGAGTTCGCCACCGTTGAGTTCGGGAGTTCGCAGCATTCCGCCGATGGCACGGGTTCGAATCCACTGGGGCGACGAGTCTCCAACCCCGCAATTGACACCCTTTTGAATGGGCCAGTATCATCTTAAAGAGTGTTGATGCGTTCGCGGGAGGAGCCTGCGATGACCGCACGTGGACGATCGCAGGTGGACGACAGGGTCTGTCGTCGACGCGGCGTGTTGGCGGAGCGGTTGTGATGTTGGTTGGCCCGGCGATCCGATGATTCGGGCGACGGCTGGTTCCCCCCTGCACCGAAGTTTTCAAACGAGGCGCTCTCATGCTGGTGATTCCCGGGCAACTTGGCATCGACAATTGCGATCGAACCCTCTCGCGGCGCTCGCTGCTGAGCGTGGGTGGGTCGACCATGCTGGGGGTCACCCTGGGGAACGTGCTGGCGGGCGAAGCCCGGGCGAAAGAGGGGGGATCGGCCGGTGGTCTCGGCTTCGGCAAGGCCAAGAATGTGATTCTCGTCTACCTGCAGGGGGGGCCGAGTCACCTCGATCTGTGGGATCCCAAGACCGATGTGCCCGACAACGTGCGCAGCGTGTTCAAGCCGATTGACACCAAGCTGCCCGGCGTGAACTTCACCGAGGTGCTCCCCAAGCTGGCGACGGTGAACGACAAGTTCACGATGATCCGCTCGATGAGCTACACCCCCATCGGGCTGTTCAACCACACCGCCGCGATCTATCAGCTGCACACCGGCTACACCGCCGACAAGGTGAGCCCCTCGGGTCAGCTCGAACCCCCCAGCCCCGCCGACTTCCCGACGCTCGGTTCGAACATCATCCGGCACAAGCCTCCCGAGGCGGCGATGCTGCCGTTCGTGATGCTGCCCCGCCCGCTGCAGGAAAGCAACGTGATCGGCAAGGGGGGGACCGGCGGGTTCCTGGGCCGGGCCTATGACCCGTACATGCTGTTCCCCTCGGGGGACGACATGGACATGAACAAGATGGACCGCATCAACGTCGACGACCTGAAGCTGCGTGAAGAGATTTCGTCGTCGCGGCTGGAACGGCGATCCCGGCTGCGCGACAGCATCAACGCGGGCATGCCGACGCTCGACAAGGCGGTCGCGAAGACGGCCATCAACGAGTACTACGGCAAGGCCCTGGGGCTGGTCCTCTCGGGGAAGGCCCGCGACGCGTTCGACCTCACCAAGGAATCGAGCGAGACGCGCGACCTGTATGGCCGGAACACGTTCGGCCAAAGCTGTCTGCTGGCCCGCCGGCTGATCGAGGCCGGGACCCGGTTCGTCGAGGTGATCTGGCCGAAGGTCGCCAACTCCGACAATCACTCGTGGGACGTGCACGTCGGCCTGTCGGGCCGGATGAAGAACCAGAACTCCCCCATGCTCGATGGCGGCCTCTCGGCTTTGATCAGCGATCTCGACCAGCGCGGCATGCTGGCGGAGACGCTGGTGGTGGCCCTGGGTGAATTCGGCCGCAGCCCAATCCGCGGGGTGAGCACCTCGGGGAATTCGAACTCGGACGACGGCCGCGACCACTGGCCGTACTGCTACACCGCCGTGGTGGCGGGGGCGGGCATCAAGCGGGCCTATGTGCATGGCAAGTCGGACAAGACCGGCTCGGCTCCCACCGAGAACCCGGTGCACCCGGTCCAGTTGGTGGCGACGGTCTACCACTGCATGGGGATTCCCCCCAACACCATCCAATACAACCACCTCAACCAGCCCCGCGAACTGGTGCAGGCCGAGCACGTCGAGGGAATCCTCGCCTGACCGGCTGCGAATCGCCGGGAGTGGCCGTGGTCTGACCCAGGTCGGACCACAGTCCCGAGGCGGAATCGACTTCACACACCCAGGGCCGTCTTTCCCCAGGATAGACGGCCCTGGTCATTTCCCGGCGGAAGGGCCGGTGGATGTCTGGAATACAGTATCAGCAGACCCCAGCTTCCCCGCCCAGCCGATGTTCCGATCTGGAAAACGGGCCACCCGGGTTTGATCGGTATCGACGACCGGTGCGTTGGCAAGTTGTCGCAGGCACCGGGTGGAGTTTCCGCTGGTCTTCCCGCGGATGTGCTTCGTGATTGGCCATCTCAACAACCATGGGTCGTGGACCGTGGTTCGTGGGCGGGAATTCGTCGTCGAGCCCGGGATGGAACCGAAATTCAGCCCGGCACTTCAAGATACCGAGGGGTCCGGAGCCAGTCTGAAGGACTTGTCTGCCCTGGGTTACGGACAGGCGCGGGGGGGCGGATTGCGTTGCGCCTGGAGCGAGGACCGTGCGCCAGGGTGCGGCCACGAAGAGTTCGTTTTCACGAGCCGAGTCGAAGCCAGATCCCCCGATGCACTTCCTTCAGGAATGGTTCGGCCGGGGAGGCAGGGGGCGAGATCGTGAGCCAACGGAACGGCGCGTGGCGGTTGATGCCGCCGGGACGACGGGTTGGACACAGCAGGGTTCCCGGCTGGGCCGATCTGAAAATCGGAACCAGGGTGGGGAACCGTTCCTCCGGGCGCAGCGTCTGATTCCCGGGGGGAACCAGTGGGAACACCACCACCCGTGCGGTGGAGTCGCGTGCGGTTTACTCGGCGGAGGAAGTGGGGGGGTCGGTGGCGGGAGGCTCGATCGCGGGGGGGGCCGACGCGTCGGCGGCGGGAGTCGCATCGATCGCTTCTTCCGCGGGGACCCGGGCCATTCCAACGAGCTTGTCTCCCTCGTCGAGGCGGATCACGCGGACCCCCTGGGTGTTGCGGCCGATCCGGCTGATGTCGACCGCCCGGATCCGCTGGATGATCCCGTTGGCAGTGACCATCAGGACTTCGTCCTGGTCAGATACCGAGATCACATCGACCACGAGGCCATTTCGCTCGGTGCAGCGGATGTTGCGCAGTCCCTTGCCACCCCGGCGTTGGCGGCGATAGCCGGCGGGGCCTCCCTTGGCCCCCTCTTCGACCGCCTCTCCTTCCCCTGCGGGAGGGGTCGAGTCGGTGGTCTCGACGGGAGTTTCCTCGGTCTCTTCACCGCTCTCGTCGCTGCCGCCGAAGGGAGTCCGCTTGCCGTAGCCGTTTTCGCAGACGGTCAACAGGTCGCGGGCGGGGTCGGCCACCACCATGCCCACGACGAAGTCTCCTGCAGCCAGGTCGATCCCCTTCACGCCATAGGTGGCGCGGCCCATGCTGCGGGCGTCATCCTGCGAGAAGCGGATGGCCATGCCGCGGGTCGTGGCGATGAGCAGATCCTGCCCTGGGGAGACAATCACCACGTCGATCAGCTCGTCCCCCTCTTCGAGGCGGATGGCGATGATCCCTCCCGCCTTGGGGCGGCTGTACTCGGAGAGGCTGGTCTTCTTGACGACCCCGTTGCGGGTCGCCATGACCACCTGGCGGACATCGTCGAAGTCGCGCACGGCCAGGCAGTTGAAGACCTTCTCTCCCTCCTGGAGGTTGAGCAGATTGACCACGGCCCGTCCCTTGGCGGTGCGGTTCAGCAAGGGGAGGTCGTAGACCTTCTGCCAGAAGACCTTGCCGCGGTCGGTGAAGAACAGCAGGTAGTCGTGCGTGCTGGCGACGAACAGGTGCTGGATGGGGTCTTCTTCGTCGGTCTTGGCCCCGGCGATTCCCCGGCCCCCCCGTTTCTGGGCGCGGTAGGTCGACAGTTCCATCCGCTTGATGTACCCGCGGTGCGAGAGGGTGACCGCCATGGTCTCTTCCGGGATGAGATCATCCCGCAGCACCTCGCCGATTTCCTCGTCGCTGATGGCGGTGCGGCGCTTGTCGCCGTACTTCCGCTTGATCTCTTCCATCTCGTCGCGGACGAGCGCCAGGATGTGGGCCTCGTCGGAGAGCAGCCGCTGGTACTCGGCGATGTCGTCGAGCAGCTTGCGGAATTCTTCACCCAGCTTGTCGCGCTCGAGGCCGGCCAGTGAGCCGAGCTGCATCGCGACGATCGCCTCGGCCTGGGTCGCCGAGAGGGTGTAGTTCTCGCTGGCGCCGCGGTCGGCGGTGAACGCGGCCCACCCCTTTTCTCCCAAGGCCCGTTCGATGAGCCCCCCGGGGACCTGCAGGGTCTGCAGGCGTTCCTTCGCCTCGGAGCGGCTGGCGCTCTTGCGGATGGTGTCGATGACCTCATCGATGTTGAGCTGGGCGATCAGCAGCCCTTCGACGGTGTGCTGCCGTTTGCGGGCTTCCCCCAGCAGGAATTCGGTCCGCCGGCGAAGCACGTCGACGCGGTGGCGGATGAATTCCTGCAGCAGTTCCTTGATGGTGAGCGTCTGCGGCCGGTTGCCGACAAGGGCCAGCAGGATGATGCTGAACGTCCCCTGCAGCGGAGAGAACTCGAACAGCTGGTTGAGGACGACGTCGCGGTCGGCATCGCGGCGCAGCACAATGTGCAGCCGCACCTGCCACTCGGGCGTATTGCGGTCGGTCAGGTCGACGATCTTCGAGATCCCCTGGATGCGATCGTCGCGGACCAGCTGCTCGAGCTTCTCGCGGACCCGGTCGCGGGTCTCCAGGTAGGGAATCTCGGTGACGACGATGACGTCGCTGTTCTTCTCGGTTTCGAAGTGGGTACGGGCCCGCAGGGTGATGGTCGAACGGCCGGTGAGGTATCCCTGGCGGATGCCGTTGCGGCCGCAGATGATTCCCCCCGTGGGGAAATCGGGACCCGGCAACACCTCCATCAGTTCCCAGATCGAGGCTTCGGGGTTGTCGATCAGCTTCATCACCGCGTCGCACGACTCGTCGAGGTTGTGCGGGGGGATGCTGGTCGCCATGCCGACCGCGATCCCGTACGAGCCGTTGATCAGCAGGTTGGGGGCCCGCGAGGGGAGCACCACCGGCTCCATCCGCTGCTGGTCGTAGGTGGGAATGAAGTCGACGGTGTCGCGGTCGAGATCATCCAGCAGTTCGGCGGCCACCGGGGAGAGCCGGGCTTCGGTATACCGCATCGCGGCGGGGGGCAGACCGGCCAGCGAACCGAAGTTCCCCTGCTTGTCGATCAGCACCTCGCGCATCATCCACGTCTGGGCGAGACGGACCAGCGTGGGGTAGATCGCCTGGTCGCCGTGCGGGTGATAGTTGCCCATCGTCTCACCGGCGATCTTCGAGCACTTGGTGCGCGACGCGCCGGGTGAGAGGTTCAGGTCGTTCATCGCCACCAGGATGCGGCGCTGGGAGGGCTTGAGCCCGTCGCGGACATCCGGGAGAGCCCGGCTGACGATGACGCTCATGGCGTAGGTCAGGTAGCTGGTCCGCATTTCGTCCTGGATATCCAGCGGACGAATGCGATCGTCGCTCACATTGCCATCGGTCGACACCAGACACGCTCCTCGAAGAAGAAAACCATCCGGGTGGAAACCACCCCACGCTCCACCTTACGCGCCGAGGGGGCGAGAGTCGCCTCCGCGACCACCCGGCGACGCACCAGCAGCACCATTCCACCCCGGAATCGCTCCCCCACATGGCCCGCCGCAGGACAACACCGACACAGCCGAGGGCCAATCGTCAGGCCAGCCAGCCCATCGTTCAGGAGCCAGGACCCGCACCGAATCGACACCCTGTTGTCAATCCCGGAAAGCCCGGGCGACCACCTGCTGGAAGAGAGATTGCCACACTGAACAGAGCATACACTTGCGGGCGGTGGAATGCAAAGCTGGCGGGGGGGTTGGCGAGGGCTTGGTGTCAAGTTTTAAATCCTTTTTTGGCAATGACTTACATCCACTTTTGAGGACTTGCTTGCGGGCCCGGTCGAGATCGTTGGGTCGGGGCTGTACAAGAGGGTCCGGAACAGACTTCACGCGTCCTCCGGAACAGCCGCGGACGACCTGCGTGTGACCGCTGTCGGGCGTTCTTCCACAACGCGGATTCCGGTTGTGGAATGTGTTCATAAATACACATTGTTGCAAAATCTGGTGGTGGGAATTGGTCAAACCTTGCGGATTGATCCGCCGATAACACCTGAGCGTGTTCTGCCGTTTGTACCGGTCATTGCGCCGGTGGTGTGTCGCCGACAGGGATGTCGCGCTACGGCTCGGGATGCGCGGAGGAAGGGTGACAGTGGGCGAATTCCGCCCCATTGCACTGACGGGATTCAACTCAACGCCAGGTCTGCCATGCGCCGACAGTCCACCGCTGCTCAACGTGCCCTCTGGAAGAAGTGGGTCTGTTCGATCGTGCTGGGGGCCATGTTGCCAGGCTGTACGGGGGCCGAGAAACGGCTGTCGTACATCGGTGACAAGGGAGAGTACGACTATCTCTGCGAATACACCGACAGCGAGCTGAAGATCCAGCATTCCGACACACCTTCGGAGACTCTGGAAGAGCCCCTGGTGGCCGAAGATCCCCGCCGGTTGGGAGACCGCTCCAAAGACCAGGTGCGTGACCTGACGCTCTCCGAGGCGATCCACCTCGCCCTCTCCAACAACCGCATCGTCCGCACCCGGGGCGACTTCCGTACCGCGGGGACCCAGGTCTTCGCGAATGCCGACAACATCCCCTCGATCTACGACCCGGCGATCCGCAACAGCGGTGTGCTGTTTGGTGGCCAGGGTGTCGAGGCGGCGCTGGCCCAGTTTGACCCCCGCTTCAACACCAGCATGGTCTGGGGGAACAACAACGCGTACCAGAACAACTTCTTCCTGGCGGGTGGGCTGACCGACGGCTCGGTCCTCAGCCAGGACACCGGACAGTTCCAGTCGTCGCTGACCAAGACGTTCGCCTACGGGGCCAACGTCGCCCTCAGCCACAACATGAACTATTTGTGGACCAACCAGGACTTCCAACTGTTCCCCTCGGCCTATTCCGGGAACATGGCGCTGACCTATACCCAGCCCCTGTGGGCGGGGGCGGGAACCGAATTCACCCGCATCGCCGGTCCCATCAACCCCGCCTTCTCGGGCATCACCGGGGTGAGCCAGGGTGTGGTGATCTCGCGCATCAACGCCGACATCAGCCTGGTCGACTTCGAGGTGTCGGTCCGGAACATGCTGCGGGATGTGGAAGACACCTACTGGGATCTGTACCTCGCCTACCGGGCCTACGACGCGGCCGTGCAGGCCCGCGACAGCTTCCTGGAATCGTGGCGGTTCGCCGCCAAGTACCAGTTGGGAGGCCGGTTCTCGGAACTGGACGAACAGCAGTCACGCGAAGCCTACTACGATGGGCGCCAGCGGGCCGAGAACACCCTCCAGGAAATCTACAACCTCGAAACACAGCTCCGCCGTCTGTGCGGGCTGCCGAGTGCCGACGGTCAGATTCTGCGTCCGTCCGACGATCCCTCGATCTCGAAGTTCGATCCCGACTGGAACATCAGCCTGGCCGAGGCGCTGACCCGCCGGGAGGAACTGCGGAAGCAGAAGTGGAACATCAAGAGCCTCGAGCTGCAGCTGACGGCCGCCGAGAGTCTGACCAACCCGCAGTTGAACTTCGTCTCGGGGTATCAGCTCAACGGCTTCGGCAACAACCTGTGGGGATCCAACGGCCCTCCCGGCACCACCGGAGCCAACCTGCAGAGCGCCTACCGCACGATGTTCGAGGGAGACACCACCGGTTGGCAGGCGGGACTGCAGTTCTCGGTTCCTCTCGGCTTCCGCTCGGCCCTCTCGCAGGTGCGCAACTACGAGCTGCGGGTCGCCAAGGCCCGCGAGGTGCTGGCCCTGCAGGAGAAGGAAATCTCGCACGAGCTCACCAAGACCTTCCAGGACCTCGCCTGGCGCTACCAGACCGCCCAGACGGCGTACAACCGCTGGCAGACCGCCGAGGCCCAGATCGCCGGGCGTGAGAGCCGCTACCGGCTGGGTGTCCCGAACGTTGAGACCAGCGTGCTGCTCGACCAGTTCCTGCAGACCCGGCGGCGGGCGGCGGAGGCGGAAGTGGCCTTCTACACCGCGGTCATCGAGTACAACAAGGCGCTCACCGACCTGCACTACCGCAAGGGAACGCTGCTGGAGATCAACAACGTCAAGCTGGCCGAAGGGCCGTGGAACGAAGAGGCCCAGCGCGACGCCATCCGCCGGGCATGGGCTCGCACGTTCGCCTTCGACGCCCCCGATGCCGACCCCGTCCACACCGAGCCCGAGGCGTTCGCCAACGATCTCCCGGCCGGTGGGCTGGACTTCGTGGGTGGCCGGTCGGCCTCTGGTCTGACCGTGGTCACTCCCGATGGCCTGCCTCCCCAGCCGCAACCCGAAAACCTGCGGAGCAAGTCGGGCCCCCTCAAGATGCAGGGGCTGCCCAACGGGTCCATCGAACCGGTCCCGGCTCTCCCGGCCGAACCTCAATAAAGCGCCCGCAGCCGCGGCCTTCGCAAACGCCCGCCAGGCCCATCGGTCAGCCCAGTGACCGGTGGACCTGGCTGCTGGCGTTTTCGTGCCAGGAGTCTTTCCGGCAAGGGAAGTGTTCGCAGCGACCGCCCAGGTTTGCGGTTGACCGACCCGCGCATCCGGCAGCAATCGCGGCCAGGGAACACTCACGGGATGGCCCGCGAATCCGACATTCAGCCCAGCAATTCGGGGCGGACCCGGCCGGTGCCCGTTACAGGCATGGGCCGTCCTTCCGGATCGGGAACCGTCGTGTCGGGATCGAAACCCAACAGATGGAAGGCGGTGGCCAGAATGTCTTTGGGCGAGATGGGGGTTGCTTCCACATCCCCGGCGTGACGGTCCGTCCGGCCAATGACCGTCCCCCGGGCCAGACCCCCGCCCGCGTAAACCTGAGAGTACGCCCGGGACCAGTGGTGCCGGCCTGCTCCGGCGGGCTTCGAGTCGATCTGGGGGGTGCGGCCATGCTCGCTGATCACCAGCACCAGTGTCTCGTCGAGCAGGCCGCGCTGCTCGAGGTCGAGAATCAATGTGCTGAACGCCTGGTCGAACACCGGCAGCAGGAACTCCTTCAGCCGACCGTAGTGGTTGTGATGCGTGTCCCAGGAACCATTATTCAGCCCGTAGGCGTCCCAGAAGACCGTGACGAATCGCCCCCCGGCCTCGATCAGCCGGCGGGCCGCCAGGCACGACTGCCCGAACAGCGTCATGCCATACGCCTCGCGCACCGCTGGGGGCTCGGCGGTGTAGTCGAGCGCTTCTTGCAGGCGGCCGGTCGAGAGCAGGTCAAACGCCTGCTGCTGCTGCAGGCGGAACGCTGCCCCCCGCTCGTGTCGGTCGAGATCGGTCCGGCCGTGCTGGATTTGCTCGAGCAGGGCCCGCCGCGGCCCCAGCCGGGCCGGATCGAGACCGGTGGCCGACGTTCCCGCCAGTTCAAGCCGATCGGTGGGGCGGATCCCCAACAGCGGATCGCGGAACGCCTTGCCCGGGAGGATCTCGGGCGCCAGGTGCGTCCCCTCGGGACGGAAGTCGGTGCAGACCGGATCGTACTTCTGCCCCAGCATCGCGCCATAGGGACCCGCCAGCGGGGGATACTCGTTCTTCGACCCCATCACGAACGGCAGGGCGATGTTGCGGGGGAGTGCCGGCAGACCGGTGTGACCCGCACGCAGGTGCCGTTGTTCATCGAGGTAATCGACGATCGACCCGATGAACGGCCACTGCCGCTTGTGCCGGGGCATCGCCTCGATCTTCGTATCCACATCGGGAATGCCCGTGGTGGCGTAGACGGTGCCATGCAGCGGGTAGGGATGCGTGAGTGACCGGACCACCGTGAGGCGGTCCATGATCTGGGCGATGCGGGGCAGCCGTTCGCCGATGGCCACCCCCGGCAGGGCCGTCGGAATGGCCTTCAGTTCCCCCTGGATCTCGACCGGCGCATCGGGCTTGGGATCGAAGGTCTCGTGCTGCGGCGGGGAGCCATATTTGTAAATGAGCAGGCACGACTTGGCCCGGCCAAAGCTGGGCAAGTCCGCAGGGTTCGCCTGGATCGCCGGGACGCAGGCCAGGCGATTGGCCAACAATCCCCAGGCCCCGAGCCCCCCCCACCTGCAGCAGCTCGCGCCGGGTGGGACCGGGTCGACGAGGTTGCGGAGTTCTGGACAGGGGGCACATGACACGAACCCGGGGGACAGGGGAGAGGGCACGCCTGGATGATCGTCGACGGCCGTGGGTGCAATCAACCGCAAATCCGTGGGGTTTCCCCGGCTGTCGAAGTGGGGAGGCTTCCGGGGGCGGGGGGCGGTTCAGCGGTGCTGCAAGATCTCGTCCGCTGCGGGATAACCGGTGGGGAGGGTGATCCTGGTGCGGTCGGCCCCGGCGGCCAGCAGCGTGACGATTGATTCGGTCGTCCGCCGGTCGGTCCACCACGAATCGACACAGGCCTTCACCGCGAGATCCAGCGGGGTGCGTCCCAGACCGTCCTTCCGGTGGATCTCGGCCCCCCGCGCGACCAACAGCGCAACCACCGGGTGCCGGGCCCGCCAGGCAGCGACATGCAGGGCGGTGCTGCGGGGAGGAATGTTCAGGAAATCGAGTCCCTCCGGCCACTCGGCATCCACCGGCAACCCCACGTCGAGCAGTGCGCCGACACTGGCCGGATCTCCCGAATTGGCGAACCGCCCCAGCCAGCGCCCCGCGTCAAGCGGATCAGGGCCGGTCGTTCCATACAGGTCGGAGGCGAGTCGGCGAGCCTGGGCCATGTCTCCCAGGGCACACGCCGCCAGCAGCCGGTCGACCCCGGTGAACTCCAGGTTCCAGCCCCGCTCTTGCAGCAGACGCAGAATGTCACCCCGCCCTTCGCGGGCGGCCAGCACGAAACCGGGTGCGCCATGAAACGGAAGCGTGGGATCGGCCCCATGGTCGAGCATTGCCTGAACGATGGCGAGGGGATTGCTGCGGATCACCGCCTGGTGGAAGGCGGTCCGCCCCCAGACGGTCTGGCGGTTGGGATCGGCATTGAACTGCAGCGCAAGCCGGACTCCCTCGACATCATGCCAGTCGCACTTGCGCAGCAGGACCGTGGCCAGGCTGTTGGCGTTGAAGCGTCCCGATTCGAGCAGGATCCTCAGCACGGTGAGGTCGTACGTCTCGGGGACGTGGTAGGAAGTTTCTTCGTCGTTGGGGTCGGCTCCGAATTCCAGCAGCAGCCGGGTCAGGCCGGGGTGCTGCGCGATCCCGGCCGCTCCATACATCACCGCTTCCAGAAACTCGCGCCCCTCGGGAAGGGTCTCGTTCCAGCCGGTGTTGGGGTTCGCCCCCGCCAACAGCAGTTGTCGGGCCGATTCGACAAGCCCCTCGGACCGGCCCGGGTCGAGCCGGAGGTATCGCGAGAAACAAAGGTGCGTGAGCGGATCCCACCCGCGGGGTCCGCCGGGGGTGGTGGCCAGGCCCGGCTCGCCCTGCAGAAACCGGGCAACCGCCATGGAGTCTCCCAGCACGGCGGCGGCGTGAATGCTGTGGGTGGAGAGGTCGGGATGCGCGGCCAGCAGCGCCTGGGCTTCCGCGAGGTCGCCCCCTCCGTGCCAACCATCGACAGGTACAGTGGCGGCGAGCAGAAATCGATCGTGGGGAGTGGTCATGAAGTACCGCGCGAGCAGGGCCAGGTGAGCAGACAGTGCCGCTCCTGGACGGTTTCGAGAGCTGCCGTCCTGGGGGCTTGAATGCGTGGATTCCCCTCGTTCCACGATGACCAACCGGAACAGATCGGCGGGATCGGGCGATGTCGACTCCCAGTGGGGAGTCCGGAGCCCAGCCCGCAAAACAGGGCCGTTCAGCGACCGGAGGATACCAGTTTTCCGACAGAAATGGCAGGTGAGGGGGACACTCCCCCGCAGTCCATCGACCGGGATCGGGCCACTCGTGGGAAGAGCGTGACGGATCGCCAGTCCCGCAAACGATTCACCCCAATCGCCGCGACCATTCGAGGAAGCGGCGCAGTTGTTCGTTTTCGGTGACTTGAGGATCGACCGCCAGGAAAGGGGCGATCTGGGACGGGGCCAGCCAGGGGAACGACAGGCTGAACTCGGCGGTGCGATAGCCGGCGTCGGGCTGCCGCAGCAGGCATGCGACCGCAGTTCCATCGCAGCGCCAGATCTCGGGAACACCCAGTTGGTGGTAGATCTCGAGACGGTCGAGCAGCGAACGGCTGATCTCGACCTCGATCGCCAGATCGGGAGGAGGGAATGTGTCGGGGTCGAATTCCACCACCCCGCGCACCTGCGGCTCATGGGCCAGCCAGTAGCAGCGGTCGGGCTCGAGCCCCCGCAGCAGGGCGGACCGGCGAAACGTCGTGGAGCCGCCGCTGGCGAGGGGGATCCCTCTTTCTTGGGCAAGACACTCGACAAACCGGCCCAGCAGCGCACTGAAACGCTCATGGAGGAATGACGGCGACATGATTTCAAGATTCGCTCCGTCATAGGCCATGCGGACAGCGGGAGTCTCGACGTCGTCGCGGATCTGGCCGTAGGTTTCCCAGCGGACGTGACGCAGCAGGAGACGTTGCTCTTCTTGGGAATGAGCGGCTTTCGGGGCGGTTTCTTGGGGAAGGTCGGGGTGCGAGACCATGCACGTGACTCCGTTGGGAATTGGTTCATTCCGATTATGAAATGAGTTTTGCCAGTGCGGGAAGATCAAGCCGTAAACAATGGAAGCTCTGCGAAACATGTCACCCATGTCCCGGCGCAGCAAAAACCCGGGAACCGATTCGGCGAAGAATCGATTCCCGGGGCAGATTGAAAAGACGCTCGCGAGTGGCGGCGACCTCCCTCAGTCAATCCCGAAGAGATCCGGGATGCCGAGGTGGTTCGCCGGCCGACTCAGGTCGCCTCGTAGCAGGTCCGGCCCGAATCGCGGCAGGGACGGTCACCGACGAGCTGGTCGTCGGGTCCGTAGGTCCGCTGGTTCCTGGCGCACCAGAAGTGGCCATCCCCGGTGACCCGGTCCGCCTCGCTGAGGCCGTAGTTGAGGTACATTCCCTTGCAGCGCAGGCTGCGGCAGCGTTCGCCCAGCTCGCTGGCTGGCTGGAGCACGTTGAAGTCGCTCATGATTCAGCTTACTCCTTCCAGTTGACCAACGGCGCGAAGCACAGCCCGCTTCACGGCGGTGCGTGCGATCTGAACCTTGTACTCGTTGTGGGACAGCGGAGTAGCGCGGGCCACGGCGGCGTCGCCGGCGGCCCGGGCGGTCGCCTCGTCGATCGACCGGCCCCGCAGCGCTTCGGCGGCGTCGAGGGACACCCAGGGGGTCGGGGCGACATGCCCCAGCACCACGCGGGCGTCCTTCACCAGCCGCCCGTCCATCTCGAGGGCCACACCAGCCGCAGCCAGCGGGTAATCGAGCCCCTCCAGCTGCAGCACCTCGTAGGTGGCGCTGAGCAGGCTGGGGCTGACCTCGGGAATCCAGATGTGGGTCACGAACTGGCCGGGGGTCAGCACGGTGATCCCCTGCTCGGCCGACTTGGGAGTGACGAAGAAGTACTCCAGAGGCAGCAGCGTGATCTGGTCGGGAGTCGGGCCGACAATGCGGACCTTGGCACCGAGGGCGATCAACGCCGGAGCGAACCGCGAGGCCGAGACGTACTTCGCCGGTCCCTGGTTCCCCAGGATGGCGTGGTAGTCATTCCTTCCCTCGGCGGGGAGCGACTCGCCCCCCTGGTTCCCCAGCAGGCCGTAGCCATTGCGGAAGTACCAGCAGTTGGGGAGGTGGCACAGGTCGCCGCCGAGTGTTCCCTGCGACTGCACCTGGATGGCGTGGACACCGTCGGCCACCTGGGCGAGCGCGGGGTGACCCGCCAGCAGCGGGTGCACCAGGATCTCGTCAAGGGTGGTGAGGGCCCCCACCATCAGACCACCGGTCACCGCGGTGACTCCCTTGAGCGAGCTGATGCGGGTGATGTCGACCACCCGGCGGGGGGTGACATGCCCGGCCTTCAGCAGGCTGACGAGGTCGGTACCACCGGCCAGGACGGCGGTCTGGCCGTCGTGGGCCCGCAGCATCTCGACCGCTTCGGCCTCGGTCTCGGGGCTGGCAAATTCGAAGGAACTCATGCGTTGCCTCCTTTCTTGAGGGCGTCGAGCACGCGCTTGGGGGTGAGGGGGATGACCGGCACGCGGATGCCGGTGGCGTTCGCCACGGCATTCGAGATGGCCGCTCCGGGAGCGATCACCGGCGGCTCGCCCAAACCCACCACGCCGCGGTCGTACTCGCTGGCGGGCTGGTGCATGATCGCCACCAGTTCGCCCACATCGCCGATGCGCGGCAGCTTGTAGTTCTTGAGGTCGGCATTGATGTACCGCCCCGTCTTGTTGTCCATGATCCGCTCTTCGGAGAGCGAGTAGGCGATCCCCATAATCAGCGCCCCGAGCACCTGGCTCTTGGCGGTCAGTTCATCGAGAATCAACCCGCAGTCCTGCACGCAGACGAACTTGTGAATGCGGATGTTGCCGGTCTCGGTATCGACCGACAGATCGACCATCTGCACTCCCCCCACCTGGTCGGAAGTCAGCCCGTCTTTCTTCGGGCCCTCTCCCTTGACCACCAGGGGCATCTGTCCCAACAGGCTGCACGCCTGCTTCCAGGTGCAGACCTCCTTGTTCCCCGCCAGGATCTTGCCATCCTTGGCGCGGAGCGCGTCGGCCTCCACCTTGTACTTCTCGGCGACCTTGTCGAAGATCGTCCAGAGGGCGTCCTGGGCCGCCCGGCGATGGGCGCCCGACACACCACCCACGGTGATGCTGCCCCCCGACGCGGCCGACGGCGGGTACTTGCTCGACCCGAGGTTGACCTTCACCCCCGAGAGGGGCAGGCCAAACGTCTCGGCCAGCACGATCGAGATGATCGTGCGGGTCCCGGTGCCGATGTCCTGGCTCCCCAGGAACGTCTCCACCGAACCGTCGGGATGTACCTTCACCTCGCAGGTGCAGGGACCGGCGCCGCCCCCCCAGCGATGCAGGGCCATGCCCAGCCCGCGCTTCACGGGGCCGTTGCCTCCCTGGCCGCGGGGGTGCCACTTTTCCTTCCAGCCAATCGCCTTCGCGGCGATTTCCATTTCCTCGGCATACGTTCCCGCCTTGTCATTCAGCGTGAACTCGAGGTTCTTCAGGAAGAAGTCGTAGCTGTTCATCCCCAGCTTGCCCGCGACATCGTCGAGGGCGGTCTGGGTCATCGCGCACAACTGCGGGTGCGGCGGCGCACGCCAGGCGCGGTTCGGCCCGGTGTTGCACTCCAACCCGGTCTGCGACTTGCGGGTGTTGGGAAACTTGAACGGATACGGAAGCTGGCCGACGTCGACCCCGCCCCCCGCCATGCCGTCGCTTCCCCAGTGATGGCTGTCCCAGGCGACGACCTTCCCCTCGGCATCAGCCGCCACGGTCACTTCCACAAAGCCCGAGGGGCGCGTTCCCGCCACCTTCAATTCGGTGGCGCGGTCGAGCATCAGGCGGACGGGACGGCCGGTTTCCTGGGCCATCTTGGCGGCGGCGAGCCCCCATTCGTCGGCCTGGAATTTCGAGCCGAAACCACCCCCTTCGTAGTTGCCGGTGATGGTCACGTTGGCCTGGTCGATTCCCAGCGGCTCGGCGAACTGTCCGGCGGTTCCCGACACGTTCTGTGTCGAGAGATGCACGTCGAGTTCTTCCCCCTTCCATTCGCAGTGCGAACCGTGCGGTTCGAGGCACATGTGACTGATGGTCTGGATGCCGTAGAACCCCTTGTGCACCACCTTGGCCCCCTTGATGGCGGCGTCGATGGCGGCGTCGATTTCCCCTTCGTTCTGGGTCTCGACGGCGGCTTCCTTGGCGTTGCCCCGTTCGCGGGCGCGGTCGGCCTTCTTGCCCGCTTCGAGGTCGGCCTCGTCGACGAAGTGTTCGAGCACTTCGTATTCGATGGTGGCCTCGATCGCCTTCACGCCATCGGCGGCCTGCTCGACGCGCTCAGCCGCCACGGCGGCGATGAGGTCGCCATCCCAGCGGATCTCGTCGTCGAGTTCCTTGAAGAGGTGAACCGCCTTGACCCCGGGAATCTTCTTGGCCGCCTCCACATCGATCTTCTTCAGGATCGCGTGGGCGTGCTTGCAGGTGACCACCTTCGCGAAGAGGGTTCCCTTGGTGTTGATGTCGGCCGAGTACTTGGCCGCACCCGTGATCTTGGGGAGCGCATCAATGCGGGTGATTTCCTTGCCGATCAGCACATTCTGATCGCGGGGACCCCAGCCATGCTTGCGTTCAGCCATGTCATTTGCCTCCCTTCTTCGAGCACTCGAGAGCGGCGGCGATCACGCCGGCGTAGGTGCCGCAGCGGCAGATGTTGCCACCCAGCCCCTTGGCCACGTCTTCGACGGTGGCATTCGGCTTGGCGGCGACAAACGCCCGCGTCGCGACCACAAACCCTGGGGTGCAATACCCACACTGGGTGGCGTCGTGCTTCACGAAGCACTGGGCGACGGGATCGTTCTCGCCAGTGGCCAGTCCTTCAGCCGTCTGGATTTTCTTGCCGACCGCCTGGTGGGCCAGCACGCTGCAGGCGTACGCCGCCTTGCCGTCGACGAGCACCGTGCACGAGCCGCAGTTGGCGGTATCGCAGGCTTCTTTCGCACCGGTCAGGCTGAGGTCGTCCCGCAGGACGTCCAGCAGGGTGACCCGGGGCTCCACGGTGACGGAGACCGCCTTGCCATTGATGGTGAGCTGGATCGCCGACGCTTTGCCGGGGGCGACCTTGGTCCCCGCCTGCTGAGCCTGGGCGGTTTCGGCCACGCTCTGGCTGAGCGTGGTGGCGGCGACAGCCGCTCCGGAGCCCCGGAGAAAATCGCGGCGACTGAACCCGGATTGGCTCCGGGCCGTCTCTTCGCGGTGGGAAGGACCTGGATCGGGCATGAATGCTCCTCTCTCTGTCTGAAGAAACCGCACGAGAAGAAAACGGGAGGAATGTTGGGGAACAGGATCTCTCCCGGTCTCGGCCTCCCAAGAGGGGGCCGGGGCGCTGTCGCCGATTGTACCGGCCAGTGCGGTGGTCACAACCGAGGAGGGCAGATTCCCGGCAGAATCCCCCCGGTCCCCCGGGGGGTGGCAGGGAAATCATTTCGCATCCCCCCCGACGTGCAGTATGATTGGTTGACCACAGGGTCTTCCTGCAAACGCCGTGGCGCACTCAGGGCCGAATCGCTTGGCCCCGCCCGGCTGGCAAAGGAAGGCGAGTCCCCGCGCTGTTGGGTCTGGGGAAGAAAGGTTGTCTCAATGATTGCTCTCCGCCAGCTCTTGTGCGGACTGCTGGTTCTGGGTGGCGCTGCCGCCTGGGCCCAGGACAAAGACGCGGAAAAGACCGAAAAACCGGCCGCCAGGAAATCGACGGTGGAATTGAACGACGCCCGCGGAAAAGCCAGCTACGGCATTGGTCGGAACATCGGCAACCAGCTCAAGAACGACGAACTGGATGTGGATGTCGCGCTCCTGGCCAAGGGCATTTCGGAAGCGCTGGCTGATATCGAGAATCCCCTCTCGGAAGACGACTTCCGCGAGGCGATCACCGAGTTCCAGAAGGCGATGCAGGAAAAGGCCACCTCCAAGAATGACGAATTTCTGAAGAAGAATTCGAAGGAAAAGGGGGTCAAGACCACCGACAGCGGTCTGCAGTACCAGGTGATCAAGGAAGGCAAGGGGAAGAAGCCCACCGCCAAGGACACCGTCGAAGCCCACTACAAGGGAACCCTGCTGAATGGCAAGGTGTTTGACAGCTCGTACGACCGGGGTGAACCGGCCCAGTTTCCCCTCTCGGGGGTAATCAAGGGTTGGACCGAAGGGGTCCCCCTGATGACCGTCGGCTCGAAGTACAAGTTCTGGATTCCTTCCGACCTGGCCTACGGGCCCCGCGGTCGTCCCCCGGTCATTCCGCCCAATTCGCTGCTGGTCTTCGAAATCGAACTGCTCGATGTCGTCCCCGCCGAGGGGAAGGTGAAAGAGGGTGACGAGGGCGAAGACGAGGAACTCGATCTGAAGGTCAAGAAGAAGGTGGGCAAGTAGTGGCGTTCTGGCGAGTTCACTGGATCTCCCGGTGAACCCCTTCAGTGCCCAGCGACCCGCGGTAACACGATGGAGTTGATCATCCGCCCGGAACTCTTCCCAGAGCTCCGGGCGGATTGCATTTCGGCTCTGGGAAAGCGACGTTTTTGGCCTGTGGTCGGTATCAGCAAATCAACAGAGACAGGAGGCCGCTGGAAGTCACGAACGGCCAAGGCTTGTCGAGCGCATCTTCGTCGTCCCTGCCGGCACGATCTCCCCCTCTGGCACGAGCTGTAGTCGGGCGGTTCGGTTTCGCTTGTGGAAGAGTCCCCGGAGGTGAGAGGCTCAAAGCCAACAGGCCGGAGCGGATTGGACCGCTTCGGCCTGTCAGGGAATTCGGTGACACGATCGTCACAGACACATTGAACTCAACGCCCACGGCGCATCCGCCGTACTACGATCCCCACCGCGGCCAACCCCGCCAGGATCAGGGTCGAGGGTTCGGGGCAGTTCGAGAGCGTCCACTCTCCGGTGATGGTCGCACCATTCGCATCGATGGCAATAAAGGTGGTGCGGGACATCGGCATGTAATCAACCGGACTGTCATTTGTTCCAGATTCTCCGACAAAATCAATCTGCACGACCGGCAGAAGCGGATCTTCACACAGGATCAACCTCGGAAATGCCGGAGGTGCTGCGTAAAAGTCGATGTCGTTGACCTCATTCAGCTGGATCGCACCAAGCGTGATGCTCAAAAGATTGGTCGTCGACGCGTCGAACGGGATGATCCCGGGAGCGATCGCCGTGGTGTCATCGAAAGTGGCTTGCAGCGAGATGGGATCGCCAACGTTCAGTCCAAACAGATTCCCCGCATCGGCAGTCAGGATTGTTCCAGAGACAGACACATTCTGGATGGCTCCCTCCGCCAACCCACCCGCCGACAGGGAGTACAATCCCATCACAACCAGACCGACAGCCCGACACAGACTCCGCATGGCACCCGCCTCCCTGAAAGTCCACGAAACCAAAGACTCCGAGCACGGACCATCCATGGACGAATCCGTAGAAATGGAACTTAGGGGATTTGTGTCGGGATTGTCAAACTGTCTTTTCGGGAGGTGACTCCATTCACGGACAACTCAAAGCATTCGCCAACCACGACAACCCGGCCCGTAGAAACCTGCGCCACCCCCTGCATTTCCGGACTGCGATCGGACTGGAACCCCAGCGGATCGCATGACACACTGATTGAACCAACTGGTTTGACCTCTGTTCTCCCTGCACTCCTTGGGAACCAACGCATGTCCCCGAGCCGCTGGTTCTGGATTCTGATGCTCTCCCTCACTGCCTCCCCTGCCGTGGGCAACGACGGTCCGATTCCCAATGTGGTCCTCGCCGTGCACGGCGGTCTGGGAGAATCTCCGGGGGTGCTGACCAAGGACGAAGAGCGGGCCGTCATCGCGGTCATCCAAACAGCGCTCCGAACTGGCCGGGAAGTGCTGGTTGAGAAACAGGGCTCGGCCCTGGATGCGGTCGAAGCGGCGATTCGCGTCCTGGAAGACGACCCCCAGTTCAACGCCGGGAAGGGAGCCGTCTTCACCAGCGACGGCCGCAACGAACTCGACGCCTCGATCATGGATGGCCGCGATCGCAAAGCGGGGGCGGTTGCCGGCGTGACGACCGTCAAGAATCCCATCCGGGCCGCCCGGGCGGTCATGGAGAAGACCCGGCACGTGCTGCTGGTCAGCAAGGGAGCCGAGGAATTTGCCGAGGCCGCCGGGCTGGAAATCGTTGATCCCTCCTACTTCCGCACCGAACGCCGCTGGAAAGAACTCGAAGAACGACGGCGCAAGGAACAGACACAGCCGCAATCGCGACTCGATCCCTCAGGATTCGTCCCCGGGACTGATCCGGGACGGCACTGGAGCACTGTGGGGGCGGTCGCCCGCGACCGGGAAGGGCATCTCGCGGCGGGAACCTCCACCGGGGGGATGAGCTACAAACGCTATGGCCGCGTGGGGGATTCTCCCATCATCGGAGCGGGGACGTTCGCCGACGATCGGACCTGTGCTGTTTCGTGCACCGGTCACGGCGAGTTTTTCATCCGCTGGCAGGTGGCCAGCGACATCTCGGCCCAGATCGAGTATCGGGGGGTGGATGTCCGGAAGGCGGTCGACACGGTGATCAACGGCAAGCTCAAGCCCGTGAAAGGGGAAGGGGGCTGCATCGCCCTCGACCGCGAAGGGCGGTTTGCCGCGGCCACCAACAGCGACAGCCTGTGGCGCGGCTGGATCACGGCGGAGGGAAAAGTGGTTGTGAAACTCTACCCCGAATGAGTTGGTGCGCTCTGCCCGGCGGGTTGCCGGACGAGCGGGAAACGGGGGCAGTGGCGATCGGTTCCGTCGGATGGAGCCATCCAATCGCCGGATGGTCAGGGGAATTTCTTGTTGAGGTGTTGCGATGCGTGGTTCGCTGGGAATGGTGCTGTTTCTGGGATGTCTGGTGGTGGGAGGAGCGTCTCACGTGAATGCCGCTGAGGAACAACCCCCCTCCCCCTCGCGGGCCCTGTTGGGCCGGTGGGACCTGACGGTCGCGGGCCCGGACGGAGCCTACCCTTCCTGGATCGAAGTGAAACTGTCGGGGCGGAACACCCTGGTCGGGGCGTACGTGGGACAGTTCGGCAGCGCCCGCCCCGTGGCGCGGTTCGAGGGGAACGGGCCAGTCTTCCGGTTCGCGGTCCCCCCCCAATGGGAAAACCGCTCCACCGATGTGGTGGTGGAAGGCAAGCTGGAGGGGGACACCCTTTCTGGAACTGTGACGGGAGACAAGGGGGAAGTTCTGCGCTGGACTGGCCGCCGCGCCCCCGATCTCAAGCGGACCGCCGCGCCCCAGTGGGGACAACCCGTGGAGCTCTTCAACGGGCGCGATCTGACGGGCTGGAAGGTCCAGCACGCCCAGGTCAAAAATGGCTGGAAAGTGATCGACGGTCTGCTGACCAACGCCGAGCCGGGAAACAATCTGCTGACCGACAGGAAATTCACCGATTTCCAGTTGAAGGTCGAGTTTCGCTACCCGGCCAAGAGCAACAGTGGCATCTATCTGCGGGGCCGGTACGAGCTGCAGATCGAAGACAACTTCGGCCTCGAGGCGGAATCGCACCGCATCGGAGGGGTCTATGGCCATCTGACGCCAGCCGTCAACGCGGCCAAACCGGCCGGCGAGTGGCAGACCTACGAAGCCACCCTGGTGGGACGCGTGCTCACCGTGGTGCTCAATGGCGAACGGGTGATCGACCGGCAGGTCATCCCGGGAATCACGGGCGGGGCTCTCGACAGCGATGAAGGATCCCCCGGTCCCATCCTGCTCCAGGGGGACCATGGTCCGGTGGAGTTCCGAAAGGTCACGCTCATCCCCGCGAAGTGAACACACCCAGTTCCTCCAGAGCGAGCTCCCCGGAGCGAGTTCCCCAGAGGGTGGAGTCGAGCTGTTACTTCACGGGTTCCGTGCCACTGCCGCCGCAGCCTGCTCACGCGGATGGGGCTTGACCGCCCCCCCGGGCAGCGTGGTCAACACCACGCAGATCGTCTGCGAACGGGGGTCGGCCCAGCACAGTGTGCCGGTCGAGCCCGTGTGCCCGAACGTCTCGTCCGAGCAACCGGGGCTCCCCGCCTCCCGGCCCACACCCCACCCGAGGCCGCGCGGGGTCAACCCCGCCGGATTGTGATTCCGGATCATTAACCGGGCGGTCTCGGGACGCAACGCGGTTCCCGGCGCCCAGAGAAACTCGGCGAGGAACTTCCCGAGGTCGGGAGCCGAGGCGTGCCCCCCTCCCCAGGGGGCCCCCAGCTCTCTCCAGTAACGGCTGTTCCAGTCCCAGTCCCGGGCGGCGGGATCTCCGCCCCCCGCCTCCGGGGCCGCCTTCTCGGTCTGCACGGGCAGCAAATCGGCCAGGCGAAACCGCCCCACTCCCAGCGCCGAATGCCGCATGTTCAAAGGCTGGAAGATCGCCTCGTCGACCAGCCGGGCGATTGGCTGATGGGCGATCCGCTCGGCCACGTGCGACAACAGCAGAATCCCCATGCTGGAATACTGATACCGGGTCCCCGCGGGAAACGAGAGCGGCGTCCGCAGCGTTTCTTCCACGAACTCCGGTAGTCCTGCGTGGCGACGCCGCAGCGCGGCGTTCCCGGCCAGTTGGTCAGGCAGCCCCGAGACATGCGTCAGCAGATGCCGGATGGTCACCTGGTCGCGCCCCTCTCCCCTGAATCCGGGAAGGTAACGGACGACGCGGTCATCGAGCTGGAATTCGCCCCGATCGAACAGCGTCATCACCGCCGCCATGCAGATCGGCTTGGTAATCGAACCCAGCAGGAACGGCGCGTCGTTGGAAGCCGCCGTCCCAAAATGAAATGAGCGCTGCTCCGCCTTCTCCGCAGCCCCCCGCCGCACATGCAGGGCCGCTCCCGAAACCACGCCGTCGGCAACCGCCCGGTCCAGCAGACGGGCCGCTGCGTCGTCGCGATCGTCGGCCCGCAGGGAACGGCCTGTCGGAGTCACCAGGGTACCGAGCAGGACGGAAAGAACATGACGGCGTTGCATGGCGTCTGTACGGAAGGAAAGGAAAAAATCGGATTCGCTGGGGAGACGGCTTAACCTGACGCGAATCCATCGCGGGGGACCAGGTCGCGAAATGGCATTCAATCCCCGGCTGGTGCTCCGCCGGCCAGGTCTGGCAACGGGCGATTGCCGAGGCGTCAGGTCGCATCTCGTGTAGTGACCTGGCGAGTGGACCCGGGTTTCCGGACACTGCCTTCGACTGCTCTGACGATGATATGTCTCTGGTCCCACAAATTCGAGAATATCAGCCGATTCATCGAGTCGACTCTCCTCCACGATCCCCGGTGACTTACCGACACCACACCGGATTCCAATGCGGGGTGGAGCGTTGCTTTACGGAACCCGCTCGGGAGTCATCCAGTCGGCCGTCATCGTCCGGGGAAGGCGCCAGACCGACTCACCGGACTGATTGCAGAAGTACAGTGACGACTCCGACGGCTCCAGCGGATTGCCATCCGCCCACAAGGCCCAGAACTCGGGATGGGCCTCGACCGGGCGGCGGGCGTAGGTGTGATTGAACCGGCTGTCGTGTGTGACCTGCCGCGTTTTGTGCCAGGTCTTCCCCTCGTTGTGACTGGTCCACAACACCAGCTCTCCCCCGGTTGTCCAGGGTTGGGGGCCCGGATCGGTCGGGGCCAGCACGCTCCAGCGTCCGTCACTGTCGATCGCCAGGAACCCGTGATCGTAATTGTGGTCGCTGGTTGTGAACTCGTGCCGACGCCATTCGGTCCCCGTCCAGTGCAGGGTGTACCAGGTCCGGAGCCCGTGGCGCGGGCCCGATTCAAATCCCCGAGCCACCAGATAAAGCACGACCGGTCGTCCCTGCTGGTCGTAATTCAGGTCCTTCAAATAGACCAGCAATCCCTCCTGGCGGGAGTTGTAGACCAGTGCGGGATTGTCGGCTTTGTGCAGCGGCAGTTTCAGTGTCTCCCCTGCGACGGTCTCCCACGTCGCACCTCCGTCACGGGTCTGGGCATAGTAGATGTTGGCCCGGGCGTTCAGTCCCACCGGAGTGGGGTGGTGGTCGAAGACTGTCCCCAACAGATCCCCGTGCCGCCAGGTGATCTGATAATCCCCCTGCTCGATATGCACCAGTGGTTGCCGGGCACTCCAGGTCCGGCCATCACGGCTGGTCTGCTGGAACAGCCCGCGACCCTTCCCGTACCGCGTCTGCAGGAACAGGAACCCCCGCCCCGGCAGCCACCACGGATGGGGATACGAGAAATTCGTCTCCGCGATCCGTTCAAACCCCGCGATCGACCACGGCTCGCGGCTGCGATGAATCCAACTGGGGCGGGCGGTGCCGTGCGAGGCCGAGAAAACCCACAGATGTCCCGCCTCATCCACCATCAGCGTGGGATTGTCATGGGCATCGGTCGTCTGTTTGTCGAGCACGATGGTGGGGCGCGACACCCGCCCCGAGGCATGGTCGAACTCTCCCACGAGGTGCAGCAGCGACGTCCCGTCGGCATTCCAGCCGCTGTAGCAGAAAAAGGTCTTGCCCACCTCCCGCACATGGCAGGCGCAGGGGAGCGTCTGGTGTGGATAGGTGGCGAATCCCCCGCTGTACTTGTAGCGGTACTCGTCCCCCGAGGGCTGGTTCGCATACCAGACACCACGATATCCCGTGTCGCGCGACGCGTCGGGTTCGGCCCCCAGTCCCCGGCTGTGAAACCCCGGCAGGCCCAGACACACAATCAGGACCAACATCACCTGCGGGCCAGAGGTGGGTGAGGCTCGCCGAAACCCGCTGGAGTGCCGCATCAAGACACCGCCCGACACAACGGATCGCACGAAACGGGCGATGATTCCTGCGCAGCGGAGAAGATGCATGATGCGACCTTCGCAGATTTGTGATTCAGTCATCGGCGGCTGGGGTTGGTGATGGCCGATCGTGCCGACCCAGATGCCGCACCCAGGCGACCAGGTCCCAGATCGACTCGGGCTCGGCCCACAGGATGGTCCGAAACGAGGGCATCGGGGTGCCGTTGATCCCCCCCAGGATCCGCCGGTAGATGTCGAGAGGGGCCGAACCTCCCTTCAGCCGGCCGGTGGTCAGATCGGCCGCCTGCACGGGATGTCCCCATACATCCCGCAGTCCTGCCTGCAGGTTCTGCTCGGTCTGCCCCCGGCCATCTTCGCCGTGGCACTTCGCACACCCTTTCTGCACGAACAATTCCTTCCCCCGCGCCACCCGGTCGGGGGTGAATTCCGGTTGGGGAGAAAGGGGTTGGATGATCTGCCCGGCCGCCTCTTTCCACTCGGCATCGATCTCGGCCGCGAGCTGGGCGACCGCGCTGGCGGCGAGCTCTTCTCCCTGCAGCTCGACTTCCAGCACGAGCCGGCTCTCGAATTCTCCCCGGCGGGCGAGCAGTTCCACCGCCAGCGCCAGTTGCTTCCGCTGGGCTTCCGAGAGATGTCCGAAGGGGGGCATCAGCGAGCCGGGAATGCCCCGGGTGATGGTCCGTTCCAGATCGTCCCGCACCGGACGGGCACCGTACGGGGTGGACTGGAATTTGAAGATCCCCCGGCGGAAGTCGCGGGGCAGCACCGGCAGCAGGTCCGACCAGGGGCCGGTCCCCTCGCCCGTCGAGCCATGGCAACCACTGCAATGGGTGTGGAAGAGGACCAGGGCGGCCGCCAGTTGGTCGGAGGGAACCGACCGGTCTCCCACCAGTCGGGGGGCGGCGGGGGTGCCGGTCTCGTCGTCCAGCTGGCGGATGGCCACCTCGGCCAACTCGGGCGAAAGCCCCAGCAGACTCTCGCTGGGGACAAACCCGGAGAGACTGGCCGTGGGGGGAGCGGTGTTCACACCCGAGGGGTTGCTGTTCGGCATACATCCGCCACACACAGCCAGTGTCGCGACCAGTACGACCCGCAAGCGTGCGGCCCGGGCCCCGTCACTGGTCCGCAGGTCTGCGGGTCCTCTCGCTGCCATCCCCAGACTCCCGTTCCAACGGTCGAACCCACCGCCTCCAGCCGATCCCCTGTCCCGCCAACACTCCCGTCACCACCACGGCTCCCAAGAGGTAGGGGACCCGATGCCCCGCCAGGTTGCCCAGAGCGCCTCCCACCGTGGTCCCCACGGCCATTCCCGCGGCGAGGGTTGCCTCGTGGAACGCCGCCGTGAGAGCCCGATTCTGTTCGGGATTCCCGGAAGCACTGTAGAACAGTCCGGAAAAATAATTGTAGCCAACCAGTTGGCCCAGCAGCGCCAGCCCCGCCAGCAGAGACAGGGGGGACTGAGCCTGCGAAATCACCACCAGCCCCAGGGCCCCGAAGATTTGGGAGACGACCGAGGGAAGCATCCGGAATTGCCAGCCGCTGGCGAAGTGCATCAGCAGGTACGTGGCAATAATCACCACCCGCCAGAGGGCCATGACCTCCCCCTGCCGTTCGGCGGCAATCCCGATGCTGACGGCGAGATCGCTGATGAGATGCAGGACCAGGCTGCCGCCGAACATGCCCCCCAGGTTGGCCAGCCAGCTCAGTTTCTGGAACGCCGCCGCCCGCTGGTGGTCTCCCACGGCGGCCAGGGGGGTCTGCGGCACGTGGGGCAGCCGAACCGATTGCCAGGAGGCCCACAGGGCCAATCCCAGGTTGGCGATCCCCAAAAGCACAGCCACCCCCAGAGCCACCGACGGCCCCCGGGCGAACAGGGCCCCCCCCGTCAACTGGCCCGCCATGATGCCGAGGTTCCAGGCGATGCAGAACAGAATCAGCCGCCCGCTCACTCCCGAACGTGCGGCCGCGCCGCTGGCCTCTCCCTGGTTCAGCCAGCCGATCAGCGGGGGATAAAGTCCCCCCAGGCCCAGACCGAGGGAGACATAGGAGGCGAGGAACCCCGTCGACTGCAAGGGGAGCTCCCGGCAGCCCAGAATCGACAGCAGCAGCGTGCCGGTGCCGGCCAGAAACGGTACGGCGGCTCCCCAGCGCAGGGCCCCCAGTCCCGAGGCGATGCTGGCGACGGCGGCGGCGAAGGAGAAGCCCGCCCCCAACAACCCCAGCGTGAGGGGGGACGCTCCCTCTTCGGCCAGCCGGCGCGTGACCGTGAAGGTCACGATGAACGTACTGCAGTCGGTCAGAACGCAGATCAGGTACAGCAGGATGCGGAACCGCTGGCGCTGCGCGTGCGGTTCCCGGTCGTATCGCGAAGAGCCCAAGGGTGGCTGCGGCCAAAAGTGCGGGGGACGTGGACCGCCGTATTCTGACCGGCACACCGGCTGATGAACAGCTGAGAACCCGGTGGATTGAATCCCGCGTGCCAAACCGATACCCTCACACTTGGTTTTCCACGAGAAAACAGGCACCCGTAGCTCAACTGGATAGAGCAATGGACTTCGGATCCATAGGTTGGGGGTTCGACTCCCTCCGGGTGTATTGAGGATGGGGGGTTCTTGTTTCGGTTGGAGGGAGTCGCTGCGACAGCCGCTGGGCGAAACGCAGCACTTCCAAAACAGATTCGGGATCGCGGGATTGTCAGGTTTCTGGCTGCTGACAAGATCGACGCCGGTCTGATGGAGAGGCCCTCGGATGGCCCCTCAAGCCTGGATCGAAGGTTGCTGATGGCCCAGCGTCCCGAGGCCAGCGTCCCGAGGCCAGCGCCCAGCTGCCACTGACTGATGTGAGACTGCTCGAGAGGAATGGTTGGCGACCGGGTTCCGGTTTGGGATGGGTGACTCTGCAAGGCCGGGCGGGTTGATGGTTTGGCTCGGCTTTGGGCTGTGTCTTATTCAGTCTGTCGTGGCGACGGCCACAGGCCCGGGAGGCGGGCAGACGGAGCGAGTGGACTCGCAGACGCGATCGGTTGGAAATTGGGTGGGCCGCGTGTGCCGGGACGACCGTGCTCGAACCGGGCGATTGGAGGAGGTTAAACCGCTGGCCCTCAGGGAAAGAGTCCTTTCCCGGTGAATGTGAAATCAGCCTTCTTTCCTGACCAGACAGCCTGACCGAAATGGGCGGGGCGCTCATCCTGGTCGCGTGAAGTGGCCCGATCGAATGGCCGGCGGCTTGAGAGTTCGACAACGAGAGTTTCGCAGCGGGGTGGCGATCGGGATTGGGAAGGTGTGCCCTGGCGTGGAACAACGAGATTTCCTGTTTTTGAGCGGAGACTGACAGATGGTTCGGACTGCGATTGTGTCCCTGCTGGCGATGCTGGCCGTGGTGATGGCGGGTGGGGTGAAAGCCCAGCAGCCACCCGCCAAAACCCCTCCCGTGGCCCCGGCTGAGGCGGCCAAAAAGGCGTTGGAGGCAACCCAGAAGGGGGCCCAGACGGCCGTGCCGAATGCCCAGGGGGCCGCCAAGGCGGCCCAGGAGGCGGCCGCGCGGGCCGCTGCGGCCCAGAAGGCGGCCGCTGCCCAGGCGGGACAGAAGCCCGCCCCCCCCACCAAGGTAACACCCGCCACCAAGGATTCCGCCACCAAGACCGCGGTCGACACGGTCGCCAAGGATGCCAGCGGGACAGATCACTCCGCCGATGATGAAGCGCTGATGAATCTGGCCGTCGAATTCGACAAGGCCTACAACGCCCGCGACGCCAAGTCGCTCGCGGAGATGTTTTCTCCCGATGCCCAGATGATCGACGCCGACGGTACGACCGTCCAGGGCCGCGAAGACATCCTCAAGGCGTTCGAAGAAATCTTCGCCAACGAACCCGAAGGACTGATTGAGACCGAGGTCACCGACCTGCGGTATCTCGGTCCCGCGGTGGCGATCGAAACCGGGCGCACGGTGCTCATCCCCGCCCCCGATCAGCCGGCGGTGATCAACGAATACACCGCCGTGCATATGAAGTCGAAGGAAGGGAAATGGCTCATGACCATGGCCCGCGACACCCCGACCGAGGTGAATGACCAGACTGAAAACCTCATTCCCCTGTCGTTCCTGATCGGCGACTGGGTCGACGAAAGCGGCGATGCGGTGGTCAAGACCACCTACGACTGGTCGGATGGAGACAAGTTCATCGTGGGCAAATTCTCGGTGCAGTTGCAGGGAGAAGAAGCCTTCTCGGGGACGCAGCGCATTGGCTGGGATCCGCTGGCCCGCAAGGTTCGTTCCTGGGTCTTCGATTCGAATGGCGGATTCCAGGAAGGGCTCTGGACCAACGTCGAAGACCAGTGGCTGGTGAACTACCGCGGAGTCAGCGGTGACGGCGAAGTGACCTCCGGCACCAGTGTGATGACGATGATTGACATCAATCGCTGGAGCTGGCAGTCCCGCGACCGGATTGTCGGGAATGAAGTGCTGGCGGACACCCCCGAGGTGTTTGTGGTCCGCAAGGCCCCGCCACCAGTCGACGCGCTGTCCGAGGAAGAGGCGGCTGCCGAGAAGGCGGCACTCGAAGCCATTCCCGCCGCGGTCGAACAAACGATCAACGCTCCTGCTGATGGAACCAAGTAAGTCAGTGAGGTCCAGTTTTTGACAGGTCGTCCGGGCTGTGGGGGGAAGGCCCGGATGCACTTCGTCCTCTGGTCAATTCACTCGACAGCCCGGCATAATTCTGATCTGACTCCTTTTTCGCAGTCACCTGGAGGCAACTTGAACATCCTGAATCACAGACGCTGGCTGGCGCTTTCGCTGGCCTTTTTAATGAGCAGTTCACCCTGTTTCGCCGGTCGTGGTGGCGGAGGCGGTTTCCGGGGAGGCGGAGGGGGTGGTGGTTTCCGGGGACCCGGAGGCGGTGGAATGGCCCGGCCGGCGATGCCCGCTGCCCGGCCTTCCATGCCGGCCGCCCGACCGTCAATGCCGGCCGCGCGTCCCTCGATGCCTGCGGCTCGCCCTGGCGGCGGCGGAATGGGCAACATGGGACGTCCGGCGGGAGGCATGCAGCAGCGTCCCAATCTCGGTGGGGGGAGCGTTCCCTCGATCAATCGTCCCGGCATGGGGGGCATGACCCGTCCCGCTCCGGGCGGACTGCCCGGTGGAGCCACCACCCGCCCGGCCCCAGGAGGGATCGCGGGCAGCAATCGTCCCGGTCTCGGCGGGGTGGGGAACCGTCCCGGTGGAGGAGCCACCACACTGCCCGGCAATTCGGGTGGCGGCGGGAACCGTCCTGGTCTGGGTGGCGGCGGCAACCGTCCTGGCGGTGGTGCGACCACCCTGCCGGGGAACATCGCCGGGGGAAATCGCCCCGGTCCGGGTGGCGGCGGGAACCGTCCTGGTCTGGGTGGCGGCGGCAACCGTCCTGACGGTGGTGCGACCACCCTGCCGGGGAACATCGCCGGGGGAAATCGCCCCGGTCCGGGTGGCAGCGGGAACCGTCCTGGTCTGGGTGGCGGCGGCAACCGTCCTGGCGGTGGTGCGACCAACCTGCCGGGGAACATCGCCGGGGGAAATCGCCCTGGTCCGGGTGGCGGCGGGAACCGTCCTGGTCTGGGTAGCGGCGGGAACCGTCCTGGCGGCATCAATAGCGGCATCAGCAGCCTGCCCGGGAACGTGGGATCCAACCGTCCTGGCGGAGGCAATTGGAATGGCCGCCCCGGATTGGGTGGTGGCGGCTACAACCCCGGCAACCGTCCCGGCAATGGCAACGGCAATTGGGGGAACGGAAACTGGGGCAACGGCAACGGTGGCAACTGGGGCAATGGCAACCACTGGGGTAACAGTGGCCACTGGAACAGCAACCACTGGAACAACAACATCAACAACATCAACATCAACAACAACATCAACAACTGGGGTGGTGGCGGTTGGGGTGGTGGTGGTTGGGGATGGGGCGGCTACTACGGGGGTGGCTGGGGTTGGAACAACCACCCCTGGGGTGCCTGGGCCGCCACGACGGCCGCGGTGGGGCTGACCAGCTGGGCGCTCGGTTCGTCCTTCTACAACTACGGCTACGCGTCGTATGCGAACCCGTACTACGTTCCCACCCAGTACGTGGTGGTGGACAGTCCGGCGGTCAATTACAGCCAGCCGATCCCGACGCAGATGTCGTACGCGCAGCCGTCGAATACGACCATCATCGTCAACAACGATCCCAACCAGAGCACCACCGCCACCACGCCCGCGACCCCCACCACGCCGGGGACTCCCCCGGGAACGGGTGACGCGGGGAGTGCCGCGACGGGACCGAACGCCGAAGCAACGGCCGCTTACAACAGCGCCGCCGACGCCTTCAAGGCCGGAGACTACAACGGCGCACTCAAGGGAGTCGAAACGGCTCTCTCGAAGCTGCCGGGCGACACGACCCTGCATCAGTTCCGCGGCCTGTGCCTGTTCGCCCTGGGCAAGTACCCCGAAGCGGCCGGCACCCTCTACGCGGTGCTGTCGGTTGAACCCGGTTGGGACTGGACGAGCCTGTCGTCGTACTATCCCGGGGTCAGCGTCTACACCGAGCACCTGCGCAAGCTGGAAGCGTACGTGAAGGCCAATCCGAAGGCGACCGATGGACACTTCGTCCTCGGTTACCACTACCTCTGTGCCGGCCACTCCGAAGCCGCTCTCAAGCAGCTGAAGATCGTGACCGAGCAGCAGCCGCAGGATCAGGTCGCGGCGGCTCTGGTGCGGATGTTGGCGCCTCCCGCCGAGGCCTCGACCGATCCCGCCGCTCCCCGCACGGCCCCCACGCCGGAAGGAACCGCCACCCCCGCCCCGGCTGCCAACCCCCCTGCCTCGCTGGTGGGAACCTGGAAGGCTCCCGGTCAGGGAGGTGGTGAAATCGCCCTCGACATGAAGGACGATGGAACCTTCGAGTGGAAGTTCTCCAAGGATGGGAAGGACAACGCGTTTGGCGGCAAGTACGAAATCAACCAGGACATGCTGGTGATGGAGAACAGCCAGGGCCAGACGATGATCGCCCGGGTCACCGACCAGGGTGGCAGCAAGTTCAAGTTCGAAGTCGCCGGTGGTCCTCCCAACGACCCCGGACTGGTCTTCGCCAAGTAACGGATCTCTCCGGCCACCACCCCTCCCGGGGAGGTGGCCAGTGAATCCCCAAGCCAAAACCCGCCCCCGAGCACGCTCTGGGGCGGGTTTCTTTTTTTGTGTCTCACCAGGATCTGCGAGTTGAACGCGCGGTGGGTCAAACAGGACCCAGGCGCCCTCCGGCAGCGACGAGGATCAGCATCACGGCGTCCGTAGCGTGGAACTTGTTCCACGCACAAAACGGCGAATCCCCGTTGGGCACGGCTGCTCATCGCCGCCAATTCGTGGGAACAGGAGGGGCCTCCCCTTGTTTCAACGCCTTCGAAAAGGGTCTCCAGCCTTGTCCGGACAATGTCTGGCCCATAATGCATCACAAGACGCCGCAACCAACCCATCCAGCCAATGAATTCAAAAACTGTGAACATCAATAACGGGCGAGTGAGACCGGTCACCGCGTCTGTCTGGAAGGCCTGGTTTCGGCAGGTCGGCCATGACTGTCACGGGTGCAATCGCAAAGTGTTGGGAGTCGCGCTGTTGGGGAAAGTTCATGGGCTTCGCAAACAAAGGGTGGCCCCAGAAGTCAGAGAGAACTCCTGGGAGTTTGAGTTGCTGGCGTTCGCTGTGATGACTCAGGAGTGGGTGATCAACTGCTTCAGGAAACTGGGTTAAGCCAAAGCGAGATCGCGCGAGGGACTCAAGCTGAGCGATTTGTGCTGGTTCACGATTGCGCGTCGACCCCGCTGACGGTGGATCGGGCCGCTGGGAGAGGGACGGGGTTGACAACCGGACCCTCTCCCCCCGCAGCCGTGTTTGCAGCGAAGTGCGGAGGAACCTGTCAGATGCGGCCGGACTCGAGGTCTTTCCTGAGGCTGGCTGGCTTGAGTCTCCGGTTGCGCAACAGGTATTTCACATCGGGCCAGTTGTCGACCGTCAGTTGCCGGATGTAATAGTTGATGTGCTCCAGGATGGCGAAGCCATTGGCCAGCAGGGCCCACGGCAAAAGATGCTCGGGCCCGATGCTCCAATCCGCAAGGACCAGCTGGACCAGCAACACGAAGGGCATCAGGCCGATCAGCCAGAGATTGCTGTGCTCCATCGCCCGGAACAACGCGAGTTCGCGGGGCTGATCCACAGGGCGATTGTTCAGCCTACGCAGCTTCAGACCCCAATAATGCTGACCCTGGAACAGGATCCAGGTCACAATCACCAAGCCATACATCAGGAACAGCGTGTCTGTCCAGCGGGTCGTGAACAGCACATACAGTATGACGCCCGAGGCCGCCACGGTGTTGAACAGTTCCGTGGGGTAGTACCAGCCCAGCCGTCGGATCAAGTGGGCCCTGCTCATGCTGGTGGCGTCCTCACAGGCCGCGCACAGCAGACCGCCGGTTGGCCCGAGACACTGCGGCCGTCGCCCGCCCCATGGCGATCCGTATTTTCCTCGCGGCCGCCCCTTGGCGCGGTCGCCAACTCAACATTTCCCATCCGTCTGGCGTCTCGTCGATGGAACCAGACTCTCCCCCGAACCCTGCGCGGCCGCTGCGCTCAGACCTCCCGCCAAAATGCCCAGCGCAACCCCGACTGTGGCCCCCACAATCGACCACCGCTCCATCAAGACGGTCAGAGACAAGATGGTCGCCACCACGCAGCCCATCAGGCACAGAGACCCCCAGCCTTCCCAAAGCTTCATTTCTGGAACTCCCTCGTTCTCTCCTCCCAGACACCCTGCCTGTACAGTCCAGGATGAAGTCCAAAGCGAACGGTGCGCGGTCTCGACCCCTGCATCCTCAAGTCCCTCAGTGCGATCCACCATCGGTGACGCACAGAATGCTATCACCGATTGAAGGCAGTTTCCATCACGGCAACTTTCTGCGGTTCTCGGGCCCAACCGCGTCTGTGCGTCTGGCAAGTACGTGGAAAGTTTGCTGCAAATGAGCAAATGAGGGGCCACCCCTTGTTTGAACGCCTTCGAAACCCGTCTCAAGCCCCGTCCGGGCGCATTGTCTTGCGCCAGGTTGCAAATCACGGCGCAGGCATCGGCCCATCCAGCGGGCAAAATCAAGACCTGGCGGTATCGCCGGGCGAGCGAGAGAGCCCGGTCAGAGTGGTCGCCAGAGGTCTCCTGTGTCCGTGGGTCACCGGGTGCAGTTGTTTCAATTCCCTGTGTGGCAAAAACCTGACGGCTATCCCAAACAAATGGTGGTCCCGTGCAGCTCGGGCCGCGTGCTTCTCAAGTCAGTAGGCCCAACGGGCCAACATTTCTTCTTCGACGACGTCGCCCGACGATGCGACGAACGGTCGGCCCGTGGGGCCCTGCCCGGATGTGTTGGGAATGGTCCCCCTCCAGGGCCTGCGACCCTGGCTGGGGGAACGGCTGGCCCCTTAAGCCGCATCAACTGCAAAGGCCCGACGAACAAAACCCCACGTTTCCTACAGTTTCGCCAGGTAGTTGATGCTTTGCCGGATGCTGGCGAGGGGATCGGGGGACTGGTCCTGCTCGACGTGGCAGTGTTCGACCCCGGCCGCTTTGGCCGCCTCCAGAATCGGTTCCCACGAGAGAATGCCGTCCCCCAGTTCCTGGAAGGCGTCATCCGGAACCTTGCCGTACTCGGGCAGGGTGAGTCCCGGCTTCAGATCCTTCAGGTGCACCTGGGCGACCCGTCCCGAGAGTTTCTTCAGCAGGTCCGTCGGCTCCGCCCCTCCCACCTTGACCCAGAACACGTCCAGCTCGAAGTACATGTCGCGACTGAACTCCGCCATGAAGACGTCGAACCCGGTCCGGCCCCCGTCCAGCGGTTGGAACTCGAACGCGTGGTTGTGATACGACAGGCGAATCCCCGCGGCCTTCGAGAGTTCCGCCCCCTTGTTGAGATGCGCGGCGGTTTTCTTGTAGTCGTCGAGGGTGGTGCGGTTCTTGTCGACCAGGTACGGCACCACCAGATGCTTCAGCCCCGCCGCGTGCGCCTTGTCGACGATCTTGCGGAAGTCGCTGTAACCGCTGTCGGAGGGATTCACCAGAGAATCCCATTCGAAGTGGCTGGAGTTCACCACCAGCCCGACCTCGCGGGCCGCCTTGAGCTGGGCATCGGTCTGGCTGGGGAACCCCCCGAGTTCCGCCTGCTTGTAGCCCGCCGCCGCCACCGCCTTGATGGTCCCCGCCGTGTCCTTTTCCATCGGCTTGCGAACTGTATACAGCTGCACGCCGATGTTCTTGCGGTAGACGTTGTCTTTTTCCAGAGCCGCCCGCAGCGCGGCTGGAAAAGCGAGCGTCAGGGCGGCAGTGGAGGACTGGGCGAGGAAATCCCGGCGGTTCATGGCGGCTCGCTGGCGGTCTGGAGTGGAGAAACGGTCAGATCGGGGACCGGCCCGACCTCACGCCGACGCCATGCCGTCGGTGAACACGGCACTGGTCAGAGACATGCCCGTGAGGTGGTCGTTGACCCATTTGATCCCCGCGCTGCAGGCTCCGAGCAGGTGGGGAGCCGGGGCGATCAGGGGGAGAATGCTGTCTTCCGCCTCGCTGTACAGGGGCATCAGATCGCCCCCCTGAATGGCGCAGAAGCGGTCCCCCGCTCCAATCGCCAGCAGCAGCTTGGCGTAGCTCTCGAGATTGACCTCTCCTTCGCCATGCCCGCAGAACTGGTGTCCGCGCTGCGACCAGTCTTCGCTGATCATCAGGGTGGAGGCCCCCTCGAGATACTTGAAGTTCTTGGCATGACTTCCGACCACCCGCGGTGCGACGAACGGGCTGCTGAAGCGCTGGGTCCAGCTTTCCCCGGCCCAGCAGTGGCTGGGGTCGCCCCAGACGCAGAGGGAGCGGTCGTAATCGGTCGCCATCAGCAGCAGGCCGAAATCGCGGGCGC
>Ga0315899_10000276_pt1 | contig 63985 bp, 44 predicted proteins | sample LakEriMetagenome_2_FD_203518 | JGI IMG/M metagenome (GOLD analysis project Ga0315899, IMG submission 203518) | Freshwater fungal communities from buoy surface, Lake Erie, Ohio, United States - Buoy 4 MA112 | ecosystem: Environmental > Aquatic > Freshwater > Lake | place: USA: Lake Erie, Ohio... | reverse complement strand
TCGGAAGACGTGTAGCACGCACGGGAACCGGTGGATCGGTTGTTTATGTGCAACATGATCAGCAAACGATTGCGGACTACCCAGTGGGTGGTGTCGCTTCGACACCGACTTACCGATATGTCTATGCCAGCTACATCGATGAACCGGTCGTGCGCAAGGCGGCGGGTACCAGTGGCACGATCCACTACTACCATCGCAACCAACAGTACTCCATCACCGCCATGACCACGTCGACCGGCGCGGTCGCAGAACGGTACGCTTACACGGCGTATGGTCAACCTGCGATCCTAAACGCCAGTGGAACTGTGCTTACGAGTTCTGCCGTAGGAAATCGGTATACGTATACCGGTCGAGAATGGGACGAGACCCTGGGTCTACATCACTTCCGAGCCCGATGGATGAGCCCGCTGGCCGGTAGGTTCTTGGGAAGAGATCCGATTGAGTATGAAGGTAGCGAGTGGGGTTTATATGAGTCGCTCGACTCTAATGCCCTAACTAACCGGGATCCGCGGGGATTGGCGGTCGCTAATTTATGCACGTTTCAAGATATTCAGGCATGCCGGAAAAGCTGCGAAGTCCATGGAGATGTTTATTTGGGAACAATATGTTATGACTCCATTGTCAGTATATTTTGTATTTCAATCAAACATAGGCAAAAATGCTGCTTCTGTGCGTTTGCACAGAACAATAGTCCAGCCTGTATTGGAAGACGTCCGAATCTTAATCCTTGCGATAAATTTAGAGGAAAAATTGGCTTCCCACCAATAATCCCCGCGCCATTTGATGCACAAATCAGAGGTGCGATTGGCAGTAGCTGCACAAAAGAAAAAAGAGACCAAGTTCCATTGCAATATCGTCTTATAGCGGCGAAATGGTACGAGGAGGTTGTCAATGCTCAGATTAGACTTTGTCGTCCAATCGAGAACGTTCCAAAAGATTGTTATTACCGCCTTAATCAAGCTCGGGCAAGATTTTTACGAGGAGAAACAGATGAGTGCCCGGGTGGTGTCCGTGATCACTGCCCCGAACTTGGGGAAGCTTCAACCGAATCCGATTAATTATGGTGTATAGGGCTCATTATCTGGATCTGCATCGTCATGATTCTTCAATTTATAGATTTGAAGACTATCTGACACTGAACTGGAAAATCGGGCAATTTCTTGTGAAGTTTGCGATTAACGCGAGATTACAGGAGAATTTCAAGTTCGATTCGTCTTCATTTCGAATGCGTTATTTTCCAAATCTGAATCAGCCTGACGGTGTATTTCAACGGTTTTCTTCGGGCTTTTTCGATCAATGGGATCGCCCCCCGGGAATTCTCCTTGATGCCTGTCATGTCTCAGCCTCAGAAGGGTTAGCACTTGAATATTTTGTTCCATCAGTTGCCTATTCCGACATTTGCTCAGCAATCGCGGTTGATGCTTATGGTTGCATCGAAATCGAACCCTTGACAGAATAAGAGATAGACTCAGTCAGTAATGCCCCCGCCCAAGGCGGACGGGTAGCCGGTTGGTCTCTTGGGACTGATTTGCCATTTTCTCGATCTTTTCCCTATAGGTTTTCCAACGGTGTTTTGGATTTCCTATTGTCTCGATCGGTGCTCAAGCGAGCAGTTAGAGACCGTTTTCGAGCACTTTGTTGCACCGAATTCGGTCATTAGCTCACCACTTGGGTTTATCCCAGTGGGAGCATGACTGAGTAGCTACCGACAACACAAACTACAGCCCCCATCTTCTTCGTCTGGCCTACGGCCAGACGAAGAAGATGGGAAAAGGGGGGGGTGACGCATTTGGTAGCCACTCAGTCATCGCTCCATCGGCACGGGGCCGAAGGTGGCGGAAGAGTCGGTCGCATGGGGAATTCAACTTTCACTGGACTTTGAGCATTATTGCTTTCGTTGCAATGCACTTAATTAGAACCACCTGATGACGCAGGGAGCGTCAACCGTGTGCTAGCGCACGATCGGCTGATAGAAGTGGTAACTGGACCATCGATAGCTCAAAGCTACTCACTCGAGTGCACGAACACTCCAGTTGTGAGCAGGTAATTGTTTCACCTATTTCGAGCTCGCTAATCGACGCGAACTCTTGGCTCGTATACCACCAGTCCATGATGTTGAGCTGAGTTACTATTCACCCGCCCGAAGAATTCGGGGGACCAGAGTGGAGTTTACGATCACGAGGGGAGGGTGCTTTACGATCGCTGACTACTCGCTGCTATTATACATTGCTGTGCCTCTGACCCTCTCCTCGCTGCGCTCGACTCTCCCTCAAGGGAGAATGAATGCAGTGGCTTCGCCCGACATTGCTCTTCGGCGTCTTCGACCATGCGCGTATCGCTAATAGCTGTCCCTTGGACGTATTCCGACAGATACACGGAGCACTGTTCTTTGGTGGCCAAGCAGTCTGGGGTAATCTGCGCATCAGCGATCCAGTTCTTAGCTGCGATGGGTGCTAACCAGTCGTCGAAGCTTTCGTCTTCGGGAAGATGACTTACATCAAGCTTGCCATGCCGCTTGAGGTACTTTAAAGACCGAACGAATTTCTTTTTAAAGAGGGCTGCTAGTTCTTGTGGATTTAATGCTGGGGAGTCTTGCGGGATATCCACCCATTGGCCCGTAACACGGTATCAGTTAGTTTGTGAACATTTCGATAATTATCGTTTCGCTGCAATGCAATACTCACGACGGTTGTGTGCCAACTGCCGGGCGGAAACTTGAGTAAATCCCCAGCTTCTTACACGCTCTAAATGATCCGAAATATTCTCTGCCTGCTCCCATGACGATAACTTGATCGTCATGATCAGCCCCTCTACACTCGTTGTGGGATAGGTAACAATCGATTCGATCGTATCTAATGTATAGTTCGGTGCAACATTCGCATCGCAAATTAAGAAACGAAACGGCGCAAACGCCTTGCGTTTAACTTGCAAAGATCGGGCGCGCCAATGCTCGAACGATGGATGCTCCGCAATTCGTGGATCCATCTCCGCCGGATCGACCCCCGTCACCTTGGCACCTAGATCAATTAGATGTTGGCAGGCTCCCCCTGGAGACGAACCGATCTCGACAACTTGGTCGCCCGGACGAATAGGCATCTGGCTCCAGCAAATCGCTTCCGCGATTTTGAGGTAGGCGCGACTGATCATATCGGCAGGCTCATGAGGGACGTAGACACCCCCGACCCAGCCATCTTCAACACTTTGGACTAAACGAGTTGCAAGCCACCAGCGATTGGGTTCGTCAATAATAATCTCCAGGACTCGGGATTCCATACCAGCGATCTGATTCACCTTCTGAGAGCGGTCGTCCTCCAGCTCTCTCAGTCTTTTTTCAAAGGCTTCGGCAACGTAGCGAGCCAAGGCAGAACGACCGGGCTCGAAACCATGCCAACCGGGTTGCGCAATATCCCGTTGCCAAACATGTAAGTCAGTCCAATCGAGGGCTCGGTATTCCTCCACAATGTCCTGCACCAACGTTTCTGCTACCTCTCCCTCGCACTTTTTTAAGATGTGACCCCGAGAACGCACCAATGGATGGGTCGGAAGAACTTTGGACCAGCATGGAATCGCAAAATTTGACTTGAGCGTCACAAGTCCTTTTTGTGAATAGGCTAAGCGATACGGTCCATTCGGTTCACAAAAGACCTGCTTAAGGGTTGGCTCTGCCCCATGTTGGCATGCCACGTAATCAAAAGTGCTCGTTAAAGATAAAGTCATTCAAAAACTGTTGTTTCTACAAAGGTTGATCAGAGCATTGCATGATATTCCGATCTTGTGAGAACTCTAGGTCTTTCCTCGATATCCGACCAAGAAGTAGCAGAAGACGGCCAGCACGATCCCCCCTAAACCCGCCCAATATTTGAACCAATCAACATAGTTTTCTGTCGAGCAATATGTGAGCCATGTCGCAGTCAAGAAATATCCTAGCAAGTTTCCAACGCCGGCGGTCATGAGACTAAGCAATGCTTGTGCCCGCGTTCGCCACTCCGGATCAACTCTTTCCGCTAGGTATATCTGCGAACTAATATGCGTTAGGGTGAATGCGAATCCATGGAATGACAATCCTAACAATACGGGCCATGCCGAGTTTGTGGCGTACAGGCCGTACCGACATACGCCAAAGAACAAGCCCATGGCAATGATCCATTTCAGTCGAAATCTTCCGAATAGGCCACCTATCGCCAGCATGGCGAATACCTCAGACACTTGCCCCAACGACATCCAGGCAGTAAGTCTCTCAAATCCCAAATCTTCGAGGTGTCTTGGCGTATAGGGGTAAAATGCTGCGAACGGCACCGCTACCATTGCTGCAGTGATAAACACAACTCGATGATCATGATTTCTGAGCAACCCGAGAGCATCAAACCCGAATCTCTCTCGCAACGTTAATCGCTTTCCTGTTGACTCTGGTAGCTTGGACGCAGGTAAAAGCCATGTGTAAAGCGCCGTGGCAACCCACAGGCCTGCACTAAGCATGAATGCTTTGGGAGTTGTATCTAAACTCAGCAAACTGGTAACCCAACAGCCAGCCATCCAGCCAATAGTGCCCAAGGAGCGAATTGCACCAAATTGACGCTTGGAATTAATGAGTCGCGAGAAAACGATCGATCCAGCTAGGCTAGAAGTGGGCGTACAAAAAATCGATTGGAACTGAATCAGCCCCCAAAGCAAAAATGGGTTCCATTTCGCTTCGATTCCCCATGCAATCAACCACACGCAACCTGCCGTAAGAAAACTGATCCACCGCAACACTCGAGTTGGGGCAACGGATCGATCGGCCAGGGCGCCAAAGAACAACGGCGACAACAACGCGGCGATCGCCGATGCTGCAAAAGCGAATGGTTTCATTTGCCCCAGTCCTGCCGCATCCAGAACGGGACCGAGTGGCACGAACCAAGCGGCCAGAGCCATGCCGTGCATGAACAGAAGACCCATCAACTCGACTTTTTCAGACAGCCTCAGGTCTCGATCCAACGTTTGCGTTCTCCGTTTCGCTCTCTAGGTCAGAGCAACTAGTCCTCTAACCCACCATCGAATCGATCAAACTCTATCAGATTTTTTACGGCCTGTCTTACATCCTGCTGCCTCATAAGGGATTCACCAACCAACATGGCATCGATCTTCGCATCATATAGCCGTTTTACATCCGCCGAAGTAAAGATACCGCTCTCGGCAACTAAACAAACATCAGTAGGAATGTCTTTTCGGAGATTGATTACGTGGTCTAACTCTACGGCAAATGTGTGAAGATCTCGATTGTTGACACCGACTAGCTTTGTTCCCGTATCAAGGACGCGTTTTAGATGTTTCGGATCGTAGAATTCAATCAGCGCTGTCATTCCTAACTCGATGATCGCGTGATACAGCTCACTAAGCTTCGCTCCCTCTAGACACTCCGCAATCAAAAGTACGGCGTCTGCACCGGCTACTCTGGCTTCGAACACTTGGTATTCGTCCAAGATGAAATCTTTACGAAGTACAGGGATATCCACAGTGGATCGAATCGCTGTCAGATAATCGATGCGGCCTTGGAAGAACGGCTCATCGGTCAAACAGCTGATTGCAGCCGCACCACCCAACTCATATTCTTTCGCGATCGTAACAGGCTCAAACTGCGGTCGAATCATGCCTTTGGAGGGGCTCGCTTTTTTTACTTCTGCAATCAGTTGGACTTTGCCCGGTACTCTTAAAGGGGCGAGGAAGTTCCGAATCTCTGGGGCACCATGAATCGCCGCTCGCAGCGAATTCAGATCGCGTCTCGTTTTTGCGAGCGCAATCTCTTCCCATTTCTTTTCGACGATACGATCGAGCACCGTTGCCATGATATTCAGTGCCTACTATGCAATATCGGAATCGAATACTCTCACTTGTTTCCAGTTGCTCTTTTGCTCATCGATAAACTGAGTATGCCGAGGAGCAACTTGGTAGCGATCGTGAGATTCCCGAGAGTCGAAAACGACGTTTAATGTTACGTGGTACCCCCTGTCATTAACCGGTCTGGCCAAATCTGGGTTCAAAGTACCTACGGAAAAATACACGACACCGTCGTGACCATCGAGATATTTTTTACAAGCAGTAACTAGTTCAGCGATCTTCTGGGGAGAATCGTCCGCCAGCGTAAAGTAAACCATATGGGAAAGTTGCATCGTAATCCTCCAGGTAATGAAAGTTGAATCGACCAAGTCACTCCCATCGGAAAACGACGGAGTCCTTTGAACACCGCTTTAAATCAACGATGCCTCGAACGTTTTTTGTAGGCATGCTAGACCGCGTTCGCCATCTTTACCGTCGATGACCACGTTGACTCGCAGTTCGCTCGTATTGATCATCAAGACATTAATATTCTCTTCGGCGAGCGCACGGAACATGGCTATCGCAACACTCGTGTGGCTACGCAGTCCGATGCCACTCACAGACAGCTTGGCAATGTCCATTGAGCCTCCGATTTTTCGGAATTGATAGTTCATCGATCGCAGGACCTCCAAACACTCTTCCATTTGTTCCTCGGGAACGGTGAAGCTTATGCTGGTTTCGCCTTCATAGCCATCGCAACTCTGCACGATCATATCGACGAAAATACCTGCATCGGACACCTTACGAAAGACGGCATTGGCCAATCCTGGCGTGTCAGGGACACCTAGCAGCGTCACTCTCGCCTGGTCGCCGACCAGATCGATATCGAGCAATGTGAGTTGCTCCATATTCGAATTGCGAAGCCGTTCCACGACATCGCTAGCACTTAGGTGCACATTAGTGTTTTGACCAACCACCCATTTCCGGGCGTTCTCTGGTTTCACATGAAGCGAAAAGACTTGGTGCACCGCACGCAGGGCCGCTTGGGCTTCGGAACGTTTCACCAAAACACTAATCTTGATTTCGCTGGTAGTGATCATCTGAATGTTGATGCCAGCGTCAGCCAGGGCTGCGAACATCTTTTCCGCAACACCCGTCTGCTTCGCCATTCCTAGACCAACGACCGAAATCTTGGAGACCGCTTCGTCGTGCGTCACTCCTGTTGCAGAAACGACTTTAGCCGCCTCGTTAACAGCACGCAGCGCTTCTTTCAACTCATCTCGCGGAACCGTAAACGATATGTCGGCTCGTTGATCCTGACCGATGTTCTGCACGATCATATCGGTGTTAATTTTTCGGTCAGCCAGTCGCTTGAATATTTCGTAGCTGGTGCCTGGGTGGTCTGGTACCCCCTGGATGGTAACGCGAGCTTCGTCGTTGGTTAGCGCGGCTCCGCATACAGCAACACTCGACGACTCAGGCTCGGCAACAATCATAGAACCAGGCGCATCGGAAAAACTACTACGAACACAAATCGGCACATTGAATTTTTTCGCAAACTCAATCGATCGATTATGCATGACGCTCGCGCCGAGACTCGCTAGCTCTAGCATCTCGTCGTAACTGATCTGACCCATTTGGCGTGCCTCAGGTAGCACCCTCGGATCGGTCGTATAAACACCATCGACATCGGTGTAGATCTCACACGCATCTGCTTTAAGAACCGCCGCTAACGAGACCGCCGTCGTATCGCTACCACCTCGGCCCAAGGTCGTGATATTAAAATCATCATCAATGCCTTGGAATCCAGCTGCTATAACAATGTTACCATCATCCAATAATCGCTTAATGCGTTCTGTAGATATAGTTTTGATGCGGGCCTTGGTAAACGAGTTATCCGTCCGAATACCCATCTGAGCACCCGTGAGCGATACCGCTTTATGACCAAATCTCTGCACTGCCATGGCCATCAATGCCACGCTGACTTGCTCCCCCGTGCTCAGAAGCATGTCCATCTCTCGCGCAGAGGGTTCCTCATTGACTTGCTTTGACAAATCAATCAAGTGATCTGTGTTGTGCCCCATTGCACTCACTACGACAACAACTTGATTCCCCTCCTGTTGTGCTCGAATCGCTTTTCGAGCCGCCGCCAGTATCTTATCGGGGGTCGCTACACTCGTGCCACCAAACTTCTGTACGATTAAAGGCATACAAACCATCAACTCTATATAGAGAGCGCAACATCACAAAGCAGCATTGTGAACAAAACTTATGCTGCCACTGCTTTAGACCTGATTCTAATGGCAGTTGTCCTGAGCTTAACGGAATACGCAATCAAGTCTAGTGTCAAATCCAGTTGTTGGACCGACGCTACCTGGACATGATGGCGATCGAAGCTCGAAGCCGCCAAAAAACCGCGTGGATCAGCCCGTCATTCCACCGTCGACCGTGAGAACTTGGCCGGTAACATAACTGGCTGCTTTGCTCGCGAGGAACAATACGCAAGCCGCGACGTCATCCGCTTGCCCTAGTCGGTTCGCGGGAATTCGCTTTTTGACTTCGTCCGTTACTGCATCACCCAAAGCTTTGGTCATGTCGCTTTCGATGAATCCGGGAGCCACCGCGTTTACGGTAATTTTTCGCTTTGCCAACTCTTTGGAAAGGGAACGGGTAAATCCAATCATCCCTGCTTTGGTGGCGGAGTAATTGGTCTGTCCCGCATTTCCAATCAAGCCCGAAACACTGGACATGTTGATGATTCGGCCGTATCGCTGCCCCATCATGACTCGCGTCGCAGCGCGGCAGAAAACAAAGCAGCTGGTCAAGTTCGATGCGATAATCTCATCCCACTGGGAATCGCTCATCCGCGGCAGCAATGTGTCTCGCGTGATGCCTGCATTGTTGACGAGGATATCGAGACGTTTGTATTCGGTTTCTATTTGTTCAAAGAGCTTTTCAATCGCTGCACGATCCGTAACATCGCAAGAGATCGCAACTGCATCTCCTCCCAAAGCTTTGATTTGGTTGACTGTTTCAGTCAGTTTATCTGCGTTTCGTGCAACACAAATCACCTTGGCCCCATTCTCCCCAAGCCGGATGGCGATCGCCTGCCCTAGCCCCTGCGATGCACCTGTGACCATGGCAATTTGACCGCTCAGATCCGCGGACAAACCTAGTGTAGGTAGACTCATTTATTTCCTCTGCTCTTCGTCTTTCGAAAAACTATCGTTGCCACCTCCACCAGGAAGCGGTCTGCTGCTTTTTACGGACCCGTGCTCACGCCATGTAATCCGCAGCTCACTGATCAAAAGTTCCATTAGTCGCCAAAGCACTCGCAAGGCATTTTGCGGCTGACTCGTTTTAATGTGCCGGCCAAAACGCGGCCTGCCCCAATTTCGTAGAATTGCTCGACCCCCATGCCAATCAATGTATTGAGGGACTGTTCCCAAAGAACGGGTGAAACCATCTGCCGAGCGAGCAATCCTGTTACTTCTGACGCAGAAATGTGTTGGCCTGCGTCTACATTAGCCACGATCGGCATTCGCAGATCCTGGAAATTGGTCTTAGCAATCGCGGCCGACAATCTTGTTACGGCTGGCTCCATGATCGCAGTGTGAAACGCGCCTGCGACGCTCAAGCGAATAAACCGACTCGCACCCAACTCCATCGCGATGGCCTCGGAATCCTCCAGAGAGCCTAAGTGACCGGAAATCGCAATGTTTCCTGGGCAGAGTAAATTCGCAACCTGAAGGATTTCTCCTGAACGCCTCGCTTTATTGCATATCTCGTCGACCACGCTCCGTTCGCAGCCAAGAACGCTCGCCATCCCACTGGGAACGGCCGACGCGGCATCCTGCATGGCCGCGCCTCGCTCCATAACCAAACGAACACCATCCTCAAACGAAATCGACCCGGCACAGCATAAAGCCGAATATTCACCAAGACTCAATCCCGCGACCGCCACGACATCTGACTCTGCACCCGGGTGTTGCTCTCGGAAATCATGAAGAGCGGCCATCGAATGAACGAACAAAGCAGGCTGACTATTGCTGGTAAGATTGAGCTGGACTTCCGGACCATCCACGCACAATTTCGCCAAATCGAACCCGAGGATCTCGGACGCCGATGCAAACAGCGCTCGCGCCTGGCTGCTTCGCTCCAGCAACCCGCGAGCCATCCCTACTGCTTGAGCACCCTGGCCAGGAAAAAACAAAGCGGTCTTAGGCACGGTATTTTCTTACTTCACAATATGCCGAGCAAGCTCTAGACGCTACAAGCAGCCCTCGAGGATGTAAATGCATCCCTCGAAAACTAACTGCCGCAGCCTAGTTGTCGCTCATCTGAACAACATTGCGACCCATGTAGAATCCGCACTTGCCGCAAACGTGGTGGGTCAATGCTACGTTACCGCACTTTGGGCAAGTCATGATTTGCCTAGGTTTTTTAAAGTGGTGTGCTCGTCGTTTGCCGGACCGGGAATTGGAATGTCGTCTCTTTGGGACTGCCATCTCTATTACTCAAAAATTGAAGCAAAACTAATGTTTTTGGGATCGAAGAGGGTACCGAGCCCCCTAAATTCTGTCAAGGCTCTCATGGCGCAAAACTTGTTAGTTCCTGTCCACCATCCACTTTGGGATTGCCAAGATCTACGTCGATTTGGTTTAGCCAGCAAACTTGCGAACCAACACCCCCGCTGCTTGCCCTTGACTGGAATAGGACAAACTAACAAAGGAACTGCCAGGTGAATCACCGGGCTTAGCCGGCTTGATCGGGCACTCCGGGTCGATATCGTCAAAACCGGCGATTGGAAATAGAGTGTCGTTCTCAAGAGCCAGGCAACTTGAGATCAATTCTACGGTACCGCTACCTGCCCCGATATTTCCGAACAAACTTTTTGCGGATGTTACGACCGGCGAGCGATCACCTACGGAATCCTGGATGCCTGCAGCCTCCGAACGATCGTGCCCCACTTCGCTCTTGCCACATGCATGGATGTGCCAACTCTCTGGCGAAAAGTCGACGCCGGCAGAGTTTCCACGCTCGATCAAGTTTAAAAGAACATTTTTTGTGGCCAGACGAATGCTATCTGTTTTCTTGCCGTGCAACTCATCGCACACTGCAGATCCCGAACCGGCAACGATTTCACCCCAGATCTTGGCACCCCGTTTCCGAGCATTGGCTAACGACTCGATAACGATGGCTCCGGCGCCCTCACCCAAGACCGCGCCCGTCCGACGATTTCCGAATGGCCGAGACATGACGGCAGGATCCGAATCATCAGCTAGTTTCTCTGAAATCGAAAAATGAATGGCTCGAAGCGGCTCCAGTCGGGATCCTGTTGCCCCCGCCAGCATGACATCCGCCGCACCCCGCCGAATGGTAGCAACCGCCTCAGAAATCGAGGCAGCACTACTGGCCTCTCGAATGGTCACAGAGTTGCTCGGGCCTCGTAAATCGTTGTATATAGCTACGTGACTGGCCGGCATATTGGGCAAATACTTCAAAAGCCAAAGCGGGTTGACTTGCGGGCGGCCTGTTCCTGGCCAAGCTGGCATTTGGTAGCTTCCCTCGCTATCAAAGCAAGCCTTAACGCCGTCGGCAAACTCCTCCGGACGGGTGAGAATGTAGTCACTGCCATAAACGATCCCAGTTCGCTCGGGGTTGCGAGTCGCAGGGTCAGCCAAACCGCTGTGATGCAAAGCCATCTGGCATGCTGCAACCCCCATTTCGATCTCGCGACACATGACCTTTTGGTTCTTCTTGATCGCACGCTGCAACGTCTTTTCCAGCGGTCCAAAATCTCCAATATCGCCGGTAAAACACTTGGACTCACCACCATACCGAACCGTGTTACCCGCTGCTGGCAAACAGCTTAATTCCGTGACGCCGTTCACGCCGGCGATCAAGTTTTGCCAAAGGATTTGCAAGTCACGACCGAGTGGGCAGACGACCCCCATCCCGGTGATGACAACTCGTTGGTGTTCTGGCAGCCCTTGGTTTTCCGGCATCGTGGTGGGTGACATGGAGGATTATTGTTGAAAAAACTAAGTTAGAAGCATAACGCTACTTCCATTTTTTACAACCAATCCTGAGCCCCACGCCGCCTTTAGCTGCCTTTACGACGAAATTGCAACTCGTGAAACCAAAGGTCATCGTTGGGTACATTTAGCTTGAGCTCGATGAACTCCCCTTTTGCGTTGGGAATAAACAATGCCGAGCCTTCATCAAACCAGGCAAACTTATTTCGCCAACGAATGACAAACGTGTCGTAATGCAGGTGCTCCAGATCCGCGACCATATTCGGGTTGGCTGCGATTCGCAAAACCAGTTTGCCGTTCTCCACGCTGACGCTCGCCTCTCCCATGAGAGGACATTGAAATGATTTGGCGTAATCAGCCAGGGGGTGGCTCGGGTTTGTTCCAGTTGCTACCTGAGTGATCTCTTCATCAATCCGCTTTCGAAACTCTTTGCGTGACTCAATAAACTTGATCAAGCTCTCGGAACTGCGATTACCGATTGGTCTCCCGGTTGCCCAGTCCATCGCCATGTTGCAGATCGTGTTGGGTAGGGAGGTCATGCTGTTGGAAAGGACGATAATCCCGAAACCCTCGCCTGGCATAAGCATTTGATGGGAGTACATTCCGTCGTAACCGCCACCATGCCCGACTACTTTGCGACCGTTGTAATCAGAAAGGGACCACCCAAGACCATAGGATCGGTACAACGTTTGTGGAATTCGTTGCGAAACGGTACTCGGTACTCGAATAGGCGTATAAGGTTGGGTCATTTCATGCATAGCTTCGGCGCTGATGAGTTGCTCCCCATTCCAATTTCCTTGTCGAATTTGAAATCGCATCCATTGCGCCATGTCCCTTGCACTAGAGACAATCCCACCTGCCGCGGCCATGGTATCCCAATTCACCCAGGCAATCGGTTCGGAACGATCCAGATGGGTTTTATGAGGAGTCGCAAAGTTCCCTTGAGAGATGAGATCCCTAACACTAGTTACCGATCGGTCCATGGCGATTCGTTTTAGAATTCGACTCTGAATAAATGCGCCCCACGATTGGCCACTTACTTTTTCTATGACCAATCCCGCCGCGAGAAACATCACGTTGGAATACCCATAGTGATGCCTAAACGGCCCCTCTGCTGGCAAGTGCTTACAACGCTCGAGTACATCTTTGGGACTGTATGGTGTTCCATACCAGAGCAGATCACCACTAAAGGTCCCGAGCCCGCTTCGATGACAAAGCAGATCGCATATCAGCATGTCATGACTTACATCAGAATCATAAAGTTGAAACCAAGGAAGATGATCCTGCACCCGATCGGTCCAGGATAATTTTTTCTCGTCGACCAAAATCGCGATCGCTGCCGCGGTAAAAGCTTTGGAGTTGGACGCTATCGCAAAGAGGGTGTCCTCATCGACTTTAGACTCGAGCCCACTTTCCTTAACACCGTAGCCTTTAGTAAGTAGCACTTTATCTTTGTGAACGATTGCGACGGACAATCCAGGCACTTGCCATTCCAACCGTGCAGCCTCGATGCGTGAATCGAACTCCGCAAGCTTGGCCTGCAGTTCTGCCTCAGTCCATGTGGAGATACCTCGCTCGGCATTGTCAGCTGAGATAGACGAGGCTGCGGCATCTTGCCCGACAACTACCGCCACTGGAGTTATGGTCAACCAGAATGCGACAAACAAAAAGCTGCACTGAACAAATAAAACAAGACTATTCAACAGAACGAAGACATCCCGTCCGAATTTTTTTCCTGATGGCCGATTAACCGAGGGGTTCGATTTTAGGAACGAGCTTAGCATATCGCTTTACTTTGCGTACTGATTGAAGATAGGGAACTAGTTATCAAAGTAACCGTTCCCATGTTAATCAGTTCCAGGCGAAATTGCTTATTGAACCCCGAAAAGTGAAGCGGAAACCTGCTCCGCTATTCTGGGGCAGGGGTTAGCATGTTACGTTTTTGTACCCTACGCGTTTTAGCACCCGATTCCTTGGCGTCCTGCGGCTTAGTATTCCGTGGTTCCCTTCGCTTAGTACCCTGCGGCCGATGTCGAGCCGGAAGTGGTTTGTATCGGAGGCAGGTTTAATCGCGTTCGGGCTTCTCCTAACATTTCGGCTGTTCGAGAAGCACCAACTCGGGTGACCCCCATCTTCCATGCTCGAATCAAGTTTTCACAATCACGGATTCCTCCCGCCGCTTTTACTTGTACTGGCTTTTGAACATGATCGAGCATCAACTGAAGATCTTCAAAGGTCGCGCCACCTGTCCCATATCCGGTGCTGGTCTTAACCCAATCCGCTCCAACGTCGCAACAGATCTTGCAAAGTTGGATCTTGTGCTCATCCTTCAAGTAGCAGTTTTCGAAAATTACCTTCACTCTTCGGCCTGCAGCATGTGACAGCTTGGTGATCTGATCGATCTCGGTTTGTACTAGCGACCAATTTCCACTTAAGACGGCGCTAATGTTTACAACCATGTCGAGTTCCAAACATCCCTCGTCGATTAACTGCTCCGCTTCAATTAGCTTTGTCCGTGTGTGATTGGCTCCATGAGGAAACCCTACGGTACTACTCGGAGCGACCGTCGTCCCCTTTAACAATTCGACGCATCGTTTGTGATAGTGGGGCATGATGCAGATGCTGGCTACATCGTAAGCAATCGCGAGCTGAATCCCAGACTCGAGCTGCTCCACGGTCAGTGTCGGATTCAACAGAGAATGGTCGATCATCTTGGACAGATCGGAATATTGGAACTCTGCCATCTTCGGCTCCATGTTACGGTTTTAATTGGGAAGCATTCTGCCAGAAAACGAGTCGCAGTTCCCTGGGGGCTGTTTTTTGCTGAACGCCATCAGTTCGGATTGAGGGTACCAATCATCTCAACTAGCGATGAATCAACAAGCCGTAATGGAGTATCTCTTCGGCAACAATTCCAAGCAGCCCTCCAGGCGACGAATTTCCATTTACTGGGATGGGATCAAGAGTTGGCGATTGCAAGCACGGATTTCAGATCGAGATGCCCCTCGTAAAGAGCCCGACCAACGATCGCACCGTGAGTCCCCTGCGCCACGAGCCTCTGAATATCTTGCATCGTCGTCACGCCTCCCGAACAGATCACGGGAAAGGGGCTTGTTTTCTCTAGCGCAGAGAGCGATTCAAAGTTCGGCCCTGCCAACATGCCATCTTTGGCAATGTCTGTATAGACGACGGCAACACAGTTCTGGGTGAGCTCGCCGATCTGCTTCACAAGATCCGAAGCAGTGGTCTCCGAGGTCTTGAGCCACCCCTCAGTGGCCACTTTCCCATTCCAAGCGTCCAGCCCCAATACCATATGCCCCGGGAAGAGATCGCACATCGACGCAAACCACTTGGGATCCTTTAGAGCCGCCGTACCAGCAACCAATCGGGAAACCCCTAACCCGATGAATCGCTCGATGGTTGCTTGATTTCGCACGCCTCCACCGAGTTGGACCGGACGACCTCCGGCGGCGGCGACGATCGCTCTAATCGCTTGTTCATTGACGATACTGCCTGATTTTGCACCATCTAAATCAACGCAGTGGAGACATTGGGCGCCAGCACCAAACCATGCCGCAGCGGTCGCGCCGGGATCGTTTGAGAAGACCGTATCCCGGTTGTAATCACCCTGTTGCAGTCGAACGCAATTCCCCCCTAACAGGTCTATAGCTGGCCAAATCTCCACTTGCAATTACTTTCTACGTTGTCCCAGGATTCTTCCCGCGCTTGGAGCCGGGCTTTCGTTCACTTCACGGGCGGTAACGTGCCTGCCATGTTGCGGTGGTACGAGTCTGTGCAATACGACGGGAATCGGGTTTGTATGAACGATAACCTCTTTGCCATTAACGATTTTCTTGTACTGAGTTGCTTCGGAACTGCTCGGTAAGGAACCGGTTATCGCAACGGCAACGAGAGCCAATGCACCTTTCGTTATGTTTGACTTCATGAGTGGAACCTCTGTTTATGGTGGGAAACAAGCACACAGTTCGATTGGAGTGCAGAACCATGCCTTTTTTTGCTCCATCGAGCACAAACATACAACCCTTTAGATGATTGTCCAGGCAATTCCAAAATGGGAACGAGCGAGTAGGGAATGAATCGAAGTTACTAGCCGTTCGGATGAATCAACTCGTCCGCCCCGAGCTCGCGAAGATCGCCTGCGGCAGATTCACCGAGCATGACCGCTTCCTCTTCCACACTAGCTGAGTTGGCAGGCCAAACCCATTGTTGCTCGATCATCTCGGAAAAGTCTTCAGAAAAAACCCTGCAGGATGCTTTCAGCTTATCACCATCAAAGACAGCGTGAACCGCCAAAGGTGCCAAGCAGCCCGCCTGCATCGATCGCAGGATAGCCCGCTCCAGGGATACGCAAAGCTGCGTCGGTAAATGGTTTATGGCTTTAACAGCCCCAGCAGTTTCCGAATCATCGGAGCGAGTCTCTAGGCCCAAGGCGGCTTGTCCCACGGCAGGTAGCATCTCTTCAAAGGTGAATTCCGCGGTGGCATGTTCCAGGAGACCCAATCGATGTAGCCCCGCATAAGCTAGAACGATCGCGTCATAATCGCCCGATTCCAATTTCCTTAGCCGCGTGTCTACGTTCCCACGAATCTCAGTAACCTGAAGATCGGGTCGCAGTCGCAGCAATTGCGCCCGGCGTCTGGGGGATCCAGTGCCGACGCGTGCGTTTTCCGGTAATTCTGCCAGAGACGCCCATTTTTTGGACACGAAGCAATCGCTCGGACGTTCGCGCTCCGGAACGGCTGACAATTTCAGGCCTGGAATCGGCGCCGTCGGCAGATCCTTGAGGCTATGCACCGCCAGGTCGCAGCGTTTGTCCTGTAGTGCGCGTTGAATCTCCTTTGTGAACAGACCAACCCCTCCGGCAGCTCCCAATGGCAACGTAGAAACGTCGCCCGTTGTGACAATCTTTACGATTTCTACCTCGTGACCAGCAGCCTCGAGCAACGAGGAAATGTGTGTTGCTTGCCACATCGCGAGCGGGCTTTGTCTGGTTCCTAAACGAATGTGCATGAAACGGGGACTCGTCGCTGGCTTTGAGGGGTGGGAAAGTTGGAGGAAATGACTCGGCAGAGAACGATTTCCTGTTACCATAGCGGCCGATACTCTACCAACCGCTCTCGATAGGAACAGATGCTAATTCTAAATGCCTTTTTCGCCCAGACCGACGCCGTTGATGACGGTGTCGTGAAAGCCTCCGATGGCTTGGCCGAACCGGTTGGGCAAATCGTAGAGTCTGCGTCTCGCGCTGGCGAGACGGCAGGCCCGCTCGATTGGCTTATCATGGCTTCAATCGTCTTGGTTATTCTTGGAATTGCATCGTCCGTTACGCACTATCTTACTAAGCAACAGTCGACTTTCATCAATCCGGCTCTCGTCAGGCGATTTGTTCATCGACTTTGGGCCTGGTGGCTGATGTTCGGGATTCTGATCGTCGGTTTGTTGTTTCACCGCTCGGGAACGATTTTTCTTTTTGGAATGGTCTCTTGGTGGGCTTTTCGTGAATTTATTACGATGACACCAACCAGGCGGGGCGATCACCGCGCCCTTTTCTGGAGCTTGGTGGTGTTTACGCCATTGCAGTATGTGTTGATCGGCTTGTCTCACACCAGCTGGGTGTCCAACGCGGATTTGTATGGGATTTACAGCATTATGATCCCCGTATACGCCTCACTTTTCATCCCGGCGAGAATTGCCATGGCGGGGGATCACAAACGCTTTCTGGAGAGATCAGCTCAAATCCAAGCAGGTTTATTGGTTTGCGTTTACTGCCTGTCATTTGCCCCAGCACTTTTAGATCTAAAACTTACCACAACAGAAGGAAAGCCCTGGCAAGGCAGCAATGCCGGGCTCCTTTTTTTCTTTGTCTTCATTACCCAAATTTCCGATGTTTTTTCGTGGGCGTGGAACCATATCCATGGCACTAGAATCATCGCCAAAGATGTCAGCAGCTCGCGTACTTGGGAGGGAACTATCGGCGGGGCACTGTCGACCGGAGTTGTGGGGGCTCTTCTTTTTTGGGTTACTCCCTTTACTCCCTGGGAGGCGGCGGCAATCTCGATTACCGTGGCTTTTATGGGGTTTGCAGGGGGCATAACCATGAGCGCCATCAAGCGAGACCGAGGGGTTCACGATTATGGCTCCCTCGTTATTGGGCACGCTGGTGTTTTGGACCGAATCGATACCCTATGTTTCTCGGCACCGATTTTCTATCACCTGATCCGACTGTTTTTTAGCCAGTTCTAGAGGCCTCAGCCTAGCTCCAGGGGCTAACGTCACTTTTTGACTACAAGAACACACGACGAAACGAACAGTCGAAAAACCAACTTGGAATCTACATGGGCTGGATCGATACCCACGCACACCTTAACGACCCGAACCTATTGGTGCAGCTCGATGACGTGATCGCTCGGGCCAAGGAATCAGGTTTGGAGGGGGTGCTGTGTGTTGCCGTGGATGAAGCGACCTCAAACGGCTCCATTGGGCTCGCAAAACACAACGATTTCCTGAGAGCTTCGGTCGGAATTCATCCCAACTACGCTCACCAGGCCTCCCCTGATGCTTGGCATTCGATTGTTAATCTTTCTCAGACTCCGACCGTCGTAGCACTGGGAGAGACTGGCCTAGACCTCTACTGGGACGATTGCCCATTTGAAAGGCAGCTCGATAATTTTCACAACCATTGGCAACTAAGCAGGGAAACCGGCTTACCGGTCATCATCCACATGCGCGATTGCCAAGAAGAGATGCTATGTGCTCTACGACAAGAGCATCAACACGGGGGCTTACGAGGCGTAATGCACTCCTTTACCGGCAGTTTAGACGCCGCTCTGGAATGCATCGACCTGGGGCTTTACATTAGCTTCGCCGGAATGATCACCTTCAAAAAGTCCGTCGAGCTACGTGAGGTTGCGGCACGCCTTCCCGCCGATCGACTCTTAGTCGAAACCGACTCACCTTACCTTACCCCCGAACCTTTTCGCAGCAAAAGACCAAATGAACCGAGCTATGTAGTCCGGACTGCCCAAGCCGTTGCAGAAGCGCAAAACATGAGCTTGCAAGCATTTATGAATTGCTCGCGAGATAACACCCGGCGTCTCTTTTCCCGTTGGTAGGTGCGGCGAATGATTCCCAATTCGCCGTTTCGGCTTGGAAGATTTTCTCTTTCTGAGATACTTTGAAAAAGGGATGGAGAACTCTGGCAGCGACTACCCACCCATACGGTGGGGTTGCGAGGGTGTTTAAATAACCGTGGGGAAACGCCACCACCACGATTACGTGTTTGCAGCTAAAGGCTACTTATCTGCCTTTGGCTCAATTTAATGATGAGAGGTATGCAATGTACAAAAACTTAAACGCGACCGTTCTGGGTGTTTCAGGACGTCAGAGCGAATTGATCGAGTTGGCCATGACCTACGGGTTTAAAGGCCTAGATATCGACATTGTTGATCTTGTGAAGCGAACTCAGCGAAGCGAATTCGATAAGGCTTCTAGATATTTGCTGAGCTCAAAAATGCACGTTAGTGGATTCGAGACGCCCATCGATTTGGATACAGACGACGCGTCGTTTGCCAAGTCGTTGAGCTCACTGCACGCAACGATCGAAATCGCGGGCAAAGTAGGCGCCAGAGCCGGTTTCCTACGACTGCCTGCTGCGACGGACCGTCTTCCGTTCCATGAGTATTTCGAAGTTCTGCGCAAACGAGTGGAACAGATTGCTGCTATCTTCGAGAAAAACGGCGTTCTGCTCGGACTATACTTCTCGACCGCACAGGAAAGCCGCGAAAGCCGTCAATTCAAGTTCGTTCAAGACGTAGATAGCTTCTTGGCATTCTTCAAAGCTTGCACCTCGACCAGTGTCGGGCTCGTCATAGACACGTTTAACTGGGTCGTAGGCGGCGGGACATTCGAGCAATTGGCTACCATCCCAGGCAATCGCGTCGCTGCACTGCGATTGGTCGACACCGAATCGCTTCCAAGTTTGGCGGACGCATCTCTCAACATGCGTCACATGCCAGGCACATCCGGTGTAATTGACAATGTTCGATTTGTTTCCATGCTCAGCAAAGCTGGATTCGATGGTCCGATTACTTCCTTTGCTCATGCCAGCAACTTCGAAAACATGACTCGCGACTCCATCGTTGCGAAGAGCCAAGATGCTCTCGACAGTGTTTTGGCGAGTGCCGGATTACCAACCTTCACACGCCGACCTGAAATGATTGTCGAATCGGCTGCCCACATCTCCGAGGATATCGGACTAGAGGCATAATCCAAGTACTGGTTCTCGCGATCAACGGAAAACTTATCCGATGATCCAATCCTTCGGGTAGGCTTGTGTGATTTCACAAGCCTGCCTTTTTTTGTTGCTATTTCACCCCCGCACTCTCAAACGCGGACATCTTGTTGGTATAGACTGAAGGCGCCCTTGATTGACACACCAAGCACCATAAAGGAATTCCGTTTTGAGCCTTGTCGTTAAATGCCCGAAATGCCAGGGAACGATGAGCCTCCCCGAAGGTAGCCAAGGCGGTACATTTCTGTGCCCGAGTTGTCGTTCGCCACTAACGATTACGATTGGCACACCATCCCCCCCTCCACCATCCCCGACCCTGTCGTCTTGGCAATCTCTTCCTCCTCCTGTCAGGCCATCTGCCCATGCAACTCAGGTGGGAGGTCAAGTTTGGCGAGAGGCGTCTGAACAATTCGTCGATGCGGAACAGCGACGGTTGCGAGAGGAAGCAAGACGATATGAGGGCAGAAATACCCCGACTCACGCAGGCACGAGTTATCGAACAGGAAGAAAACATGGCTCTAGTAACATCTGGTCTGGCTGCCTGCTAGCAGGTGCAATTCTTGGCGGATTGTCAGTTCTAGCGGTGATAGCTATCGTCGTCGGCATTATGTTCCTAGGTGGTTCCACAGAACTAGCGTTGGAGGGTTACAAAGCCGTTGCTAATGGCAGCCGTCGCATGGAACGAAGCGAAGGCGACCGCAGAACTGTCGCCGTAGAAAATCGATTTACCAAGTCGGGTTTTTTAATCGTAAGTCGTGATTTTCCCCCAGGGGTAACCATCGACCTCTCGGGTTACCTAGATAATTTGCGAGGTGTCGGATCTGTAACGGAATCAAGCCCCATCGAAAGAGCTGGGCTAAGAGGAATGCGTTATCGATTCCGTAGCAACACTGCCGCATCCCCTCCTCATATCGGTGAGATTTTCACCAGCGGTAACAAAGCAATTATCGTGATGTACATCCCTGGCGATGAGTTTCAACGGCTTCAGGGGAAAACGTCCCGTTATAGTACGGAACAACAAACCAAAGTCGACGCCCCCGAGGAATTCTTCGCCTCGTTTCAAAAAGCGAATTGATCAGCAGGTAGTCTCTAGCTTCTATGCCTTGATCGCATCGGCAACTAGAATGTGGCAACAATTTCTTCTTACAAATTCCTCAGACTCTACCTCTCCTTATGGTCTCTCCAGTTGTTAAAACGCTCTTGTCTCTTTGCTTAGCAACCTCGTTTCCCGGACTGCTAGCCGCTCAACAAGAATGGACGGTACCAGCGGGTGGTAACACATACCTTCTATCCGTCCCTCTATCCAGCGAACAAAGTCGAGGTGGACTGCAGAGAAATGGGAGCTTGAGCTGGCCCAATCCCGATGCTGTATTTGCACTCTACGTGCATGTCGATCGAGCCGCATCGCTTGAGCTCGCAATCGAAGCTCGCAATACCGATGGTTCATCGAAACTGAACGTCAGCGTGCTGGACACATCCAAAGAGATAGACGTCTCCAATAAGGAATTTCAACAACTGTCATGGGGAAAGCTTAATGTCAAAGAATCTGGTTACATCCAAGTTCAAGTTAAGGGGATCGAAAAATCTGGTCAGAGCTTTGGTGAAATTAAGGGGCTTGTAATCAAGTCCTCAACACCAGATGTAAAAGTCACCTCGGTCGCGACGAACGAGGGAAACATGTTCTACTGGGGACGACGCGGGCCCTCGGTACACATTCGCTACTCAGTCCCAAAGGATACTGACATCGAATATGCCTACAGCGAAATCAAGGTAGAAAAAGGTGATGATCCCATCGGCTCTTACTTTATGGCAAACGGATTTGGAGAAGGTTACTTTGGTATTCAAGTCAACAGTGAAGTCGAGCGACGCGTTCTATTCTCGGTCTGGAGCCCATTCCAAACAGATGATCCAAAATCGATCCCTGAAGATCAGCGCATCGAGTTGCTCAGGAAAGGGCCCGATGTTCGAACCGGTGAGTTTGGTAACGAAGGCTCAGGTGGCCAAAGCTATTTGGTTTACCCATGGGAAGCAGGACGCACCTATCGCTTCTTGACGAGAGTCACACCAGACGGCAAGGGCAGCACCATCTACACATCATGGTTCGGCGATAAAGAACGAAACGAATGGCGACTTATCGCGAGCTTCCGCAGGCCCAAGACCAATACGCACTTGACGGGCTTCCATTCATTTCTTGAAAACTTCACGCCGTCGACGGGACATATCACCCGAAAAGGTCAACATGGAAACGCATGGGTTCAAGTTACGAACGGTGTATGGCATGAATGCTTATCTGCGAGGTTTTCAGTCGATGCGACCGGTGGGGGCGGCCATCGTTTGGACTTTACCGGTGGCGCGACCGGAGGGATGTTCTACCTTAAGAATTGCGGTTTCTTTAACGAACCGGTGAAGCCAGGAACTGTATTTACGCGTGATTCAAGCGGCGAGAAATCACCCGGTATCGATTTGGAATCTCTACCGGGTGAATAGTCAGCGAATTCACACTCAATCTAGATTCACGACCTCGGCGCCGTCGCGAGAGAAGAGCGCGAGCCAAGTTTCCTTCGGCAAATCAAGCTTCACATTGGCGACAAATCCATCGAACAGCGCTATAACCGCCTTGCCATTGTAGTTGCGAAGCTTGTCGGTCGGGTTGGATTCGTCGAACGGATACTCTTCGGGACTGGTCCATGGAATGGCATGTTCTGTTTTAAGTTCGACAAAGGCAATCGTGTTGCTGAGGCCATCGGTGACATTGCGGAAACGAATCGGCTCCGATTGTCCGAAAACTGTCTTACTCCCGACAGGTGCAACGTAGGTGGTGTGATACGGTTTGATGTCCACTGTTTCGTTCATATCGGCTACTGGACTGTAAATCTTTGGCATCTTGGGCAGCAGCTTGATGTTGTGTGGACTATCCCATGGTTCATCGAGCTTAAACTCTTGATACAGCTCGGGGAATCCAATAAAAGGCAAGATATGTACGCGCCAGCTGAGACCGCTTTTGGCTTTGGTCTTAGCTAAATTCGCGTAGGTAGGGATGATTTCATATGCACTTTCATAGTTGTGCAATCCCAATACGAATTGCTTTATGCGATTCGACGTTGTATTCGCCGATATGGGAGTCATGATAGAACTTGCTATCACAGCTCCAAACTGTAGAAAAGATTGATTGCTCTCATCGTCAGTTAGTGATACGACAACTCGATCGCCCATTTGTTTCGGTTTGGTCAATCCGATAAACACCGTAAGTGCTAGGGATGATTCCTTATCTGGGACCGCTTTGGTCACGATCGATCTCAGGAGCTTGGGCAAATTCTTGGTAAGGGTTTTCGCACTTTCCTCGGAACCGGATTGGATGATGATTTGAGCGGTTGCTTTTTTGGTATCCAATCCGAGGGAAATCCATTTAGCCCCATCTAGCAACCATTCTGCCGAACCACCACCAAGCGCCTCGGGCAGTTCCGGTTTGATCTCTTCAAACGTCTTGCGCACATAATCGGGCAAAAGCATAACGCACTGGACGGGAAACTCTTTCGTCGCTTCTAAGGCTGCCTGCCACTTAGCAGCTTGCTCGGCGGACATCGCAACCGCTCCGCTTGCTGACTCAAGTTCCAGATTGGTCCCGATGTCGAGTTTGGTTACTTCTAATGTGGATCGATCTGCAACTGCAATTTCAGGTGCCAAGTATTTCGCAATCTTTTCGAAATCGGTTGCTAGAACCGTTTTAGGAGCAGTGGCACGTAGGAGAATTGCATTGGTATGGGGCATATCGAGCGACATGAAGACCGTCTGGCCTTTGGTAAGCTCGCGAAATGACGAAATATTGCGTTCCGACATTTCGACCATGGTCGCGATGGGTTTGTCTTTTTGCTCCATGCCAATCTGTTTTATCGACTCCGGAATAGCCAGTTGATTGGAATCTACTTTTAACAAAATCACGGATGATGCGTTTAGAGATTGTTGCTTCAAATCTGGCCCCTCTTGGCCCACGCAACTCGCAGCGCAGCCCAAGGACAGTGCGGCAGATAAAAGACAGCGGGGATACATTTTTTTGTGGTTCATAGTAGTACACTCTCTCTTCAATTGTATTTTCAGGAACGGTAATTGGATTCGAACTAAACTCTGAGATCAATGCTTCGTCGGCGCGGTACGTAACTCGAGTTGATATCGCAAACCAGGGTTAGCTGCACCTTTCAATGTCGCTCCCGATGCGTGCATAACGTATTCAAACGGACCGTTAGTAAGCGGATCGTATGGTGCCGGTAGTTCGAGTTCCGCAAGTGTGGCCGGGAGCTTGTTATCGTGCGTTGCCAAATGGTGACGAATTGATTCTATTGTCTGCCACATTGCTAGTTGCTGTTGAGTTCTTTGTGAAGCCGCCTGTGCCGCTTGTACTGCAGGAAGAAACGTAGATGTAGGAATTGTGAATACTCCGTATCGCTTTATCAACTCACCAAATTCGGTCGACGCTGAATTGTTCTTATTGCGTGCATGTTCAGGCAGAAAGCTATACTTGAATTCCTCATCGCGATAGCGTTCATAAAATCGCCGCATAGCAAGAAAGAAGATCTGAGCATTTGGCAACTTATCTAGTGTTTCTTTGCTCATGCCTTCGATCTCAATCAAGTACTCGCGAGCTTTGGGAATGTTAGCCCCGATGGCAAGCGTTATTCCCGCTTTCCCTAACTTTTCAAGCTCGTCAAATGGAGAGCCGACACCCTTTATAGAAGCAGTAAACCGATCGATGAATTCACTCCAGTATCCGTCTGGTTTTGGAATATCGTCGACTTCGCGTAACACTTTCACCTGCTCAAACAAAAACTCACGCTCATACGCTAGCGATTGTTCTAGATTGATAAATGGATTAGGCAATTGAGCTATGGCCCAATATAGGTTCGGTGCATCAGGATGCTCGGGAAGATAGTACGCTTGTTGCAAACCGATGTTTACACACGCGGTCCCAACGAGATTCGATACCAAAAAGGGCTCTTGGCAAAAGTGCGGCCCCATGGAGATCATTTGCCCGAGAATTTTGATGGCGTCGTCCGTTCTGTTTTCCGCCATCGCCACTAAGAATCTCATGGCCTGCATCCGGGCAACATCGCGAATTACCTGAACTTCTGGCAACAAATAGCCAACAGGATTGTCAACGGTCTTTATCTGGCGATCAAAATCGCAAAACAACCGGGCTGCAGCCTCTTCGAGAAAAAGAGGTTGGAAAGAGGTATAGACCAAATACTCTTTTACCTTCTCGATTGGTAGATCTTTCAGTTCGGTATCGAGCCAAACATAAGGGGCGTACTCCGCATTACCCGCAGCCGCACGGGAATCCTCCTCAAATTTTCGCTTGGCCTGCATTGCAGCTTGCTGCTCGAAAAAACCGCCTGCTTTGAGGTAGTAGATCGCGGCATTACCTGGTTTGGCGTTAAAGGGATCGGGAATGAATCGAATAGAAAGTGCAGGTTTTTGTTCCGTTTTCGGAGCTAGCGTGACGGTTCGACGAGCAAGACCCCGACTGTACTCCCACGCACCCTCGCGGTTGAAGATCTCATCTGCGGAGGTTGTTGTTGATTCTTGCGCGTAGCTAATACTCGGGCAAGCTGCGATCAACATCGCAGCCAGCATGTTGTGTTTCAAAAGTTTTGTTACGTGTGATTTCTTTTTCATATAGGAATCTCCAACTGGGGGGTAGAAAAGGTATTTTGAAATGGCCGCTAGCCGGTTGTAGTAAATAACCTGTGGATTTAAACGAGTCATGAAGCGAGGTCGAATCACAACCCGAAGCGTAAGTTTTGAAGTTGCGATTTTTTGGATTTAGGGGCAAAGCCCAGTTCGTTTACCTAGCCAGGCCTGGAGGGCCTGGACCGCGATTCACCAAGATTTTTCAAGGGCCAACGGCCAGACCGTTTGTTCCCATGCTGAGATCCGAGCCATCCTAAACGGCCGGACCTTTGGCCCTAACATCATCGTTTTCTCAATTCCCAGGCCTTCTGCCTGGGCTAGGCAAACCTAAGGCCTTTGGCCCGAAAAACCTGTTACTGCACAACTGCAAAACTCATGCTTCGGGTTAGGATGGTGCTTCGTCAATCATGCCCCAATCGCTCAGATGGAAATCAGATCATCCGATTCCATCAGCGACTTGAGCAACTCTCGCTGCCCCTGAGTCTTAGGGATTGAGACAGGAATTGATTGTTGAGAATCACCTGAGGCAGCGCCAGGTGCATTGGCTTGTTCAGAAGCTTGCTTTGTGCCCGATTGCACTGCAGTAGGTCGTTTCGAGTGTGGCAGTATCCCCGCGTTCCAATTGACATTATTGAGTGCCATGAAAGGGTGCAGAATCTCTTCATCTGGGAAGTGAGTGGGAGCGTACCGCATATTTCTGACAAAGCCTCTCTGGATAGATAAGGACTGATTGGTGAAGGGCTGTGGGAAAAGGGACTGCTGGCGAGTCGTTGTTCTTGAACTGGAATTCTGAGAAACGCTCAATGGCGTGTTCGGTTCACTCACTTCTACGGTGGAATTGCTTTCGGTCAAAAGGCTAGGCTTAATGTTGGCTGTTTCTTCCTCCATCAACTTGGTCCATATCGCCGAAACCAATAATCCAGCCGCGAGCCCTGTCGCCCAAGAAACCGCCACCGTTTTGAACCATCTGCGATTCGTAAAAGACAAGCTAGAAGATTGATGATCTATGCCAACACCGGTATCAACTCGGGAGGTGAGTCTGTTGTCGTGAAAAGCTGGCATCGTGGGGACTGAAGCCGCCGCAGAGCAATGTCTGGGAGTCAGGGACTTGAGGTCCTGTTCGAATCGGCTCAGCTCTTCATCCATGCGATAGTCTTTTTCGTTCATGGTCGAGTTCCTAGTTTGGCTACATTGTTTTTGGATTCGCTGCCCGCAAGCACCGCGTGTTTCAGGTCTGTCAGAGCGGCCACGTATCGTCTATAAGCGGACGCAGGCGAACAATTCATGAGTTCCGCTAGTTCTTCAAAGGTAAGCTCCCCCCAGACCTTGGCGACAATCAATTCGCGTTGATCTGGTGTAAGGGCATCGAGTCCCTCGAGAACATCTGAGGCTTCAATTCCATTACGAGTGTTCGGTTCGAGCCAATACTGTTCTGCATGACTCGAGTGGTCTTGTTGCATCACTTGCTCTAGATGGTTGCGGTGTCTAGATTCAGCGCGAGCGATGTTTTGCGCCTTCCTGCGGGTGGTTGTGTAGAGCCATGCTTTGGGGGAGGCAGGCTCCGGAGAACAACGAGCGAGATCGATAAAGGCTTCTTGGACGGCATCTTCAGGCGTTTTGCACCACCCTCGGGCGTACAGCACCAGGGCGTGGCTGAGATTGTGGAAAAGCTCCTGGAGGGTGGCTGAGTGCATGGAAAAACGAGTAGGATGACAAAAACCGAATGTTTCGAACGGTTGTTATAGAGAAGTCACCAGCCGCGTTAATTTATTTCATCTGGCGGAAAAGATTTTCCGGTCGCCTGCGAATTAAGAAGAAAACGCCGATTTAACTGGCTTGCAGCGAGACTACGGCACAAGAAACTCAGCAGGTAAACGAAAAAAAGGCGACCATCGGGAATGGCCGCCTTTTTTTAAGTTGAGTGTGGTTAAGTTTTGGCGGGATAGGGCGTTGAGGAGCAGGTAGGGGTGCTTTGTGGGCGTCTGTTTACTACCAAGCTTCCCCCTTAGTAACATCCCATCCTTTTTCCGAGCCCTCAGTTTTGGTATCACCATCGAATTGGACGTGCTGCATCTTCATCTTAATGAAGTTGATGGTGAAAGATTCGGATGCATAGGGATCGGAACCAGCAAAGTTATAGCTCTCGATCACGGGTTCCGCCAAAGTTATCTTGAGGTAGACTTGGTCCGTTTTATCGCCGCCGGTCTGAATGAAGTGGATGTAGGCCTCTTCAAGACTCTTGCCGGAGATGCTCTGCATGAACAGTTCTACCGAAGCGATATCGACAGGCTTCGTGCATATAATGCTTGTAAAGGAAGGAGCCCCGGTTTCTCGCTTCTTTCCTACCGCGCCGGCGTCGATTGGTCGCGACACACCGAAGCTTACTGAGTCTAATTTGATCCACTCAACGTGGTCTATAACCTCAGACTCCCCTTTTATTTTGGTTTTGAAACTCAATAGAATCATAGATTTACCCTGTAATGAAGTTCTTTACTGAAGCTCCGCCTTCCATGGAAAGCGGAGCGATGGAATTGCCAAGTAGTAAGGGCTACGGCTTCGACTGCTTTTAGCCCTTGGCCGATGGGAGTTTGCTCACCAAGCGTAGAGAAACGGTGAGTCCCTCTAGTTGGTAGTGCGGTCGGAGAAAGAACTTCGAGTTGTAATATCCAGGGTTTCCTTCGACAGCTTCCACGACTACCTCTGCAGCAGCCAATGGTCGACGAGATTTATCCAATTCTGTTGCCGTCGCTGGGTTCGACTCAACGTAACGGCTAATCCAACTGTTCAACCAGGCTTGCATATCGGACTGTTCCTTGAACGATCCAATCTTGTCCCGAACGATACACTTGAGGTAGTGAGCGAAGCGGCACGTAGCAAACAAGTACGGTAACCTGCTAGCCAAGTTTGCATTCGCGGTTGCATCTGGATCATCGAATTCGATTGGCTTGTTGAGCGATTGAGCACCGATGAACGCAGCAAAGTCACTGTTCTTACGGAAGACGAGCGGCATCAATCCATTCTTAGCGAGTTCTGCCTCACGACGATCACTGATGGATATTTCCGTTGGGCATTTGATGTCGACGCCACCGTCGTCGGTTGGGAAGCAGTAAACAGGGAGGTTCTCTACAGCCCCGCCTGATTCGATACCACGAATCCGTGAGCACCAGCCATAGAGTTTATAGGAACGGTTGATGTTTCGGCCCATCGCATAAGCAGCGTTTGCCCAAACAAATCGGCTGTGATCGGACCCAGCAGTGTCCTCTTGGAACGCAAACTTCTCAACAGGATGAGTCGTTGGACCATATGGTAGACGAGCCAAGAATCGTGGGAGAGCGAGTCCAACATATCGCGAGTCTTCGTCTTCTCTCAAAGATCTCCAACCTGCATATTCGCTATTGGTAAAGATCTTGGTCAAATCACGCGGGTTGCTCAATTCCTGCCAAGACGCCATTTGCATCAAGGTTGGGCTTGCACCTGTGATGAACGGGGTGTGGCTCGCGGCGCTGATCTTAGAAATTTCTCGCAACAGTTCAACGTCAACAGGAGTATGATCAAAGTAGTAGTCTCCGACCAAACATCCGTAGGGTTCACCACCGAACTGGCCATACTCTTCTTCGTATAGCTTCTTGAAGATCGGGCTCTGATCCCAATTAGTGCCTTTGAACTTTTTGAGAGTCTTGTGCAACTCAGCTTTCGAGATATTCAAGACGCGAATCTTGAGCATTTCGTCGGTTTCTGTGTTGTTTACGAGGTAATGGAAGCCTCTCCATGCTCCTTCCAGAGCACGGAAATCCTCGTGATGGAGGATTTCGTTGATTTGCTCCGAGAGTTTCTGATCGATAGCCGCAATGAGGCCTTCGATCGTTTTCATCGCATCATCGCTAATGATGATGGACTCGATCAACAGTTGTTCTGCGAGTGTGAAAATCGCCGCTTCGACTGCGGTTTTCGCGCTATCACTTTTGGGTTGAAACTCTTGTTGAAGAAGATTTGCAAACTCGTCCGAGGTTAGATTGCTGAGGACGATGCTACCGGAGGTTCCGGTGTTATCTGTAGCTGTGCTCATGGTGATGTGGTATGGCTAATGGTTGGGTTGGTAGAATTGTAGTCCGGTGCTAGTTGGTAGACTCACCGGTAGGATTCGCTGCGTCCTTAGGCTTGGATGTCAAGGTCTTGAGAAGATCTGGGTCTCTCATAATTTGACCGACCAATTCCTCGGCTCCTGTTTTGCCATCCATATAGGTCAACAGATTTGCCAATTGAGTGCGTGCTTCGAGTAGTTTACGAAGCGGTTCTACCTTTTCTGCAATGCGATCAGGTGAAAAGTCGTCCATGCTTTCAAAGGTCATATCGACCATGAGATTGCCTTCGCCGGTCAACGTGTTCTTGACAGGGAAAGCAACGCGAGGCTTCATCGACTTCATACGATCGTTGAAGTTGTCAACATCGACCGATAAAAAGTTTCGATCGGCAACTGGTGGGAGTGGTTCTGCAGGCTTGCCAGAAAGATCGCTGGCGATTCCCATCACGAACGGGAGTTGAACCGTCTTCTCTGCACCGTACAGTTCAACGTCATATTCAATTTGAACGCGTGGTGGTCGATTCCTCGCGATAAACTTTTGGCTACTCTCGGACAATTTGGCACCTGTAATATTAATGGGGGGGTGAATTCAAGATCGGAGATCCGACGGCAATCCATTGCTAATTACAAACGTGCTCCGCGTCCCTTGGAGCCACGACGACTATTGCTCAGCGATCTTACTTTTCAGAACAGATCAGCCTCTGCAACAACTGCTGTCCTTCATTGGGAGCAAGCTCTCGAAGGATCTCTACAAAACTCATCGAAACCAGCCGTTTTGCCCTTTGAAGTAACAATGGTACGGGGCTTGCGGGTTCGTTTTCCTCGAAATACGCACAAATACTATCAATTGCCTGGGTTGCCTCGGCTCGAGAGTTGATCGAGATCGCCAACCGATGCACTGGATCCGGAATTGCAACGCCGTCAAAAGCGTTTGATACCAAAACCTCATTTGGTGGTTCACTAGGTATTCGATCCGTAGCACAAACGGTATCATCTGAACTAACAACATTCTCGACACCAGATTGAATGGGGTGCGAGTCCAAGCATTGTTGCGATTTGAGCACGTTTAATACTCTGGCGAGAAAATCATTGAGACGCTGCCCTGACCAGCTACCACTGCCGACGCGTTGAATCAAGAATGTGTCAAGGTTTCTGACACATCGCTTAGCACGTTCCACATGGTTGACTTGGTCTAATAACTGAGTACGAGGTGCTTCCGACAGGAGTGTTTCAATGTCGGAGAGACTCATTCTCGCCCCCCCTTGAGCTCCTCCACTCAATGTTGCGTTCTGATAGTCTCGGTAGCTTAACCGTCCTAAGGTTCTATGATGACATAGCGGTAACTGTGACAGCGTCGCGATCAGCAATTCGTCGGATACTAGATGAGATAAAACACTCAATCTAGCCGTCGGATCTTCGCCGTCCTCAGGATCAAGTTCCGGATAAAGACTATCCCAAAACTCAACAGTCCACCCTGTGATCACTTCTAAACCATCTGAAAAACCAGCCCAACCACCTGTGTGAGTTAATGCGTCGAGCATTAGACTGGCGACGCGTAAGTCGCGAGTCTCGTGGGCCAGATCATAGCAACAATCCAATAATCGCTGCCAATCCGGTGATTTGGATGGAACAATGGTGGCTCCGAATTGCATCTCAGGCCGGATCTCTCCGAGCCTTAGCATTTCGAGAAAGCGATCCTCATACTCCAAATTCCGACCTGACGGCGATTCCACCGTAACTGGTCCGAAAATATCCTGGAGCACGAGAGATACCACCAAACTTCACCAAATAGGTTTCGTCGAATCTGCAAATGGTTTTTCAACCCAAGCTGCTTATCGAACCAATCTGGAACGAAACGACATATTTTTTTGGGCCGTGCTACTCGTTCCGATTATTTGCAACATTACGACGAAAATGTATGGTGTGTTCGGTTTGTAGCGAACGTTTCGCGTCACAGATCGCTCAAGTGAATTCCGAACATTCAGCAACAACACCATAACAAGATAGAAGCAGAGATGGAAAGCAACACGCAAAGTACTTGTAGGTAACCAACTCTAGCACGAAAGGTTTGCTCCAACTGTAGTCGTGCAGGGGTCCAGACCAAACTCTCGCTTTCTTCGAAGTGGTTTCGCAGTATTAGGCCTCCGAAACCTCTTTGTGTCTCACTGTCCCCTGAGCCCATAACGTAGATACCGTTCAAAAGCCCCGTGCCTGTTGCTTCTTCTTTTCGCTCTGATGGCGCAAACGCTTGCTGCAAAAATCCACTAACAGAATCGAGTAGCCCACCTCTAGTCAATTTCAACAGTGGAAACAATCTTTGATTTTGAGGTCGAAGCCTACCATCTGGCGTCTTAAATGCATGATAGATGGCTCTCGTTAGCGATCGAGTTAATCTGACGCAAGCGGTCGAAAGATTAACCAAAGAAAGGGGACGTCTAACACCATACAACTCGCCGATTGCTATTCCAGCCGACATGCTAGGCCCCAGTCGCTTTACCAATTGCTGAAAGCCTTCAACTTGGTGGAAGTTGTCAAGAATGATGGATACTGGTACTTGTACACTGAGTTGCCGCTGCAGTTGCTCAAGATCTTGCCGTAGTTCCAGCCCGCACTGCTGTGCCAGGATGTCGCAACGAACCAACGCGGCTGCATCGACACGGACTAGGATCCCGTTGATGGGGGCTAAATCCAATCTCGTAGTGACAAGCAAATTGCATAAATCGCTCAAACCTATTTGTGAGCGTATACGCTCTGAGGATTTGAGTAGGGAAACAGTGCCGTGATCGCGTAAAACTATCGTGGACGCAAAGCCTGGCTCAAAAACGTCAGGAGATTTGAGCGTTCTAAATCCTTGCTGAGCGAGAGCCACTAACTCTTCAGCATGATCGAGGCTTCCAAAGAGATGGCGTTCTTTTAGCTCGTTATTAGCTATGGAATTAGCTATGGATTTAGGTTCTGCCGCCCTCTTATCGGCAACATACGAATGAGAATCCGAATCAGTCCTGCCCAGCCAGCGAGAAAGGGAAATAGGTGATGATTCGCCTACCGCCGCGTCCTCTCGAATCGAACCAAATCGGTCCCCTTTTCCAACGTCCGAACCGGGTAGACTCGGGAAAGGAATCACCGAGGGAGAATCCATTTCATTATCTACTTTTACTTCCCATCTCTCAGTATCCTGCGATGGGAAGGAAAAGCCCACATTTGGTCGAGTGCTCTCATATGCACCTCGTATCGCCGTGTCCGCCTCGTGGTCCGCCTCATAGCCGCCCATTGTGTTTGTCGGGTGACAGAGGTCGGAAAATGGTAATTCCGCCCTAAGCCTCCCCATTTGCATCTCTAGACGTGATTGCGCCAAGGTAAATGCACCAACATCTTGACACGCAATAATGATTCTTTCGTCTGAGATGAACCAGCGAATCGGCGCGTGAGGATGTTCAGGACAAATGGGAACGGTTACCGCCATACCTAGTTGCTGCATAAAGAGTTGCTGTACTTTCGGCGTTTCGCAACCCAAAACGAGAGAGATAGGAATGTCCCGTATGGATAAGCCTCTCTTAGAAAGAGCATCCATTCCCGATTTCCATGCTTCAATTAATCCAATTTCATTAGGTGGCAACTGCGAGAGTGCGATTCGTACGAGCCAGTAACTAGCGAAACAGGTCGCCAGCCAAAAACTAGTCATCAGCAAGATCTGCCCCCAAGAAAGATACTCCCGCCAGGAGACTCGTTCGGAGTTTGTATGAAATGCTAGGCCAACAAGTATACCAATAGCTAATAGAGTTACACCAACACCGATCGCGACCCAGCCTGCTAAAGAGATGCGGAACCAATTCGCTATTCTGTTCATGAAAGATGCTGAATCGTCGCTCATGATAAAATGTCTATCGGCTCCACACTAAAAAGGCCAAGACCACATTCAAAGCGACGAGCATGGCGGCTGCAGCCGTCCAGACGACTTGCTGCTTACGTCCGGGCATTGGGGGAGCTCCGGATATGATGCGGTTTGTTGCAGCTTTGTAGGCTGGTGAAGCTGTTGCATTCAGCAATTGAGATGCCCACTCAAGCCATTTTTGTAGCGTTGAGGGAAAATCTTCTCCTGACGAATTTTGGGGTGGTTCCTCCGGGTTGGTATACATTCCTCGAAATCCGAGAACCACACAACAATAAAAAACATCGAGGGCCTGTCGATCACGAATTGCTGCAGCCTGCTTGGCAAGCTCGAAGAACCTCACGTTGCAAATCCGCGATTGGAAAAACTTCATTTCCAGAATGTTGTTTTGCCACCACGCAGCACCGTCCCACGGTAGCGACAAACAGATTTCATCAATCCAAACTGCTAATGCGTAACGAGCCAGTTGCCACGATCGGTCTTCTCCTAGTAGAACATCGGCCCTCGCAAACAATTCTAGAATTTTGTCGTGCTCTCTCTGGTAATCAACGGGTTCGTTACTCTCGATTTGTTCCAGAAGCGCTACCCCTACTTCCAATATTGGATCGGTGATGCGACTTAACTGAGCGCTCATTAAGGAACTCCGAGTAGGGCAAACTGGAGTTGAAATCTCGCTTTACCGAACAACAAGTCGATATGCCGTTGTCCCGGGAGTTGCTCTCGATTCTGAATACAGGAATCGCAAAAACGTAGCGTCAGACTGCCTGTCGATTCGACGTCCTTCCAGAGAGTAGAGCCTGTATCCAGCACCTCAAAGTAAAGCCATTCCTCGGGATTCGGGAATAGCGTCGGTGCTTCCTGCAGCCTTTCGATCCGAATTCCCGGAGCCCTGGCGGTAAAGAGCCTTTCCACGGTTCGAGTTGCTCCTATTTTCCAATCCAACTGACCTTGGGTCAAAGCCGATTGAATCACGCCAGGGTCGCATTCACCGCAATGGACTCCAATAAAAAATCGGCTCGCGTTTTGAAAAACCGACTTATCGAGTTTGGCTGACATGCCGTGCTCGTATCCAAGGAATGCAACGTGTTGGTACGGCGATTTCTGCAACTCTACGAGAGAAGATTGTATGCGCCGCTTCAATTCGAATAGAATTCCACCCAAATTCTCATGATCATATGAGTCAATTCGTTGACTGCGACGATTCGGTTGAAGCAAATCCAAAGATCCGCAAAGTCTCGATAGCTCTAAATACAGATTCAAGGGGTGAATCCCTCGAGTAGTTGCCATAACACTTAACACTGCGGCTGCGGGATTAACTGCCTGTAGAGCGATCAATCGCTGCATATCGATAGAGCTAGTACCGTTTAAACCACTCCCTCGATCAATCAATTGCCTCGCAATGGATTCACTACACTGATGCACGATATCATATAAAGAGGACAAAACCTGAGTCCTGAGAAGAGCATTCGAAGAACAATCCAATAACGGTGGTACGTAATGTGAATCCAACCGAGCAATAGAGGCATCGGATTCTCCACGCCGAACGCGCGCAATCTTTAAAACATCAAAGCCGGCCAGATCGTCAGTATGAAATAGCACCTGTGCATTAAGCTCTCTTAATTCCACAGGCTTTACACATGCCGCATCGAGCTCGTCCGGTAGATCTAGCCATTGTGTTCGAAATCGAGAACCGTTCCTATGCTCTGGTGGATCAACATTCCTGGCCCCGAGTTTCAAACGCGGAACACCTATGTAAATATCTAGACAAGAAGAATGTAATGACGCTTGTCCTCGACGTCGCTCTTCATTTACGGAATTTGAAGGCGAAGCAGTTGTAGATTGGGATGAAGATAAACAATCCAAAGCGTGGCGTAGATCTCGCCTTTCGAGAGTTGCGCCTGTGGACGTCTCAATCAATGTCCCTCCCATCGTTTTGCAACGAAGGGAATCAATCTGAAAAAATCCGGCGGCTAAAGCATCTGGATTAATAGCTAAATCTAAAATGCCATAACTATAGGGAGAGTGCCACTGCTCCCCTTTTGACACACGTTCCGACCAATGTCGATCCCAAGCTTGGAAGTGGTGAGGCTGAAGAAATAATCCTTCGTGCCAATTTACAGGTGGAAATTGCATAATCTGCGAAAACGGGCGGAGAAATCATTCATTTGGCTTAGACGACAACAATTCCCTTATCGACACAATCCGCACAGACGATAAATCCAATTGAGCAACCGATAACATTCGTTGCTTCAAGAAATAAGAAATAGAAAAGGCTAGCAAACATGCGAACAACTTCGTAAAAAATCGTACATGACAGCGTAGATTGAAAGAAAAAGGTCTTTTGTGTCGTTAGCGGTCAGGAGTCTATGCTTCTTTGGGGGGATAGCTGCCTTTTTTTGGGCGGGCTTATCGCTCCACGCATGTACAGTCCAAGACTTCGATAGTCCTCTAGTCTTGCTAGAGTCAAGCTTCTACAGCGAGCAACACGTTACGGCTTTCCCCACTTATCAAGAGGCGGGATCTGCAACCGTTGATCCTGGCTTCTTAAATTGGATTGAGCCTGATCTCCCATCTTCGAGCCAACGGCGCATTCAGGCCTCGTTCTCAAACTGGTCCAGCGATGAGCAAGCCCATTTGCCTGTCGATCCCATGCTCGCACCCGAAACGGAGTGGGTTGAAACTGGACTCGAGATCGAATCCATGTCACCTGAAATACTTAGAAATGGATATAGTAACGCGTATGTGGATCGACCTGCGATGCTGAGTAGTGGCCCTTTACGCAAGCTATTGCGACGAAGCTTTCAATCTGATTTTGGGTTGGGCTACGAACGAATTCGGTTTGCACCGCTTGTGCTAGATACTGCTTTAACCAGCCCTTACATGGGATTTCGCATTCGGTCTGATCGAGGAATAAATGCACCCGATAGATTGGAGTATCTCTGGGGTAAATCCGGTCGTGGCCCAGCTCCAGAATCGCGAGTTGATCTTATCGATACGATCTATCGAACGGAACTCGGAACTGACAAAGCGGGATTTATAAGTGAAATACGAATGCGTTCACTCGACCCAAAGATCAACCCAAATACAGTAGGATTTGGTGACATGTTGGTCGGTGGTAAGCTGCTCGTCTATGAATCGACATGCACTAAAGTTTCAACGATCTTCTTAACCCATCTTAATACCGGGCCTGAACGCAAGGGACTTGGTCGTGGTCACGTTGCTCTTGAACCTGGGGTACTGGCCATGCGAAAGTGGACCGATCGTACTTACTTATTCGGCGAATGGAAGTATCACGTTCCACTTGGAGCAACCCTGGGGTTCGCTGGTGATATCTTTAAAACAGGTTGGGGTATCGCTACCATCTGGCACGATACCGATTGCTATGCCATGATTCCGACGTTGGAAATCCAGACACACTCTTTCCTATTCGGTGGTCGAACACTTCCCGACGGTACGGAAGTTCGAGTGGATGGCACAACTGCAATCGATCTTTACCCAGGTATCCGATGGACGTTCAATAAATCCGCTGCTGGCGCTTATGAACTGGGCGTCTCGGGAGGACTGTCGATCGCCGATCGCGATTGGTTCGATTCCCGAATGATCCTGGAATTGAGATGGCTACGCTAGGAACAGAAACTTATCCCCTATATCTCCACGTGCATTCTGCATAATCGTTAAACTCGTCACGAAGTCCTTCACTTATTTCGAAGTACTACTTTTCCCTGATCGCTGCTTACGACAACTCAACCTACGGTGCCATGCTCGGCAGACTGGACCGGAAACTCGTCGTCTCCTGTTTCCCATCTTGGCAGAACATCATCTTAGCTTTTCGGATCGTTGCAATGTCGTCGGCTTTTATCAACCATAATTCCTAGCCAACAGATCTTACAGCACCTAACGGGCTTGCACACTCGACGAGCACCAATGCTCGGTCCACTGCAGGTAAAAACTCTGAGTTGGAATCATGGACTGGAGATCGCTACGTAATCCGAGAAGAAATTGGCCGAGGAGGGGGAGGGATCGTTTTTCTTGCCTGGGACAATCAATTAGAACGTGACGTTGTAATCAAAAAAATCCTCGATACTCGATCCAGTTCCGCCATCTCTAGGTTCCAGCGGGAAGCCAAAATTACCGCGAATCTCGTTCATCCTGGAATCGTATCGGTTCACGAATTAGGGATCGAGCCAGAATCAGGTTGCCCCTTTTATGCTATGCAAAAAGTGACGGGACAATCCTTAGACGTTGTTTTGAAAAGTCGAAGCGCGAAGACCGAAAACTCAAAGCATAGCATCGATCAAGAACTGCTACGAACTTTTGTACAGATTTGTCGAATCGTTGGTTTTGCTCACTCACGGAGAATCATACACCGAGACCTGAAACCAACGAATCTTTGCATCGGAAAGTTCGGTGATGTTTTTGTTCTCGATTGGGGAATTGCGAAACGATTATCAGGGGAAAACATCAACGATGTGACAGTGAGCGACGACGCAAACGACTTGTTACAGTCAGAGAAACCAATGTGCGACCTGACCAGAACAGGCGATTCACTCGGGACTATACCCTACATGTCGCCGGAGCTAGCTGCCGGTAATACAAATGAGGTAGATGAGCGAACTGATGTTTTCGCATTGGGTATCATACTTTATGAAATAGTCACACGCGTGCATCCGTTTCGCTGCCCTACTCCCGAGGAAACCAGACAACATATTCTTAGGAGTGAATACCTACCTCTCCGAAAACGCTATCGATCAATCCCACGTCAACTCGAAGCGATTTGTGACAAAGCACTGTCGATCGACCCAAAGAGTCGTTATGCCAATGCCTCGGAGCTCGCAGAAGACTTAGATCGTTTCGTGATGCAAGGAAAGGTGACTGCCTACAACGAAAAATGGTACGAAAGATTAGATCGATTTGCGAATCGCCATCGACCATGGTTCTGGGCCCTTCTCGTCACATCAACGTTCTTAACCTGCACCAGCATCGTGACGACGACGTTGGTTCACCAAGCGCGAGAGGTAGAACGCAGCGCTAGAATTTTCGCAGAAAAAGAACACATAGCGAAAAACAAAGCTCTGGCCAATGAGCAGATTGCTCACAAAGAAGCAGTGACACAACTTCAATCAGCTCGCGATTCTATAGACACCTGGATCATTGGCCTTGATCACGATCTGGCCAACTATCCTGGCTTGAACGAGATGCGATTAAGTCTTCTCGACCGAGCGGAATCGCATTACAAACAACTGACGAGTAAATTAACCGACAGCCCACTGATGCATCTAGAAGTCGCACGAGCAGAAATTCGCCTAGGAGACGTGCTTAGTATGCGACATCGATTCACGGAAAGTCAATCGTCCTACGAGCACGCAATTTCCCTTTTGACTCAGTATAGTTTTGCAGAGAGCTCTGACTGGTATTGCATCCAGCAATCGCAGTTAGCTTTGGCCAAAACTGGGTTAGCAAGAATATACTCAGAACAAACCGGTGATTTCGAAGCAGCAGAAACGCTTCTTGAAGAAGCGATTCAGATCTTAATGATGATCGATCCGGTGGACCCGGAGTACGTTTCCTCGCGACGTACATTGGCCCTCGCATACCTTATCCGAGCAAATAGCCAAGCGATACACGACAGATCCGATCAAGCCGAACGTAGTTTTCATCAAGCATTAGTCAGTCTACAAGCTCATTCCCATCGAAGTCCATTTTTTCATGATTCGAGGACTGAAGCAGAAATACAACACTCCCTTGCTCGTTGGCGTTACCACAGAGGTGAACTATCCTTGGCTAAAGATGCGTACCATCACGTTATACATTGCTTCGACAGTCTTTTGGAGCAAGGCAGAAACCGTCCCGATTGGCTGGAGTCCCGCGCGTCTGCTAAACTCTCCTATGCATCATGCCTGAAACAACTACTCAATCCTAATGAAGCGGTCGCAATCTTTGAATCAGCGGAAGAAGATTTGCGCCGAGCGTGGGAGATCTTCAGCAGTGAATCGACCCACCGGGAAAAGAAATCGAATATCTACAGCGGCTTGGGAGTATCGCTGCTCTTATTAGGCGATTCCAAACAAGCGGAGCATGTTTTCCAGCTCAGTTTAGATGCCTTGAACGGATCTAGTAACGCGTTCGAAGCCGATTCAATAAAGGGAAAACTACAGGCAAGAATCTGGATTGCCGATGCACAGCTTGACCAGTTTCGCGAGGTTCCTAATCAGGATTTGCGCGAAATTGAAAATCTATTCCAACACCAAGCCATTAGCAGTCTCAGCAAACCTGAATACGAAGAGCTATTGTACCAATGGCGATGGATAAAAAACACAATTGACCTTCGAAATGAGGATCTTATTCATGCAGAACAAGAATTGATCGAGTGGATGCAGGAGGTTGATGAGCAAGACGCTTTAAACGAATCTAAAACCAGTCAGAAAGAAGACACGTCGCTTCGCTACATCTATATTGGCAAACTCCTTCGTAACTTAGCGTTGATCCAAGAAACCACCATCCGCCCGAATGATGCTCAACAGACCATAGAGAAGGGAAGAAAAGCCTTCCTCAATGCAAAACAAGCCGATGGGTATGAAGCAGCACTTGCTGGATTCTGTTTGATCCAAAGTTGGCTGGAACATCCTATTACTGAGCAGGACAGCATGAAAGCATATGAATTGGCAAAACAACTCGTACACGAGCATCCTGCCTCACCAACAGCTTGGTACTGGATCGGGGAGACATCGTTCCGACTAGGTCGCTTAGAAGAAGCTCAGTCGGCAGTACGGAAAGTACATCGCCTACGACGGCAAGCAACACTTGATGACGAATTGCTCAGCGTACTAATAAACACTGGCCGAATCAGTCCCGACGTAAACAAAAAGGACATCATGAATCACTTTGGCATCGAGGAAATCCCATTCGGTTCTCACGCGAGATGCCTACTAGAGAGAGAGCACGGTGGACGGTAATCACATCCCAGTCTCTGGAATTTACAGGATACCGCTTCCCACCGTAGTTAATAGTTAATCGGAAGGGTATCCATGAGTCGGCGTATTTTTGGATCGAACGAGAGAGTCGCCACTCATCGATGTGGATCTGATTCCTTTTTAACTTGAAAGCGAATCGATTTTTTGGGCTGTCTGCTTTTTGCTTTTCCATAAGAACGAACAGCCCACCAAATTGCACCAACAGCTACCAGACCAGCGATCCAAGCAACTGTAGAAACGGCGCCCTCGCTAATTGAAGCGTCTTTACCCTTAGCAATTTGAAAATCCGACATCACAATCAGAGGTGTAATCTGTCTGTGTTTGGCACCTAATCGCTGAGTCATTTCCTGAGTACGATAGCTCCAAAAACGATAAAACCAGCCGGAAATTTTCCCATTTAATCGAGGATAGAAAACGTCTTGATTCCCGTCGAAATTCTCCTCAACAGTCGCGGATGATTCATTACTCGTCTGGTTTTGGTTTGTAGTCGGCGGTTGCGAACGGAGCCAATTAGGTAGATTCATAGCGACGCAGGTAATAGGGTATTCACCTGCATAGGTTATCGATTCCGTATCGGTCGGAATTTCGAACGTCACATTCCCAATGTCAGCAAAACAGTCCAGCTGAAAGTAGTGATCCTGACCTAGTACAGCTTGTTGCACCGGAGAATCAATTGTAATCCGGGTTACTCGAACCACACGAGCTTCGCATGTTGTCCACTGCAACGAGGGACGCTGTTTCGATTTGGAGGATGCACTCAACGAGCTCTTGACGATTTGGACAATAGACATCGGTACAAAGGAAGCGTTTGCTCTTTGAGTGGTACTATCCTCCTTGGCAATACGAAGTAGCGAAAAGAGCCCCACCTCTTCCTGACGACTCAACGGTTGTGCAGGAGATTGGAGTTGCTGGATCAAATCTTTTTGAGATAGATCCCAACCTTTTGAGAGTAAATATCGATCGGTAGCGTTAACCTCGGGCTGCAATGTGGTCACGTACTTCACATCTTCCGGTTGCATTTTCCATGCGATTTGACTGCCGACTAAATAGGATCGCTCCTCGACAGCTTCACTGTTTTGAAAACCAACAATCTCGATCGGTTGTCGCAACTCCAATTTTCCTCCCTCAATCATGGATCGCCACGCCTCAGGGATGGAGTTTACATAAACAGTGTTTTGTTTGTCTCCTTCGTTCGACGGGGATTGGACCGTAAGTTCGAAAACAGTTGCCAAACCCTCTCGCCGTAACGTTGCGATTATATCTTTGTTCGCATCATCGAGCGTGATCGCATTAAGATCCCACACCGTCAATCTGTTACACCAAGCCCGTAGCTTCGTTATTTTCAGTTGCTCGATGAGTTTCCAATCTTTATCCGCAGTAGTCAGGGTTTGCATTTCGGGAGCATGCTTCTGAGCCACTAGCAGTAAGGAAAGAGCTCGCGGTGGTAAAGGACTTGCCACCGATTGATTTTCTATTGATTTCGGCATGGATTCTAGTGTCGATCGGATCAATCGAAGCGGAGTCGCATAATCAGTGGGGGGTAACCATGATAGTGCTTTGTGATTGGAGTTAATCCATTGTGAGAAAAGGCTAGGCTCAGTAGTAGGGGGACCTACACCTCTTCGGACGTTAGCGGCAAAGAGCACCGGAGCGATCTCAGCCCCGCGCTGCGATGCGTACGCTTTTCTTTTTGCGAAGAATCCGACGATCTCCAGCTCTGATTTTTGATTCGATTCATATTGAGATGGCTCTAGCTCAATAGGTACGTATACGGCAACAGGCTGCGAACTGATCTCGCTGGGCTTCATCCACCACACTCGATACGCGACACCATTCCACTCCTCTGATTGTAATCGACCAGTTCGCTCGTCCGCCGACGCAATGGTCCCAAGAAAACGAATGGGAACCCCACGGTAATTGGCGTTCTCCCCTCCCATGAGTTGCGACAATTCTATCGTCGGTAATTGCTCAGCAGAAATCCAACCTTCATCTATAGCATTACGCACTTCTCGTACCCTAGCCCAACTCCTCAGTGCAACGAGTTGTTCTTTGGACATCCAATTCTGATTGTCGAGAAATCGGTTAAGCAGTATTTTATCGAGTGCGATGCGAAAAGGTGAACCAAGATCAAGACTCTGAGTCACCTCTGTATTCGATCGCCATTCCTCAATTCGATCTCGCATTTGCCGCAAAATCTCGGCATCGTTGTTACCTGGATCAGTAGGATTATCCATGGTATCGATTTCTTGTTTTCGTTCGAACCATTCCGTCAGTGCTACCGAGCATTCAGCCATCAAAGGATCGATTTCCTCTTTTGTGACTTTGGATTTGGGGGCAAGAAAAAATCGGAAAAGGAGGTCTTGTTGTTCCGACGTTAATCGCGACAGATAGTAGGTCCAAATGGACTGTTCCCTCGATGCAGTTGCCCCATCTGCTCGCAACAGGAGGGCCTCGAAAGCATTCTTATGCTCTTGGCTCATGTCAGACAGCCCGTCAAATGACTCATGGGCATCCGGATCCCATGCTCCAGAGACCTCGTCTTTTTCGAACAAACCGATCGCTTGACCGATTTGAGCAACCTTTTTCTTATCGGAGAATTGTTGGATAAGTAACAATACCAATCCGAGTAACAAGATTAAAGAGATTAAACTTCTATAGGAATTCGATTGTTGTAAAACGGCGCGGCGAGTGCCACGTTGCCCCTCAGAATCGTACCATTTCGGTTTGCGTTTTGGCTGCATTGCGAAGAAAACCTAACGGGGAAAACGACTACTGCTGTGGTAGCAGGAAATAGGCTCTCGAGGCATCGTGATACGGTAGGTCCTGCCACGATGCGGCTTTGCGCTGCGGAATGATATCCTTAGGCAACGATTGCGATTCGTAGATCGACTTTAATGTTTCCGTAACAAGCCGCGACGAAGCATCTTTTCTGGTGACTAGCAACGCTGTCGTGGCCAGGGTTTCGATCCCCTGCGGGCCTAGTGAGACATAATGTTTGTCTGTAATCTCGAATGGCAAAAAACTATGTTCCTCTCGGGCAACATCGTTCGCGCGAGGAATGTCGAGGAGCTTAAAGCCCTCGTTGCTAATGATTTCGGAAACTCCCAACAATCCAGGGCGAACTACCACAATCATGGCATCCGCTTTTTGACGGGCCTCTTTGGAAAACCAATCACCATCGATTACCTCTAAGTCATCCTGGGTAATATCGAAGTGCTGCAACAATCTCAACGCAGCTTGTCGGGTTCCGGAATTGATCGCTCCGAGAATTACTTTCCGATTGCGCAATTCAGACAATTCGGAAATCATCGAATTTGACTTAACTAATATGTGCATTGCTTCATAGAAGAGCGGAGCGACAACGACAACCTCATTGGATCGAAGTGCCGATTGCTGTACGATGGCCAGTTCCGCTTTTCTTTGCTCCAACTTGGTCAAATTTTCGAGCGAACCGCCGGTGGGAATCACATTTGGATTCATGCCAGTGCGCTCTTTAAGTTTATTGGACAGCTCTCCTCCCGTTTCAAAGTACATTCCGCCAGGGGCACCTGACGCAATTATGATAGAATCGGGCAACGAGTTTTCTTTGAAGTAATTCCAACCCATGGGGCCGAGCATCCAGGCGACCAACAGCAGGAACCAAAATACGATTAGACCGTTTTGCGTCCAACGCTGTGATGGAGTCGGCTCTAGATTTCGAACACCGGTTAATGCTGCGAATATGGGTATGTTTTGCACCCAATGCTTCGTTCGTCTTAATAATGAAGGAGGTCGTGCGGAAATCGGTGCTCCACGATAAAATCGGTCCAAGTCATCCGCCAATGACCTCGCTGAGTCATAACGTCTGTTCGGAGATTTTTCTAAGCATTTGGTTACAATCGTATCAAGATCTGGATGCACATCAGCTCTCGCACTGCGCACACTCGGGGCAGGCTTATGGAGAACTTGCATCAAGGTCTGCATGACCGAGTCAGCTTGGAACGGTGGTTTCCCCACTAGCAGTGCGTAGAGGATGGCGCCAATTGCATAGATGTCCGTCAGGGGACTCTGCTCGTCCTGATTCCCACTGGCTTGTTCCGGAGACATGTAGCTCGGGGTACCGAGTGCTGCACCAGTCGCGGTCAGTCCCTCATCAGACCCAATTCTCTTAGCTAACCCAAAGTCAGTTAAAACCACTTTGCCTTGTTCGTTGATGAGCACGTTCGCTGGTTTCAAGTCACGATGCACTACGCCGCGAGAATGGGCGTATTCGATAGCCCGTGTTACTTCTAAGACGTATCGTACCGCTTCGCGTACCGGCATTGGCCCCTGAGCCATTAATTTCGCGAGGTCCGTGCCGGGAACAAAATCCATAGAGAAGAAGTGATGGCCATCGTGTTCGCCGCAATGATATACGGTTATGATCGAGGGGTGGTCCAGGCTACCTGCACTCCTAGCTTCTGCGTAAAAGCGATTTACTTCATCTTTGGAAGCGAGCGCCCCCGAACGGATCATCTTGACCGCGACCCGTCGATCGAGATTGCACTGAGTCGCGAGATACACTACCCCCATTCCACCACGCCCTAATATTTTGTGGAGTATGTATTCACCAAATCTACACGGCAAGGCCGACTGGGTGTTGTCCATAGATGGCAGATTGCCGAGCGAGTAACTCATCTCCGACGCACGGTTGCTCCGCGAGGGTGGAAGGGTTGACTCATCAGGGGATATGGTCCGATCGGATTTCCTAGAGGACGGAGGCAGCGTTTCTCCCGTTGGATCGTAGGGGGCACTGTCTTCTAAAGCGTCCTGCTCCAAGAACTTTTTCTCGGCATCCATCACTAGCTTTGGCCCCGCCATGGATTCGATCCAATCTGCGGTTGCTAGCAGTTCGGAAAGCTTTTCAGCGAGGTCAGGATAGTTTTTTAAAAACGCCTCTCGATCCTCTAGGTGACCAGAGTCGTAACGACGCATGAACTCTAACAATGCATTGTTAAGTTCAATCTCGGGATCATCATCCTGGTCGCCGTTCATGAGTACCTAAAAAGTGAAGAAACCGTGATTGGATCGGTATGCCTAAAAGTGGAACGTCCTCTCTTAGAATACACAACTTTCGAATCCGACTCTAGTTTAGCCACATGCTATCAGGCCAAGATCCTGATTTTAATGTTCTTAAATCTCGGAGTCCGCGATTTGGGATCGACGCTTCTGGGAACCAATACGTTTGCTTCCGGATAGTACATCATGGCACAACCGGTTCGAATGTCCTCAAAAGCCCTAACGAGCAAGTTTTTCATCGTTCCTGATTCGCTTTCCACGGTAACCAATTGATCATGCTCGAGCCCCATCCGTTTGAGATCAACTGGATTGACGAGCACGACATCGCGGCGGTCTTGGTGCCGATACAAATCGTAGTCCTCGTAAACGACGGTGTTAAACTGCCCTTCGCTTCGAACGGTCATCATCCTTAACTCGTTGGGCCCGAGCTCTTCAAGCTCAGGAATCGAGTGGACGTGCATCATAGCCCGCCCCGATGGGGTTTTAAATTTGGCGACGTGGAATGTTCTCTCGCCAACCTGGAATTCTTCTTTCGTCGAAGCGATCGTCTCTAGTTTTTCGTAACCCGGTACGACCTTAGCAATCCAGGTTCGAATGGTCTGTGACTTTTGCATCTCAGTCCAATCAACAGGTGTTGAGCTGCCCAGCACGCGTTGCCCGAACTCTGCAATAACCTGTATCTCACTACGCGGTCCAGGGAGGCGTTTCGGCCCTCCATCGCTAAGTCGCACGTAGTTAAACATGGATTCTTGTGTAGTGGGTTCTGGCTCTTCATCACGAGCCAGTACGGGCAATACGATCGTGGTCTTCGCCAGTCCATTGGCATGCCCTGTGTTGAGCGTGGTGTTCAGCATGACCAACATGTCTAGATTGGCCATTGCCTTATCGGCGAACTGTGCATCGGGATTTGAACCGTAAAGATTACCGCCTAAGCAAAAACCGAACTTGAGCTCACCTCGCATGGCCCCCTCCATGCAAGCCAGGGTATCGAGCCCTGGTTGCGTTGGCAGGTCGACGTGAAACTTGGTCTTCAAATTTTGAAAGATCTCGTCTTTGAGCTTCGGTGTTACCCCAACCGAGCCTATACCCTGGACGTTAGAATGCCCTCGAATCGGCATCAAGCCTGCGCCAGGGCGTCCCACCATTCCTCTTAGTAAGGCCAAGTTAGCGATGGCCTGTACATTTTCGACCCCATTTGTATGGTGGGTGATTCCCATCGTCCACGAGAACACCGTCCCTTTACTTTCACCATAGACTTTCGCAATGTCTCGAATCGAGGCCTCGTCTACGCCACTCTTTTGAACGATCTCACTCCACGTCGTACTCTTGACGCTTTCCACGTAAGCTTCAGAATTGTCGCAATGAGTCTTGAGAAACGAGGGATCATGCTGCTGACTTTCAAGCACAGCTTTTGCGATTCCAGTGAGCAAGGCCAAATCACCGCCAATGTGAGGTTGAACGTAGTGTGTTGCTATACTAGTACCAAACAACATACTGATCGGATCACTCGGGACTTTAAAACGGACCAAGCCTAGCTCCCGAATAGGATTGATCACAACGACCTTTCCACCTCTCCTACGCAAATGCATAAGCGTGGTCATCAACCGCGGATGGTTGCTGGGAGGATTGCCACCGATAATGAAGATCGTATCGCAGACGTCGAGATCATCTAGAACGAGAGTTGCTGTGCTTGATCCCACCGTTGATTGCAGACCAACACCCGACGCTTGATGGCAGTAATAGCTGCAGTTATTAACGTTATTGGTCCCGTATAACCTGGCGAAGAGCTGCAACAAAAAACCTGCTTCGTTGCTACTGCGACCGCTGAAGTACCAAAACGTTTGATCTGCTACCAGCGATTTCAGTTTCGCCTCAATCCGTTCAAACGCTTCTCGCCAAGTTATCGTTCGGTAAGCAGTATCTCCCTGTTCATACAGAATGGGCTGAATGAGTCTTCCACTCGTTTCCATCTGACGAGGTGAGTAAGCCTTCATCAATTTAATAGGGTGTTTAGCCCAAAAGTCAGCGGTGATCGCAGGCTGCATATCAGCAGCCATAGCTTGAATGGATTTTTTGCATACTTCTGGAAACGATCCATGTTCGTTAACCATTCCACCATGCTGCCCCCCCATTCCGAGTGCGCAGGTCTTGCAAGCATTGCGAGATCTGAGCGCTCGGTAAAATTTCCAAAGTCCTCCTGCCTCGATCCCCTTACGAAATGTGTATCTGACGGCTTGCCAGCCGCCGCCTGCGGAGAGCTTTCTCATTGCTTAACTCGTTTAAGGGTGGGAGGAACGTGTTGGAGTTGGGGACTTAACTCGACTATCTTACCATAAAGCGACAAAGCTTTCGAACTCCGATGATGCTTCGCTTTCGAACCGATCGTCCCCTTTTACGTTTCCGGTCATAGATTGGCTTACTGCGTCGAGAAAACGGTGCACTTCATCTTTTTCACCTTCTGCGACAATTTTCACTCGACCGTCATCTAGGTTTTGGACCGTTCCCTGAACCGCGAATTTTTTGGCGACTTCTTTCGTGTGAAAACGAAATCCTACCCCCTGAACTCGTCCAGAAAAAAAGCAGGTGATACGCCGCATCGTCATACAGTATTTAAATGGGAGGTCGGGAAATGATGGTCTATCGACCATGAGTATACCCTTGCCGCCCCTGCAAACGCCAGACTCAAAAACTCGAACTCTCCCTTGTTATCATCCATTCCCGAGGAAAAAAAGCTGGCAACGGATTTGGAATATCTGCATCATTCACGAATTGCAGTTGGAATAATAAGCTTACGGTAATGGATCAATCCCGGTAATCCGATCACACCCAATGACGCCCGAACAATTTCTTCCTTGCTCTCTTGAGAAACCTCGGAGCTACGATTGTCTTCAGCCGATTGATATCGTCTGTTCGGTTTTCGAGGATATCTGGAAAAACGGTGCTCAGTTGGATTTACTTACATGCATCAGTTGGGTGCAGCCTGAGCGTCAAAGCAGCGTTCTTCGTGAGCTAATCAAGGTCGCAAGGGAGTGTCGCGTGTTTCTTCCGTCAATGGTCGTTGAAGCGTCCAACCAGTTCTTCAAGTTTTACCTGATACGGACCTAGAAGATACTAAATGGTGTTTACACTTTGACGGGAGGAAATGCCCCGCCAGGCTATAGATGCCCGCAAACTCTTGGGGCATGTGACACCCCGCGCAGCGTTGTACATGTCGCGCCAGTGCCAATCGACGGCCCCTGATGCTTCCGGCAGCACCAGATGGGGGCGGTGTACAGGTTGGGGCTTCTAATGGTGCGTCGAACCCGAATTCAACTTTGTATGCTTACGAATCGAATGCCAGTAAAACCTGCTTTGCATAAGGTAACGCGGAAGATGGTTACGTTTTTTCCCCTATTTAATTGTGGAGCAACTACGCCAGTATTATCCTTCGATCGCGGCAGAGCTATTGGTGCCGGAAACTATTCGTACGCTATCTACAATTCAACTTACGATTCCAGCCTTGCCAGCAGAGGTCATTGCGAGACATGAGCAGTAAGAAAGTCGCCGCTTATTTTGGCGGAGGTAAAGTTATCACGAATGGAAATGTACCAACTACGGGAATCTCTACTTTATCAATTTCTAGCGTGTACTGAGCATTGAAAACAATCTTGCTGTCGTTAGGCACCAGATTGTTGGATTCTAAAAATTCTATGTAGTGCTTAACCGCTTCCAAAAGGTTCCCTTTCGTGTCAGCCGATTCAAGAAACGTATCAGCTCCAATTTGATAGGAATTCTTCGGACCTGATTGCGAAACGTCTTTGAACAACACAGGAGCTATTTTATCGGCACCGTGTGAGAGGTATAAGCGAACGTTTCGATTAACCGTCGTCGTTCTGAAACCATTCGGCACTCGCACTTCAGGAAGCATTGCACGTCGAACCAAAAGCTTTGTAATTGTCCCTGTACGGTTGATTTCCAAACCAGCCTCGATTCCTGCTACCTCTCCATCTATTTGGAAAGTCGCAATCTCGCCGGCATTGTTAGCCATGGGATTGTTTTCAAAGCCACCATTGGCTACAACCGGAATGAGCAAATGCGAACTGACCCCGTAAGGTGTGGCCACCTGCAAGTCGACATAACCACTGTAACGCTGATCAAAGGGAAGACGCGAGTTCTCGTGTTCGATCAAGCGAGAATCTCGTAAGATCGGTAGGTTGGTAGGCAAGTCAACTTGTAGGATCTGTCGTGAAATCAGCTTTACACTTTCCGTTGGTAGATAATGATTGCCGCAGATAACGTGAGTCTGTTTCATACTAAAATTATCACCAGCGATGAACAAACTAGCTCCTCTCTCAACATCGTAGCCTGGAGAACCATAGGAGCCGGAAACCTCAGGGGCAAGCTGACGGGTGCCATTGCAAAATAGCTCGAATCCGCCATGAGTGTTCTCGATGGGGACTTGGCATGCGATCGTTTGCAGCGGGAGTCGTCGTTCGAGTTGCTGAACGCGAGCCATAACTCGATCGACCTCTCCATCACGATAGAGATGGGCACAACGAACACTCGCCTCTGCACAGTCTTGCATCTGCTTGATTGCCCGACTCAATTTCACTTCGTCTTGGATCGAGGTGCCGGTGTGTCCAGGATGAACCAGCTTGAACCAATGGCCATGCGTTTCAAAGGTGACATAGGGAACAAAAGATGGCATGAGAATAATGGCCGTACATTCTCGCATTCCCGGTTCGATTTCATAACCACGCTCCAATTGCTTGTCGGTTGGCCCACCTGAGACCAAATCGCGAAAAAACACCTTGGCATTGCCCTCTACGGGTGGTGTTTGGAATCTTGGTTGGAATCGCCAACCGAAGGTATCCTCTCCTTGTCCAAAGGCGATCGCTGTTCGATTTAAGTCTATCGTAGCACGATCGCGTTGTAGCTTTCGAATGGTATCTAATGCCGTGGAGAGTCCAATGTCGCCGCTAGAGAAACCAAGAACCACGGCTAGCTGCATTTGTCGAACCACAGACGAAACGTCTGCAACGCTTTGCTGATCAACTTGAGGGTCCAGGGCGAACACGCGAACTGGCCAACGAATCTGTACATATTGAGCAAACGTTTCTCTCGCCTCTACCGACGGATCTGGACCAAAGAATGCCGTCCAACATGGAGCAGCAAATGCTGAAGGGCGCGTTCCTGCCGTTTCACGCATGTCGTCATTCAGACGTTCGTTTAGCAAGATCGAGTCAACGAACACGCACCACGCTAAAGCCTGGCACAGGTCGCTTCGACCAGATCGCGGAATAGATGCCAGGAACTCATTACGATACTGATCGATCTCATACGTGTTTCGGTTTCGAATAATTTGGTACAGATATCGTTCGCCAGTCGATTCGCGATCCCAAAACATCTGCATACTTCCCGAGTACATCAATTCGATTGCCGCAGAAATCTCTTCTCGCAAAAAGGCTTTAACGTCAGTAACGTGGGCGACCCGACGATTAGGCACATCCTCGCGAAGCCCTTTCATAGCCGCTATCGCGAGCACTTTCATTTCGTCAAGACCGTAGACATCGATGATTTGAGTTGGCGGAAAAGGTTGCGATCCGCGCCGCGATTGATTTCCGGAAAAAGAGATTGCGCAAACGGAAGTCAAAAGCTCACGAGTCAAGTCAAGACTCGAATTGTTTTCGGCGGAATTACCACCATCTAATTCTGCTGGTAACCTAGGAACACTACCGAATGGCTTAGCCATCAAGGAGTTTTCCATGTCGCTGAAACGAGCGTCCCCTGTTTGCGAAGGTTTGTGGTACTTTGCTGAACTTAGCAATAAATCCGCACCGTTTGGATCACTATTAACGAACTTGACTAACGGAATGGACAGCTGATCGGTCAAGTCATTCAAAACCATATCCCGGAACGTCATCGGCAATAAATCAGGGCCTAGGTAAGATTTGGCAGTAAATGTAATCTCCGCGCCATAGCCACGCTTGGTGAGATTCCCCGGTAAGATTGAAACCGGAATCCTTACTAAGTTGAGTGCGTATCCCGGAGCATCGGAAGTATCATCTCCCTCGTTGATGCGACGATGTTGATTAACGTGCTGCACATATCGATTTAATTGATCGATCATCTGTGTTTGCTCTAGCCCAAGAGTCCCGCCGAGAAACGTTGTTGTAGAAGCTCCGAACGCTGCATTAGAGGCAACTGGAAGACCTGATTGAATGTTGACGCTCGAGATAGGGGAATCGGAGTCCGGAATGGAACCAACGGCTGCGGAATTGACCGATATACTGGGTGCTGCAACTCCTGCATTTTGTGTTTGCAATGCGAGAGCGAACGCGAGAACCGCCGAATCGGAAACTTGTTGAGCCCCACTGATCAGCGCAGGATTAAAGTTGTTTCTTTGTGGTCCCAAAATCTCTTCGAGTTCACGACGATACTGCGTTAATCTCGCCTCGCCCCAAACGTCAGGAGATTTTGACGAAACACTTCCCCACTGGTTGATATGATGTTCTAACCAATCTACATTGGCAGCCAGTTGCTCCAGGGTTTTGTCTTCTGACGTGGCAGGCGGCTTGCCATGCGATTTTGCCCAGGATGTGAGTTTAGTGATAACCGGGCCTTGGGCGTAAAGCGACCAAGGGCTACTTAGGAAGATGACTAGCGAAAAACTAATACCAATCCAAGAAGAGACGCGTTTACGACAATCCGTGCAAATCGGGCGAGAGATATTTTGGGCATTCATGACACGTTTTGATCCGAGCCGAGAGTAAAACCATTCAATTGCTAGCGATTTTGAGTGGCTCAGCAATTGTGCCACCTTTTTCGCCTAAGGCTTTGGTTCGGATAAAGCGGCTATATAGATTCCCAGAAAAAGTCCGGTTTGTCTTTCTGAAGGGGAGTTATGACATGCCAAAACACAAAACCCGTAGAGTTTTACTGATCGATTTTCCAGGGCTTAAACGCATTGTCGATTCGATAAAGGCACTCGGATAACTCAGGATAATGTCGAGTAAGTACATCATTCATCGAGGTATAGTTTACCCAATCGATACCGATTTGAGTGTAGATTTCGGGAGTGAAATCCTCTGCAGTAAACCGATCGCTCTTTAGTCTACGAGAAGCCATAAGAATAAATATACGAAATGTCGTATCGCTAAAACCGAATCCTTCTGGTTTGGATTCGGCCAAGGTTCCAATCAATAAATCTAGATCGTCAACGCAATCGGTCCCATTCGGAAGAGGCTTGTAGACCTCCCGCAATCGGCGAGCAATATCCGGACATTCGAGAGTGTTGAACTCATCAAAGGATTGAATGGGCCTCATTCGCAATTCCTTGCGAAAGCGATTGTATCGCGGTACATGTCGCTCTCGATCTCGCAATATGTCGATCGTTGCGATATCGATTGGCTCATTGCTGCCGGGCTTGAGGAACCGGCGAAGCGAATTGGGGAAATTGTTTAGAGTCAAGCTTCCAGGCAAACCGTTGCCAAATGAAAAGAGTAAATCAGCTTGCGAAAACTCGTTCCACGCATGCAGCGAGCCTTGCTCCCCCACAATCCCCTTACCCGATTCCGTACTGAACGTCTGTGTTTTGTCCCCTCGAACGGATCGAAGAGTTATTTCATCGGGAATCAACGAATGCATTCTGTACACCGAGACGAATTCTTCGGTCAACGAATAAGGTGCCGTATGATGATTGATTCCGGAATTGGGGATCCCCCAAAAAGCTTCGTTCCATCCCAATCGACCAAATGCATCGATGACGCGCTGGGTGAAGAGTCCTGACCAATTTGCATTCATCGAGATTTGCAGAGTACGGTTGTTGAGGATTGCGGGTGTCCATTCGATCGTATGAATTTTCGCTAACAGAGCAGCATTGATTAGTCTTGCTTTTTCAAAGATAAGCTCGTTGCTCCACGAGGGATACTCTCGTCGCAGCCTGCAGCAAATGGCGTTATGTTCCTTTACAAACAACTCGTGCAGGATACCCAGACCGATCCACCAATTATCAAAGAAACCAGTTTTCGCCGGCCCCACTGCGGAATGAATCGAAGGCATAAAGGGACACTGTGGACTCAACAAGGCTTGCGTGCGAGTAGGTTGCGTTCCATAAATCTGCGAAGCGTCCCACCAATGAGCTTCGGAATTCGTGAACGTCATTGGCAATTTGTCACTTGGTTGTCTCGTTGGATCAGGCCTAGTTCGACGAACCAACATCGGATTACTCGGCCATCTATCATGTGACGGATCATTGGACGTATCTATTTTGTAAGGATCATCTTCGATAGGCTCGCCATGGCTGAACCAGTCGTGAGTTTGGAACTGAATCCACGCTGCCGCGAGCAGATTAATCGAAGTAGCGTAGCTGGTTCCGTGATTTGGCTTATTCACATCCCGTGCCAGTAGTTTGCAACTGATCTCGCGTGGATTGGGCACCATCAATCGGTTCTGATCCAATTCCAGAGCCTGGAGTGGCATATTCCTGCCGAATCTGGCATCTGGATGGCTGTGAGTAAATACCGTTGAGGGACATTCGGCGGGGGCGAAACTACTAATGCCCATGGTGTCAGAAGCAGGATCATTGAAACAGCCATCACTCAATCTACGAAGACTTGCATCCGCTGGTTTCGCGGGTACATCTCTCACGCCCTCTAGACAAGTAACAGGAAAAACCTCTTCTGAAGTGGAGATCAAATTGCGCTCTCTTAATTCTTCGCGCAACGCAGCAAGATTCGCAACCCCAACCCACACAGGAAGCGTGTCCCAATTCCAAACCCGATTGATCTGACGAAACATAAACAAAAAAACCTGCCCGAACATTGTACGTGAGTCGAATGGTTGCACGACGATGCGAATTACCAACGACAACAGAACAACGCTAGAAGCGATCAAGAAGCAGAACCATAGCAGGATAGAATTCGTAATGATCGTCGAGATAAAACACTGAAGAAAAACGATCAGACTGAGCCAACTACGTTGCCATCGTATTTGTTTATCGCGAGCAGTATCTCTCAAATCGGTTCTATTAACAAATAGCCGCGCCGAATTTTTAGAAGAAAATAGCTCCCATGCGGCAATTAGCAAATCGCACGTCCACCAAAGCGCGAGAAGCATTCGTACCACTCCTGAAATGCCATAGCTATACATTTCGTATGCCGTGGGGACAACAAAGGTGATCCATGCGGCGAACCAAAAGCCCAACCACGTTACCTTGATATTCCGATTCCGTGTTGCAAAATGATACGTGTGCGAAGGGACAATTCGCTCGTATGAAAACGGGGAGTGCTGACGATAGAATGTGAACAAGGCAAATGCAACGGAACACAGAATTGTCTCCATGGCAAGAAAGGTGCTGTATCGAGCGTGTTCCGCAGCGTATAGTGTCGCAATTCCCCTAATAGAATAGATAAATGCGACCGTTACAAAAAGAGTGACGGCTACTGATAAAACTAAGAATACGACCGGCTTCAAACGTTTGGGCAGTTGATAGGTAGACATGGCGAGAGAACATGATTTTTGATAAGCAGCGTAGCGAATATAAACTCTACGTTAATCCCCGACTCGCTAGCGCACAAATTCTTTGCGAGAAATACTCATCCGTTGGACCCATGGTTCGAACCCATAGCAATTGTATGCGAAAATCTACCTACTGTTGCAAGGTGAAATCCCCCGCATGCGAGTCAACCTTGGTGCTCACTTCGTCATAGAGAGACGATTGAGATACCGGCGTTCTCAGCTTCTTGAATCGTTCGCTCTCGATCGAGAAGAATGGTTTTGCCAGCCTCGATAGCGATCGCTACTCCTCCAGCACGTTTCATCGACTCGATGGTGCGAGGACCTATCGTTGGCAAATCGAATCGCATATCCTGCTGAGGCTTCGCGACCTTGACTAAACTAAAACCGCCTCGTGGGCAAACGTTTGCAGTTCTCAGAATGCAGGCATCTGTTCCCTCAATTGCTTCCACGGCCAGCACCGTGCGATCTCGCACCGTGACACTCTGCCCAATATCCAAGCCTCCCATTTGTTTCGCCATGGACCATCCGAATTGCAAGTCGGCTTCAATACGCGAAGAAGGCCGATTCTTTGTCAAAACGCCAGCTTCGGCGATAAGCTGAGTTGCGTAATCGGTTCCGGGTACCGCTTTCATTCCATGGCGTTCAAATGACTGAACAACCGCACCCAACAGCGAATCGTCGGTAGCATCTGTTCCATGCGTTTTCCAAATCATGATCGGGAAAAATGTTTTAATGCACTCCCAATCGGGGGTATGTGCTATCCAACCTAAACCGTGAAAGAGAATCTTATCTTTAAATAGTTTGCCAGACAAACAGACTTGCTGAACATTATGCTTTCGAAAAAACTTTTGCATGCGCCCAAGCTTGCAAACACCGACCCACTGCATCTCGTCTGCAACATGACTTAGTTCAGGTGAGGCATGATCACGAATAGCAGCTACGACAACCCGATAGCCTTTCTCTCGTAGAGACTTCGCGACATTGATCGGATAGTCTCCCCACCCGGCGACGATTCCTATGGTTTCCATATCGGTGACAAGACTCCTAGCCTGCTTTGCGATGCTCCCCGCTAGTGTCGTCCATCGACTCCAGCTTTCGCTCCATTTGCTTTAGCGTTTTGCGTAACTCTGGCAGCTTGAGCATCGACGCAATCACCATGGCTTGTTCTTTTCGCGGGATCGCTGGGCTTCCCAATAGAATTTGATTCTCAGCAACATCCTCGGCAACACCAGATTGCGCAAGAATAATCGATTTGTTGCCGATGTGGATATGATCTCGCATCCCAACTTGGCCAGCTAACACGACATAATCACCCGTCGAGCAACTGCCAGCGATTCCTACTTGCGAGCAAACCAAATTGTGTTTGCCAATTTTGCAATTATGAGCAATCTGAACCAAGTTATCGATCTTTGTCCCTTGGCCGATTTTGGTAGCTCCGTATGTACCGCGGTCAACGGTGGTATTGGCGCCTATCTCGACATCGCTTTCGATATGTACCCAGCCTAGTTGCGAGGTCGACACATGACGTCCCTGTTCGGTTTTGTATCCGAATCCATGGGCACCTAACACGCAGTTCGCGTGCAGAATCACACGATCCTCGAGAATGGTACCTGGATATAAAACGACTCCAGGGAAAAGCTGACAATGAGATCCTATACGGCAACCATCCATGATGGTCACGCCTCGGTGAATGTGCGTTTCCTCTCCAATTTCACAATTCTCACCAACAGCCGCCAAAGCCTCAATTACAGCAGAATTAGCAATTCGTGCCGAATCACAAACGCATGCGCGTGGATCGATGCCTGTTTTGGCTGTAACTACGATTGCAGGACGAAAGATTTTGCAGATTTGTGAAAACGCTTCGTGGGGGTTTTTCACAACGATCTGAGGAATCTCAATATCAGGGAATGATTGAGGGGTCACGCACGCTGCCGCTTTGGATGTCTGAAGACGGGACAAATGCTTGTCGCTGTCGATCAAGGTAATGTGTCCCGATTCCGCGTCTTGCAAAGGTGCCGCGCCCGTGATGCAATGGACGTCTGACTGGCACGCTTGATCTTTCGTGAATAGTTCACCTTGCACGTGTTTTGCTAGCGTTAACAAGTCCATTGTTTTCATCGAGAATTCCTTTCCCTGGGAGTAGGCGATGGGGACTATACGTTATCTGGCTTACCAAAATCAATGTAGTTTTCCTCTTCTACCCCCAAAATCGCTGTTGGCATATTCTACGTATTTCCACTAGACTACGGAAATTGCTATCGAGAGGACCCGTAGCAAACAGTCGAATTAAACCAGGGAGGGTTTCAATGGGAAAAGAATCGATTCGGTTCATCCATGCCGCAGATTTTCATCTTGAGCGGCCGATGCAGGACTTGCTCGATTTACCTGAGCATCTCAAATCATTGCTTGTCGATGCACCGTGGAAAGCCGTTGAAAATCTTTTTGAGATGGCCCTTGTTGAGAACGTAGATTTCGTTCTTCTTGCTGGCGATTTATTGAATCCGGTATCATGTGGTGCGATTGGTCCGGCGTATCTTCTCGAACACTTTGAACGCCTCAACCAAGCCAAGATACCAGTATACTGGGCGGCTGGTACCGTTGATGATCCAGATCGTTGGCCAGAGTCGGTCGCTTTGCCACCCAATGTGCATTTGTTTTCGAAGAAGCAAGTCGAACCACTCGTGTTTCGTCGCAACGGAGTTCCACTAGCAACCATTTTAGGTCGCTCTAACGATGGACGGGAATCCGTTAGAGCTGCAGAATTCCAAATGGATGAGGACGATACGTATGTGATCGCACTCGCTCATGGCAAAGCCGAACGAGACACCCTCATGAGCCAAAAGATTGATTTTTGGGCTCTCGGAGGTCTACATAATCGCCAAACGCTTCATGGGGAAGCTCCGCACATGCGAATATGTGGTTCTCCTCAAGGACGCTCTTTCAGCGAACCCGGTGCACACGGTTGTTTCATGGTTGAGGTCGATGGAAATCATGATGCCCAAATCGTAGCCAGCGACGTCGATTTGTTCCGCTATACCACACAGACTCTAGACCTGGAGGATCTAGCGATGGGACGAGATATTCGTTCTCTTATGAGTAAGAGAATTTCACGCATGCAAAGCGAAAACGGAACCAAACATCTTATCGTCGAATGGAAGATCGAAATGGATCTTGAGAACGCGGCGTCCGTCGGTCCTGCCGCATTGGAGGAAATCCTGAGTTGGGTACGGCGAGAATACGGTCATGGAGCATGCAGCGTTTGGTCGACAGACATTTCCGTTCTATCTCCAAAAGAGTTTCCCAAAAAGTGGCAAGAGGAAGACACAATTCTTGGGGACTTCTTACGTACGGCCACCGAAAACAGAAAGACCTTTGGCAAAGACATCAATTTGAAACCGTTTGTGGAAAGCGAGACACCAGGCTCACCTGTATGGCAGTCGATGCTTTATCAAGACGATCCGGTCACAACGAATGCAACACTCGATCGCTCCACTTTGCTCGGAGTCGATCTTCTAAGAGGACACAAACTAGATCTGCTGGCTCCAACCAAACGATTTGGAGGAACGAAGTCATGAAGGTTCGCGATATTCAGATCGATGGATTTGGAGTTTGGTCGGGGTTGTCTGTTGATTCCCTACCCGAGGGAATGACCGTCTTCTATGGTCCGAACGAAGCTGGTAAGACGACGCTAATGCAGTTTTTGCGGACGATGCTATACGGCTTTACGGCCGAGCGTCGCCAAAGATACTTGCCACCTGTTTTCGGTGGTAAACCAGGTGGAGCCATGCGAGTAACAGGCCCCGGAGGTGGGTACGAAATCGCGCGCCGCGCTACGCTCAACGACCCAAGTATCATTGGACAGTTGACCGTTACGAGCAGCGATGGTGTTACCCAGGGACAACATCGGCTCACCACTTTGTTAGGAAGTGTCGACGAATCCATTTTCACGAATGTTTTTGCGATTGGGCTCCGCGAGCTTCAAGAGTTGAGTACGCTCGATGATACGGCTGCCGCCGACGAACTCTACAAACTTTCCAGCGGCTTAGATCGCGTTTCACTCGTTGATGTCATGCGACAATTACGGGGAGCGCGTGGTGAATTAATCTCTACTGATGCCCAAACTGGGCAAATTTCCTCGATGATGATGCGTCGGGAAAAATTGCGAGAAGAAATTGAACAACAAACAATTCGTGGTCGGCGTTGGGGTGAATTGGCGACTCATCGACGAAATCAACAAACCGAAATCGATGAACTGAAACAACGTATCGGTCAGTGGCAACTCGAGGCGAAAACAGTAGAAACATCCTTGCAGGTTCGAGAACCGTGGTTGGCTCGGCAAACGACTCGCAACAAGATTAAAGCCCTCAACGCTAGAACCGATATTCCCGACGATTCCATCTCCAAGCTTCGCGATATCCAAGAGCAAATCGAGGACAAAAAGCGACAAATTTTAAGTATGCGAGAGGAACGCAAGAATCTGCGACTTCAGGCCAAGCGAATGCCTCTCAGCAAAGGAATCCTGGCACTCGGAGCTAAAATCGAAGCAGCCAACGAGCAAGGTCCTTGGATCAGCGGCTTGCAAATGCAAATCCAGCGATTGCAATCGGAGTTGCAGCAGGCCAAAGAACAGCTTGTGGAAGATGCAAAGCGATTGGGGCTTTCCGAACAAGATCAGCAGGCACTCTTTGAAGACAAGCGTCTGGCGAATCTCCCGGATCTTTCTCGACAGGCGATCAGCCAACTAGCAGGGCCAGCTCGCGATGTTCGCGTCTTCCAAACTCGCCTTAAGCAAGCTAAAGAGCAGGGGATCGCTGACAAAAAAGAAGCCGATCGACTCGCTTCGGAACTGGATGGATTCTTGGCGATTCGTGGCCATGGGGATTTACAAACCGCTCATCGCTCGTCCAACGAGATGCTAGCAACGCTTCGTAAAGTTCAGATGCTAGACGAAAGAATCGAAAAACTTCGTCGGCATCGCAAAGAGATCGAGGAACAAGCGGTCGAAGTGGAAACCGATGAAGTGTTTCCTGTCGATGATTGGTGGCGTTTGCTCATTTCATACGCGCCTGGATTTTTGTGCACCGTGTTCGGAATCTCTAACTTCTTTGGTTGGTCTTTGACCGGACCCAAAGATCCGATTGTCGGTCCTGATGGACAAGTAGTTCCACCGTCGAGCATTAATCAGCAAACTGTAGGATTTCTGCTAATCCTGGTCGGCGTCATGCTGTTGGGCTTTACCTATTATCGATGGAAGAGCATGGAGCAAGATAGCCAGGACGAGCTAGAAAGCTGCGATGCAAAATTGGAAGCTGCCGATTTACAGCTTCAAAAAACCGTTAAGGAACGAAATGAACTTTTAGCCGCACTGCCAGATTATGCAGGTACTTTAGAGCAACGCATTCGCGATGCCGAGGGTGAACTCACTCACTGCGAATCGCATTTGCCCGTATTTCATAACTTGCAAGCGGCACAGCAGCGGTACGAAACCGCACGTCGAAACTACGCTGACTCAGCCAAGGGACTCAAGAATGCTCGCGCTTCTTGGAAAAAGACTCTCTCTCAGCTTGGACTCGCCGCATCACTTTCTCCTAAGAGCATACGCGTACTGGCAGAGGGCTATGAGTCATTGACGACAACACGTCGGCGTCTCAAGGCACTCGAAGATGAACTCGGCCAACGTAAGATTGAACTCTCCACTGGTTTGCAACGGATCGAAGCTCTGTCATTGCAATTGAAAGTTGCAATCGAGGAGAGTCGCGACGGTGGAGAAACTACGAAGAAAGTCTCGATGCTGGACCGCCAATCCGAATCCACACGTGAGGCACGTCCCTCCGACCCAAGACGCCAAGATGATCGTAGAGACCGAGATCGACGTGATCAACGCAATCGTGATGAGCAACTGTCGCTGCGAGCAGCATCGGCAGCAGCCAGCGGCGAAGTACTCGACGGCCCGCTCGTAAAACTCCAGGAACTCACCAATACTCTCGCTCAACATAAGCAATACATCGTTGAGAGAAAGCAACTCAAATCTCAAGACGAAGAGTTGGCTAAGAAGCAAAAAGGCTTTCAGCGATCGATGGACAAATGGGTGCGTGCTAGACAAGCTCATTTGGCGGACCTCGGCGTTGAGAACCAATCGCAGCTAGAGGAACTCATGTCACTCAAACAGCAATTCTTAGCCTTGGAAGCCGAAGAGAATGAACTGTCACAACGTATAAAGAGCATTGTGGGTGGGATCGTTCCTTACGACACTGTGGTTCGACTACTCGAATCGACCACTGGCAGTGAGTTAGAAAAGCGATGGGACACTCTCGGTCAGCGAATACAACAAGCAGAAGAGCGAATCGCCGTTCTATTGCAACGTCAAGGGGAAACCTCTCAAGAGATGAAGACGCTGGCATCGGATCGAAGACTTGCCGAAGCAAAGCTCGAACTGGCTAGCCTTGAAAAGCAGATTGCGTCATGTGCTGATCACTGGCGAACGCTCGGAGCTACCTCCGCGATGCTGGAGAAGGTTTGCGAAGTTTACGAGACCGAGCGTCAACCAGAGACACTGCGTGAGGCTTCTGCATTCCTCAAACAATTAACCGATGGCAAGTATGTTCGCGTTTGGACACCGCTGGGCAAGAACGCGCTTCGAATTGATAACGACAAAAATCAAAGCTTACCTCTCGAGGTGCTTAGTCGTGGTACACGAGAGGCTGTCTTTATCGCTTTGCGATTATCGCTTGCGGCAGCATACTCTCGTCGCGGTGTAACGCTACCTCTAGTGCTCGACGACGTGCTCGTGAATTTCGATACCATCCGTGCCAAGTCGGCTGCCAAAGTGCTGCAAGACTTTGCCGCTCTGGGTCATCAAGTCGTGATGTTCACATGTCATGAACATATCATGCGAATGTTCCATGATATTCACGTTCAAGTTCGAGTGCTGCCAGCACATGGCCAGTCCGGTGAAGCTCGTATTTACCAACCCCATGATGTGCCCGTTAGCCATTACGTAGAAGCTCCTAAGGTAGTAGTTGTCCCTCTGGAACCAGTCGTTGTTCCTGAGCCGCAATCGGAACCGGTCATGGAGATTGAATTGGAACCTATGGCAGAAGAACCGGAATGGGTTGCCGAATACTCGTTCGTCGAGCCAGAAGCAGCGGAGCACGATCTCGCAGAGGAATCAGACGCTGATCAATCTTTCGAGAAACAGGGCGAGTCTGTCGCGACACCACCAACGGTTGAGGTAAAACAGCCTGTTCGCAAGAAGCCTCGTCAACAGGTACCTGTACCTGTTGTTGTCGAACAGGAATTTGTCGAACCGGTTGAGAGAGAACCATTTTCTCTCTGGTACGAAGAAGATTTGGGCACTAATTCGGATTCCCAAGAACCAGCCGAGCGGCTCTGGAATGAACTGGATCGAATCGAGTTACCAATTGAGTACGAACCTCATGATTTATGGTGGAGCCAATCTCGCGAATAGGTAAGTTTAATGCGAACGTACGGAAATAGCCTTCGGTGCTACCCCACATCGTCGGCTAGGGGCCTTAACGAGAACTTCTCGACATTGTCTCCGGTTTTTTAACAAGGTAATCGTCCATAATCCGAATGCGTCTAAGCGACTACGTGCCCATGAAGCCCCTTGAGCGTACGAATACGTCGTCAAAGTCAACCTAGATTACCGGACTTGATAGGCTTTGAAAAAGTCGGTCTGATTCGGCCTCACGAGATCGGATCTCGCTATCTCTAGAGCGAGTTTTGATTATTCTAGTGCTTAACAAACGTTAATTAGAGCCATTCGTCTCACAAATGCCGAACGCAGATTCGGAACAGGACATGCAACATTTAGATCAGCTGAAAAACTTAGTCATCATGGCTTCGGCCGATGGTGCACTCTCCGAACGCGAGATAGCATTGCTCGTGGACCGATGCAGCGAGATGGGACTCGACGAAGCCGATCTCGGTAAGGCGGTTGAGTTTGCATTGAGCGACCAAGCGTCGCTGAAGCTTCCTAAGACGAGAGACGAGCAGATTGCGATGCTTGAAGACATGATGAAGGTCATGGCTGCTGATGGGGTTTTGAGTGAAGTCGAGAAACGCCTTTTCGCTTTGGCCGCGGCAAAAATGGGAATTGACAAAGTAGAACTCGAATCCCTCATCGATCGACTCGTTGGAAAAAAGTAAGAGCCATAACCAATGAAGGCCATAGCAAGCTTGTTGAGCTATTTGATACTAACTGCTCCCGTTCTAGCTGACGAGTTTCGAATACTTGCTTGGAATGTGGAAAGCAATCGACCGGATTCTCCTCCCGTCAGCGATGCAACCGTAATCTCTTCGGAGTTGTCAGACATGCTGAGCAAGCCGGAGACGGCAGCGCAAATCATTGCATTAACAGAGGTCGAACCTCAAGAATTCGAAATCTACCGTGCAGCAGCAGCCAAAGGCTTTGGCAAACAAGTCGATTTTGTCACGAGCGCATCAGGTGGATTTCGCGAAAGTGACTCCATGATGTTGCTGGTCGATGCCACTCGCTTTGAAATCGATTCAACTGTGGAATTGCATCGGTTTGGTGGCATCCGTGGTAACTTCAACAACGCTGGGGACCCTGATGCACCCGAGTACGGACGATATCGCGCTCGGTCACCGTTGGCGGTCCGCATTATCGATAAAACAAGCGCGAAGCCGTTTGGGTCATCGTCA
>Ga0315899_10000275_pt1 | contig 64195 bp, 54 predicted proteins | sample LakEriMetagenome_2_FD_203518 | JGI IMG/M metagenome (GOLD analysis project Ga0315899, IMG submission 203518) | Freshwater fungal communities from buoy surface, Lake Erie, Ohio, United States - Buoy 4 MA112 | ecosystem: Environmental > Aquatic > Freshwater > Lake | place: USA: Lake Erie, Ohio... | reverse complement strand
ATCCTTCGCGGCGGGGGACTGCTCCTTCTCGTACGCATCAGCCAGCGCGTGGATGTAGTCCAGCGGGTGGTAGTACGAGATGTGCTGGAGCGCGTCCGCGATGGACTGGATGAAGTCGGCCTGAGTGATGGTGGTGGTCATGCCCTAAATAAAGCAGGGGGCCGGGAGCCGGGAGCCGGGGGCGTGGGGCAGGCTGCGGGTGAAGAAACACCGAATGACATGAAACCCAGGAGCGCCCTACGATTCTTCGGATGACACTCGCCCAGTACGCTGTCGATCCGGTCACCGGGTTCGTGCCGCCGGTTCCGCTGCCGCCACGGCTGCCGACGCCCTTTGCCGCGTGGGATGCGTTGGTGCCGGAATTGAGTGCGCTGATTCGGTCGCGCCGCCTGCGCGGGGTGCTGCGGGCGCTACCGGTGGCCGATGTGGCGGCGCTGGAAACGGAAGGCGACCGGGAGCGGGCCTTGCTGCTGCTCACGCACTTCGCGAACGCCCATGTCTGGGGTGGCGATACTGCGGCCCTGCGATTGCCCGCGTCCGTGTCGGTGCCGCTCTGCACGCTGGCCAACGCCATGGGGCGCCAACCCATTGCGCACTACGCCACCACCACGCTCACGAACTGGCAGCTGGTGGACGCGGCGCAGCCGCTCTCGGTGGACAACGCCCGCACGATCATCCAGTTCCTGGGCGGCGTGGACGAAGACTGGTTCTTCGTGGCCAGCATGGGGGTGGAACTGGCCGGTGCGCCGCTGCTGCCGGTCGTGGCGGCCGCGGTGCAGCACGCGCACTCGGGGACCGACCAGGAACTCGCCGTCACCCTCGACGCGTTCGCGGCGGGCATGACGGCGGTGCACGAGGCGCTCGAGGCGGTGCGGCGATGGTGTGACCCGGCCACGTACTACTTGCGGGTGCGGCCGTTCGTTGCGGGGTGGCCGCAGCCGGGGGTGATATACGAGGGCGTGTCCGACGAGCCGCGGCGGCTCATCGGCGGCAGCGCCGCGCAAAGCGCGCTGCTGCAACTGTTCGATGCCATGCTGGGCGTGCACCACGCTGACGCGCCGGCCGGCGCGTACCTGCGCACCGTGCGTGCGTTCATGCCGCCACGGCATCGCGCCTTCGTGGAAGACACGGAGCGCGACTCCCGGGTCCGCGAACGCGTGAAGCGTGGTACGGTGGCGCTCCAGGGGGCGTACAACGCGGCGTTGCAGCGCATTGCCGCCTTCCGCGATGCACACATGCGGCTCGCGCACGATTACATCGTGGCGCCGTCGGCGTCCGGGCGCGATACCACGGGGACCGGTGGCACCGCGCTGGACACCTTCCTGCGGGGCGCGCATCGCTCGACCAGCGATGCGAAGCTCTGATCCTCTCACGCCTTGATGTGCTCATGACCCCCCTTCCCACGGCCGCCGACGTGGCGGCGCTCGACGCGGCCGATCCGCTGCGGCACTTCCGGGAACGTTTCACGCTCCCCGAGGGCGTGATCTACCTCGATGGCAACTCGCTGGGCGCGCTGCCGCGTCAGACGCCCGACCGTGTAGCCGGGGTCCTGCACGGCGAGTGGGGGGACGGGCTCATCCGCAGCTGGAACAGCGCCGGGTGGATCTCGGCCCCGCAGCGAGTGGGGGCGAAGATCGCCCGCCTCGTGGGCGCGGCGCCACACGAGGTGATCGTGGCGGACTCCACGTCGGTGAACCTGCACAAGCTCATCGTGGCCGCACTGTCCGCGCAGCGGGGGCGCCATGTGGTGCTGTCGGAGCCTGGCAACTTTCCCACCGATCTCTACATGGCGGAGACGGCCATCGGTTCGCTCGGTGCAGGGCACCGGCTGGCATTGGCGCCGCGTGACGTACTGGTGGCGCACATCACGCGCGATACGGCACTGGTGATGCTCACCCACGTGCACTACAAGACGGCCGACATGTACGACATGGCGGCCATCACGGCGGCCGCGCACGCCCAGGGGGCCCTCGTGCTCTGGGATCTCAGCCACTCGGTGGGTGCCGTCCCGCTGCAGCTCAGCGCCTGCCAGGCGGATCTGGCCGTGGGGTGCGGCTACAAGTTCCTCAACGGCGGTCCGGGGGCGCCGGCGTTTCTGTACGTCGCCGCGCGACACCAGGCCGCCCTGCAGTCACCGCTCGGGGGGTGGATGGGGCACGCCCGTCCCTTCGAGTTCGTGGACGGGTACGAACCGGCTCCGGGCATCGCCCGCTTTCTGTGCGGGACCCCACCCATCCTTGCGGTGGCGGCGCTCGAGAGCGGCGTCGATCTGCATCTGGAAGCGGACATGGGACAGATCGCGGCCAAGTCGCGTGCGCTCGCGACGCTGTTCATCGAACTGGTGGAGGCGCACTGCCACGCGTACGACGTGACGCTGGTTGGGCCGCCGCCGGGCGCCCCGCGCGGCAGTCACGTGTCGTTCCGGCATCCTGCCGGCTACGCCATCATGCAGGCGCTCATCGATCGCGGCGTGATCGGCGACTTCCGGGCGCCGGACATCATGCGGTTCGGGCTGACCCCGCTCTACCTGCGCTTTGCCGACGTGGCGCGCGCGGTGGAGATCCTGGCCGACGTGCTGCGCACCGAGGCGTGGCGTGCGCCCGCGTATCAGGTGCGTCGCGCGGTCACCTGACTCGCGATGAGTCCAACGGCGGGATCGGGACGCCCCACGCTGCTCGGCGTGCCATACGATGCGTCGTCCTCGTTCCTGCGCGGCACCGCGTTGGCCCCGTCACACATCCGGAGCGCGCTGCGGGCCGCCTCGTCGAATCTGTCGACCGAAGACGGGCGAGCGCTCGACACGCTGGGGTGGGACGACGCGGGGGATCTCGAACTGCCCCCTGGTACCGAGGCGCGGTCGTGCATCGAGGCCGGGGTCGCGCGCCTGCTCGCGACGGGTGGGCGGCCGCTCGTGCTGGGTGGCGATCACTCGGTGACCTACCCGGTGGTACGGGCTGTCGCCCGCGCGGCGGCGCCGTTCACGATTCTCCACTTCGACGCACACGCGGATCTGTACGACGCGCTCGATGGCGATCGCTACTCGCACGCCTGCCCCTTTGCGCGCATCATGGAAGAGGGGTTGGCGGCGCGGCTGGTGCAGGTGGGCGTCCGCACGCTCACCGCGCACCAGCGCGAGCAGGCGCATCGCTTCGGCGTGGAGATGCTCGACATGCAGGCGTTCGCCGCCGGGGTACGCCCGGCGTTGCCCGGCCCCGTGTATGTCTCGCTCGACCTCGATGTGCTCGATCCGGCGTTCGCCCCCGGTGTCTCGCACTGGGAACCCGGGGGGCTCAGCACGCGCGAACTGCTCACCATGGTCCAGGCCATCGAGGGACCCATCGTTGGAGCGGACCTGGTGGAGTACAACCCGCTCCGTGATCCCACGGGTCTCACGGCCATGGTGGCCGCGAAACTGCTCAAGGAGATGCTGGCCGCGATGACGCGGGAGTGATGCCCACGCCAGCCCCCACGGTGGGCGGCCGGACAGCCCGGTTACTTGAAGTTTGAAGTAACGGGTCGTAGCATAGCGCATGCGAATCGTCTGCATTGGCGGCGGGCCGGCGGGGTTGTACTTCGCCCTGCTCATGAAGAAGGAAAATCCGGCGCACCACATCACGGTGGTGGAGCGCAACAAGCCGTACGACACGTTCGGCTGGGGTGTGGTCTTCTCCGACGCCACCATGGAGAACATGCGGCGGTGGGACCCGCCCACATGCGAGGAGATCGAGCAGTCGTTCAGCCACTGGGACGACATCGAGCTGCGCTTCAAGGGGCGTCGCATCCGGTCGGGCGGGCACGGATTCGTGGGAATCGGACGCAAGCGGCTGCTCAACATTCTGCAGGCGCGATGCGAGGCGTTGGGAGTGGAGCTCCAGTTCGAGGCCGAGGTGGACTCGGATCTGGCCTTCCCCGACGCCGATCTCATCATCGCCGCCGACGGGATCAACTCGCGCACGCGTACCCTGTACGCCGAGCAGTTCAAGCCGGACATCGTCACCCGCCCCAATCGCTTCATCTGGCTGGGTACGCACAAGCTCTTCGACGCCTTCACCTTCGACTTCCGGCGTACCGAACACGGGTGGTTCCAGGCGCACATCTACAAGTTCGACGCGAAGACGACCACGTTCATCGTCGAATGTCCCGAAACGGTGTGGCGGGCGCACGGCCTCGACACCGCCGATCAGGAGGCGTCGGTCGCGTTCTGCGAACGGCTCTTTGCCGAATCGCTCGAGGGCGAGCGGTTGATGACCAACGCCCGGCACCTGCGCGGGTCAGCGTGGCTCAACTTTCAGCGCGTCACCTGCGAACACTGGTGGCTGCGCAATGCCAATGGCGCGCACGTCGTGCTCATGGGCGACGCGGTGCACACCGCGCACTTCGCGATCGGGTCGGGCACCAAGCTGGCGCTCGAGGACGCGATCGAGCTGGTCCGGCAGTTCCGGCAGCACGGTGACACACCGGACCGGATCCCTGCGGTGCTCGCGCAGTTCCAGGAGCTGCGGCGGGTGGAGACGCTGCGCATCCAGAACGCGGCCTGGAACGCCATGGAGTGGTTCGAGGCGTGCGGGACGCGCTACTGCGATCAGCTCGAGCCGGAGCAGTTCATGTACTCCATGCTCACGCGCAGTCAGCGCATCAGTCACGAGAACTTGCGCCTGCGCGACCGCACCTGGCTCGAGGGGTACGAACAGTGGCTCGCCGAGCGCGCCCGCCGTGCCGCCGGCGTGGAGACGGAGCCGGCTGCCGCCCCGGTGGCGCCCGTGCCCCCCATGTTCACGCCGTATCGCGCCCGGTCGGTGCTGCTCAAGAACCGCGTGGTCGTTTCGCCCATGGCGCAGTACTCCGCCGTGGACGGGATCGCCGGCGATTACCATCTCGTGCACCTTGGCGCCCGCGCCATGGGGGGCGCCGGTCTCGTGTTCGCCGAGATGACCGCTCCCAGCCCCGAGGCGCGCATCACCCCGGGGTGTCCGGGGCTGTGGAACGACGTGCAGATGCAGGCGTGGCAGCGCATCGTGCACTGGGTACACGAGCATACCGACGCGCGCATTGCCATGCAGTTGGGGCACAGCGGTGCCAAGGGCTCCACGCGGCGGGCGTGGGATGGCGAAGACCGGCCGCTCCCCGACGACGGCTCCGAACCCAACTGGCCGCTGGTGAGTGCGTCCACACAGCAGTATCTGCCGGGGGTGAGTCACCCGGCGCGGGAGATCACGCGCACCGAGATGGACGCGGTGCGCGACGAGTTCGTGGCGGCCACCGTGCGGGCGGCCGCCGCCGGGTTCGACTGGATGGAACTGCACTGCGCGCACGGCTATCTGCTGTCGAGCTTCATTTCGCCGCTCACGAACCAGCGCACCGACGCGTACGGCGGCTCGCTCGAGAACCGGCTGCGCTATCCTCTCGAAGTGTTCGCGGCGATGCGGGCCGTGTGGCCCGACCATCTGCCCATGTCGGTGCGCATCTCCGCCCACGATTGGGTCGAAGGCGGCATCACGCCCGCCGACGCGGTGGAGATCGCACGCGCCTTCAAGGTGGCGGGCGCCGACCTGATCGACTGCTCGTCGGGGCAGGTGAGCAAGCGCCAGAAGCCCACTTACGGCCGCATGTTCCAGACGCCGTTTGCCGATCGCATCCGGCAGGAGGCCGGCATCGCGACGATCGCCGTGGGCGCCATCAGCGAGGCCGACCATGTGAACTCCATCATTGCGGCCGGACGCGCGGACCTGTGTGCCGTGGCCCGTCCCCATCTCGCCAACCCGGCGTGGACGCTCACCGAGGCGGCCCGTATTGGCTACACGGCGATCGCGTGGCCCAATCCGTACCGCTCCGCCAAACCCCAGTTGGAAGCGGGGTTCGCGCGCGAGAAGGCCCAGTCGGGGCGCCCGTGATGCGCTCCGCCGATGCCAGCGCCACCCCTCCGGTGTCGCCGCGTCCGGAGACGGTCCATGCGGTGATCACCGGGGCTGGCCGGGGGATTGGCGCGGCCATTGCCCGCCACCTGCACGAGGCCGGCATGCAACTCACGTTGCTCGGGCGTACGGAATCCGCGCTGCGGCATACCGCCGACGCCCTGGGAGGCGCCGTTCGCGTGGCGGTGTGTGACGTGGCCGATTCGCCGGCCGTGGAGCGGACCTTTGCCGCGCTGCCACCGGTGCACGTGCTGGTCAACAACGCCGGCCAGGCAGAGAGTGCCACCCTGTCGCGCACCACCGACGAACTCTGGCAGCGCATGCTGGGGGTGAACCTGACGGGCACGTTCCACTGTACGCGCGCGGTGGCGGAGGGGATGCGCCGTGCGCGGTGGGGACGCATCGTGAACATCGCCAGCACCGCGGGGCAGCGCGGCTATCCCTATGTGGCCGCCTATGCGGCCGCGAAGCACGGGGTCATCGGATTCACCCGCTCCCTGGCACTCGAACTGGCCCCGAGCGGCGTCACCGTGAACGCCGTCTGCCCGGGCTTCACCGACACGGCGCTGCTCGACGCGAGTGTCGCCAACATCGTGGCTCGCACCGGGCGCTCCGAGGAAGCGGCCCGGGCGGAGCTGGCCGCGCTCAACCCCCAGCGGCGCTTCATCACGCCCGACGAGGTCGCGGCCGCGGTCGCGTGGCTCTGCACCGATGGCGCCGCGTCGATCACGGGGCAGGCGCTCTCGGTCAGCGGCGGCGAGGTCATGTGAGCCCCCGCCGGCACTTTGCGCAGGTGCACGTGGTGGACGACGAGCGCCTCGGTCAGGAGGCGCGGGCGCAGTCGACCGATCACTCGGCGGTGCGTCTCTGGCTGCGCTTGCTCTCCTGCAGCACGCAGGTCGAGCAGGTCATTCGCGCCCGCCTGCGGGAGCGGTTCGGCATCACGCTGCCGCGGTTCGACTATCTCGCCCAGCTGGAGCGACACCCCGACGGACTGCGGCTCAACACCCTCACGCGCAATCTCATGGTCACGGGCGGCAACGTGACGCTGCTGACGGAGCAGCTCGTGGCCGATGGCTGGGTGGAGCGCGCCACCGATCCCGCGGATCGGCGCTCGACCATCGTGTCGCTGACCTCGTGGGGGCGTCGCGAGTTCCTGCGCATGGCCGCCGAGCACGAACAGTGGCTGGTGGCGCTGTTCTGCGGTTTCGACGATGTGCATCGCGACGCCCTGTACGAGCACCTCGGCCGCCTGCGTGCCCATCTGGCACCGCGTGGCCCCTCCACTTCCTCGCGCCAGGAGCGCGCCTCATGACGACCAGTTCCTCGGCGCTCGATGCCGGCACGCGACTCACGATGGCCGGCTTCGCCCCCTCGCACTTCGCGTGGAGCTGCCGCGACGGGGTGGCCACGGTCACGCTGCACCGGCCGGAACGCAAGAATCCGCTCACCTTCGAGAGCTACGCCGAGCTGCGCGACGCGTTTCGTGCGCTGCGCGCCGCGACCGACGTGCATGCGGTCGTGCTCACCGGAGCCGGCGGCAACTTCTGCTCGGGCGGGGATGTGCACGACATCATCGCGCCGTTGGTGCAACTGACCGCCCCCGATCTGCTGCGCTTCACGCGCATGACCGGCGACCTCGTGCTGGCCATGCGCGCCTGCCCACAACCCATCATTGCGGCGGTGGACGGTGTGTGCGCGGGGGCGGGGGCGATTCTCGCCATGGCGTCGGATCTGCGATTGGGCACGGCGCGCAGCAAGACGGCCTTCCTGTTCAATCGGGTGGGGCTCGCGGGGTGTGACATGGGCGCCTGCGCCCTGCTGCCGCGCATCATCGGGCAGGGGCGCGCCAGCGAGCTGCTCTTCACTGGTCGCAGCATGAGCGGCGAGGAGGGGGAGCGCTGGGGCTTCTACAACCGACTGGTCGAGCCGGATCGGTTGCTGTCCGATGCGGACGCGGTGGCGGGGGCGCTCGCCAGCGGCCCGACGTTCGCCAATGGTCTCACCAAGACCATGTTGCATCAGGAGTGGAGCATGGGCATCGAACAGGCCATCGAAGCGGAGGCGCAGGCGCAGGCCCTATGCATGCTGACCGCCGACTTCCGCGCCGCCTACGAGGCCTTCGTGGCCAAGGCGACCCCTCGCTTCAGCGGGCGCTGAGCCGTGTCGCACCGCGAGCATCTGTCCTGGCCGTTCTTCACCGCGGCGCACGTGGCGCTGGCCGAGCGTCTCGACCACTGGGCCGCACAGCACGTGGCGTCGCTGCACTCCGGAGACGCGGACGCGGATTGCCGCGCGCTCGTGCGCGTCCTGGGCGAGCATGGCTGGCTCGCGCATGCCGTGGCGGGCCGGGGCCACGGCGGGGCCGAGGAGGTCATCGACACCCGCGCGATCTGTCTGCTCCGCGAGACGCTCGCGCGGCACAACGGCCTCGCCGATTTCGCCTTTGCCATGCAGGGGCTTGGCTCGGGTGCCATCAGCCTCGAGGGCAGTGCCGACCAGCGCGCCCGTTACCTACCGCGGGTCGCGCGTGGTGAGGCCATTGCCGCCTTCGCGCTGTCCGAGCCCGAGTCCGGGTCGGATGTGGCGGCGCTGTCGTGTGTGGCCCGGCGGGATGGCGCGCAGTACGTGCTGAACGGGGAGAAGACCTGGATCTCGAACGGCGGCATCGCCGACTTCTACGTGCTGTTCGCGCGTACGGGCGACGCACCCGGTGCGCGCGGCATCTCGGCGTTCATCGTCGACGCCGACGCGCCGGGATTCGAGATCGCCGAGCGCATCGACGTGATCGCCCCGCACCCGTTGGCGCGCCTGCGTCTCGTCGACTGTCGCGTGCCGGCGACGCAGCGCCTGGGGGAGAGTGGGGCCGGCTTCAAATTGGCCATGCGCACCCTGGATGTGTTCCGCACGTCGGTGGCGGCGGCCGCACTGGGTTTTGCGCGTCGTGCCCTGCAGGAAGCCATGGCGCGTGTGACCACACGCCCGATGTTCGGCGGCGTGCTGGCCGACTTTCAGCTCACGCAGGCCAAGCTGGCCGACATGGCGCTCACGATCGACAGCGCGGCGTTGCTCACCTATCGCGCGGCGTGGCGGCGCGATGCCGGCCACGCGGTCACGAAGGAGGCGGCGATGGCCAAGTTCGCGGCCACGGAGGGGGCGCAGCGCGTCATCGATGCCGCCGTGCAGCTGTGGGGCGGAATGGGGGTGGTGCACGAGGTCCCCGTGGAACGGCTGTACCGGGAGATTCGCGCGCTGCGCATCTACGAAGGGGCAAGTGAAGTGCAACAGCTGATCATTGCCCGCGAACTGCTCAAGGGACACGTGGCCCCCCCCTCACCCACCACTGCGCACCCCTGACGCCATGCCCAGCGCGCATCTCGACACCTTCGCCCGCGACGCCCTCCCCCCCCGGGAGTGGCAGCCGGAGTACCTCTTCGATCTGCCGTCGCTGCAATTCCCGCCGCAACTCAACTGTGCGACGGCCCTGCTGGATGATGCCGTGCACGTGCACGGATGGGGCGACCGCGTCTGTCTGCGGGCGCCGGGCGTCACGTGGAGTTATCGGGAGCTGCTCGACCGGGCCGATCGCATCGCCCATGTCCTGACCAGCGACATGGGACTGGTTCCGGGCAATCGGGTCCTGCTGCGGGCCGCCAACTGTCCCATGTTGGTCGCGTGCTGGTTTGGCGTGATGAAGGCTGGCGGCATTGCCGTGACCACCATGCCCATGCTGCGTGCCGGTGAGCTGGCCACGATCATTCGCATCAGCCGCGCCACGCACGCGCTGGGAGACGGCGCACTGGCTGAAGAATTGCGCGAGGCGGCCACGGCGGAACCCACGCTGCGCCAGATGCGCTTCTTCCAGGGCGGCGGCGCCGAGGCCCTCGAGCCGGCCATGGCCGCGCACGACCTGCCGTACGTGAATGTCGATACCGCCAGCGACGACACCTGCCTGCTGGGCTTCACGTCGGGCACGACGGGTGTGCCAAAGGCCACCATGCACTTCCATCGGGACGTCCTGGCGGTGTGCCGGTGCTGGCCGCCGCACGTATTGCGTCCCACCGCCGACGACGTGTTCATTGGCAGCCCTCCACTGGCCTTCACCTTCGGCCTGGGCGGGCTGGTGCTCTTTCCCATGGCGGTTGGTGCCAGCGCGGTGTTGCTGGACAAGGTGGCACCGCCGCAGCTGTACGAGGGTATACGCGACTTCGGCGCCACGATTCTGTTCACGGCCCCCACGTCGTACCGCGCCCTCGTGGCCCTCGGGCACGACCTGCGGGCGCTGCCGCTCCGCAAGTGCGTGTCGGCGGGCGAGGCGCTTCCCGCCGCCACCCGCACGCTGTGGCGTGACGCCACGGGCATCGAGCTGATCGACGGCATCGGGGCCACCGAGCTGCTGCACATCTTCATCAGCGCCGACGAGGCGTCCGCTCGCCCGGGAGCCACGGGGAAGGTCGTGCCCGGGTACCGCGCCGAGGTGGTGGATGACGAGGGGCTCGTCGTGCCGCCGGGTGTGGTGGGGAAGCTGCGCGTGAAGGGGCCCACCGGATGCCGGTACCTGAACGACGAGCGGCAGCGCGCGTACGTGCGCGACGGATGGAACTACACCGGCGATGCGTACTTCCGCGATGAGGACGGGTATTTCCACTACCACGCGCGCACCGACGACCTGATCATTTCGTCGGGCTACAACATTGCCGGCCCCGAAGTGGAGGCCTGCCTGCTGCAGCACGACGCGGTGGCGGAGTGCGGCGTATATGGCGTGCCGGATGACGAGCGGGGGAACCTCGTGAAGGCGTGGGTGGTGTTGCGTCCCGGCGTGCCCCGTACGGCCGCCACCGTGCGGGCGCTGCAGGAGTTCGTGAAGGCACACATCGCCCCGTACAAGTACCCGCGCGCGGTGGCCTTCGTGGCGCAGCTGCCGCGTACCGCGACCGGCAAGCTGCAGCGGTTCCGCCTGCCGCAGTGCGAGGCGCTCCCGCTGGAGGAAACATCATGAGCCGCCCGGTGTTTGCGCGGCGATTCCGCGTGCCCTTCAGTGCCTGCGATCCGGCGGGCATCATGTTCTTCCCGCAGGTGTTTCTGCTGTTCCAGGATCACGTCGACCAGTGGGTGACGGAGGGACTCGGTCTCTCCTATGCCGAACTGCTGGGGCCACGTCGCGTCGGCCTGCCGTCGGTGCGCTGGGAGAGCGACTTTCGCGCGGTCAGTCGCATGGGCGACGAGCTCGTGATCTCGCTTCAGGTGGAACGGCTGGGCGAGAAGTCGCTCACGCTGCACTTCGAGGTGCATGGCGACGGCGTCCTGCGCGTGGAAGCGCGGCAGGTGATCGTGTGCACCAATCTCGACACCCATCGGTCGATGCCCTTCCCCGATGACCTTCGCGCCGCCATCACGCGTTTCCAGGAGCAGTCGACATGAGCCAGGCCCTGCAGCCTGAGGGGTGGATGCGACCGCGCGGCTACGCGAACGGCGTGGCTGCGAGCGGCCGGCAGATCTTCGTGGCCGGCATGATCGGCTGGAACGCACGGCAGGAGTTCGTGAGTGACGACTTCGCCGAACAGGCGCGACAGGCGCTCTGCAATGTGGTCGACGTGCTGCACGCCGGCGGGGCGGGTCCGCAGCATATCGTCCGCATGACCTGGTATGTGGTGGACCGTGCGGAGTATCAGGCGGCGCTCCCCGCCGTGGGAGCGGCCTTTCGCGATCTCATCGGGCACTACACCATTGCCATGAGCGCGGTGCAGGTGTGCGCCCTCATGGAGCCGCGCGCGCGGGTGGAGATCGAGGTGACCGCCGTGGTGCCGGAGGGGTGATGGCGGACGCTGCCTCGCTGCAGGACGCGCCCTTACGGTGGGTGCTGGAAGACGGGCTGCTGACGGTCACGATCGACCATCCACCGGTGAACGCCCTGAGTCACGCCGTGCGCACGGGACTCGTGGATGCGGTGGAGCTGGTGGATCGAACCCCGGCAATCCGCGCCATGATCCTGCGCAGCACGGGCGCCATCTTCATTGGTGGGGCCGATATCCGCGAGTTCGGCGGTCCGCGGCTCGATCCCCAACTCAACGCCGTCTGCGACCGCCTTGACGCGTGTGAGAAACCGATCATCGCGGCCATGCAGGGCGTCGCACTGGGCGGCGGGTTCGAAGTGGCGCTGGCGTCGCACTACCGCGTGGCGGCACCGACGGTCGAGGTGGCGTTTCCCGAGGTGCTGCTGGGACTGCTGCCGGGGGCGGGGGGCACGCAGCGCGCCCCGCGGCTGTGTGGCGCGGCACTGGCACTGGATCTCATGCTGACCGGCAAGCGGCTCCGGGCCCCCGACGCGTTGCAGGCCGGGCTGCTGGATGTGATCCATGAGGACCCGGTCGCGCACGCCCGTACGTGGGCGCGATCGCTCGTGGAAGCGGGCGCCCCGCTCCCGCGCGCGCGTGACGGTCGGGCCCTGCGCGACGTGGCGGCTCAGCGTGCGGCCGTGGCCGCCGCGGCGGCGCAGCTGCCCGACGATGCGCTCTACCGCCCCGCGCGCGAGCAGATTCTCGCCTGCGTGCGCGCGGCGGTGGAGCAGCCCTATGCGGCCGGAGCGGCCGTGGAGGCCGAGGCGTTTCTTGCCTGCCTCGCGAGCCCCCAACGCGAACAGCTCGTGCGCGCGTTCTTCGCGCAGCGGGAGGCGCGGAAGGCGACACCGCCGCCGGAGCGCAACTAGGCGCCGCGCTGCCGTGTGACCATCCGCATGTGCCCCCGCACGCCCGTCACGCTGGCGCGATGTGGCGCATCGCGATCTGCGACAATGCGGTAACGCCGCTCTGCTTCATGGTAAGCTCGAACTCCTTGTGCATGATCGCGAGCACCGCTTCGACCCCTTCCTGGCCGAATGCGCCCAGCCCCCAGATGTACGGGCGCCCAATGCCCGCTGCGGTGGCACCGAGGGCGAGCGCCTTGAACACATCGGTGCCGCGGCGGAAGCCGCCGTCGCAGATCACGGGGATCTTGCCAGCCGTACCCTTCACCACCTCCGGCAGCGACACGATGGTGGCGCGACGCGAGTTCTCCGCGCGACCGCCGTGGTTGGAGACGAACAGGCCATCCACGCCGTGTTCCACGGCCAGCGCGGCGTCTTCTTCGGTGACGATGCCCTTGAGCAGCACCTTCATGCCCGTGGACTGCTTGAGTCGGTCCACGAACTCCCAGGTGGGCGTCCCCTTCTCGAGCTGCGGCGGCAGCTTCTCGTAGCCCACGAGGTTGGGTTTGCGGCGATTGTCGCGATCATCGACCCGGCCGCTGACGCCGGGCAGGGGCGGGCCGCCCAGGTGGCACTTGATGCAGTCGCGCGTATCCCGGCGCGCCTCACGCACCATCGTGACGCGATTGCTGCCGCCCAGCAGGTCCACCGTGAACGCGATGGCCGGTGCGCCGGCCCGTTCCGCCCGCTTCACCATCTGCTTCGTGATGGACCAATCCGACTGGTGATACAGCTGGAACCACACCGGACCGCCGCGGGCCGCGATGGTGTCTTCGATGCTCGTCGTAGCGACGGTGGAGAGCACCATGAGGTGATCACGCGCCTTGGCCGCCTTGGCGGTGGCCACTTCGCCATCCTTGTGGAAGCCCTTCTGGCTGCCCAGCGGATTCACCACGATGGGTGACGCGTAGCGCGAGCCGAAGATGGACAGCTGGGTGTCCACCTTGCTCACGTCGATCAGCCGCCGCGGCCTGAGCACCCAACGGTCGAAGCCGGCCCGGTTGGCGGCGATGGTCGCGTCGTCGTCGGTGCCGGTCATCAGGTAGCCCCAATGCGCGACCGGGATGTTCTGCCTCGCGACGGGTTCGAAGTCGAACACGTCGAGGGCATCGGCGGCGCGCGCAATGAGCGGCGGCTGTGCGGCAAGCACCGGGTGGGTGCCGGCGGTCGCCACCTGATCGGCCGCGTGCAGGAGCGCATCGCTGCGGCCGTTGCCAGCCAGGCGGGCGAGCCAGTCGTGATCGAGTCCCGCCGCGGCGAGCAGCGGACTGCCGGCGAGAAAGGCGAGAAACTGCCGGCGGGAATTCGGGTCGAGAGCCATGGTGGTGAATGGGCAGCGTGCGGCGCGGCTTGTCCAGTCACCCGCATGCCGGAAGGCGTCGTCGCCGAACGGTTGGCGGGAGCGGGGCGTAATTTGGGGAGTCCTCGCCTCCCTCCTGCCTCCGGGTCTCATGCCGTCGTTTCCCCGCCGCGCCGCTCGTGCGGCGAGCCTTGTGCTTGCCGTGTGCCTTGCCCCACCCCAACTCGCCGCCCAGCCCGCGGTGCCAGGGGGCGGCATGAAGCTGGATGCCGCCGTGGCCGACTCGTTCGCCCGCGCGGCGCGCGCCAAGCCGCGCCCCACGGTGAACATCATCAAGGTGGACGGGGACGCCCCCGAGATCGATGGCAAGCTGACCGAGGGCGTCTGGCAGCGCGGGGCGGCGGTCACCGAGTTCGTGCAACGGGAGCTCAACGAGGGGGTGCCGGCGTCGGAACGCACCGAAGTCCGCTTTGCGAGCGACGGCAAGAACCTGTACATCGGCGCGCGCCTGTACGACCGCGAACCGTCGCTGATCATCCCCGGTGAGAAGATCCGCGACGTCACGCTGGCCAACAGCGATTACGTGGCCTTCATCTTCGACACCTATCACGACCATCAGAACGGGTTCGTGTTCGGGACCACGCCGGCGGGCATCGAGTACGATGGCCAGGTGATTCGCGAAGGCGAAGGCGGGGGCGCGAATGTGCCGGGGCAGAACCGCATGCAGGGTGGGGCCATGGGCGGCTTCAACGTGAACTGGGATGCCAGCTGGACAGTGGCCACCTCCATCGACTCGCTGGGATGGACGGCCGAGTTCCGCATTCCCTTCTCGACCATCCGGTATCAGTCGGCGAATGGGGAACAGACGTGGGGGCTCAACGTGTCGCGCATGATCCGCCGCAAGAACGAGGAGCTCTATTGGGCCTTCATTCCGCGGCAGTTCAACCTGTACCGCCTCTCGCTGGCCGGAAACCTGGCGCAGTTGCAGCCCCCGGTGCGCCGCATCCAGACGGTCACGCCGTACGTGCTCACCTCCAGCCAGCAGCGCTGGACGGGCAATCTGCAGTCCACGACCACGCCCACCGAGGTGGGTGGCGAAATCAAGTACGGCGTGACACCGGCGCTCACGCTCGACCTCACGGTCAACACGGACTTCGCGCAGGTGGAGGTGGATGACCAGCGCGTGAACCTCACGCGGTTCCCCATCTTCTTCCCCGAGAAACGGCCGTTCTTTCTGGAGAATGCGGGCGTGTTCTCCGCGGGGACGCCGCAGGCCGTGGATCTGTTCTTCACGCGGCGCATCGGTATTTCCGACAACGGCACCCCGCAACCCATCCTGGGAGGTGGTCGCCTGTCGGGACGTGTCGGCAGCACCACGGTGGGGCTGCTGCAGATGGTGACGGACTCGCCCGAGCAGGGATCGCCGGGGCAGTCGTTCTCGGTGGCACGCGCCGTACGCGAGGTGGGCGCGCGTTCGCGCTTCGGCCTCATGGCGGTGCAGCGCCTCTCCACCGAGGACGCCGGGGATGTGAATCGCACCTTCGCCGTGGATGGGCGTCTCGGGGTGGGGCAGAAGTGGACGAGCGATCTCTGGGCGGCGAAGACGACCACGCCGGGACGCACGGGCGACGACTTTGCCTACAGTGGGCGCGTCGCGTTCGCCACCAATGTATTCAACGCCAACGCGCGGGTGGCGCAGATCGGTGAGGACTTCAATCCCGAGGTGGGCTTCATGAGCCGTCCGGCGGGGTACCGGAGCTTCGATGCGACCGCGATGTATCTGGTGCGCAAGCCCGAGTGGGGGTGGTTCCGTCAGTGGAATCCGCACGTGAGCTATCGCGGCTTCTATGACATCGAGGACGGCTTCCGCCAGACGGGCTACTGGCACATCGACGTGACGGAAATCGAGTTTGCCAACAGCTCGCGCTTCGGCCCGGAGTGGAACATCTCCCAGGAAGGGCTCCGGGTGCCCTTCGAGATTTCGCCGGGGGTGGTGCTGCAACCCGGGCAGTATCAGTGGGGCACGCTCGGGTTCGACTACACCACTGACCCCAGCGAGAACATCACCGCCACCGGGCGCTTCGATTTCGGCCAGTTCTGGACGGGGACGCGCAACGGCGGCAGCGGCACGCTCACCGTGCGTCGCGGCGCGACGTTCTCGGGCTCGCTGACGGTGGATCACAACGACGTGCGCCTGCCCGAAGGCAACTTCACGCGCACCCTGCAGGCGGTGCGGCTCAACTATTTCTTCACGCCGCGCATCTTCGTGCAGACGCTCACCCAGTACAACAACCAGCAGAAGATCTGGTCGGCCAACGTCCGCTTCGGCTGGCTCAACACCGCCGGTACCGGGCTGTTCGTGGTGCTCAACGACGGGCGTGAGGCCACCGGCTTCTTCGACTGGGTGCGCCCGCAGCAGCGCAGCCTGTTCGTGAAGTTCACGCGGCAGTTCGGGACGGGCGGCTGACCTTGGGAGACGCGGAGGCGGGGAGGCGCGGCGACCGCGTGCTCCGCGCCTCGTTTGCTCCGCGTCGCCCACGTACGGGTTTCCCCTATGGTGCAAGTCCGCCGATCATGGCAGGTTGATCGCGCAGAGTGAGGGCGATGCCAACACGATGCTTCGGCGGGTCGGGGATCGATCCCGATTCCTCGGAGTAGCTGAGGCGAAGCGAGAACGCACCGCGCGCATGGACCCGCTGCAACATTCCACCGCCGTGTGGAACGCACCGTTGCCGGAAGGCATGCATCCGGCAAGCGGGTGCCGACGCGGACTCAGATGGCAGCAGGCGCCATCGCGGCCTCGGGCCGACGTCCTCCGCGGACGGCACAGGGAAGCGCCGGGCCCCAGGGTCCGGCGCTTTCTGTTCTTCTCCCGCGTCCGTCCTGCGATATTGCGGCATGCGAGATCACGCCGCCGACATTCGTGCCCTGCGCAAGCAGTCCAACGCCGCCATCGCGGCCCTCGACCCCCAGTACGTCGCCAGCTTCATGAGCGAAGACATCGAAGTCGCCGTGGCCGGTGGGCCGGTGCTGCGCGGCCGCCCCGCCAACATCGACGCCTGGGAAACGCAGATGCGGGCCAAGGGCTTCGGTGGCTACGTCCGCACGCCGGAGCAGGTGACGGTCGACACGGCGACCGGCACCGCCCGCGAAGTGGGCCACTGGGTCGGGCGCTGGCGCGTGAACGGCCGTGCGCACGAACAGGAAGGGCGCTACACGGCCGAGTGGAAGCTCGGTACGATGGGCTGGGAAATCGCGCGCGAAGCGTTCACCGAGGACGGCGACTGACCATCGCGCGGGTGCGCCGCAGGGTGCGTCCGGCCCGCGTGCCGGTCACCGCCCCGTCCCGCACGGCGAACACGCCGTTCACCAATACGTGCTCGATCCCGCGCGACGGCGCCGAGGGATTCGTGTACGTGGCCTGATCGATCACGGTGGCGCTGTCGAACACCACCAGATCGGCACGCATCCCTTCGGCCACCTGCCCGCGATCGTCGAGGCCCATGAGCGACGCGGGGAGCCACGTCATCTTGCGGATGGCGGCGCTCCAGCTGAGGGCACGCTGTTCGCGCACGTAGCGGCCGAGCACGCGGGGGAAGGTGCCGAAGGCGCGCGGGTGTGAAACGTTCTCGGGGAGTGCCGCATCGCAATCGCAGGCGATGGCGACGTCCGGATCGGCGATGAGCTGGACGAGATCGGCTTCGGCGCCGAAGCCGAGGATCGCACTGGGCGTGCGCTGCTCGAGCACGCGCACGACGGCCTCGCCCGGGGTGGCGATCTGCTCGCGGTCCATGACCTGCTGGAGCGTGGTGCCATCGTCATTCAGCAGGATGCCGGCCGCCCCGGTGAAGCGCGCGGCAATGGCTTCGTCGGCCTCCCGGATGATGCGGGCACGCAGCGTGGAATCGCGGAACCGCTCGCGCATGGCGACGATGCCGCCATCCTGCGCCCACCCCGGAATGATGAGCTGGGCGAGCGCCGTCTGCCCCGAGAGGTAGGGGTACACGTCCGCCGACACCCAGCGTCCCTGCCGCGTCTCCTGCTGCATGCTATCGAGCATGCGGCGTGCCCCACCCTGGGCCCGCCCCTGCAGCTTCATGTGCGTGAACACCGGCACCATGCCGCTCGCGAAGCCGATCGCCATCGTCTCCCGCATCCCCGCGACAGAACTGAAGCCCGACTCCGGGGTGAGCCGGTCGTGGTTGGTGAAGAAGGTGCCCCACGGCTTCGCCACGGCGAGCACACGATTGACTTCGTCGACGGTGGCGAAGTAGGCGGGCTTGTAATCGAGCCCGGCCGACACCCCGAAGCCGCCGGCCTCGAGCCCCGCAGTGACGAGTTGCTGCATGCGCCCGATCTGCTCGTCGGTGGGGCGTACATCGCGGACCCCCACCACCGTACTCCAGATGCTGTTGAACGGCACGCTCGCCGCCACGTTGACGGCGGTCCCCGCGGTCTCGATGCCGGCGAGTTGGGTCTGCAGATCCACCGGACCGCCACCATCGGCGTTGAGCAGCACGGTGGTCACTCCCTGCGTGAGCAGGTTGGCCGCGGTGCCGAGCGCGCGCGGATTGGCGTGACTGTGCACATTGATGAAGCCCGGAGCGATCATGCGCCCGCGCACATCGAGCACCTCGCGCGACGAGGCGCGCGCGAGGTTGCCGACGCGCACGATGCGGTCGCCGCGAATGCCCACGTCGGCGAGTCGCATGCCCCCGCCGGTCCCGTCCACGACGGTGCCGCCACGCAGCACGAGATCGTACGGCGCCTCCTGCGCGGCGAGCGGTGTGGCGGCGGCACTCGCGGCGAGCACGGCGATCAGCACCGCCACGGCGTCGTGCCGGTGGGTGGTCAACGAGCGGAACATCATGAGCATGGGCGCCTCCCGGTCAGGGTATGCGGAGATAGGTGGCGAACGTCACGCCGGTCGTGCGCCCCTCGGCATCCTCACGCATGTACACCACGCCGATCGTATTGTGATCGGGCGAGAGCACGTTGGTGAGGCGCTGCGTGACGCGTCCGTTATTCGTGTTCACGATCTCGTTCACCAGCGGTGACAGGGCGCGCACGGCGGCGTGGGTCTGCGAGGCGTTGCCCGTGACCGGCATGGCGCGCCCGTCGAAGGTGGTGGTGTACCACCAGCGCGTGGTGTCGCCCCTGGCGTTCACGGCCTGAACGGTCACGCGCATGCCGCCCGCGCCGTGCGGCTCGTAGGTCATGATGTTGCTGGCGGGCGCCGGGGCGTCACTCTTGAGAAGCCAGCGACCGAAGCGGGGATTGCCCGACTGCGCCGCCGCTGCGGACGCGGCGCCAAGCCACAGCAGGGTACCGAAGAGCCAGGAGCCTGCACGCATATACACACTCGCGGGAGGGGGAATGGCGAATGTAGCGCCGCCTCGTCGCTGTCGCTGACGGGCGGGGTCGGGGTCTTGGTCGGGGTCGCGGTCGGAGTCACCGCGCCCTCACGGAGCGCACCGAGGTGGTCGAGGATAATGAGAACAGCCTGCATGCGGGCGTGCCCTCGCGGTGACTGAACCCATCGGGCAGTGGGCTGTGCAGGGAAGACCAGGGAGCACTGCCGAATGCGGCTGTGCTCTGTTGCGGTTCTCCATGTCCTCCACCGCCTCGGTGCCCTCTGTGACGGCGCGTCGCGCTCATCTCTCATTTCTCGCCGCTCGTTGCTCCCCGCTCGAGCGCGAACGGGACCGTCGGGATCGGCCGTGCGCCGTGCCGGCGCGTCAGCGCCGCGCGGCTCGCAGCGGCCTGACCAGCAGGGTGAGGAGCAGCCCCACGCCCAGCAGGGCCGCGAGCAGCTGCAGCGGCTGATCATAGATGGCCACGCGCGACATGCCGGGCGCGAGTGCGGCACGGGCACGCTCGGACAGCTCGGTGATGATGACGGGGCCGAGCACGGCCGCCACGCTCCACGCGGTCAGCAGTGCGCCATGAATGGCGCCGACGTTGGCTGTGCCGAAGAGGTCGGCGAGGAAGGCGGGAATGGTGGCGAAGCCCCCGCCGTACATGGTGAACACCGTGAGCAGGCACACGAGAAACGGCCACCAGGCGCCGGCGCGGGCCAATTGCGGGATGACCAGGAACAGCCCCAGCTGGGCGCCGAAGAAGAGCAGATACGTATTGCGGCGGCCAAGGCGATCGGAGATGGTGCTCCAGAAGAGTCGCCCGCCCGCATTGCAGAGGCTGATCATCGCCACCACGGCGGCGGCTTGCGCGGGGGTGCGTCCGAAGAGGTCCTGCATCATGGGGCTTGCCTGGGCGAGAATGCCAATGCCCGCCGTGACGTTGATGCAGAGCATGCCCCAGAGCAAAGCGAACTGCGGGGTGCGCAGCGCCTCGCGGCGCGTGTAGCCGGGGTGCCCGACCGGCGCTGTGTTGGCCGTGGGGGCGCTGGCCGCTACGGCCCGTACGGGGGCGGGGCGCAGCAGCTGCGCGCCGGCCAGCATGAGCAGCAGGTACGCACCGGCAAGCACCAGGAGGGTGTCGGCCACCCCGACGCGTTCAATGAGCCACGCGTTCGCATGGCCGGCAATGAACGCCCCGCCGCCAAAGCCCATGATGGCGAACCCGGTGGCCATGCCGCGCCGGTCGGGGAACCACCGCACCAGCGTACTCACGGGGGCGATGTAGCCGATGCCGCAGCCAATGCCGCACAGGATGCCAAGCCCCAGGAAGAGCAACAGCGGCTGCCGCAGATGCAGCCCGACGGCTCCCACCGCAAGGCCGGAGGCGAAGCAGAGAGCCGCCAGTCGCGCCGCCATCCGGGCGCCGCGGCGTTCGACCCAGGGGCCCCACGTGGCGGCGCTCAGCCCCAGCAGGACGAGGGCGCTGGTGAACGTGGTGTACGGCGGACTCCCCCACCACGGCAGTGATGGCATGGCCGCCGTGATGGGGCGATTGAGCGTGCTCCAGGCATACACGGAGCCGATGCCGAGGTGCACCAGCACGGCCCCCAACGGGATCGTCCAGCGGCGGGGAGGCGGGGTGAGCTGCATACGGCATGGTGAACGAGCCAGCGGGAGGTTCCGTTGCCGCGTGTGCCGGGGGGCTAGCTTTGGTGCATGCGTGCCATTCTCATCACGTCCCTGGGCGCTCTGCTGCTGACGGGCATCTCCCTGTCGGCGCCGGCCCACGCCCAGGCCCAGACGTCGGCTCCCCCGGCGCTTGCCCCGTCGGTATTGGACTCGATTGCCCGTCGCATCGTGACGGCGGCCCGATATGCCACGCTGGCCACCGTGGACGGTGCCGGACGTCCGCAGGTGCGCACCATCCAGCCGCGTCACCCCGACGCCACCTGGTCGGTGTGGTTCGCCACCAACCCGCGCACCCGCAAGGTGAAGGAGGTGGAGCACCGCGGGGCCGTGGCCCTCCACTACTTCGACCCGGCCACGCAGAGCTACGTGGCCGTGACCGGCACAGCCCGCGTGGTGCGCGATCGCGCCACGCAGGATGCGCACTGGGATGACGCGTGGACCGCCTTCTACCCCGACCGGACGCACGGTGTGGTGCTCATCGTGGTCGACGCGGCGCGCGTGGAGGTGGTGAGTCCCAAACTGGGGGTGGAGAGTGATGCGCTCACGTGGCGTCCGCAATCGTTCACCGTACGTCCCGCCGGTGTGGGCCCCGCGCGGAGGCGGCCATGACGACGGCGTGGTTCGGGGCCGGACTGTTCCCGTTTGGCTGGGCGCAGTATCTGGCGGGGGGGCTGCTCATTGGCAGCGGCGTGGCGCTGCTGTTCGTGCTCACGGGCCTCATTGGTGGCATGAGCTCGGTGTACTCCTCCACGTGGTCGTATCTCGTGCCGCACCCGTTCTTTCAGCAGCGCCCTCTCGTGGCCAGCCGTGGCTGGCGTCTCGCGTACGCCCTGGGGCTCGTGCTGGGCGCGCTGCTCTGGTTTCTGTGGTCGGGGCAGAGTACCCGCGTGGCGGTGAGCATTCCCACCTGGCAGCTCTTCGTGGGCGGACTGCTCGTGGGCTACGGCGCTCGGCTGTCGCAGGGGTGCACGTCGGGACACGGCATTTGCGGGCTCGCCTCGCTCTCGCGCCCCTCACTGGTGGCGGTGCTCACCTTCATGGCGACGGCCTTCCTCACGGCCAACGTCGTGGCCCGGCTGGGCGGGGCGTGAGGATGGCTTCCACCATCATTCCCACCGTGACGCGCGACGGCGCTCCGATTGCCAATGCGACGCCGCGCGCGGTACAGGCGGCCGCGCTCACCGCCGGCGTGCTGTTCGGGTTCGGCCTCGCACTCTCCACGATGATTCGCCCCGAGATCGTGCTCGGCTTTCTGCGCTTCACCGATCTCGGGCTCATGCTCGTGATGGGCGGTGGCGTGCTCGTCGCCATGGTAGCGTATCAGCTGGCGCCGCGATTGCTCACGCGCCCGTTGCTGGGTGGCGCGTTTGCACGGCGCGCCGCCGTGCTCGATCGCCCGACCGTGGCCGGTGCCGCCATCTTCGGGATCGGCTGGGGACTGTGTGGAGTCTGCCCCGGTCCAGCCATCGCCGGGCTCGGTGCCGGCAGCTGGGAGCTGGGATGGGCCATTGCCGGCATCGCGCTGGGGGCGCTGGCGCAGGGACTCACGACCCGGCGGTAATCGGATCGGTCGGATTGGTCGGATTGGTCGGATGTCGGATGTCGGAGGTCGGAGGTCGGGGGTCGGATGTCGGAGGTCGGATGGATGCCGGAGATCCGATGCCGGAAACGGCGTTCGGAAGTCGGAAGTCGGAGAGCGGGCGGCGGGTACGTCCGACCTCCGAACGCCGTTTCCGGGCGCCGATTTCGGGCATTCGTCCGAGCTCCGTCCTCCGATGGTCGCCCCGGCCGTACCTTTCGGCAGTCCCTTTCCCCGGATTGCCCATGCGTCTTTCCCTCACGCTGCTCCTGCTTGCTACGGCCACCGTGGCCACCGCGGTCGCCGTACCGCTGCATGCCCAGCCCGCTCGCCCCGCGCCCGCCGTTCAGGTTCGCGTGGCGTTGCCCACGGCCAAGGCCACCGCACCCCTCGACGGGCGACTGTTGCTGCTCGTTTCCACCGACAGCACGCGGGAGCCGCGCTTCCAGATCAGCGACGGGCCGGAATCGCAGCTCGTGTTCGGCACCGACGTGGAAGGGTGGACTCCCGGCAGTACCCGCACCGTGACCGACAACGCCGACGCCTATCCGCTGGCGTCGCTGCGCGACCTGCCCCGCGGACGCTACTGGGTGCAGGCGGTGCTCAATCGCTACGAAACGTTCCGACTGAGCACGGGGCACACGGTGAAGCTGCCCCCTGACAAGGGCGAAGGACAGCAGTGGGCGCGCAAGCCGGGCAACCTGTACAGCACGCCGCGCTGGGTCACGCTCGACGCGCGCCAACGCCTGCTCCCCACGGTCTCACTCGACAACGAGATCGCACCCATTGCCGCACCGAAGGATACGAAGTGGATCAAGCACATCACCATTCGCAGTGAGCGGCTCTCGAAGTTCTGGGGACGCGACATGTTCATCGGCGCGAATGTGCTGCTGCCGGCGGGCTTCGACGAGCACCCGAACGCGCGCTATCCGCTGGTGGTGTACCACGGGCACTTCCCGTACACGTTCGAAGGCTTCCGCGAGACGCCCCCCGACCCGAACCTCAAGCCCGACTTCTCGGCGCGCTTCAACCTCGCCGGCTACAACCGCATCCAGCAGGAGCTCAATCATCAGTTCTACAAGGACTGGACGAGCGCGACCTTCCCGCGCGTGCTGCTCATGGAGGTGCGCCACGCCACGCCGTACTACGACGACTCGTACGCCGTGAACTCCGCGTCGCAGGGGCCGTGGGGCGACGCCATCATGTACGAACTCATCCCCGAGGTGGAGCGACGGTTCCGTGGGCTGGGGCAGGGGTGGGCCCGCATCACCTACGGCGGCTCGACCGGTGGCTGGGAAGCCATGGCCGTGCAGATGTTCTATCCCGACGAGTTCAACGGCGCGTACATCGCCTGCCCCGATCCGATCGACTTCCGCGCCAACACGGTGTTCAACCTGTACGAGGAAACGAACGCGTTCTTCCTCGACAGCCAATGGAAGCGCACGCCCCGCCCGGCGCACCGCAACTACCTGGGGCAGGTGCAGACCACCATGGAAGAGACCAACCGTCGCGAAGCGGCGCTGGGCAGCAAGGGACGCAGCGGCGACCAGTGGGACATCTGGCAGGCCACCTACTCGCCCATGGGCCCCGACGGCTACCCCAAGCCCATCTGGGACAAGAAGACCGGGGTGATCGACAAGGAGGTTGCGCGCTACTGGCGAGACAACTACGACCTCTCGTACATCCTGCGCCGGGACTGGGCGACGCTGGGCCCCAAGGTGTTCGACAAGCTGAACATCTACGTGGGCGACATGGACAACTACTACCTCAACAACGCCGTGTACCTCGTGGAGGACTTCCTCAAGGGCACCACGACCCCCAAGTGGACCGGAGAGATCACGTACGGGGATCGCGCCGAGCACTGCTGGAACGGCGATCCCACGCGCAGCAACGCGTATTCCAGGCTGCGGTACCACCAGATGTACATCCCGCGCATCCTCGAGCGCATGCGCGCCCGGGCGCCGCGCGGTGCCGACACGCTGAGCTGGCGCTACTAGCGCCCTGCCCCGTACGTACACCGAAAACCATCAGAGGGGTTGCCGCACTGCGGTAACCCCTCTGTAACGACTGTAACCGTCATGTCACGGCCGGCTGTGACATGTAACGGACAGAGTAGACTGCGCGGTCCGCATCGTTACCGACGCGTTCCCGAGTCTTTACATGCCGCTGTCTCAGGCGTTTCGCCATATCACGTTCGCAAGGCTGTCGCTCCTGCTGTCGGCCGTCGCGCTGCTCACGCCGCCGCGTCTCGCCGCACAGGGGGCCCCGTCTCCGGCGCCCACCGCGGCCCCTGCCCAGAAGCCGGTGCCGTGGTACGAGTCCTTCCGCATTCGGGGCTACGGGCAGATCCGGTACAACCGCCTGCTCGAAAGCAACCCGCAGTTTCAGTGCGAGCAGTGTGACCGCAGCTGGGGAGACCTGGGCGGTTTCTTCATTCGTCGCGCACGACTCATCGTGCAGGGGCAGATTCACCCGCAGGTGTTCATTTACCTGCAGCCGGATTTCGCCAGTGCGGTGGGGACCACCGGCAACGTGGCGCAGCTGCGGGACTGGTACGTGGACCTTGGCGTCGACCCGGACAACGCATTCCGGTTTCGCGTGGGGCAGAGCAAGGTGCCCTACAGCTACGAGAACATGCAGAGCAGCTCGAACCGGCTCCCGCTCGACCGTGCCGACGCGACCAACAGTGCGCACGCCAACGAGCGGGATCTGGGGCTGTTCTTCATGTGGGCTCCCAAGGTCGCCCGTGCGCGGTACGCCGAGCTGGCCACTGGCACCGGCAAGGGGAGCGGGGACTACGGCGTCTTCACCGTGGGCGCGTTCAACGGGCAGACGGCCAATCGTGCCGACGCAAACAACAACCAGACGCTGGTGGCCCGCCTGTCGTATCCGTTCAGGATCGGCAATCAGCTGGTGGAGCCGGGTGTTGCCGGCTACCGGGGGCAGTATACCGTGACGGCCGAGCAGCGGAGTGCGGGCGTGAAGGGACGGAGCGACTGGACCTACGCCGACGAGCGTGCCCTCGTGCAACTCAACCTCACGCCACGTCCGTTCGGCCTGCTTGCGGAGTACAACGTGGGGCGGGGGCCGGAATACAATCCGGCGCGCGACAGCATCGAGACCCGGTCGCTGCGCGGCGGGTTCGTGACGGCCACCTACCAGTTGAAGCGTGGCACGCAGGTCTTCTTCCCGTTCGTGCGATACCAGGTGTACGACGGCGGAAAGAAGCACGAGCGCGATGCACGCAGCCACACGGTGAACGACGTGGAGTTCGGCGTGGAGTGGCAGCCGAATCCGAAGTTCGAGCTGGTGACCGAGTGGTACCAGGGCAACCGCCGCTTCGAAGACAAGCTGCGCCCGCGCTGGGAGCAGCGCGGCCGCCTGCTCCGCGTCCAGGCGCAGTTCAACTACTGAATGTGGCCTCCGCTCCCCCCGGCGGGTAGCTTGCGGTGAGCCTGCGGGTTCGCTCACGCCAGGGGAGGCACGATGAACAGTGGGGCGGTCATCTTCGCGGCCAACGTAGACCGCGTGGCGCGGTTCTACGAGGTGCTGCTACTCATGTCGCCGGTGCATGTCGAGACGGGGCTGCGCGTCATCGCCTCGGATCGTACGGAACTCGTCATCCACCAGGTTCCGCCGCACGTTCTGCCGCCGGTCCCCGAGGGAACGGCGCCCGCCCCGCGGGAAGACACGGCCATCAAGCCGTTCTTCGTGGTGCCCAGCCTGGCCGCCGCGCGCGAGATGGCGCCGCCGCTGGGCGGGTACGTGTTCCCCCGCGAGCGCGAGTTCAGCGCGCGGCGCTTCCGTGCCTGCAACGCCTGCGACCCCGAAGGCAACGTGGTGCAGTTTCGTGAACTCCTCCTCCCTCCTACCTGACCCCTGCTCCGTGCCGCTCAAGGACTACGCCGACCATCACGACGCCGACCTGGCGCTCAAGCTGTATGACCTCCGCCGCGAAGCGGTCATGCGCGAGTCGCGCGCCGCGCTGGTGAGCAGGTTCCTCCCCGCGAGTTGGGACGATGTGCTGGCGGTGACGAAGCCCGATCATCCGCTCAACGCGGCCTTCCGTCAGTGCGCCACCTACTGGGAAATGACGTATTCCATGGCCCGCCACGGCGTGATGCACGGCGAGTTTCTCATGGAAAGCAGTGGTGAGGGGCTGCTGCTCTTCACGCGAATCGAGCCGTGGCTCGAGCAGTACCGCCAGCACGTGGGCAACCCGCTGGCCTTCCGCAATGCCGAGTGGGTGGCCAGGGAAACCGAGCTGGGTCGGCAGATCGCCGAGCGGTTCCGCAAGCGCGTCCGCGCGCACCTCGACGCCGCCAAGGCCGCCACGCCGTAACCAAACGGCACCCGTGGCATCTCTCAGGAGGAACACTTCCATGCGCCTGCTGCATCGCTCACGTCACATCGTCGTCACCCTGCTGGTGAGTGCCGGGGCACTGGCCCCGGCACCGCTCGCGTCACAGGCCGCGGCCGCACGGCCTGCGCAAGCGCCGCCGGCCGGCTCAGCGGCCGAAGCATGGTGGCGACACGTGCAGGTGCTGGCGCACGACTCGCTCAAGGGGCGTGACACCGGCTCCCCCGGTCACGAGAGCGCGGTGCGCTACATCGCGCGCCAGTTCGAAGCCGCCGGACTCAAGCCTGGTGGTACCGACGGCTGGTTGCAGCGCGTGGAGTTCGTGGAAGTGAAGCTCGACGCCGAGCGCGTGACGCTGGCCATGCGCCCGGCCACAGGCAGCTGGGTACCGCTGGCGGTTGGGCGTGACCTGCGCCTGGCGCCGCGCCCATCCACAGGCGACATCGAAGCGCCGCTGGTGTTCGCGGGCTACGGCCTGTCGCTGCCGCAGGCGGGGGTGGACGACCTCGCCGGCCTCGATGTGAAGGGGAAGATCGTCGTGCACGTGAACGCCGTGCCGAAGGGACTCTCGGCGGCGCTGCAGGCGCACGGCACGCGATCGCGGTGGACCGCCATGCAGCAGGCCGGCGCCGTGGGGATCATTGCCATTGGTGCGGGCGGGGTGTGGAACGACGCGGGCGGTGCCGGCGGAGTGGCGGTGGCGCTGGCCGACACCATGCTCGACGACACGCGCGGGCAGCGTCTCAACGCCACGGCCAATCCGGCACTGGCGAGCCGCCTCTTTGTCGGCACGGCGCTCGTGTGGGACAGCATCGTGGCCCTGGTGCGGCGCGGCGACAAGCTGCCCACGGCCGCGCTCAATGTGACCCTGCGTGCCACGCTCCCCACGGTGCGGCGTACGCTGTCGTCACCCAATGTGGTGGGCGTGCTGCCGGGGACCGACGCCACGCTGCGCAACGAGATCGTGGTGTACACGGCGCACACCGATCACACCGGCACCTTCAAGGGGCCGGTGCTGACCGGCGACAGCATCTTCAACGGCGCCATGGACAATGCGTCGGGTGCCGCCACGCTCATCGAAACGGCGAGGCTGGTGGCGAAGCGCGGGGGCAACAAGCGCACGCTGGCGTTCGTGGGGGTGACCGCCGAGGAGAGAGGGCTGCTGGGGTCGCGCTACTTTGCCGCCCATCCGTCGCTGCGCAACGGCATGGTGGTGGCCAACCTCAATACCGACATGTTCCTGCCTCTCATTCCGCTCACGGGCGTGTTTGCGTACGGCTACGAAGAGTCGGACCTGGCCGACGACCTCGATGCGGTCACGAAGGCCCGCGGCCTCGAGGTGCTCCCCGACCCGGAGCCGGAGCAGAACCGCTTCGTGCGCAGCGACCAGTACAGCTTCATCCGGCGCGGCATCCCGGCGCTGGCGTTCAAGGTGGGGTATCGCACGGGAACGCCCGAGGAGAAGACATGGCAGGCGTGGGTGCGTGATCACTACCACAAGCTGAGCGACGACATCACGCAGCCGGTGGACTTCGCGGCGGCGGCCGGCTTCAACGAGATGTACGCCGATCTGGCGCTGCGTGTGGCCAATCGGGCGAAGCGCCCCGCGTGGCGCCCGACCAGCTTCTTCGCCACGCCCATTCCCTGACCGGTGGCCGTGCGCTACGGCAACGTGGCGTACGCCCGCACCGGGAAGGTACCAATGCCCACGAGCTTGGGCGGCACGGCACTGAAGCTGAACGGGCCGCTGGGCAGCTGATCGAGCCCGGTGAGGTGCTCCGCGATGAGGATCTCCTCGCGGAGCAGGATGGAGTGCACGGGGCGGGCGCCGCCGTCGGTGCAGTCGATGTTGGTGGCATCGATGCCCACCAGCACGGCCCCGGCATCGCGCAACCACGTGGCGGCATCGGCGGTGAGATACGGATGCCCCTCGAAGTACTGGTCGGTCTGCCAGTGCACATCCCACCCGGTGTGCACCAGCACCGCCTTCCCGCGCACATTCAGCGCGGCAAACCACTCGGCCCCAATGGCCCGCCCGCGCCGGCCATGGTCCGTGGTTGCCCTGACCACCAGCGCCGGCACATCCACGAACCGTTCAAGGGGCATCGCCGCCGTGTCGCGCCCGTCCGCGTAGCGGTGGAACGGGCAGTCGATGTAGGTGCCGGTGTTGCCCACCAGTTCCACCTTGCCGATGTGAAACTCGGTGCCCTCGTCGTAGAAGGCGCGCGACGCCTCGCGACTGAGGAAGTCGCAGATCACCGGCGCCGGCAGCCCCTTGTAGTAGACGGTGCCGTGGGCGATGGCGTGGCTCAGGTCGAGGTACCGCGGCATCAGCGAATGAGGTAAAACTGCTCCTGCCGCGGACGGAAGAACACGAACCCTTCGTCGGTGAGATGCGCATCGTCCTCGAACATCACGAACAGCTTCTTGCCGCCCCACTCGGGAATGGGAGTGGCGGTATTGAGTTCGATGCTGATGTACGACCCGGGGCGCAGGCGCGAGTTCTGCGCCGTGGTGTCGCTGCGCAGCGCACTGCGGAAGTCGATGGACGCGCCCAGGCCGTGCCCCTGCGCCCCAATGGGGTGCGAATAAATCATGGCCTCGATGCCGCGCTCCTTCATCTCGGCCATGGTGGCGTTGAAGACCGCACCGCCCGTGCGCCCCGGCCGTGCGTGCCGCTTCATGAGGGCGTCCTGCAGCGTGTTGGAGTTCGCCATGGCCTGCCGGAGGCCGGCCGGCACCGCCTTCTCGCCCGGCTTGAGGACATACGCCATCTTCTGCCAGTCGGTATCGAAGCCCATGTAGCTGATGCCGAAGTCGATGTGCACCACGTCGCCACGTTCGATGACCGTGCCCTCGGGGGCCACCGCGAGGAAGCCGCGTGAGGTGGCCACGTCACCGCTGGCGCGCTGCACGCGCAGGTCGGGCTGGAACCAGGTACGCACCCCGGCGGCCCAGAGCATGTCGAAGAGTGCGCGGCGCACGTCGCCCACCGTGGTCTTGCCCGGCACGATCACCTCGTTCGACAGGGCCCGCTTCACAATGGCCTCCGTGACGGCGACCGCGGTGCGGTAGTGCTCCATCTCCTCGGGGAGGCGCGTGTCGAGGTACTCCTGGGTGAGTTCGCCGGCGCTCATGAACGTCTTCTCGGCCTCGGGCCCCAGCGTTTCCGCCAGGAAGCGATAGCTGTCGTAGCCCAGCGAGCGCGTCTGGCCGCGCGTGCCGCGAATGCCCAACCCGACGGTCTTCGGCTGGTACCGGGCATACAGGTCGCGCAACGTCGCGGCAGGAGGACGCGGCTCCGTGAAGGGCGCGTCGAAGAAGCGGGCGAGATTCTCCTCGGTATAGCCGGTGATGGCATACTTCCTGAGCCCCTCGGTGCCGGCGTCGATGAAGACGAAGAAGTCACGATTGCCGGTGTACGGGCGCGGCGGCGCCACGTACTGTGCCAGCGGGTCGTCGTGGAACTCCTCGTTCACCACGATCCACATGCCAATGCCATGGCGGCGCATCATGGGGAGCAGCATCTCATGCCGCTTGGTGAGCCACTGCTCGCGTACGGCGATCTGCTGCGACCAGGGAAGCAGCTGATCGGCCTCGGGGACACGCATGGCCGCCACACTCCCGCGGCGCGGCGCGGCCGCCTCGACCCGGGTGCGCGCACGTACATCCGACCCCGTGGAGCGAGCGGGACCGGCCGGCGCCTTCGGTGGCACCTGCGCCTGTACGGCCTGGGCGGCAAGCACGACGGTGCACAGCCCCCGCGTGGCCGCGGAGGTGAACGGGCGACGGAGAGTTCCTGCCATGGCGAACGATCCTCGGGAGTAGGGACGCAGAACACGCAGAGCCAGCGTCCTATTCTACTGCACGGGCCGCCATGGCGTCGCATAGTATTCGTCATGACCATCGGCTGCCCGACCAATCCGCATCGCCCGCTGTGCGCGATGCCATGATCGACCGCACCATCGACCGTACCATTGGCAATACGCCACTCGTGCGGCTGCAGCGTCTTGCCGCGTCCATGCTGGCCGAGCGCGGGGTCACCGTGCTGGGCAAACTCGAGGGGAACAACCCGGGCGGATCGGTGAAGGACCGGCCCGTGCTGTCGATGTTTCGTCGCGCCGAGGAGCGCGGGGACATTCGCCCCGGCGACCGGCTGATCGAGGCGACGAGCGGCAACACCGGGATTGCCATGGCCATGATCGCGGCCATGACCGGCTATCGCATGACGCTCATCATGCCCGACAACCTGAGCGCCGAGCGACGGGCGTCCATGACGGCCTACGGGGCGGAGCTCATTCTCACCCCTGCTGCGGCCGGCGGCATGGAGCACGCGCGTGACGTGGCCATGCGGATGCAGGCGAACGGGGAGGGGAAGGTGCTCGATCAGTTCGGCAACCCCGACAATCCGCGCGCGCACTACGAAACCACGGGTCCCGAGATCTGGCGCGACACCGCGGGGCGCATCACGCACTTCGTGAGCGCCATGGGCACGACCGGCACGATCATGGGCACCGGACGGTACCTGCGCGAGCAGAACCCGGACGTGGTCATCGTGGGGGCCCAGCCGAGTGAGGGGTCGCAGATCCCCGGCATTCGCAAGTGGTCGCCGGCCTACCAGCCAGGCATCTACGACCCATCGGGCGTGGACCGGCTCGAACTGGTTTCGCAGGCCGATGCGGAGGCCATGGCGCGACGGCTCGCGGCGGAGGAGGGGATCTTCTGCGGACCATCGGCGGCGGGGGCGTGCGTGATTGCCCTGCGCGTGGCGGCGGAGGTGCGCGACGCGACCATCGTGTTCATCGTGTGCGACCGCGGCGACCGGTACCTGAGTACGGGGATCTTCCCGGTGTGATCCGGACGACGCCTGTGACCTGACCCGGGGGCGAGGAGCAGGTGGCAGGCGACAGGCGGCGGGGGGGGCAGGTTAGCCGGGCGGGCGGCTTGGCGCGGCGGGGGCGGACGTCTAGAATTTTGGTTCCCCAGTTCCCAGCCACCCCTCCGTTCAATGACCGTGGAAACGCTGCTGGCGCCGCCGACGTGGTCGTTGCGCCGCCTGTACATCGTGTCGGCCGCCGAAGTGGAACAGCTGGCCGACGTGCTCATTGACTGCGTCGATGGCGGCGCGTCGGTGAGCTTCATGGCGCCGCTGTCCCGCGAGCATGCCCTGTCGTTCTGGCGCATGGTGGCCGAGGATGTGGCGGACGGGGACCGGGCGCTCATCGTGGCGGAGGATGCCGAGGGGATTTGCGGTACCGTGCAGCTCATTCTGGCGCAGCCCGACAACCAGCCGCACCGCGCCGATGTGGCGAAGATGCTGGTGCACCGCCGCGCCCGTCGTCATGGCATTGGCGCGGCGCTCATTCACGAGGCGGAGCATGTGGGGCGCGACGCCGGCAAGTCGCTGCTGGTGCTCGATACCATTACCGGCAGCGACGCCGACCGGCTGTACGAGCGTGAGGGATGGGTGCGGGTGGGCGAAGTGCCCGACTACGCGTACATGCCGCACGGCCAGTTGCGCGGCACCACGTTCTTCTATCGTCGCATCACCACGGCGCACCACGGCGAGTACCGGCCCGGCGACGCGGTCCCGTAGCGCGCATGGACGCGCGACGCCTGGCGCGTGCCCGTTGGGCCACGCGTGCGCAGTTCCTGCACCTCGGCGTCATTGCGGGGCTCTTCGGGGCGCACGTGCCGTCGCTGGGCGCACGCTACGCATTTGACGAACAGCGTCTCGCGCTCACGCTGCTTGCGGCCACGGCAGGCTCGGTGGCCATGCTGCTGCTGGCGGGGCGCATCATCGGGCGCGTGGGGGCGCGCGCCACGTCGGTGAGCGCCGGCTGGCTCTTTGTCCTGTCGCTGGTGCTCCTGCTGCGGTTGCCCAGTCCCTGGCTGGTGTTCGTGGTCATGTTCCTGTACGGCGCGGGGCAGAGTCTGTACGACATTGCCATCAACGCCGAGGGTTCGATGCTGGAGCTGTTGGGCCAGCGCGCCGTGATGAGTGGTTTCCACGCCATGTTCAGCGTGGGGGCCATGCTGGGCGCGGGGGTCGCGTCGCTCTTCTTCCGGTACGGCATGCCGCCGGTTACCCAGCTGCTGGTGGTGGGACTCCCCGTTGCGGGTCTCATGACGGTGGCGGCGCGGGGGATGCTCGAGGTCCATCCGCCGGCCGACGCGGACAGCGCGCACTTCGCGTGGCCGCGCGGGCTGTTGCTCACCATCGGGCTGCTCATTCTGGCCGGCATGATGGCGGAGGGGGTGATGTACAACTGGAGCGTGCTGTACGTGCAGCAGGAGTTGGGAGCGTTGCCACAGCGCGCCGCGCTGGCGTATGTGGCGTTCTCCGGGGCCACCGCGGCCATGCGCTTTGCCGGCGACTGGGTGCGGGCGCGGGTTGCCGAGCGTACGGTGCTGGTGGCCGGTGCCGTACTGTCGATGAGCGCCATGGCGGCGACGTTGTTGGCGCATGATGTGACGGTGGCCATGGTGGGGTTCGCCTTCGTGGGCGTGGGGCTCGCCACCGTGGTGCCCATTCTGTACAACGCGGCCACGCGCGTGCCGGGAGTGAGCCGGGCGGCCGGCATCGCGTCGGCGTCGAGCATCGGCTACGTGGGGTTCATGATCGGTCCGCCGCTGGTGGGCGCCATTGCCCACGCCAGCAATCTGTCGTGGGCGCTGTGCACGCTCATTGCGGCGTGTCTCGCGCTCATGCTGGGCGCGGGGCGCATTCCCCTGGCCACGGGGCGGACGGCGTCCATGGCCTCATCGGGAGCGGCCTCGTGACGGGGGCGGGGCAGGCGGAGCGCGCACGGCCGCAGCCGGTGGTGGTGTCGTGGAGCGGCGGCAAGGACAGTACGCTCATGCTGGAGCGGTTGCTGCACGACGAGCACGTGGTGGTGCGGGCGCTGCTCACCACCGTGTCCACGGTGTACGACCGCGTGAGCATTCACGGGGTACGGCGCTCGATTCTGCGCGCGCAGGCCGCGTCGCTGGGGCTGCCGCTGTACGAGGTGGCACTGGGCGCCCACTCATCGAACGACGACTACGAAGCCGCGTTCAGGCGCGGACTGCGCACGCTCGAGGCCGCGTACCCGGACACGCGCGTCATGGCGTTCGGTGACCTCTTCCTGGAGGATGTGCGCGCCTATCGCGAGGCCCTGCTGGCGCGGCTCGGGTGGCGCGGCGTGTACCCGCTGTGGGGCGAGGACACGGCAGCCCTGGCCCGGACCTTCGTGCGGCGCGGATACGTGGCCACACTCACCTGCGTGGACACCCAGCAACTGGACGGCGCGTTCACCGGGCGCCGCTATGACGACGCGCTGCTCGACGCCCTGCCGGCCGCGGTCGACCCCTGCGGCGAGCGCGGCGAGTTCCACAGCTGTGTCACCGATGGACCATTGTTCGCCCAGCCGATTGCGGTGGTGCCCGGCGAGCGGGTGTTGCGCGACGAGCGGTTCCAGTACTGCGACCTCGTGGAGTTGGGGCCCGAGCGGTCGGGCAGCGCGGCGAGTGGGGCGTAGCCACCCATCCCGGGCGCGTGAGCGGCCGGGGGCGGGCGCGCACGGTGCCCCCTCGCTATGGTTCAGGCACGCCCTGCGTCGTTCACCCGTCGTCATTCCCATGCAGCTCGATCAGCTCGATATGTCCGCCCCCCTTCCCGCTTCCCTGTCGCCGTTGCAAACCGCCGGTCTGGCAGCGGCCCTCGGCGTGGTGGCGTACGCCATCATCGATGCCACCCCCTGGTTTGCGGCGCAGGGCATTCCGCAGGGGGCCGTGCAGTTCCTGTGGCTGCTCTTCGTGATGGTGGGCGCGGGGCTGTGCGGCTGGCTCAATACCGACCGGGCCTGGCGCTGGGCGGCCATACTGCTGGCGGTGCAGCCGCTGGTCATGTTGGGCATTACGCTGGTGCGTGGCGAGCCCGACGATTCGCCCGCCACCATACCGGCCAAGACGTCGGTGTTCATTGCCAGCGTGTTCGTGGCCACCGTGAGCCCGTTCGCGCTCATCGCGGCCGGTGCCATGGCCTCGAAGCGCCGGAACGAGAGCCGGTAAACACGGTTCCCCGGGCCGGTTCTCCTGTGCGAGCGGGCCGCGTGCCCACGTTTCTGGCGTGTGCCGCCATGGTGGCGCTCACCAGTCTGTTTACTGACGCCTTCAGCGAGCAAGCGGCGCCCGCCGTGAGCGCACGCGCCGACACCGGCGTCACCCGCGATCCCATTGCGCGACTGCAGGCGCGTCTCGACGCCGGCGCGGTCACCCTCGCCCACGACAGCGTGCTGGGGTATCTGCCGGCGCTGCTCAAGGCGCTCGACATTCCGGTGTCGTCGCAGGTGCTGGTCTTTTCCCGCACCAGCCTCCAGACCGATCGCATCGCGCCCTGGTCGCCGCGCGCGCTCTACTTCACCGACGACGTGTACGTGGGCTACGTGCTGGAGAGCCCGTTTCTCGAGATCGGCAGCGTGGACCCGGCCAAGGGCGGCGTGTTCTATACGCTGCCGCAGGAGCCGCGGCCGCGGGCGGCCTTCCAGCGGGAAACCACCACCTGCCTCATGTGCCATTCGTCAAGGAGCGCGACGGGCGGGGTGCCGGGGTTCATGGTCCTCAGCACGGCGGCCGACCGGCACGGGTATCCCATTACGGGGGTGCACGAGGGGTCCACGAGCGACGTGACGCCAGTGGCCCAGCGCTTCGGCGGCTACTACGTGACCGGCACCGGCCCGCACGCGGGCAACGTGTACGCGCCGCTGCTGGGGCACGAGGTGCACGACAAACCGGCGTTTCGCGCCAGGTTCCGGCTGCAGTTCGAGCGGGCCGACAGCAACGCCCGCACGTCGCTTGCCGGGCTGTTCGACACCACGGCCTACCTGCACGGGCAGAGCGATGTGGTGGCGCTCATGGTGCTCACGCACCAGACGGTGGTGCACAACCTCATCATGGCGGTGCACGAGGCGGCACGCGAAGCCATCATGGAGGCGGCCATTGGCGCCGTGCGCACCGACAGCCTGCAGGCGCCGGTCACGCCGCGGCTGCGTGGCGCGGTGGACAACCTGGCGCGGGCGCTGCTCTTCGTGAAGGAAGCGCGGCTCACGGCGCCGCTGCGCGGCACGACGCGCTTTGCGCAGGACTTTGCGCAGCGCGGGGTGCGCGACCGCGCCGGCCGGTCGTTGCGCGACTTCGATCTCGAGCAGCGCCTGTTCAAGCACCCCGCCAGTTTCCTGGTCTACTCCGAGGCCTTCGACGCACTGCCGCGCATGGCGCGCCGGGCGGTGTATGCGCGACTCGCCGACATTCTGGAGGGGCGCGAACCGAGCGACCTGTCTGCGGCCGAGCGGCAGGCGGTGACGGAGATCCTGCGCGAGACCAAGCCGGAGTTCGCGACGCTGCGGTGAAGGGCTAATTCGCATCTCCGTCTGTCGGTTTTTCCCTGTCGGCGGTCGGCACCGCCCCTGACAGACGTCCCGTGGTCACGGCCGAACATTGGTCGCCGACTTCTTTCCCGGGGACGGCAGATGAATGTGACGGCGATGTACTGCAGTGGCTGTGACCGCGACGTGGCGGTGGTGGTGACCGACGCGGCGCTGCCCGATGCACAGGCGAATGTGACCGGTGAGGAGCTGGCGTGCCTCGAAGTGGGCACCGGGTGCACCGGTTCGCGCTGTCCCATTGGCCCGGCGGAGCCGAGTGCCATGGTGCACCGGCTCATCCGGCACGACGCGTCCGTGGGCGGTGGTGCTGAGGTAGGTGAACTGACTTGGTGAGAAAAGGAGAAAGGGAGGGGGCGGTACGCAACGGCTGAATCGCCCGCCGCCGAATCATCAGCGCTTCGGTCTCGTCGATCGCGCGCACCACCATCAGGTCGTCGCCGCCGCCACGGTTCGGACTACTTGGCTTGATGCTACGGTGCCTGGCCTTGCCAGACAATCAGTCGACGGTGAGTCTGTCTGAGAGGATCGTGTGCCGCACGAATTGCCCTCCACCTCGGTCGGTGGTCCGCGTAACGGCTTTCAATGTCCATACTGAGCTGTACTGATGATACTCGCCGCGCACCATACAACTCCCACGCGTGCAATCAATCGCCCGGACCACGATTTTCCCTTCGGCGACCGCCGAGTCCGGTGTGCACGGCACGAGTGTCCGACCAGCGAATGGTCCCAAAGGATCGCGTAGTCTGTGTGCAAGTTCGGCCGTCAGTGCGCTCGCGCTGTCACATACGCTGATGCCCAGCTTTCCTCGACTCATGGCACTGAGCTCGAGGCTGACAGCAACGACCGCCTCCGCCTTGGTCAAGGTGGTAGCGGTATCGCGTGATGCGGTGGTGTCCGACAGTTCCGACGGTTTGCGACCAACGTGCGGTCCTTCGCCTGAAGGTTCCACCGAAACACACGCTATCGGCGATGCAAAGAGAACGGCAACGAACGGCGAGACTCCGCAGGCGTGGCGGCGCAATCGCCGTAACGATTGTGCTCTGGCAAGATCCAGTGCACCTCGAAGGAACATCGTCCCTCTCTGTCTCGAGAGAACAAGGAAAGTCGCACGCACATGCAGCTATTTCCGGGGCTTAGTCGACGGTCATCATCCCCGAAAATGTGAGTCGCAGAACCGAGTGCCGGCCGGTGCGGCCAAGACTGTAGGTCTCCGCATCAAATTGCCAACTGGCGTTGGCCCTGAAAAACCGCCCCGAGACGTTGCACTTCCCCGCGGCGCAGGTGGATGCCGTGACCCACACCTTGCCGAAGCGCGGCACAATGTCGGACCTGCACGGCAGCAACCGCGGCAGCACGGCGAAGTGCCCACGTTGAAGGCTGTCGCGAATCTCTGCAGTGGCTACTCCAGCCTCTTCGCACACACTGAGGTCGTAATCTGCACCGGAAAGATCGATGAAGCTTCGCAGCACCGCCAGAATCGACTGAGCCTTGTGCGACCCCGTAGGAGCCGTGTCGACTTTGGACATAATCGAGGCTGGGCTGACGCCTGCGGATGTGCTCGTCCCTCCGCTCTGCTGTTCAGTCGCACTGCATCCGATGACTGAAATCAGGAGCATGCGAGTGATCCATAGCTTGGTGCCAGAGTTCATCACTTCAGGCCTCACGTCAGATCGAGTAGACTACAGATTCATCGACGAGAACCAACGTGTCGCCGTTCTGGGGGATAATGGGTTGGTTGCACATGATCACACCACTGACTGGCCGTCATAGTGAACGACTCGAGCGTTCGGGCCGCTGAAAGTCTCCGCCAGGCTCGAGCTCATTAGCGCGAGCGGAGCGGGGAAGCGGGGGTTCGTCCACGCGAAAAACGAAACTCCAGGTTGCCGACACACTGAAACGCACTACCCCAGGCCCATCCGTTCGGATCAAGCGGAACGGTTGCCGTGCCCCGGATGTTCGCCGGCCATATCCAGGAGTCCGCGTATACCTTGCTGACGAGCCCCGAGGCGCGTGCATACACGAGTGTCGCTTCGCCAAACGCACCCGGCATTGGCACAAACGCGAACCCGCCGCGACTGCCGGGTGATGGAGTCTGCACCCGCACATAGCCGGGGGCCGCTGGCGAAACCGGGTCCTCCCCCGCACACGCCGGCGAGCAGCTCGAAAGTACCCCTTCTGCCGTTGACTCGATCCTGACGTCGCTGCGCGTCGGCATCTCCTGACAGCTCAGCACAAGGGAGGCAACGGCGAGCACTACCAGTAGTGGGCGAAGCCCCCCCTCCCCGCGTCACCTGACCTCGAGAACATGCGCTCACTCCAATATGGATTCAGACGCAATCAGCCAACCGTGCCGATAATGACGATGCGGCGAATCCGTGTCAATGCGGCGCTGAAGCGGGTGAACTGACTTGGCGAGAAAAGGAGAAAGGGAGGGGGCGGTGCGCTACGGCTGAATCGCCCGCCGCCGTTTCATGAGCGCTTGGATCTCGTCGATCTCGCGTGGCACCAGCGAGATACGCTCCAGCCCCTTGTCGGTGATGATGTAGTCGTCTTCGATGCGCACGCCGGTGTTCTCGTACTGCTTCACCTTGGCCAGCACCCTGGCCTTGAACTGGCGGTTGCGCGGCGTGTCGGGAAGTACATCGAGCGCCCGCGTGCTGATGTAAATGCCGGGTTCAATGGTGAACGCGTCGCCTTCGGCAAAACGGCCGCCGTTCTGATCGCCCTGCAACGGATCGTGCACCGCCAGCCCGATGCCGTGCGAGATGCCGTGGATCATCCACAGGTTCGCCTGCTTGCACCCGTTGGGATTGGCGGTGCAATCCACGCGCCAGGGCGGATCGTACTGGGCGTCCTCACTCTCGATGAGCCCCAGCGCGGCGAGTCCGCGCGTGCGCACCGCCACCGAACTGTCGGCGGCGGCGCGGATGCTCATGCCCGGCTTGCTGTTGCGCTCGGCCGCCTTCTGCGCGTCGAGCACCAATTGGTAAATGGCGCGCTGGTCGGCCGTATAGGCGCCGCTCACCGGAATGGTGCGCGTGACGTCGGCCGCGTAGCCGCGATACTCGGCGCCGGCGTCCATGACCACCAGATCGCCGGGCTTCACCGGATCCATGTCCTTCATGTAATGCAGCGTGGTGGCGTTGTAGCCCGCCCCCACGATGGAGCCGTACGCCGGACGCTCGGCGCCGCGGCGGGTGAATTCGTACTCGAGGGCCGCGCGCAGTTCGTACTCATGCTGCGGATTGGCGGTGAGCATGGCGGCACGGTGCCCCTCGCTCGAGATCTCCACCGCCTTGCGAATGAGCGCCAGTTCGGCCGCCGACTTGCGACCGCGCACGGCCAGCACGTGCGGCATGGCGCTGCGCACCATGAGCTGCGGATGCTTGCGCGCCAGCGCCTTCACCGCCTCCTGACCACGTGTGAGGGTGTCGACCCGGGAGAAATCCATCGTCTCCACATCGGGGATGTGGTAGAAGGGGAGCCCCGTGGCCACCAGCGAATCGAGCACCCCCCAGATGGCGTCGTACGAGCGCGCCGGCAGCCCCGTACGCTGCACGCTGTTGGTGGAGTCGGTACGCTGGCCATAGTAGAACGCCGTGCGCGGGTCGAGCCTGGTGAGGAACAGCGTGGTGCTGGGGATCTTGTCCCGCACCACCATCACGAAGGCGTGGTCGGGCTCGTTGAGCTCGGTGAGGTACCGGAATGCCGCGAGCTGATAGAAGGTGCTGAAGTCGTGCACCAGCGCCCGCCCGCCGAACGCCACCACCACGCCATTGCCGATGCGCTGCGCGAACGCGCTGCGACGGGCGTCCAATTCCGCGCGCGTGATGGCCGTGTCGGACTGCGCGGTCGCCGTTGCGGGAACGACGGCCGCCGCCACGACGGGCGAGGCCATGAGCAGACTGGTGCCGGTGGCGGCGCGCAGGGCGCGACGAAACAATGCAGGACGCATGAGAACGTGGCGATGGGGTGACACACGGCCATGACCGCGCCGAGTCGACTCTCTAAGCTACCCCGCCGCCGCACGGAGGCTACGCCGGTGTTGCGGGTGATGAATCCGGCTTCCGACCTCCGAACGCGGTGTCCCGCCTCCGACGTCGGGCACTCATCCGGCCTCGGACGTCCGATGGTCGGACACTCGGATGTCGGACGTCGGACGTCGGATGGATGCCGGAGGTCCGATGCCGGACACGGCGTTCGGACGTCGGAGGTCGGAGGGTCGTGCGGCGCGATGGTGCGCGCAGCGCGAGTCCGACCTCCGAACGCGGTGTCCCGGCGCCTTCCTCAACGGCGGTCGGGGTCAGCGTCGGGGTTGGCGTCGGGGGCAGCGCGCCCTCACGGAGATCACGGAGGTGGTGGAGGAAAGCGGAGAACCGCAAAAGCAAAAGAGCACTGCACGACGCATCATGCCGTTCTCCTTGCCCTCCACCACCTCGGTGATCTCCGTGGCCACGCGTTGGGCTCACCGCTCCCCGCGCTGGCCTCTCACCGTCTCACCGCCCCACGCTCACACCCGCGCCGGAATGCCGCTCCCGATCCACTCGATGACGTCGGCGGCGGAGTAGCGGCCGTCCTTCGCCAGCTGCGTCAGCGACGCGATGTCGTCGCCGCTCGTCACGATGGGCGGTTCGGCCACGTCGTCGCGCTCCTGCGCCAGGCCGATGTCGGCCAGCAGCCCGTTGCAGAGGCAGCGGCGTCCCTCGGTGTCGGCCACCGTGCCCCCCTTCTTCACATACGTGTCGATGGGTTCGGCCGCGCAGCGGTAGTGAATGCGGCCATCGTCGCGCTTCACCGCTTCGCGCAGGTAGCCCAGGTCGCAGATGCGTTCGCGCTTGGCCCCCAGCGCCTGGTGCTTCTGCAACTGCACCAGCTTGAACGGGTAGCCGGTGGGCGAGGCGCGCGGGTCGGTGCGCACGGAGGCCGTGCCGTCGGCCACGCCGCGCAGCACGTCGGCCTTCACCTCGGGGGCGAGCCCCGACTCGTCGCAGAAGGCGAAGACGGTGCCCACCTGCACGCCGGCGGCGCCCGATTCGAGCGCCTGGCACAGCCCCTCGGGCGTGCCCATGCCGCCGGCGAGCCAGAAGGGGAGCCCGAGCTCCTGCATCTTGGTGAGGTCCACCACGTCGCGCTCGCCGTAGATGGGCTGACCGCTTTCGTCGAGCTGCAGGGCCCCGCGTGGCGGCGCGTTGTGGCCACCGGCGGTGGGGCCTTCCACCACGAAGCCATCCACGCGCCCGTTGGACTTGCGGGCCAGCGTGGCCGCCAGCGACGCCGCCGAGACGATCGGGTAGAAGTCGGGGCGCCGCAGGGGCGCCGTGGGGAGCATGCCGTCGGGCCACAGCTCGGCCGGGTCGAAGGCCAGCCACTGCGATTCATCGCGGGCGAGCCCCTCCACGTCGAACTTCATGGTGGCCTTGCTGTGCGTGGCAAGCAGGTCGAGGGCGCCCGGAATTTCGCGCGGGATGCCGGCCCCCATGATGACCGTGGCCACGCCGGCGAGCATGGCGCCGTACAGCGTGGGCAGGTTGGGCATCTGCACCTTGGTGAGCAGGTTCATGCCCACGGCATGGTCGTGCCCCTCGCGCGCCAGCCACGTTTCCACGAACGCCGCGGCCACCGTGACGCGCTGTCGGGCCGTGGAGACCACCTGCCGGTACATGGGGAGCAGTTCGTACGACTGCCCAGCCGGGCGTCGTTCGGGGAGGAAGTAGCGGCGCAGCAGATCGTCGGCCACCCCCGGAATGGGGAAGTGCGCCAGGGCGCGCCGCATGTGCCCGCCCGGATCACCGTCCTGCAGCCGTCGCACGAGCACCGTGTCAATGACGGTACCGGAAACCACGCCCAGGTGCCCCAGCCGCGACACGGCATTGGCGAGCCGCCAGTTGGAGACGCCAATGCCCATGCCTCCCTGAATGATGCGTGGTCGCGACGGGGCTGACGTGGGCAGTTCGGTGTCCATGGCGAGGAGGGCTGAAGAAACCCGGAACACGCCGCGCGACTGCGGCCGGTGTGACGCGAGTCTCCTGCAATGTGGGCGCACGATCACGCGGGGAGCACTTCGTGAAACTCCCAACGGTGATGCAGGGGAAGGAGGGACGGACGCCAGCCCGGGTGCCTGAAGAGTCGCACCTCGGGGCAGTGTGCCTACCCAATGATACGCTCGAGACCGCCCGGTCGCTGTGATGCGATGGGGGGGCTTGCCGAATTCGCGAATGGCAAGCGGTGCGACGTAGGGGTTGGCGCGCCTCGGGTGTCGACACCATGGGGACACACGCCCCGGTTGTTGAGGGACGACCGGGACGGCAAACGGGGAGCGAGGCGCTGAGGGAAACTCTAGTTTCCCGGCATGCGACTTCTCCCCGTTCTTGCGTTCACGCTGCTCGCGGCGCTCCATGGTCCCGCGCGGGGGGCGGCGCAGCCGCGTCCCCCGGCGGCGACGCCGGCGCCCGCGCGCTCGCTGGCCACATTGCGCCGCACCCTCGACAGCATTGCCGACGCGCATCGCGGCGTGGTGGGCTACAGCATCACCAACCTCGAAACCACCGAGCACCTCGAACGGCTGGGCGACGAGCCGTTCTCCACGGCCTCGCTCATCAAGGTGCCGGTGCTGGTCGCGCTCTTCGATCTCGCCGCGCAACGGCAGCTGTCGCTCGATGACCCCGTGGTGCTCACCGAGATCGACAAGGTGGGCGGCGCCGGCCAGCTGCAATACCTGCGCACCCCGCTCACGCTGCGCCTGTGGGACGTGGCCTGGCTCATGAGCACCCTCAGCGACAACACCGCCACCAACCTGGTGCTCGATCGCATCAAGATCCGCCGCGTGTGGCAGAAGATGGAAGCGCTCGGTCTCCCACGCACCAAGGTGCATTCGGGGAGCATGACGCGCATTGCCAGCGTAGCCCCGGACAGCTCGGCCAAGTACGGGCTGGGGGTGACGACGCCCAATGAAATGGCCCAGCTGTTCGTGCTGCTGGCGCAGGGGCGGGCGGTGAACCCCGGCGCCGACAGCACGATGCTGGCCATGCTCGAGCGCAATGAAGACAGCAGCAAGCTGCTGCGCTTCAACTACGGCGTGCGTGCCGCCCACAAGACCGGCGATGTGGACCGCTCACGCACCGACTGCGGTGTGCTCTACCTTCCGGCCCGTGTCGTGGCCTGTGTCCTCACGAAGGAGAATCAGGACACCCGCTACTGGACCGACGCCGAAGGGAACGCCGTGATCGCGCGTATCGGTCAGGCGATCGCGACGCACTGGCGCCCGTAGGATGACGGGGCGCGTGTCGCCGACGAACACGACCGCCGTCAGCGGGGCTCCGACGGCGGGACGACTTGGGAATACATCTGACTCTGGTTGAGCGCCCCGTTGGCCGTCTGGATCACGTCGAGGCGGGCAATGATGCCGGTGCCGAGCTGCACGGCGGGGCTGAACCAGCTGAACCGCCCTCCCACCGAGCGGACCTGTACCACGAGCATGCCGCCGGGCTGCAGTTCGCTCACCGGGACCTTGAGGGTGGCGGTGGAGTTGCCGGTGACGGTGCCCAGCCGGCGGCCCAGGGCCTGCGCCGTTCGCACGGCGTAGACGTTCACATCGTAGAAGCCGCGGTTGTGGGCCACCAGAATGACGGTTTCCTGACCGCCGGCGCCGCTGGCGTTCTTGCTGAAGCAGGCCGTCGTGCCCGCCAGTGTGGCCAGCAGCAGCAGGCCGCCCAGGCGGCGCGAGGTGCGGAGCGACGGCATCATGACGGGGCGGGTCAGGGGGTGAGCCGGTCGAGCATCGGCTGGGTAATCAGCACGATCCCCTTCTCGGTACGGCGGAACCGGGACGCGTCGAGCGCGGGGTCTTCGCCCACGAGCAGGCCGGCAGGAATTCGTACCCCACGATCCACCACGACGTTCGTGAGTCGCGCCCCGCGCCCCACATCCACATCGGGTTGCAGGACGGCCCCGTCGAGGTGCGCGTACGAATGCACCCGCACGTTCGTGAAGAGCAGCGACCGGAAGATCCCGGCGCCCGACACGATGCACCCGCCGGACACGAGCGAGTCGAGGGCAAAGCCGCGGCGCCCCTCCTCGGCATGCACGAACTTGGCGGGCGGCGTGATTTCCGCGTAGGTCCAGATGGGCCAGTCGTGGTCGTACATGTCGAGGCCGGGAAGCACGGAGGTCAGGTCGATGTTGGCTTCCCAGTACGCATCGATGGTGCCCGCATCGCGCCAATAGGCCTCGCTTTCGCGACTGGCCTTCACGCACGAGTCACGGAAGCGATGCGCCACCGCCTTGCCGTTCGCCACGACGTAGGGAATGAGATCCTTGCCGAAGTCGTGCGACGAGTTCGTGTCGAGTGCATCGCGCCGCAGCAGATCGGCCAGGAAGCTCGTCTTGAAGACGTAGATGCCCATGCTGGCGAGGGCCATGTCGGGCTGCCCCGGTATGCCGGGCGGATCGGCGGGCTTCTCGAGGAAGTGCACGATGCGATCGTGCGCATCCACGTGCATGACGCCGAATCCGGTGGCCTCCAGGCGCGGCACCTCCAGCACGCCCACGGTCACGTCCGCGCCCTGGGTGACGTGCTGCTGCAGCATGAGCTCGTAGTCCATCTTGTAGATGTGATCACCCGCCAGGATGACCATGTACTCGGGCCCGTACGCCTCGATGATGTCGAGGTTCTGATACACCGCGTCGGCAGTGCCCTCGTACCACTGCGTCTCGCTCACGCGCTGCGAGGCCGGCAGGATATCGAAGCTTTCGTTGCGCTCCGGGCGCAGGAAGTTCCAGCCGCGCTGCAGGTGCCGGATGAGGCTGTGCGCCTTGTACTGGGTGGCCACGCCGATGCGCCGGATCCCCGAATTGATGGCATTCGACAGGGCGAAGTCGATGATGCGGGTCTTGCCGCCGAAATACACCGCCGGCTTGGCTCGCCGATCGGTGAGTTCGTACAGGCGGGATCCGCGACCGCCGGCGAGCACATACGCCATGGCGCTGCGGGCAATGGTTCCTCGGGAATACGGCGTCATGCGTGATCCTTCTCCAGCGTGGGCCTGCGACGACCGGTGGCGGTCTGGCGTGATTTTGCGTCAGGTGCGCGTCTGACGTAAGGTAGGGGGATGAACGTGCTCTTTGTTGCCGCTGAAGTGGCGCCTTACGTGAAGACCGGCGGTCTGGCCGACGTCGCCGGGGCGCTCCCGCCGGCGCTGCAGCGCCTGGGACACGACGTCCGCGTGGTGATGCCGCGGTACCGCTCGGTGCGCGAGCAGGGGACCCCCATGACCGGCCCCATTGCCGCCTCCTTCCTGACGGCCGGGGTGCGGGCGGAGGAGCAGCGAGTCTGGCGGGCATCGGCGAGCGCCGTGCCGCTGTACTTTCTGGACATACCGGCCGCCTTCGAGCGCTCGGCCGTGTACGGCGAGCCCGACGACGCGCGCCGGTTCATCCTGTTCGCGCGGGGCGTACTCGACGCCATGCAGCACCTGCGCGAAGTGGAGGGGTGGCAGCCCGAGGTCGTGCACTGCCACGACTGGCACGCGGCGCTGGTCATCAACTACCTCAAGAGCTACTACGCCTACACCTTCGGGCACATCGCCACCGTCTTCACCATCCACAACCTGGCGTACCAGGGGCAGGTGCACCCCGATGTGGCGCAGCTGGCCGGGCTGCACGAGGGGGGGCTGGTGGAGAACGGCATGGGGGCGGGCATTGCCAACTCCTTCAACTGCATGGCCCGTGGCATCCTCTACGCCGATGTCGTGAGCACCGTCAGCCCCACCTACGCCCGGGAAATCCTGGGCAGCGACGGGGGCGAACGGCTCGACGGGCTGCTGCGACGGCGACAGGACCGGGTGGTGGGCATTCTCAATGGCATCGACACGGGGGTGTTCGATCCGCGGACCGATCGGCACCTGGCCGCCCCGTACGACGCGGACGATCCGGCCGGCAAGGCGGTGTGCAAGCGCGCCCTGCAGGAGCGGGCGGGGCTGACGGTGGACCCGGAGCGACCGCTGCTGGGCATCGTGTCGCGGCTGGTGGAGCAGAAGGGGCTGGACCTGCTGCATGCCATCGTGCCGTGGCTCATGCGCGAGACCGATGCGCAGCTGGTGGTGCTGGGGTCGGGGCAGCCGCACCTGCAGGAGGCGTTCCTGCGCCGCGCCGAACAGCATCCGGGGCGCATCGCCACGAAGATCGGCTTCGACGCCGCCCTGGCGCAGCAGATCTACGCCGGCTCCGATGCCTTTCTCATGCCGTCACGGTTCGAGCCGTGCGGGTTGGGGCAACTCATTGCCCTCCGCTACGGGAGCGTGCCCATCGTGCGGGCCACCGGCGGGCTCGTGGATACGGTGCGCGAGGGGCTCGACGGCAACGGCTTCGTCTTTCATCGCTTCGATCCGAAGGATTTCGGCGACGCGATCTGGCGTGCGCTCCAGTGCTACCGCGATCGGCCGTCCTGGGCGTTGGTACAGGAGCGGGGCATGCGCGAAGACCACTCGTGGGACACGGCCGCCCAACACTACGCGGGCGTGTACAAATGGGCGCGGCGGCTCATCGGGCGGGGATGACGCGCGGCGCTGCCGGCGCGGAGCTCCGGCATTCATCCGATGTCCGGAAATCCGACCCAACCGATTGATCCGACCATCGGCAGTCGGAGGTCGGATTCATGTCCGAATTCGGAGCCGGGAAACCGCGTTCGGAGGTAGGAAGTCGGACTCGCTCTGCGCGCGCCATCGTGTTGCACGACCCTCAGACCTCAGACCTCCGAACGTCGTTTCCGGCATCGGACCTCCGGCATTCATCCGACGTCCGACCTCCGGAAATCCGACCCATCCGATTGATCCGACCATCGAAATGAGGCGAACGCCCATATCGATCGTGCCGTGCTTCTTCTCACCTCCTCGGTGATCTCCGTGGGCCCGCGGTGCGCACGGCCGCGACCGCAACTCCGACCCTACCGCTCCCCAAACCGCAGCAGTGCGCGCGTGGCCTCGTGCCGAGGCTGTTCCAGCACGTGACGTGCGGGGCCACGTTCCACGATCTCTCCGTGCGCCATGATGATCACGTCGTCGGCAACCGCTTTCGCGAAGTCGATGTCGTGGGTCGTGAGGAGCAGCGTGCGCCCGGCGGCGGCGAGCGCGCGCAGGGTGTCGGCGAGTGCGCCGCGGCGGGCGGGATCGAGCGCCGCCGTGGGCTCGTCCATGAGCAGCAGCGGCGGATCGAGCGCCAGGGCGCGGGCAATGGCCACGCGCTGCGCCTCGCCGCCGGAGATCTGGTCGGGATAGGCTGCCCGGCGATGGGCCACGCCCAGCGACGTGAGCAGCGCGTCGGCCACGCCGCCGGCGTGCTCGCGGGTGGCCCCGAGCGCGTGTACGGGCGCCAGCGCGACGTTTTCGTGCACGGTGAGGTGCGGGAAGAGCGCGTGCTGCTGGAACACCATGCCCACCGTGCGGCGCAGCTGTCGCAACGCCGACTCGCGCGGCAGTGGCCCGGGCGTGAGCGTCACGCCATCCATCGCGATGTGTCCGGCGTCGAACGGCTCGAGCGCCACGATCGTCCGCAGCACGGTGCTCTTGCCCGCGCCGCTCACTCCCATGAGCGCGCACACGCGCCCCGGGGCGAGGTCGAGCGAGATATCGCGCAGCACCTCCTGCGTGGCCCCGGCGTGCCGGCGTGCGAGACGGAGCTGCGCCACCTGCAGCAGCAGGCCGGCGGCCAGTGGCGGCGTGGAGCTCACCGGTTCCATCGCGCCTCCAGACGACGCGCCAGGCGCGACAGCGGCAGGGACATGGCCAGGTACATGGCACCACACGCCAGCCCCGGGACCAGCCAGCTCCCCACGTTGGTGGCGTAGATGGCGGTCTGCTTGGTGAGCTCCACGACGGTGATGACGCTGACCAGCGACGAGTCCTTGAGCAGCGCCACGAAGTCGTTGGTCATGGGGGCGAGTGCCAATCGCAGCGCCTGGGGGCCGCGTACGAAGCGGAACACCTGCCACTCCGAAAGCCCCAGCGTGCGCGCTGCCTCGAGCTGCAGTCGCGGCACGCTCTGCAGGGCGCTGCGGTAGATCTCCGACTCGTAGGCGGCATAGTTGAGTCCAAGACCGATGATGGCGGCGAGCAGCGCCGGGAGCCGCACCACGGCACTGAGGCCGTAGTAGAGCACGAACAGCTGCAGCAGCACCGGCGTCCCACGCACGATCTCCACGTAGGTGGCCAGCATGCCGCGCAGCACGGGGCCACCGTACACGCGCCCCGCGGCAATGCCACCCCCCAGCAGCACGGCCAGCAGCATGGCGGCGACGGAGAGCCCCAGGGTGATTCCGGCGGCCCGCAGCAGCGACGGCGTGTACGCCCACCCCGTCGTGGTGTCGACCGCCCCTGACCCCGGCTCTGACCCCGGCTCTGACCCCGGCTCTGACCCCAGCTCTGACCCCGGCTCTGACCCCAGCTCTGACCCCAGCTCTGACCCCAGCTCTGACCCCGGCCCCGACCCGGACCCGGACCCCGGTCCCCGCTGGAGCGACGCGAGCAGCCGCTGCTGGTACGCCGCCTGCTCCGCATCCCACACGCCCCACTTCCGGAACACGGCCGCCAGCGTGCCATCACGCAGCCGCGCGGCGAGCACGGCATTTGCCGAGTCGCGCAGCGCCGCACGGTCCCGCGCGAAGAGGGCCACGTAGTGACCGCGCGTCACCACCGTTGGCTGAATCATGAACCCGGGGGTGCGCCGAAGGGCGCGGTCGGCAATGACATGATCCAGCAGCACCGCGTCCACGCGCCCGGCCACGAGATCGGTGTACGGGTGCACATCGTCGTCGTAGCTCACCGGCACCACGCCGTGCTCCTGTTGCGCGGCCAGCAACAGGCGGTAGGCGCCGGTCGCGCCCAGCGTGGCAACGCGCCGGCCGGCCAGCTGGGCGAGCGTGTGGTAGCGCGCCGTGTCGGCCGTGCGCACCGCCAGCACTTGCCGGAACTCGAAATAGGGCAGGCTCACTGCGAAGCGCGCCCGCAGCTCGGACCGGTCCTCGACCCCCGACATGCCCACGTCGAAGTCGCCGCGCGCCACCGACGGTTCGATACTGGCCCAGGCCACCTGCGCAAAGCGCGCCGAACGCCCGAGCCCCTGGGCCATGAGCTCGGCGATCTCCACGTCGAAGCCGCGGACCACCGACGGATTCGACGGGTCGGCCTCCACGAACGGCGCGCCACCTTCGGCGTCACCACCCCAGCGCAAGACCTTCGGCCCGGCGCCGGACGGCGCCGGCGAATCACCACCGCACGCCGCAACACCGAAGACGAGGAGCGCCAGCGCGCATCGCGCCCGGTCAGCCGCCATGAAGCTCAGTCACCGAGCCGGCGATCCCCCACGAGATAGCCCTGCACGTAATCCCGCACGGCGTCGGCCAGCGGTGTGACCGGTGCGCGGTACCCCGCCGCGCGCAGCTTGTCGATGCGCGCCTGCGTATGGTACTGGTACTTCGCGCGAATGCTCTCGGGCATGTCGATGAAATCGATCTGCGGCGCGCGACCCAGCGCCTCGAAGAGCGCGCCCGTGAGCTGCAGCCACGTATGCGCCTCGCCGCTGCCGATGTTGTACAACCCGCCCGCCGATGGCGTCATGGCGAGGTGCAGCGTCATGGCCACGGCATCCTTCACATACAGGAAGTCGCGGCGCTGCTCCCCGTCGCGGAAGTCGGGGCGATGGGAGCGGAACAGCTGCACGCGGCCCGTGGCTTCGATCTGCCCGTAGGCCTTGTGCACCAGCGAGCGCATGTCGCCTTTGTGCGCCTCGTTGGGGCCGTACACGTTGAAGTACTTGAGGCCGACCACATTGGGGAGCACGCCCATGGCCGCGGCGTACTGGTCGAACAGATGCTTGGAGTACCCGTAGGCGTTGAGCGGCCTCAGCCGCGTGAGTGCGGCTGTCTCGTCGTGCGCATCGTCCATGCCCTGGGCGCCGTCGCCGTACGTGGCGGCGCTGGAGGCGTACACGAAGCGCACCTCGTGCCCGAGCGCCCAGTGCGCCAGCTGTTTGGTGTACTCGAAGTTGTTCTTGGCCAGAAAGCTGGCATCGCGCTCGGTGGTGGCCGAGCAGGCACCGAGGTGCAAGACGAGGTCAAACCGTCCCAGGGCGCCCCGCTCGAGGGGGGCCATGAGGTCATCGGCCTCCAGATAGTCCTCGAAGCGCAGTGGCACGAGGTTGCGCCACTTCTCGTCCTGTCCTAGCCGGTCGGTCACGACGATGCGTTCGACGCCGAGTCCGTTGAGCGCCCACACCAGCGCACTGCCAATGAACCCGGCGCCTCCGGTCACGAGGACGCGTGAGGGCAGACGTGGCGGAATCGCCGGCAGGGGGAGGGCGGTGGACATGGACCAGGCAAACGTCAGGAGGAGACGGAAGTGCGGCTGTCGCCCATGACACACGGGCCGATCGCGCAGCCGTTGGCAACTGACACACTCTGGCGACCTCGTACCGCCGACGCTAGTGTTGCGCAGCGTCCGGCCCCGTCTGGTCCGGGACGAATCAGGTCAACCGTCGGAGGTGGGAATGCAGCTGTTTCGGGTGAGGGCTCGACGGGTGGCAATAGGCGTGGGTGCGCTGATCGCGTGCACGCTCGTTGCTGCCCGTCCGGCCGAGGCGCAGGGGACGATTCGTGGTCGGGTGACCGACGCGGCGACCAATCGGCCCCTTGCCGACGTCCAGATCATGGTGGCCGGCAGCCAGATGGGCGGCCTCACCGGGGCCAACGGCGAGTACGTGGTGGTGAACGTGCCGGTGGGCAGTCGTGAACTCGTGGTCCGCCGCCTGGGCTACACCCGGCAGAGCCGCACCGTGACGGTCTCGCAGGGGGCGGAAGTGCGGGCCGACTTCGCCCTTGCCGTCTCCGCGTCCCAGCTCGATCAGATCGTGGTGACCGGCACCGGTGGTGCCGTGGAAAAGAAGACATTGGGCAATTCCATCTCCACCATCGATGCGGCGGAGATTACGGCCCGAAACACGGTGACGAACGTCAGTGAACTGCTGCAGGGCAAGGCGCCCGGGCTGTCGGTGCTGCCGGGGTCGGGGGCACCGGGTACGGCCGGGGAGATTCGCATTCGCGGCGCCAGCTCACTGAGCGGCTACGCCCCGGTGGTGTTTATTGACGGTATCCGCATGAACATCGCCGATCTGGGACAGTTCGCCGCGACCGGCGCCGGGACGGCGGGGCTCGCGCAGTCGTCGCAGGTAACGTCGCTGCTCAACAACCTCAATCCGAACGACATCGAGTCGGTCGAGGTGATCAAGGGCCCGGCGGCGGCCACCCTGTATGGCGCCGATGCGGCCAATGGCGTCATCCAGATCATCACGAAGAAGGGCAGCCGCGGGCAGCAGAAGCTGCAGTGGACGATGCGTGGTGAGCGGGGCGTGAACCAGTACAACCTGCTCCCCGATGACAACTACACTACCTGCGACGCGGCCAAGCAGGCGGCCACGGTGTCGGCCACCAATCCCGCGCCCCTGTGGCCCGGGTGCAGTGGCCTGCCGGTGAACACCGTCATCACGGACAACCCCATGACGCGGGATCCGCGGGCCATCCGCGACGGCAACCTGGCGCGCACCTCACTGAGTATGCGTGGCGGCGGTGACCGCTTCGCCTTCTACGTGGCCGGCGACCGCACCACCGAGCAGGGGACGTTCCGCAACAGCGACAACGCCAATACAGCGATTCGTTCGAACTTCAACTTCACACCGAACGAGAAGTCGGACCTCGCGCTCAATGTGAACTACCAGGAAGGGCGCACGCGACTGCCCATTCAGGACGAGTCGGCCAACGGGTTGCTGCTGAGCGCCCGTCGCGGACTCGCCGGCCGCACGACTCTGTTCACCAGTACGGCCGCCGACTCGGCGCTCAACGCTGGCTGGCGCACCATCACGCCGGCCCGCGCCAACAACTACCAGAATTTCACCGATTACCAGCGCTACACGATGGGCGTGACCGGCAATTACGCGCCGGTGTCATGGTTCCGCAACCGGCTCACCGTGGGCTTCGACCGCACCATCACGCAGGCGCAGCTGCTCTTCCTGCCGGGTGACATCGACGTGGGGCAGGACCCCGATGCGGCCACCGGTGCCAACCTGCGCCGCACCCCCACGCGTGACCTGCTCACGCTGGACTACGCCGGCATCGTGAACAAGACGGTGGGACGCTACGCGCTCACCACCACGTTCGGCAGCCAGGTCGTGTCCGACCAGTCGTCGGTGCTGAGCGCTACCGGCATCGGCATCGGTGCGCCCGACGTGACGCTGGTCAATCTGCTGCAGCGCTCGGTGGGCGGTGAGTCGTTCAGCGAGAACAACTCGGTGGGCTATTTCGTGCAGCAGCAAGTGGGGTGGAACGACCGCCTGTTCCTCACGGGCGCGGTCCGTGCCGACGACCACTCGAGCTTCGGCACGAACTTCGACCTCATCGTCTATCCCAAGTTCTCGGTCTCTTATGTGCTGAGCGACGAACCGGCGCTGCAGGAGCGCCTGCGCAGCCTCAAGGTGAACACCTTCAAGTTCCGCTCCGCCTGGGGGCAGGCCGGTCGCGCTCCCGGCGCCTTCTCCGCGCCGCAGACCTACACCGTCGATCGCGTGACGCTGGGGACCACCACCGGCTCCGCCATCCGCACGGCCGCGTTCGGCAACCCCGACCTCAAGCCCGAGCGCGGCGAAGAGCTCGAGGTGGGCGCCGACATTGCCATGTTCGACGAGCGGATCGGCATCGACTTCACGTACTACAACAAGAAGACGACCGACATGCTGCAGGCGGTGTCGGTGCCGCCGTCATCGGGGTTCATCAGCACGCAGCTCACCAACCTCGGTGCCGTGCGCAACAGCGGCATTGAACTGGGGCTCACCGGCAAGGTGATCCAGCGCAGCAACCTCTCGTGGGACTCGCGCCTCAACATCGCGACCAACACCAACGAGCTGCTGAGCTTCGGGATTCCCGGGCGCATCGTGGAAACGCCGGGTGGGCAGGCCTACGGATCGGTGCAGCAGCATCGGGTGGGCTTCCCGCTGGGCGGCTACTGGGTCACGCCGCCGCTGCGCGCTGCCGATGGCTCGGCGCTGCTCACGGCCACCGGTGCCGCGCAGTTCAACCCTGGCGACACGGCGCGGCGCTACATCGGCCCGTCCACGCCCACGCTGGAGTGGAACTGGGCGAACACCTTCACCGTGTTCAAAATCTTCCGCGTGTATGCGCTGCTCGATGCGAAGCGCGGGCACTACATCTTCAATCTGCAGGAGCGCAATCGCTGCCAGGCGGCCAACGACAACTGCGCCCGCGTAAACGACCCCCGGGCCCGCTTCCCGCAGACGGCGGCGGACACGGTGCTCTTCAAGGAGCTGGCGGTGTATCGCAGCACCAGCGTGTCCCCCGAGTGGATCGAACCCGCCGACTTCCTCAAGCTGCGAGAGCTCTCGATCTCGATGGATCTGCCGCAGCGCTGGCTGCGCGCCACCAAGGCCTCCACGGCCTCCTTCACCATCTCGGGGCGCAACCTCGCCATCTGGAGTGACTACTCCGGCGTGGACCCCGAAGTGAATTCGTACGGCGGACGCAACTTCGTGCGCGTCGACGCCTACGCCATGCCCATGATGCGGCGCTGGACGGCCGCCATGAACCTCACGTTCTGAGAGCCGACGACATGACGACACCGATTCGATCCCGTCGCCGTCGCCTGGCGTTCCTGGCGCTGGGCGTGCTGGCCATTGGGACCGCTACGGCCTGCAACGATTTTCTGCAGGCGGAGAATCCCGGGGCGGTTGAAGTGCAGGATGTGAGCAATCCGGCGTATGTGGGGCTCATCGCCAACGGCCCGATCTTCGGCTTCCAACAGGCGTGGACCGACATGACCTACTGGAATGCCCAGTTCACCGACGAGCTGTTCAATCGCGCCGTGTTCGTGGAAGAAGGCCAGATCGACCGGCGTGAGCTGTTCAGCGACATGACGTATATCAACGCCTTCATCTACGCGCCCATGCAGCGCGCGCGCTATTTGGGTGAGGATGGGGCGCGTCGTCTCAAGTCACTGCTGGGGGACAGCGCCACCCGGGACCTGCGCGTGGCGCGTGCCCTGGCTTACGAGGGGTACAGCTACATCGCCCTCGGTGAGACGATGTGCACGACGCCCATCAACGTGGGTGTCCCCAAGACGTCGTCGGAGATGTTCGCCGATGCCATCACACGCTTCCAGGAGGCGGTCGCCATTGCGCAGGCGGCGCGTACCTTCGTGTCGTCGCAGACCCCGGTGAACAACAACGCGCTGCTGGCAACGGACTCGGTGCTCAATTTCGCTCGAGTCGGGGCGGCGCGCGCGGCGCTCAACCGCAACGACCGGGCGCAGGCCAGCACTTTCGCTTCGGCGGTGCCGGCCACGTTCGATTTCCGCGCGTACTACAGCGACAACACGACCGGCCAGCGCAATCGCGTGTTCGAGCGCCTCACGCTGGGGAGCAACGCGTTCATGCTGAACACGCCCTTCCTGGCCATGGCCGGCGACCCGCGCGTGCCGCGTGTCGTGGCCCCGGCAGGGCGTGCCAACACACCGCTGTCCCCGCCGTCGTACAGCACCTTCAACAACACCGTGGCGGGGGCCGATTTCGCGCCGATTATGTCGCTGCGCCTCGCCAGCGGTCTCGAGGCGCGCTACATCGTGGCCGAGGCGGCGGGGCCGACCCAGGCCACGCTCGCTTTCGTCAACGAACGGCGGGCGGCCGGCCTGCAGGCACCGGTGACACTTTCAGGCGACGCGCTCATGGCGGAGTTGCGGGACCAGCGTAGCCGCGACTTCTACCTCGACGGTCACCGTCTGGGTGATCTCCGGCGCTACCGGCAGTACTACAATGTTGATCTCTTTCCAAAGGGACCGTACCCCGGCAGCACGTCGGGGCAGGTATACAACGAAACGATCACTTGCTGGCCGCTGCCCATCAACGAGCTCAACGGCAACCCGAACATTCCGAGATAGCGGGGGCACGCGTTCGTGATGGCCTGTGCTTCAACAGCAGACTGCAGACGGCAGGAACCACAGGTCGCAGACGGCAGGGATGTGGTAGAACGAAACGGGGGCGACCGCTGCGCGGCGCCCCCGATAGGAAACGGCAAAGGAAATCGGGCGCGCCGCATAGCGGTCGCGCCCGTTCTTCTGCCGCATCCCCGCACGCTGCCGTCTGCGACCTGTGGTTCCTGCCGTCTGCCGTCTGCGTCAGACCCCGACCGTTGTCACGCCGCGAACACCGCCCGCAGCTGTTCCATCGCCCATGCCAGATCCTCCCGCGACACCACCAGCGGTGGGCTCAGCCGAATCACCGTGCCGTGGGTCTCCTTGCACAGCACGCCGCGTTGCTGCAGCGCCTCGCAGTACGGACGTGCGGGCACGTGCAGCTCGATCGCGCACATGAGGCCACGGCCCCGCACGGCCTTGATCGCCGGGTGCTCGAGGGTGCGCAGCTGCGCCAGCAGCCACGTGCCCTCCCGCGCCGAGCGCGCCACCAGCTGTTCGTCGTGCACGATGCGCAGTGCCTCGCGCGCCACCGCGCACCCCAACGGGTTGCCGCCGAACGTGCTGCCGTGCGATCCGGGGTCGAACACGCCCAGCACCTCGCGGCGCGACACCACCGCAGACACCGGATAGAAGCCGCCGGAAAGCGCCTTGCCCAGGATGTACACGTCGGGCGTGACGCTCTCGTGATCGCAGGCGAAGCGCGCGCCCGTGCGCCCCAGCCCCGTCTGGATCTCGTCGGCCATGAGCAGCACGTTGCGCTCGGCACACAGGGCGGCCAACTCACGCACGAACCCCGCCGGCGGCATCAGGACCCCCGCTTCGCACTGGATGGGCTCGAAGAGCACGGCGCAGGTATTGCCCGTCATCGCGCGGCGCACGGCCTCTATGTCGCCGAAGGGCACCAGCACGAATCCCGGCGCGAACGGGCCGAACTGCGCGCGGTACGCCGGCTCGCTCGAGAATCCCACGAGCGTGGTGGTGCGGCCGTGGAAGTTGTGTTCGAAGGCGATGATCTGCGCCTCGCCATCGGCGATCCCCTTGGTGCGGTACCCCCACCGCCGTGCCGCCTTGATCGCGGTTTCCACGGCTTCGGCGCCGGTATTCATCGGCAGGACCATCTCCATGCCGCAGTAGTGCGCGAGCTCCTCGCAGAAGCCGCCCAGTTGATCGTTGCGGAAGGCGCGCGACGTGAGGGTGACGCGTGCGGCCTGCTCGATCATCACGCGCAGCAACCGCGGATGGCAATGGCCCTGGTTCACCGCGCTGTACGCACTGAGACAGTCGAGATAGCGATGACCCTCGAGATCCGTGACCCAGGCACCCTTCGCCTCGGCGATCACCAGATCGAGCGGATGATAGTTGTGGGCCCCCCACGCGTCTTCGCGCGCGATGAAGTCGCTCGTGGGAGTGATGGTGGCGGTGGCGATCATGGAAGCTCCCGGCAATGAACCGACAGGTGAACCGTCAGAGGATGCGGCGCCCGAAGGCGCTGGCGATGAGCTCGGCCGCGAGTTCCGCCGTGGCGTTTCGCGCGTCGAGAATGGGGTTGATTTCCACGAGATCCATGGCGCGCAGGGCGCCGGTGTCGTGAATGATCTCCATGGCGAGGTGCGCCTCCCGCAGCGTGGCTCCCCCGCGCACGGGGGTGCCCACGCCGGGGGCCTCCTGCGGGTCCACCCAGTCGGCGTCGCACGAGAGGTGAAAACCGCCGGTGCCGGTGGTCGCGATGGTCACCGCGTCATCCATCACCGCGCGCAGGCCGCGTTCATCGATGTCGCGCATCGTGAAGGCGCGGATGCCGAGGTCACGGATGGTGGCCTTCTCGGCATCGTCGAGGTCGCGGAGCCCCACGTACACCAGATGCTGCGGCCGCACGGCGGGCGTGGCGCTGCTGAGCTGCGCCAGCGGTGGATCGCCGAGCCCCAGCAGGTGCGCCACCGGCATGCCGTGCACGTTGCCGCTGAGTGTCGTCTGCGGGGTGTTGAGGTCGGCGTGGGCATCGAGCCAGATGAGGCCGACGCGTTCCCCGCGTTCGTGCAGGGCCGTCGCGGTACCAGCGACGGAGCCCGCGGCGAGGGAGTGGTCCCCCCCCAGCATGAGCGGCGTGATGCCCTCGCGAACGGCGGCGGCCGTGCGGTCGGCCACGTCGGCACAGACGGCCGTGATCGCCTGGAGGCGGGCAGCGGGCGTGGCCGGGAGGAGCGCGCGGTCGGGTACCGGCACGTTGCCGGCGTCGTGGACGGTGAGCCCCAGCCGCTCGAGTTGCTGGACGAGGCTCGAAAGCCGCATGGCCGACGGGCCCATGTCCACGCCGCGGCGGGCCGCCCCCAGATCGATGGGGACGCCGATCAGCCGGACGGTTCGGGCGGGGTGCAACGGGGTGGTGTGCATGCGAGGCACGATGCGGCGATTGCCCTGTCAGCAACAAGACAGAAAACTGCGCGATTATTGCAAGAAACCTGGCATTTCATCAGCGAAAAGCGGCACATTGCGCAAAGAAGCATTGAGCGGGACGTCGCCGCCGGCGTCCCGCCTGGCCTCGTCCACCACCCACTCGCGACATGGATCACCTCGACACCCGTCTCATTGCCCTGCTGCGGGAGAATGCCCGCCTGCCGGTGGCCACCCTCGCCCGCCAGCTCAAGGTGTCCCGGGGCACCGTGCAGAACCGCATCGACCGTCTGCTGGAGGACCGGGTCCTGCTCGGGTTTACCGTGCGGACCACGCCGGAGGCCGCCTCGCATCGCATTCGGGCGGTGACCATGGTGCGCACCGAGGGAGACGCCGATCAGGTGCTGCGGACGCTGCGTGGCCTGCCCGAGGTGCGGGCGCTGCACACCACGAATGGCCGGTGGGACATCGTGGCCGAACTCGCCACCGACACGCTGCAGGAGTTCGACGAGGTGCTGCGGCGGATCGGGAAGGTGAAGGGCGTGGCAAACACCGAGACCAGCTTGTTGCTCTCGACGCACAAGCTGTAGGACGCTTGTCGGACGGGAGTCTATAGAAGGTTCTGGCGTCATTAAAATAACAGTGTTACTATGAAAAATGCCCGTTCTTCCTGGTGGTCCCCATGGCTGCTGACCGATTCGCCCGCGACCCGCTGGGGCGCCGGCTCGAACTCTGGTGGCGGCGTCAGGTCGTGCGCGCCCTCACGGGCATCCTCTGGCTGCAGGACCGGTGGGCCGACCGACGGCCCCGTGCCGCCGCCGCTGCCCCGGTCACACACCGCGTGCTGTTCCTGCGCCCCGATCGCATTGGCGACATGATCGTCACCACCGGTGTGCTGCGAGCCATCGGGAGCGCGCCCGCGGTGGCCCTCGATGTTCTGGCGTCCCCCGAGAATGCGGCGGTGCTGGCCCGCGAACCGCACGTGTGTACCGTCCACGTGCTCAACCGCAGACGCTGGCGCACGGTGTGGCCGCTCATTCGCACGTTGCGTGCGGAGCGCTACGATGTGGTGGTGGACTGCATGGCCACGGCCCCCTCGGTCACCACCCTGCTGCTCATGCTGGCGTCCGGCGCGGTGCGTCGGGTGGGGGCGAGTGGTCGTGGCCTCGACGCGGTTCTCACGCCGGCCACGCCGGCGCTCCCGCTCGAGTCGCATATCGTCGATCATCTCGCCCAGCTGGTAACTCCGTTCCGCCACGACGTCGTCGACCCGACCCCCGTGCTGGTGCTGGATGGCGACGAACTCGCGGAGGGCGAGCGGCTCTGGGACCGCGTGCATGGCCGGGCCGAAGACGTGCGTCTGCTGGTGAACATTTCCGCCGGCAAGCCCGCGCGGCGCTGGCCGCTCGCGTCGTACGCGTGCGTCATCAAGGCGGCGCGGGACGTCGACCCCTACCTGCGGGTGGCGATCATGTCGGCGCCCCACGAACGCCCCCTCGGGGAAACGCTCGCCACGATGTGCGGTGGCAACTACGTGCCCACACGCACGCTGCGCGAGGCCTTCGCGTTCGTGGCTGCCGCCGATACCCTGTTCACGCCCGATACCAGTGTTGCCCACGCGGCCGCGGCGCTGGGCGTACCCACGGTGGATCTGCTCCTCGCCGGCACCGCATCACGGTGGGGCCTGTACCGCGCGCCCGGCATCAATCTCGAAAGTCCGGACGGCGCACTGGCCTCGCTCTCCGCGCTGCTGGCCGCCGAAGCGCTCGTCGGCCTGCTGAAAGCGCTGCGTGACGGCGACGCCCTGCGTGACGGGGACGTTTACTTCACGCCAAGTTGCTTGCGCAGAAAGGCGACGGTGCGCGGCCAGGCATCTCTGGTCGCTGCGAGATTCGCGGCCTCTTCCGATTCGTCGCGGTTGGCGGCGCGCGGGTCGCTCTGCGCCCGCAGGAACCCGTGCACGGCACCGTCGTAGTTCACCCCGGTGTACGTCTTCTTCTGCGCTTTCATCACGGAGTCGATGGCCGGCATGAGTGCGGCGATGCGGGCATCCTTCGAGCCATTGAGCAGCATGATCGGCTGCGAGATCCTGGCCAGGGAGTCGGCATCTACCGACGCGGGAACGGCCGCCGCCGTTGCGGTGGCCGGGCTGCCGCCTCTGGTGTACGGTGCCCCGTAGAATGCCACGCCGCCCGCGTAGCCCTTGACGCCGCCGTTCACCCCGTGCGCCCACGTGGTGGTGCCGCCCCAGCAGTAGCCAATGACGGCGTACCGGGGCTGGGCGCTGGGGAGCATCATGGCGTAGTTGGCCGCCGCCTTGATGATGGTGTTGCGCTCGGTCGTGCTCACCCCCTGGATGAGCCGACGGGCCGTATCGGCCGAGAGCTCCACGGTGCTGGGGCCGCCGCGGACCCGCGACAGGAAGTCCGGGGCCACCGCAATGAAGCCGTCGGCGGCCACCTGATCGGCCACGCCGCGAACCCAGGTGGACAGGCCGAAGATCTCGTGCACGACCACCACCACGGGCGCCTTCTGGCTGGCGGTCTTGCTGAACGGATACACCACCCAGGCCATGAGCGAGTCGGCGGAGCCGGTCTCATAGGCGATCTTCACCCACTCGCCATGGCGCGGGCTGTTCTTCACCCGTTCCGCAGCACCGTTGCTGCTGGGCGGCAGCGAGAGATCCTGCGGACCAACGGCGGCGGCCGGGGCGGGAGCCGCCTGGTCGGCGGCACTCATGTGCGCGAGGTGGTCGTCGCTGCTCGCGCCCCGGGCGGCCAGGCTACCCGGTGTGGACGACGAGCGGGCGAACGCGGGAGCGGACGGGGTGCTGCGCTGCAGCGTGCAGGCGCCCGTGAGTGCCACCAGGCACAGACCGAACGGAAGGCGACGAACCATGTGAGCCTCGAAAGGGAAGACCGTCGTCAATGTAACGCGCCCAGCCCGCCTGTCGTTGCAGCGTTCTCTTCCTGCTGGCGCGTGTCGCGGCAACGGTCCGGGCGCTACTGTAGGCAGTATGAGGCAATGGGGATGGACGATGGGGGCCGGTCTCTACCGGCGGTCGGTCCGGGCGGTGCTGGCCGCGTGGCTGGTGACGGGGTGCAACGAGTCGGCATCGTCGCGTGCCGCGTCGGCGCCTGCCGCCGCCCCCCTGGACTCGGTGGAAGCACGCTTTGCCAACGTGGCGACGCCCACCGCGTATGTGGGCGACTCCTCCTGTGCCGCCTGCCACGCGGCTGCGGCGGCGTCGTACGCGCAGCACAGCATGGCACGCTCGTTCCACCCGTGGACGCCGGACTCCCGCGTGGAACAGGCCATGGCCGAAGCGCTGCGTAACGCGCCGACGGGGTTTGCGTACCGCGTGGTGGATAGCGCCGGCGCGCTCTGGCAGGTGGAAACCCGACCGGGGGATACCGCCCGGCCGGCGCACGAGCTGCGCCGCCGCATCGATTACGTCATGGGCAGCGGTCGACTGGCCCGCACCTACTTCACCGCGGAGAACGGGCGGCTGTTTCAGTTGCCCCTTACCTGGTATGCCGATCACGGGTGGGATTTCAGCCCCGGTTACGAGGTCAACAATGCGCGCTTTTCGCGTCTGCTCCCCGACCGGTGCATTGCCTGTCACTCCAGCTACCCGGAGGCCGCCCCGCACCTCGAAGGCAAGTATCCGGTGCTGCGCCCGGGCATTGGCTGCGAACGGTGCCATGGCCCCGGGGCGGCGCATGTGCAGGCGCGGCGTGAGGCCCCGCCGGGCGCGTCGGTTGCGGGGGACAGTGTCTTCGACCCCACCATCGTGAACCCGCGGCGCCTGCCGCTGGAGCGACGCCTCGACGTGTGCGAGCAGTGCCATGTGCACACCTCGGTGGCGGTGCTGCGGCCGGGACGCCACGCGTTCGACTTCACGCCGGCCCGCCAGCTGGCGGCGCAGTACGCCTACTACAAGAACGGCGGTGACATCGATCTGGTCTCGCACGCCGATCGCCTGCGCCAGAGCGCCTGCTTTCGTGCCACGGCCGGCTCCAAGGCGCCGCTCGGGTGCGCCAGCTGTCACAATCCCCACGCACCGCCGCCCACGCGGGCCACGCGCAACCAGCCCTGCGTGGCCTGCCATACCCCGGCGACGCTCGCGTCGCGCTTTCCCGTTGCCGCCTCGAAGCGCGCCCATGGTGCGCAAAGTGATTGTGTGTCGTGCCACATGCCGGTGGTGAAGGAACGCACCGTGCCGCATGGTACTTTCAGCGATCACTGGATTCGCGTGCCTGGCGCCGCAGCGGCAACGCCGGCGACGCCCGTCACGGCGGGTCCCATCGATCCCTACTTCGAGCGGGACCGAACCGGCGCCGAGGCGCCGCTCTACCGGGCCATGGGCACGGTGGTGTTCGCCTCGCTCGCCGCCAACGGCAAGCTGTTCGACGACGCGGCCAGCGCCCTGCAGCCGCTGCTGGCCGGCAACCGCACGCATCCGCAGGCGTTTTTCCTGCTGGGGGTGGCGCACGAGTCCCGCGGACGTGCGGCCGACGCGGTGGCGGCCTTCGAGCGTGCTCGCGCGCTGGGCGACGAGCGTCCGGAGCTGCTGCGCGCCCTCGCTCGTGCCAGACTGCAACTCGGTGATGACGACGAGGCGCGCGACCTGTATGTGCAGGCGCTGGCGCAGCAGCCGGCACTCGCGTGGATCCGTGCGGAGTACGCCGACGCGTTGCATCGCGAGGGCGATCTCGTCGGCGCCGAACGTGAATACCGCGCCGCCCTGGCCGAGCAGCCGAGCCTCGCCGCCGCCTCCTTCAACCTGGGCCTCGTGCTGCTCGCCCGGCAGCAGACGGCGCCGGCGGCGGAAGCTTTTCTGAAAGCCGTACGACTCGAGCCGGCGTATGGCACCGCGCTCGCAGCGCTCCTGGCTGTTGAAGGGAGCGACACGAAGGTGCGCCGCGCATCGGCGTTTCCCTCGCCGGTGGCCGCCGTGCAAACAGCGCCTGCCGCCACGGCGTTCGGCGTGCAGGTAGCGGCGCCTGATCGCGTGCACTTCACCAATACGCCGCCGCAGGGGTACGTATTGGTCTCGACCCCCGATGGTGCACTGCAACTGGCCGTGCCCACCAACGGCGGCGGCACGGTGACGTGGGACCTGCGCACCGGTGCCGGGCGTGTGCTCGCGCCGGGGCTGTACCGGGCGGAGTTGCAGTGGCGCGGGGGGCCGTCGTCGGGCCCGTCGGTGTGGTTTGCGGTGTTGCGCGTGCGGTGAATGGGCGGACGGTCGGCGACCATTGCCGTGCCCACGACCCGCCGGTCTCGGACTTCCGACCGCACGCTCCGGCCTCGGACCTCGGGCACCCATCGGCGCTCCGGTGCTCCGGCGTCCGACGTCCGACGTCGGAGCGTCAGAGCTTCGGATTTCTGAGGCCCGATGCATGCCCGACATCGGAGGCCTGAAGTCCTCGGAAGTCCGAAGCGCGAGGGCGTGCTCCCATCAGCGTGACCGAATGCATGCCGGGGTCCACCACTAGATTAGCTGCGCATGGTTGCCTCTCTCCTTTCCGCTGCCCTGCTGTTGATGCCGCCGGCGCCACAGCCGGCGCCTCAGCCGGCGCCACAGCCGCTGTGCGTTGACGCCGCCGCGTTTCTCACGACCGATCGCACCATGGCGGTGGTGGTGGAGGCGGACACGCTCGACGACTGGCGCACGCGGCAACGTCTCACCGGCTGTCGCATCACGGCGGCCGGGGGCACGGTGCGCGGCGTCCAACCGGAAGCGGTGGCCTTCTACGAGCGCGTGCGCGCCGTGGGGTGGGTGCGCACCCCCGACCCCTACGATGCCCCCAGCGAAGCGTCGCTGCGTTTCCGCATGGGCAAGGCCGATTGCCTGTTCAACGTGTACGGCGACGCGATGCTCATGACGGACGCCGAGGATCGCGTGGATCTGGCCCGCGTGCTCGCGCCGGGAGAGAAGCGCTATCACGTGTACGTGATGTGCCTGCCCGTTATGCCCGCGGCGCCGCGGGAGCGGTGAAACGAATGGGGTGATGCCACGGCGCGGGGGAGCAGCCCTCGCGGTTCCCTCCGGATTCGGACCTCGGAGGAAGGATCGGGACTCGGACCTCCGGTAGCGGTCGGACTTCCGACATCCGAGGGCCGACTTCCGAGGTCGGACCTCCGAGGTCGGATGCCAGCCGAGGTCCGACCTCGGAGGCCGGATGGATGCCGGAGGTCCGAGGCCCGACGGTTGTCGGAGGTCCGAGGCCCGACGGTTGTCGGAGGTCCGAGGCGGGATCCGCTTTGGCCCGATCCCCGGCCGCGAGTGCATCGCGGCAGGGGCGCGGCGGAGCCGCCCTCGCGGTTCCCTCCGGCGTCGGACCTCTGAGGACGGATCGGGACTCGGACCTCCGGTACCCGTCGGACTTCCGACCTCCGAGGTCCGACTTCC
>Ga0315899_10000272_pt1 | contig 64437 bp, 61 predicted proteins | sample LakEriMetagenome_2_FD_203518 | JGI IMG/M metagenome (GOLD analysis project Ga0315899, IMG submission 203518) | Freshwater fungal communities from buoy surface, Lake Erie, Ohio, United States - Buoy 4 MA112 | ecosystem: Environmental > Aquatic > Freshwater > Lake | place: USA: Lake Erie, Ohio... | reverse complement strand
TTGGCAGTATCGAATTGGCCAAGAGGATAATCAGATGTTTGCTTTAACTAAAGAATATCGTTCTGATCGCATAACTGTTTCAATAAAGAAAGGCTTAATAACTCAAAGCTTAGTTGGTTAGGTAACTATCGCAAGTTTATTGCTTGTTTTATGGGGAATCTATAAGCAATTACATTTTTTGAGCGTGACCTCACGTATGACGATGTCGTCTCCGATTTATAGGGCGACTCATCTTTAGTTTTCAAGTCAAGTAATTTACAATTGCGGCATGGCTGAAGAAAAAACTTACTGGTCCTGCTTCATATTTTCCTTCTATTGAGAAGAAATATGGCAAGCCGATTGAACATTGGATGAAAGAGCTGAAGAAAGTTTCAAAGCTCGCACACATGGAGCAAGTTGCCCACCTGAAAGAGAAGTATGAAATGGGTCATGGCCATGCAAATGCGATCGTGGCGGTCTTTCGTCAGAAGAATGGTCTCAATTAACTTAATACTTCTAAAGCTTAGGTGAGGTACAAATCCGCTCGAGACTAATTCGCCTCGTGGGTACTACCACTCCAATAGATACCTTATCGTTGGGTATGCGAATTTACTGGATCATGCTTCTTCACATCCTTGGCTTGTTCTTGGGAATTCTTGCAATCATTTCTGGAGAATCAGATGATTCGCCGGGGCTCCAGGGACTCGGACTAATTTTCCTGCTCGCCGTGCTGTACTCCATGTACAAAAAAATTAAAGCTAATCGAAATAGATAGCTAGTTAACTAGCCTTAACGCGAGAATTTTACTAGTGTTAGCCATCATGAGTAATGTGAGTGAGAATCTTGGCAGGCTCAATACAGAGATAATTGACCCTCGATTTGCAAATATTGATGGGCTCTCAACACTTGAGCTCCTCGATCTTTTTAACAAGAACGATCAGAGCGTAGCCGAGTCAGTGGCGAGGGTTCTTCCAACAATTGCAGATGTCATCCAAGCAATTTCTAAACGACTCTCACACGGTGGAAGACTTATTTATATTGGGGCCGGAACTTCAGGACGTCTCGGAGTTTTAGATGCATCTGAATGTATCCCCACCTTTTCCATCGAAGATGGTCTTGTCATTGGGTTAATTGCCGGAGGTGATGCGGCACTTCGCAAGGGAATCGAAGGCGCTGAGGATTCCCGAGATGGGGCGATTGCAGAGCTGAAAGACCTCGGTTTATCTCAAGCGGATGTACTTGTCGGAATTGCAGCGAGTGGCAGAACTCCTTACGCAATAGGTGCATTGGAATATGCACAAAAGATCGGAGCTCTTGCCGTAGCTCTGACATGCAATCCTAATTCCGAGATGGCAAAGTATTCAGATTTTGCAATTGAAGTAGATACTGGCCCTGAAATCTTGGCCGGTTCAACACGACTTAAAGCCGGGACTGCACAAAAGTTAGTACTCAACATGATTTCTACAGTGACCATGATTAATCTTGGAAAAACATTTGGTAATCTCATGATCGATCTTCAGGTTACTAATATCAAGCTCCAGGATCGAGCTATCCGAATTATTCAAGCGGCAACTCAATGCGAAGCGACAGAGGCCGAAGCCAAACTACTAGAGGCAGATAATCAGGTTAAGGTTGCAATTGCGATGATCTTGCTTGGAGTATCTGCAGACGAGGCTCGAGTCGCGCTAAAATCTGCGAATTCACGGCTGCGCGAAGTTGTAAAAGCACCTCACACCAACTGAGATTTCTTAACGGCTATAAATCTAGCTTCAATCGCTTAAAGCTCTTAGTCACACTAAATCCGAAGCCTTCATAAAACCTGAGGTTCTCGCTGTCAGACCAAGAGAACCATGCTCGGGCGCTGCCCTGCTCTCTCATTCTCTCCAAAGAGTGTGCAAGAAGTAAGCGCCCCAGACCTTTACCTCGATACTCAGGGCGAACTCCGATCGGCCCGAATCTTCCATCAAGCCATGTGCTGTAGGCACCAATTAACTGATGATTCTTTGCGATGAGAATCTGTTGCGGGTTAAGTTCAAATCTTTCTTTGAAAACTGTATTCCATTCACCGGGAACAGAGTGTGCAATTGCATCAGCGAGTGCTTCCTGATCCTCTGAACTTGGATGGCAAATCTCCCAATCTTTATTATGAGGAATGTCGATACGATCAGCCAGTGCTCGTTGCATGGAACATACATCGCCAATTTCGATAAAGCCATGGCGATAAAAAAGTTGAAGTGCATCTTTCTCAGTTTCTGTATTAACACCGGGTTGTAGATATCCAGGTGCGTTTCCTGTTGATCCTGGAATCATAATCTGATTCGCATGGTGTTTTCGAGAGAGCTCGACGAAAGCAGAAACCAAAGAACTCCCAATTCCTTTTTTTCTCGATTCATTCTCAACATAAAGGTAGGAGAGAAAAGCCGCATCTTTCTGAGTGAGATTTCCAAGGAGAAATCCTTCTCTGCCCGCGATTAGTAGAGTGGATTGAGCCAGCTTTGGTGTTGGAAAGCCCCTGCTATCGAGGATTGAAAGGACCCACGACCAATCATCGCGGTCAGAACTTTGGCGAACCTCAGGAATTTGCATAGATGTGTCGGTATCGGAAGGAGGTTTTTTCCAGAATCTTTGATGGAGCAAATACACCGTCAAAATCCTTAAAGGTTGGCCTATCTTTGAGTTCAGGGTAGTGACGCTGGATCAATTCTTCTGTAGGAACCTTTGCAAGAGTATTAGGTGCGACCACTGTAAAAATAGGATCAGTTAACTCTGGCCGTTCCATTATTAATGTTTCAGTGAGAGCCACTGCGTCATTGATCTCAAGGTATGACCAGAACTCATTACTACCAAAATTTGAATCATTTGCAATTTTTTCTGCTCTCTCAGGAAGCAAGACAGCGGCATCACCAACATAAGGGAACCTGATTGCATAAATGTTCGATTGATAGCGGCGCTTGATGTATCGAACGGTTTGTTCGTCGACAACCTTCGAGAGTCCATATGCATCAGAGACACGATAAGGATGGTCGTCATCAATCGGAAAATAGATGGGGGCCAATGGTGTTTGCGAGAATGAAAAACCCAATGCCGAGATACTGCTGGCGTGGATAATTGTTTTCACATCGCGCTCTGCTGCCATGGTGAGCACATTGAATGAAGAAACCGAGTTTTTCTCAAAAACTTCTCGAGGCGGATCGTTTCGCGGCGTTCGTATCGCAGCCAAATGAATCACACAATCGATATCGACCATTGCTTCTGAGATCAGGTCGGCATCAGTGGCACTTCCATAGAATGTTTGCGAACACAGACTCGGTGTCTCAGCATCTTTTGTCACACCAATTGTTGTGAAACCGACTGAGTTGAACTGCTGAACCATCGCTGTACCGAGAAGCCCATTGCAACCAGTGATCAAGACTCGAAGCGACATACCGATCATCGTCCCATCTTCACAGCGAATTTCACTCTATTTCAGGCTTGAGATCGACCCGACGAAGCAAGACTTTAGCTGAAAGAGCCTTGCATTGAAAGTGGCTTTCTGTAAAACTTCTCTACATGTGTGCATGGGCCTTAAGTAGCGCTGGGATGGCCCACGTATGAGAGCAAGTAGCGAATCAATCGTTGAATTTAATCGGATTAACCCGATTTTATCTGCACAGAATAATTTTCAGGATCTTGGCGATCAAGAACAGAGATGTGCGCTCATTCTCATCAACGAACCATCTGTAATCATTCGCTCTTCCATCTCAGATTTTGCCGACTATGCCAAGACTTCGCAGGCCACGGTTGTGCGATTTGCTAAGAAGCTTGGATTCGTTGGTTATCCGCACCTTAAATTAGCCGTCGTTGCCTCCATGGGTTTTCAAGTGGGATCTCAAGCACAAGGCGCGGAAGAGCTCGAGCTTGGAATCAAGCCAGACGATTCTATGGACACGATGATCGAAAAATTGATGAACACCACAATTTCAACAGTAAGAATGACGCGAAATCTTGTAGATCAGGAAGAAATCGCGAGATTGGTCGAACAGATTTCGAAATCCAATCTTGTTGCCACATATGGCGCAGGAGCCAGCAATCTTGTTGCAAAGGATTGCCAACTCAAATTTGCCAGACTTGGAAAGGCCGCAATCCATTTCCATGACAATCATCAGGCACTCTCTTCAATTGGAATGTTCTCAGAGGGCGATATCTTGATTCTGGTGAGCCATTCCGGCAAGACTGTTGAACTCTTGTCGGTTATGAATGAATTCAAGGCTCAGGGAGTTCTGATTGCGACCATAACCAATGATTCAAATAGTCAGCTAGCAAGGCAATCAGATTTTGTGCTCTTGACTCAGGCTGAACGTAGAGCGATACGAATCGGAGCGACAGTCAGTCGTGTCGCACAACTCTTTATTGTTGATTATTTGACGATGGCCTGGGCTCAACGCTCATGGGCTTCGGCAAAAACGGCCTCAGAGGCCGCGAGTGATGCAGTGACCCGTAGCAATAATGCAACGTCGGTCGACATTAAGAATTGGTCCAAACAAGGGTCAATACCCGCAAGGGTTAGTAAGTCATCCACTGTAAGGGGGAAAAATGAAAGGTAATACATTGGTACGTCGTGTTGTAGCAATGTCATTATCAGTTGCTATCGCTGTCTCGGGAAGCATTATTGCTGTCTCCAGCGCGAAAGCTGCTGATGTTGAGTTGACTATGTACAGCTGGCGCGTAGAAGACAAGGTCTTCTACGAAGATGTAATCAAGACATTCAAGGCAAAAAATCCAGGAATTAACATTAACTACCAGTCATTCCCATCTGCTGACTATCAGACAATTCTGATGTCTGCGATGGCAGCTGGTAAGGGTCCAGATATTGTGCACGTACGTGCTTATGGCGCACTTGATCAACTCGTTGTGCCTGGCTACCTAAGCCCATTGGAAATGAGTGAGGTAAAGGGTCTTAATAAGTATTCAAAGGATCTATTGAACTCACAGCGTGGATTCAGCGATAAGAGACTATTTGGTGTTCCTTTTGCAACACAGAACCTAGGAATCTTTTACAACGCTGCCTATCTTCGTGAGGCAGGAATCTTCTCTCCACCAAAGACTTACCCAGAGTTCCTCGAACAACTCAAAAAGGTAAAGGCTTCAGGTCGTCAAGCACTCGCTAACGGTGGTTCTACGCACATTGAACAAATGTGGGGAACTATCGCTCCGATGTTCTACGGCGGAACTTCTTACTTTGATGATGTTGTAGATGGTAAGAAGACATTTACAGATCCTGCATTTTTGAAGTCTCTCGAGGCGATGCAAGATCTATTCCCTTACATGCCAAACAATGCAACCGCAGTGTCATACGATGCTTCCCGTGCGCTTTTCTTTAGTGGAAAAGCTGCATTCTTCATGGGTGGAATCTTTGAACTAGGTTACTTCCGTACCCAGAATCCAAAGATCAAGTTCAACTTCATGGCTACACCTCCAATGACCCCAGGTGGAAAGCAGTTCGTCTCGACTTGGGCTGATGGTGGTTATGCCATTAACTCCAAGACCAAGAGCCGTCCAGAAGCGCTCAAGTTCTTGAACTACTTGGCTTCAAAGGAATTCGGACAGAATTTCACAGACACAATCTCTCAGATCTCTGCAGTACCTGGAGTACGTGTGCGTGATATGACGCTTGGTAAAGCAGCATCTGCACAAACCAAGTTTGGAACTCCTTACATCATGCTCGTTGGATTCCGTTACAAGAACCCAACAGGCTCAGCGCTTCTCCAGACAGGCTTACCAAATATGCTTAATGGAACAAAGACTGCAAAGCAAGTTGCAGAAGATGTAAATAAGGGTGTGGGCGCATGGTTTGCACCGTTTGCAGGAAAGATCGCAACCCCTTAACAGCCATCTCGTTGAGATGACTTAGTCTGATGAGGGAGAGCCGTTCGCGGCTCTCCCTCATTGACCAAACGAAGAAGGAAAACATTGAAAAAACGTTCGATCCATTCATATCAAAAACCATGGATAGTGCTCTTTATTGCTCCAGCACTCATCCTGACATTCATATTCACTGTCATTCCTGCTATGACGCTGTTGAGTTACAGCCTCTTTAGTTGGGAGAGCTTTAAGCGAATAGAATTTGTTGGATTTGCTAACTTCGAACGTTTGACTCAATTCCCGTTTAGGCAAGACTTCACCTTGGCTTTTTCAAATAACGTCAAGGTTTTCTTCCTTCTCATGTTTGTCCAAACATCGGTGGGCCTCTTGTTGGCCTATGCGATTTACACACTCAAGCGAGGAAAGAAATTCTTCCAAGCTGTTGTCTTCTTACCGGTAATCATGTCGCTGGTGATCGTTGCCTTCATCTGGAAACTTATTTTCGATCCTCTATTCGGTCCAATTAATTCGTTAGCGGTGCAAATGGATTGGCCTTGGCTTAATCAGCCGTGGCTTGGTGAGCCAGGCATGGCTCTATACACACTTATTTTTATTGGATTTTGGCGCTGGGTGGGTTTCCCAGCGATTGTCTTCCTTGCGGGAATGAATAGCATCAACGATGAGTTCTTAGAAGCGGCGCGCATTGATGGAGCGTCTGAAGGTCAGATTTTCCGCAAGATCATATTCCCCTTGATGGCGCCGTCCTTCACGATTATTGCAATCCTGACCTTTATCGGTGCATTTGAATGGTTTGAACTTCCATATGTGATCGGCGGTGTTACTGGCCAGCCTGGTGGAAGCACGACGACTATGGCGTTGCTCTTCTACAGGCTTGCCTTCGGAACTGTTGATAGTGCGACGGTAGATGTGGGAATGAGTTCTGCAATTGGAGTAGTTCTCTTTCTCTTTGTCGGAATTGGAGCCGCTCTTGGCTCGTACTACCTCAGAAAACGGGAAGTCCAGCAATGAGCAAGATAAAAGCACCGGTCAGCAACAGAGTCACCCACGTTGGAACAGAGGTGCTCCTCAAAGGAGCGCTCATCATTAATGCGCTAGGTGTATTCCTCCCGCTTGTCTTTATGATCAACTCTTCATTCCGAACATCATCAGAGTTATTCACTTCTCCGCTCCAACCTGCGAGTTCCTTTGATCTCACAAATTACAAATTGGTCTTAACAGAAGGCAACTTTGTTAATTTCTTCATGAATTCATTCATCATCACTGTCTCAGCAACTGCAATCGTGATCGTATTTGGTTCAAGTGCGGCTTATGCCTTGGCGAGATATTCCTTTAAACTCAACGGGCTTATCTACATCTTCTTCCTCGCTGGTTTACTCATTCCAGCCAAGTTGGCATTGGTCCCGCTCTTTATTCAGATGAAGAATATGGGTCTGCTAGATAGTCGAATTGGTTTGATCCTTGTCTATGCAGCAGGAGCTATGCCTGCAGCTGTTTTCATCTTCACCGGATTTATCAGGGCTTTACCGGCAGACCTTGATAATGCGGCACGAATTGATGGCGCTAAGGAGTATCAAGTTTTTGCAAGAGTGATGTTGCCACTGATCGTTCCAGTGACTGGAATCGTAGGTATCTACTCTGCTATTCCAATCTGGAATGACTTCCTGCTGCCTTTAGTCTTTGTCAGGGACGAGTCGAAGATGACGATTATGCAGGGCATATCAGTCTTCTTCGGTGAGTACGGCGCTGATTGGGGAGCACTTTTTGCCGGGCTCACAATGGCTGCACTTCCACTAGTAATTCTCTACGTGATCCTCAGCGGTAAGTTCATCAAGGGCCTCACGGCTGGTGCTACAAAAGGATGATCTCCACCCCATCACTTCTAAGTTCGCAAGAGATTATCGTTTCATCACAGGCTGTAGCTGGTTCAGTTCTTCACGATCCAGAAGCACTTACTCGCATTGCAATGGATGCGATAGCAGGAGGTGCTACCGCACTTCGCTTAGCTAGCGCAGATACGGTGAGATTGGCTAAGAGCCGAGTAACTGTTCCGATCATCGGTTTAATCAAGACTGAACGAGCAAATTTTGAGCCTCGGATAACTGCTATCTCCCAAGAAATTCACCAATTAAAGGAAGCTGGTGCAGGGATTGTTGCCATTGATGCAACGCACCGTAATCGCCCGGAACCGCTCGAGGACCTCTTTAACACGGCGCTCAGCAATGAATTAGAGATCTTTGCCGATATTGCCACTCTCGATGAAGCTAAAGCCTCTCTTGATCGGGGAGCAACGTATGTTGCAACAACGATGGCTGGCTACACTAAAGATCGTGAAGCAACTGCTGGGCCGGATTTTGAGTTATTGGAAAAAGTGATTGCGCTAGGAGGCAAGACTGTGCTTGAAGGTCGCGTTTCTAATGCCCAGCACATAAGACAAGCCTTTGATCTCGGAGCTTATGCAGTAGTTATTGGGCGAGCGGTAACTAGCCCACAGACTATTCTCAGAGATATTTTGAAGTCGGTTGAACTATGAAAAGCGTTCTCTGTATCGATTGTGGTGCAAGTTCGACAAAGTGGAGTTGGCGCGCAAAAGACGGTTCGTTAATATCTGGCAAAGCCCCACATATCACCGGACACATTTTTGACGATGCTGAATGGCAACGGGTGAACTCAGTATTTCTAGAGATCAAAAATCACATAGGTGAGATCGATGAATTTGTCGTCGGGGTAACTGGACTTGATTCGACTAATCAAGTCTCGAAAGAACTGAACATACTGCTTCAGAAAATCTTTGCAATCGAGAAGATCACGCTGATGAACGATATGGAGTTAGCTTTCTCTGCCTTTTTCTCACCGGGAGAAGGCGTTTTCATCTACGCCGGAACAGGCTCGGTAGCTGCAAGTATTGATAAAAATGGAAATTTCCAACGCGCAGGCGGTTGGGGTTATCTCATTGCAGATGAAGGTGGCGGCTTCTGGATCGGACAACAAGCGTTGAAACACGTGACAAGCAATTGGGATCGAGGAGCTCTTAACTGGAATGATCCATTAATCGCTGCGACGATGAATAAAGCCGATGCCAAGGATTGGGATGGTCTTCGTAAATTCGTCTACAGCGGTGGTCGCCAAGTAGTTGCATCGCTAGCTCCAGAGGTCGCAAAAGCTAAATCGGAAGGTTCCGAAGCCGCTGCATCAATTCTCCGAGAAGCAGGAAGTCATCTTGCAAAGCTTGCGCTAGAACTTCAAGAACGTTTGGGCACCACCAAATTCGTAGCTATGGGCGGGGTGTTTAAGATAGATCGATTAATCTTTGATTCACTGTCGGAGAAACTCAACAACGACATACAGCTAGTTGACGCTGATATTTCTCGCGAATGGATTGTTAAAAACATCAACTCTTAATTTCTTATGCACTAGAAATGAGAGCGAAGTGACTTCGTCAAAAGCGCAAGAATTGATGTCACAGATAGAATCCCTGCCAACACCAAATACGTTGGACCTACCCCATATTCTTCAACCGAAATTCCTGCGATCACCATTCCAAGAGGTGGAGCGGCGTAAAAGACCGCTGTTTGTACGCCAAAAACCCTTCCTTGCTGATCGGCCGGAACTCTCTGCTGAATGAGAGAACTTATCAATGGATTGAACGGTCCCCACGATAAACCGAGGAAGAAACCTGCTGCAGCCAAGATTGGAAGTGGCGGCAGGAACGCCATGGGAATAATGCTCACTGCGGTTGAGATAAGGATTGTACGAATTAGTGTTCTGCGAGTAAGTCGCGCACTAATCCATCCATAGCCAAAGGATCCAATGGCAGAGCCCGCAGCGAGTGCCGAAATCACAATTCCGAGACTGGCAGGTTTTCCTAAATCTTCAAAATAAGTAGAGAGCACCACAGTTTCAGTGGGCATATATACGGCGGCAATAATCAAAATTGAAATGGTGATGGTACGAAGCAGCTTGTCGTTCCAAAGAACATGAAAACCTATTCGAATGCTGCGATCGGATACTTCGCCATTTTCTTGCGCTAGTTCGCGTGCCTCTCTACCAAGATTGCCAACACGTAAGAATGTAATGCTCAATGCGGCAATGATGAAGAGGCCAGCTGACGCCCAGAATGAATTAACAGCTCCGACAGTTGAAATCAAAGTAGCACCAACAGCTGGGCCAAGAATCCATGAAATACCCATAAAGCCATCATGAATTCCATTTAATCTATCGAGTTCGATCTCAGATGCCTTCGCTACATCAGCCAAAAGTGTTTTACGCGCCGTGTATCCGGCCGGATCAAAGATTGCACCCACTACGGCAAGAATCAAGATCGTTGAACTATTCAATCCTGTAGTCAGCGCCACGATCGGAAAGGCAATCACCGCTAACGATGAAAGTAAGTCTGCTCCGATGCTCACAGCACGTCGCCCCAAGTGATCGACTAGCCATCCGCCGATCGGTGAAATTAATAGACCCGGCAAGGCAGAAATAGCAACGACTAATCCAGCGAAAGCAGGAGAGCCAGTCTCTTCAAGTATGAGCCATGGAATTGTGATCATGACTATCGAGTTTCCAAGACCCGAGGAGAGATTGGAAAGCTGATGGAGCAGGACGGGTAGCTTCTTACTCATTTAGTAATAATGTCCTATCGCGCCTCAAATAATGTTGCATTAATGCTACATAGTATATATGCTATTTTCATGAGTCGTAACCCAGAAGAGCCGGTCTATAACCGGATAGAGGAAGCTCGCTCTGCGCAGGGACTCACTCGGCAGGAGCTGGCTGACAAGGTGGGTGTTCATTACCAAACCATCGGCTACCTCGAGCGCGAGGAGTACAGCCCATCTCTAGTGCTGGCTCTACGTATAGCTAAAGCACTTAATCAAGAGGTCTCTGAGCTTTTTTCCCAGTCTCCATTCAAGAAAGGAAAGTAAGGATGTCTAGAAAGAACAAAATTTATTGGTTTGAGGGAGTGACTGAAAAGGGAGTTAAATCCTTACTTACTGACGAAAACTCAAAGTACAGATGGTTGCGATCTCAGAAAAATCGAAGAATTCTCGTCGTTTTAATGGCCCTGGGAACTGCTCTTGTTGCGGCAGGAAGTTATTGGCCAACGTTAAAAACCAACTTGGATCTATCTGATGGAACTGAAGTAGTGATTTACAGCGTTACAGCCATCTTCGCTATTTTTGCCGTACTTATGGGTTATTTGTTTCTGCGAATTAGTGTTCGAGGGATAGCTGATGCACCTGATGAGCTTCTAGATGAACGTCAGATAAAGATTCGTGATACCTCATTTAGATATGCATATTACGGGTTTGGATACATAGTTCTAGTGCTTTTGCTTCTCATGAACTTAGGGCCTGAAGTGAAGCTGTTTCAGCCAGAAGGCAATGATGGCAGCTACTTAATAATTTCAATGATGTTCTTATGCGCCGCTTTGCCATCGATGATCTTGGCCTGGCGCGAGCAAGATATCTAGGAATCGAGAAGAAATGATCCAGCGTGATATCGCACCTGATGTGTTACGAGGATTTGCCCTTCTTGGAATTCTGGTAGTCAACATTCAATTCATGGGGCTAAATACAGTCGAAGGTGCACGTGGCGAGTGGGTCAGCGGATTCGCCGATGGATCTGCAACATTCATTATCGCTTCGATCTTTGCAGGAAAGTTCTACCTCATCTTCTCCTTCCTATTTGGATACAGCTCCAACTACATCATCCGTGATGAACGTAGCAATAGGGGGAGATGGGTTAAACGCTGCTTCCTGCTGATTGCAATTGGAATACTCCACTTCACCTTCTTGTGGCATGGGGACATTCTCTTTGTTTATGGTCTATTTGGCTTACTGCTCATTCCGTTCTTTTTTCGAGCGGATAAGACACTTAAGGTATGGACTCGTGTGATCTTCATCGCCACATTGACGTTGATTCTTTTGGTTGCAGCACTCGTGTACGTCGCGGAAAAGTTCTTTCCTGAAGAAAGTGCACAGACAGCCCTCATTTCGAATTTAGATAACATTTTGAAGGATGGAACATTTCTAGAAGCAATTCCAGCCCGTTTAGAGGTATGGGCTATCGGACTTATTTCTGGATTGTTTTTACAAGGCGGTCTTGCATTTGCAGCGTTCTTGTTAGGGCTTCGTCTGGCACGATCTAAGTTCTTATCTTCACCAATGGATAAAGAAAAGAATTCGAAGCTCATTCGAAGAGGATTACTTTTTGGTGCGCCAGTTCAAATCGTATCTGCAGCAATTCTCGTTAGAAATGAGCAGAGTGCATCACCGTCCGAAGGAATCTATCTTTTGGCGCTCTTTGCATCCTTCGTTGCAGCACCTCTGATGTCTATGGTTTATGTGGGTGTGATTCGTAAGTTGGTTGAGGAGAAGCCCCATCTTGTTTCATGGATGATGCCGGCAGGCAAAATGTCCCTCACTGTTTATATCTCACAGTCGATCCTTACATCCATGATCTTTGGACCTTGGGGATTGGGGCTCTTTCAAGATTTGCGCACATGGCAGGTATTAGTGCTTGCCTTGGCAATTTGGATCCTGCTTGTTTACCTATCGACCCAATGGCTCAAAAGATTTCGCCAGGGACCGCTTGAGAAAGTAGTAGCAATACTCACAATAAGGCGTTCAAGTAACCTTTAGAGGAAAACTACTTCTTAGTACTTCCGATGAAACTTGCCTTAAAAGGTAGAAGCGGCAAAATGCATGCGTTAAATGCATGATAAACATCTGGTTTTCCTGACCAGGTAATTGTTGTCACCTCTTGGGCGGCATTTAATTCATGGTGCCATGAACCGAATTTTTTATCAATGACATTATCTTGGATGTACTGCCACCAAGCGTAATAATCATTCAAATACTGATCTTCTCCAGTGACCTTCCATAAAGTAAAGGCGGCCATTACCGCTTCTGCAGCTACCCATTGCATACGAGATGTGACTACGGGTTTCTTCTGCCAATCGATGGTGTAAACAAATCCGGGAGCTCCATCCACATCCCACCCATAATTCTTGGCGATCTCATACATAGCTCGAGCACCCTCGAGAACCCAGGAGCGGTCCTCGGAACTCTCTGTCATACATAGATCGATCTGCAAGATTAGGCGAGACCATTCGAAAAGATGGCCGATGGTGACTCCGAATGGGCGAAATGGATCAGCTGGGCTATCAATATTGAAATCTTGTTCAACGCTCCACTGTGAATCAAAGTGCTCAGGAAGCATCCAATTCATATCACGAGCAAATTCGTCCACAGCTCGTTTGCAAATCTTGAATGCTCGGTCTCTAAAAATCTCTCTTCCTGTCGCCTCATATGCTGCCGTGAGAGCTTCAACTGCATGCATATTTGCATTAATCCCTCTGTATGGATCAACCGTTGAAAATTCTTGATCCCAGTCATTTTTCATCATCGAGAATTCTTCATCCCAGTAGTACTTCTCGATAATCGATTCAGCATATTCAAAGAGTTCTTGCGCGCCTTCGACGCCTACCTCTACCGCAGTTGTAGCAGCGAGTAGTACAAACATTTGATCGTAGGCAAATTTTCGATCACTTGCAGGTGAGTGATCCTGATTGACGGCGTTGTAAAAACCACCATGTTCTCTATCTCTGAAGATTGTATTGAGTGATTTCACTCCATGTTCTACATATTCTTTGTAATCGCCATAACCTATCTGGTGGCTCAATCCGAAAACTTGAATCTTTCGTGCTTGCAGATAGCACTCAAGGGATTTCGAAGTATCTACCTTGCCTTCGGTATCCATGTAGCCGAATCCACCAGATTTCATTACCGATCCGAAAGCGAATTTGAGCAGTGATTGCGCTTCATTGGCGAGAAAGTCCATGTGTTCTGCGTTTAGTTTTCCCATTGGATTACAGTACTACCTTCCAAAATAACGTGTGCGTACACCGTCAACTGATTCATCGGGGGTGATTTTAGAATAGAGAGCACCCTGGAAATTCACTTCGTTTATTTCCACCTGACCCTCAACAATCTCAATCTTCACTTGGCTATTGATTAAGGTTGCAGTACCCCATGAAGCTCCAGTGAACCATGGGAGCGTAGAGTTTTCTAAATCTTCTCTAAACGAAAGTGACTTTCTCTTAGCGCTATATTTTTGTCCAGACCACGCCAAGAACAATCCCCAAGCGATCATCGCACGTGAATAATGTCTACCGCACTCCGCTTCATCAAATGGATTTCTTGTCTTACCTGCAAATCGCTCTCTCACATGTGAGATTACTTTCAATCCTTTTTCGCGCTCTCCGCTGTAGATCAGATTGCCTGCCGCTGTGTATTCATAAGCTGTCATCATCTCGGTGAAATATGGAAATGGACGCTTGGGTCTATTTCCAAGGGGATAGGTAGCCATCAGTAAACCCTTTTCATCCCCCAGGGCGTAACTTCTCATATGGTTAAAGTGATCGAATAAATCGGTCTTCTCATTGAATTTCAGGATATTGCTTGCAGCAGTCCTTATATTCTCTGGATTTGCGAGCGAACCTAGATCTGTAATGTCAGCCAAAAATTGTCCGACGAGTTGATCAACTAAACACCCCGCACCTAGCTGTAATTCAGGGTCTGATGTATTTTGCGCTCCCATAGTTTCGTGGCGCAACCCTTGAGCAATAGTCTGGTTTTCAAGAAGTGGATAGATCTTATGCTCGTAGTAAAAACCATTAAAAAGATTGGCATCTATCCACTTACTTCCACTTTCAAAGAGAGTTCGACACTTGAGTGCAAACTCTTTCTCATCAAGTTCTATCGCCATCTCTTCCGCAGCCCTTAACGCTGCTAGGTACCAAAATCCCATCTGTGGATTAGGTCCGTAATATTCAACATCCATTGTGTTGTGCTGGACACCTTCCATCACACCATCTTGATCGGCATCCCAACCTCCCGGGATCCACGCAAACTCGAGTGCTCTGCGCGCTGCCGGCCAAAGAGTACGCAACCACTTAGTATCGCCACTCAGCGCCCATTCCCGATACAACTTAACGATGCAGCCCATCTGTCCATCGGCAGCAGCAATCGGCCATGCTTGCTGACCATCAATAGGAAATGTCACGCGGAAAGACATAAACCCTCGGTCGTCTGTCGCATATTTGAATTCTGTCTCACGGAAGTCTTTAGCGATATTGCTGAAGAGGAATGCGGTGGTCTGTTCGTAATTCCATACGTGGGAACAATTGCCAAAGCAAGAGCCAGCGTTATATCCAATTCCTTCCCAACCATAATACTTTCCATCACCTGATTGAAATAATGTCTGAGTTTTTAAGGTTGAAAGATTACTTAGAGCTGAGTCAATGAGTGATTCAGGAAATCCGGTTTGTATAACCGCGTCAACAAACTTTAGCGTTCGTGATTCTAAACTTTGCATTTCGGGGATGAATTTTCCAATCACATCGAGAGAGTCAGTAAAGTGCGTCGTGTAGTAGTTTCCGATTATGAGGTCGCTATATTTTCCAATATTTGTTCCTGGGGGACTAGATCCATCTTCCCCCTCGATCGACCAGGCTCGTCGATGTGGGAAGTACCATGAGATGAGAAAGGTAAATTCCTCTGTTGCCCCAGCTTTAATTTCGCGCTTGTCACATAGAGAACCAACCGGTTGGAGGCTCTTAGAATTTCGTTCGTCAAGATTTCCATCTTCTACAAAATCGTCCCACATATCCAATAATGAGTCTTTCCAGGTTAAATCCGCCCACGAAGTTCGATACGTAGGATTGTGTGGATCTAAGAGTGCAATTGAGAAATTACCGTAGTTCTCATCCTTAGGGTCGTTCATCTCGGATGAGTAAAACACGGCTGCGTAATTCTTATTCTCTACAAACTTATTGTGATTGAGGTGTGAAGAGCCTGCAAGATTCATCGGATGTATGAAATTTGAGAGATTGCTGGCAATTGAAACCATTGCATTCTTTTCAGAGGAATTCTTTATCACGCAACGAAACACCATTATCGGGTAACTGCTCGCCGTAGCATCTGAAGGAATAATTGGATTGAATGATTGAAGAGTGACACTTACTGGGCAGGTTGTATCTTCAAGTTCTACTTGGCCAAATGGATAGGCAGATTTAAATGTTGCCTTTCGAAAACGTGGCATCCCATGGTTTCTTGTCTCAGCACCAAAAGGCCCGTCATAGAGAGATGAATCAAGAGGCCCTTCTAGAACTTTGGTGAAGAGAGGACGGTCTTCCTGTTCGACACGAATAAGAAATGCGTTTACATCAGGACTCTTTTTGTAGGCCGGCCGATTCATAATTTCCCAGTTGATGAGGCAGCCATTTCCAGCCAAACCAATATCTCCCGTACCTATACCACCGACAGGCATTGAAATCTTTCGTAGGTCGTCACCGGTATAGGACTTCAGAGTTGGCCACGTCTTATTTGATTGAGTCATGCTCGCCTATCTGCTGGTGGTGAGAACTGCCTTGACAATAGCTCATAGGCTCTTTATTTTGCTCTGAGAGTAGAACTAAATCCATCGATTGGGGAAGTACTTTGCCAAAAATTCGTGTCGGCGTCATCGGAGCAGGCAGCTGGGCGGTCGCGTCCCATCTACCAAATTTAGCTAAAGACAAAGATGTCGAGTTCGTTGGAGTCTCTCGCAAGGGAGTAGAGATGCTCGAAAAGATTAAGAGCGACTTTAATTTTCAGGTGGCTTCAGAGAACTACCAAGATGTACTCGATGCTGGTATTGATCTCTGCGTTATTGGCAGCCCTACCGGTCTACATCATGAGCATGCCATGGCTGCTCTTAAATCTGGTGCGCATGTGTTGTGTGAAAAACCTGTAACGATTGAACCGAGCGAGGCTTGGGAGATTGATGAAACTGCCAAAAAACTCAATCGACATCTTGTTATTGCCTTTGGCTGGAATTACCTTCCTATGCTGCAACGTGCAAAAGAGTTAATGCTTGATAGAGGTATTGGCGAACTTGAGCAGATGTCGATCACGATGTCTTCGCAGTGTCGAGAGCTTCTCTCAAACACCGGTGCATATCCCGACTCATCACCCGAATCTGTTCCAGAACAATCTACGTGGACAGATCCTCGCGTCTCTGGCGGCGGATATGGTCAAGCACAACTTTCACATGCACTTGGGATGGGACTTTGGCTTACCGATAGCAGAATTGCGTCAGGTTTTGCGATGATGAGTGCTCCTATGGCTGCTCCTGTAGAACTGCACGATGCGATCACGTACAAATTTGATAATGGTGCAATTGGAGTTGTATCCGGTGGATCAGCCCACGTAAAAGCACACCGCGATGCACATGCACTTGAAGTGCGAGCGATTGGAAGCAAGGGGCAACTTCTTGTTGATATCGAGCGAGCTGCAGTATGGCTCTATGACGGTAAAGAGAATATAGACGTATCACTAGGTGAGAAAGATGGACAGTACAACTGTGATGGACCTATTGATGCGATTCTCAAAGCTGCAAAGGGCGAGGAGTTTATCAATCAATCACCGGGTCATCTTGGCGCCCGAACTGTAGAAGCACTAGATATCGCATATCGCAGTGCCGCAAGTGGAAAGCTGGAGCATCGATAAAATTAATTGCGAAAGAGCTCTATCTTTCGCCTGATCCAATCTGTCATAATGGGATTTGAAAATGTCTAAACTCAAGTGAAAATCCTCAGCTGTGTCGGGAGCGCTAAATGTTTACTTATTCAATCAAAGATCGCCAGATTGACGTTGTTGGTGCACTTGGATTTCAAGAGGATAGTCCCGGTTGGTTAACTCCGCGTCGCCTTCCAGATTGGACCACGAAGCAGTTCGCAGATGATGCCATTGATCGATTTGTGAAATTCCCATCGGGTATTCGGTTGCGTTTCACCACTTCAGCAGATCTCATTACTCTTACAGTGCGAGTTTCTCGCCTTGTCATCACCGGTATCGCAGAAAATCTTCGCCCTGCCGCTTTTGATCTTGTTGTTAATGGAGTTGAAAACCAGAGCCAGGAAGCGCACAACGGAAATATTCTGCGCCTGACATCTACGGCTCAATCAGTCTTCTCTGAAACACTAGAAGCGGGTGAGAGCGATACCCTCACATTCTCTGGCTTGGGTAATGAATCAAAAAATATTGAAATCTGGTTCCCAACCTCTGCAATAGTCGAGGTCAACGAAGTTGCAGCATCGAGTGAAATAACCGCATCACCTGTGGATTCACGAAAGCGATGGCTGCATTACGGAAGCTCAATTAGTCAAAGTGGTGAAGCGCTACGACCATTGGATGCGTGGGTGATGAGAGCAGCACAGATACTCGACTTGAACGTTACAAATTTTGGTCTTGCAGGTCAATGTCAGCTGGATGGCTTTGTCGCACGAACAATGGCCGCACTGCCAGCAGATCTCATCTCGCTTAAACTTGGAATAAATATTGTTAATGCCGATTCAATGCGCGAGCGGGCCTTTATTCCATCTGTTCATAACTTTCTGGATATTTTACGAGCTAGTCACCCCACGACACCAATTCTGATTATTTCTCCAATTTGGTGCCCTTTCCATGAAAATACTCCAGGGCCAACCATGATTGAAGGGTCACAACTCTTTGGTAAAGAACGCCCCGCAGAGTTGGCAACGGGTGCACTTACCCTTACACGGGTACGTAAAATTCTTGAAGATGTAATTTCAAAGCGATCAGATAGCAATCTTTACTATATGAATGGATTGACTCTCTTTAATGAGAGTGATGAAGGAGATTTACCAGACAAGCTCCACCCAAATAGCGCTGGCTACCGACTTATGGGTGAGCGATTCGCAAATTTACAGAAATCCTTTATTGATAAGATTCCGCAAGCAATTTCATAAAAGAGAGGCCAACCATGACGCTCAACCCAACACCCGCATCACGACTTATTCCCTCACGCCGACCTGAAAAGGCAATCAAAGTTGGTTTGGTCGCTGGCGGACTCGGCACATATTGGCCACAATTTCCACATCTACTTCCACAACTTCAAACTTCAGCTCGATTTGTATCAGAGCAAATCGGAAAGATGGATGTCGAACTTGTAGATGTTGGTTTTATCTCTGATGCGCAAGAAGGCGCTGTCGCTGCTGAGAAATTGCGTGCAGCAGGTTGCGATCTTATTGTCATGTTCCTTACTACTTACATGACATCGTCGATGATTATTCCAATTGCACAGCGGGCTAATGCTCCAGTACTACTTATTAATTTGCAGCCAACAGAACAGATGGATCACGAAAACTTTGATACAGGTGCATGGCTTGCATACTGTGGAGCTTGCCCTCTTCCAGAGATGGCAAATGCATTTGAACGCGCAGGAGTTCCATTCCGTTCAGTCTCTGGATATCTTCGCGAAGAGCGAGCATGGAAGAAGATTTATTCATGGATCCAGGCTGCTTCTGTGAAGAGCATCCTGCGTAACTCACGTCATGGAATTATGGGTCATCTCTATCCGGGAATGCTCGATGTTTCCACCGATATGACAATGGTGACTACCTACTTTGGTGGACATATGGAAGTACTTGAATTTGATGATCTCCGCGTTCGCGTGGAGAAAGTCTCGGAAAAGGAAGTTGATAAGGTCCTTGACGAAGCGCGTTCTATCTTTGAGATTGATAAGACAGTTGTCGAAGAAGATTTCCGTTGGGCTGGAAAAGTTGCTGTTGGTTTGAGACAACTCGTTGATGAATTCGACATTAATAGCCTTGCTTATTATCACCGTGGACTTGAAGGCGAGATTCACGAGCGTCTTGGTGCTGGAATGATTCTTGGTTGCTCACTGCTTACAGCCGAAGGAATTCCTGCCGTAGGTGAGTACGAGCTTCGAACATCTATTGGAATGCTCATGCTTGATCGCATGGGTGCCGGTGGATCATTTACAGAGTTCCAGGCGCTGAATTTCAATCTAGGTGTTGTTGAAATGGGCCACGATGGCCCTGCCCACCTCGCAATTAGTAATGGCAAACCAATTCTTCGAGGCCTTGGTGTCTTCCATGGAAAGCGCGGATATGGTGTTTCTGTTGAGTTCGATGTAACACATGGACCAGTAACTGTTTTTGGTGTCACACAACGACGTAATGGAACGTATCAATTTGTAGCATCGGAAGGCAAAGTGGTCGATGGACCACGTCTTCGCATTGGAAACACAACATCACTCATTGATTTTGGCGTCAATCCAGGAGAGTGGTGTGATGCGTGGTCTGCTACCGGAGTTCCACATCACTGGGCTTTAGGTACTGGACATCGAATCGCAGATCTGAAGTCAATAGCAGAACTACTCGATATCGAAATGGTAGTGATCTAGGAAATTAGCGGCGTTCCATTAGGCGCAACCATAGGTAACTGCAAAGCTTGCCACTCCAACATTCCGCCAGTCATGTTTGATGCTTCGACCCCATGCGCTTGAAGCAATTCACAGGCCTGTGCTGAACGTTTTCCTGAACGACAAATAAAGATCACTGGCTTGTCGATTGAAATTTTGCCTGCATCAAAAGTACTTAACGGGTGCAGCGTAAATAGATCGCTGTGGCCGGCATCCCATTCGTTCTCTTCTCGTACATCAATACCGTGCGCCAAACCTGCACTCACCATTTCAAACGCTTCTTGAGGAGAGATAGTTTTCATTTCTTGATTACTCCTTAGTTTTTCTTCGATGCTGCTGTATCAGATGGCGCTACTGGCCCGTGATCCGAGACACCCGTTATTAATGGCAAGTCTGGCACAGTGAAAACTTTCTCGTAAGACTCATTGATCAGAACAACCTTGAAACCAGCATTCTGGATAAGGCTTGCCGCAATTGATGCACGATAAGCACCAGCGCAGTGAACCCAAAGAGTCTTATCGGTAGGTAGCTCACTCATTCGTTCAGCAAGCTCGTGCAAAGGGATATGGCTGGAATTGGCTATATGCGAGGCCTCTCGCTCGCTATTGCGACGCACGTCGAGCACACGAATATTGGAATCCGAGAGAATGGCAGGAACATCTTTGAACTGCACTAGTGGAGTAGGGACGGTGCCTCCGACGCTTTTCACATCACCGAGAAAACTTGCCTTCGGACGATCAACTCCAATTCTTACTAATTCACGCTGTGCTAGCGCGATTTGCTCTGCTTGATCAGAGATCAATACGAGTTCTTTCTCGTAGGGAAAGAGCCATCCCAGGTAGGTGGCAAAGGAGCCAGAAACACCAAAGTTCACTGTTCCGGCAAGGTGTCCTTTCGCCCACAGTTCTTTATCTCGCAGATCAACCACCCACGCATCGCTGGCAATTGTTTTTAGCAGTTCGTCGGTGCTTAGTCGAGAGAGCTCTGAGAGATCGATGGGAGCTGCACCTGCATGATTTCTTGGCCCCATGTGCTTGTAGTACGCAGGGAAGTCATCAAGGCCAGCCAAAGTCTGAGTTACAAATTGTTCAATTGGTAGAAGTAGCGCTGGATTTCCCCGCTTCTCATCTTTGACTGTAGAAGAGGTTCCAGAAGTTGAAGTTGCAGCACAGAATGAACCGAAGCCATGTGTTGGATAAATTGGCGTGGATTCTTCTAGCAACTCAGTAATTCGGTGAGCTGATCCATGTTGTAGTCGTGCTAATTCTGCGGCAAAACTATCGCCGAGCAAGTCAGGACGTCCCGTTGATCCGTGCAGCAAAGAGCCACCAGTGAAAATTCCTGTGGGCTTACCGGACTCATCATGCAAAACATATGAGAGATGAGTAAATGTGTGGCCCGGTGTGTGAAGAGCCTGAATACCAAAGCTACCGATTGCAAACTCTTCGAGATCGTGCGCCGCAGTTCGTTTAAATGCAACTGGGTCTTCAGCACTTGTTATATAGGTCGCTTGATAATTCTGAGAGAGAACTAACCCACCACTGACGTAGTCGTTATGCATATGGGTTTCAACTACTGCGCCGAGGGTTAAGTTGTTATCACTGAGCACCTGCTCGACCCGGTCAATATCGCGTTGCGGATCTACGACCAACGCCGTTTTTCCATCGTGGGCGATGTAGCCACGATCGCCAAGTGTTGGGGTATCTAAGCTAATTACTGTGAGTGACAATTTTTGCTCCAATTTTTTGTAATCCTAGCATACCCCTAGGGGTATAGGTAATTGAGCTAGGTTATGCTCTCCACCTTGAGAGAGGCTGGATTATGAGAAAAGTACTTCTGACAGGCGCAGGCGGATATATAGGCAAGCATGTAGCGCTACAGCTACTCAATAAGGGTTATGCAGTGCGCGCTTCTGTGCGTGACCTGAAGAGAACGCAAGAGATTAAAGATGCTCTTACGCCTCACCTTGCCCCGGGAATCAACATTGAGACAGCTCTTAGCTTCGTGAAGTTAGATCTAGAGAAAGATGCTGGCTGGAGTGAGGCGCTTACCGGTATCGATGTTTTGATGCATACCGCTTCACCTTTTCCAATTGCCTCGCCCGAGGATGAAAATGATTTGATTCGCCCAGCCGTTGAGGGCACGTTGCGAGCTTTACGTGCGGCCAAGAGCGCGGGAGTAAATCGCGTCGTCCTCACATCTTCTGTGGCTGCAATTTATGGACGTGATCTTCCTGCAGGGGTCACTGAATTTGACGAAACTATGTGGACTGATGTCCTGCACCCAGTTGGCAAAAAGGCCTATACGAAGTCAAAGACGTTGGCAGAGCAAGCTGCATGGGATTTCGTAAAAAATGAGGGAAGTGCAATCTCTCTTACAACAATTAACCCTGTCTTAGTTTTGGGTGTCCCACTTGATTCAAACTATGGTTCATCAATATCTGTTGTTCAAAGAGTGTTAAAGGGTAAGGACCCGATGTTGCCAGATTTGCGATTTGCTATTGTTGATGTGAAAGACGTGGCAAAAATGCATGTGGATTGCATTGATGTGAAGGCAACATACGGCCAGCGCATAGTCGCATCCGCTGACACGCTTTCTTTTGTTGAGATTGCAAAAATCATCAAGTCAGCATTTCCAAAGAGCGGTACAAAGACCGGTAAGGCCCCGAACTTCTTAATTAAGTTACTCGCAAATTTCGACGACGATGTCAAGGCGGTTCTGCCCCTGCTTGGAAAACCCATGCTCGTCAGCAATCAGAAAGCGAAGTCACTATTGGGAATTAATTTTATTTCAGCACAGACCTCAGTGGAAGAGTCGGCGGCTTTCTTGGTGAAGAATCAGAGATTAACTTCATAAGATTCTTCTCTCAATTAAGGTACTCTTTGGGCGTCCGTTAAGTCCTTTAAAGACATCCCGAGAGTAGAGAAAAGGTTCTCAAATTGATCAGTACAGCACAATGGCAAGTCACGATTATAGTTTTATTAGCAGTATTAGCTTTTGACTTGGTGTTGGCAATAATTAGACGAAAACAAGAAACCTCGATGAGAGAGGCTGCCATTTGGACAGCTATTTATGTTTCTTCTGCCATTATTTTTGGATATTCACTTGGTGAGTGGCATACCACTCAAGCTAGGAGTGAATTTTTTGCTGGATGGATTACAGAGTATTCGCTCTCAGTAGATAATTTGTTTATTTTTATCCTTATTCTTGCTCGATTTAAAGTTGATAAAACTAAGCAACAACTTATTTTGCTTATTGGAATTATCTTGGCATTAATTCTTCGTGGAATCTTCATCGCCCTAGGAGCCGCAGCAATTTCGCGCTATAGCTGGGTTTTCTATATTTTTGGTGCCTTTCTTCTCTATACCGCGTACAAACTCATTACTGAGTCTGGTGACAAGGAGTGGAAAGAAGGTCGAGTTATAACGTGGTTTAAAACTCGGGGAGCCTCTCCAATAATAATTGTTTTGATTGCGATTGCATTTACCGATTTAGTGTTTGCGCTAGATTCAATCCCAGCAATTTTTGGATTAACTCAAGAACCATATATTGTCTTTACTGCAAATGTCTTTGCGCTAATGGGACTCCGCCAACTCTACTTTTTACTCGGTGGCCTAATGGCTAAGTTGATCTACTTATCAAAGGGTTTAGCCGTTATTTTAGGATTCATCGGAGTTAAATTAATAATTGAAGCTATTCATGGTGGCGGAACCCACAAGATCATGGGTATTGAGATACCAGAGATTTCTACGGGATTCTCTCTTTCTGTGATTGTTGGGACTCTTGTTGTAACGACAGTATTGAGTTTAGTAATGAGTGCTAAGCGAAATAACTCGCAAGACCCAGAGAAGTTGGCCAACGAAAAGCCAGAATAGAGTTACATGCGTGGATCGTTAGCCCTCGTCGGATCCGGTGAGTATCTGCCCGCAATGGCAGAGTTCGAGAAGTCACTTATCGGAGACGGCGTAGCTAACGGTCACCGCCCTCGTTACATCCAAATCCCGACAGCCGCTGGTCAAGAAAGTATTGAGCGGATCGAATACTGGAAAGAGTTGGGTGCGGCTCAAGCGCAGCGACTAGATGTTGAGCAAGAGTTTTTGCCCATCTATTCTCGGGAGGATGCGTTTAATCCCGAGTTTGTAGAAAAGATCGCCGGCAGCGGATTGATCTATATGTCAGGCGGGGATCCTCACCATCTTTCGCAGACTTTGATCGATACGCCAGTCTGGCAAGCGATTCTTAAGAATTGGCACGAGGGTGGCTCTCTGGCTGGGTGTAGCGCAGGCGCGATGGTGATGAGTAGCCATATTCCTAACTTCAGATTTACAAAGAAGCCGCCGACTCAAGGTCTTGAGATTATTGATGGAATCAGAGTAATTCCACACTTCAATAAATTCTTTAAGTGGATTCCTGATAGCGCTGCCAAGGTTTTACTTCATGCATCAGATGGAACCATTCTTCTAGGAATCGATGAACTCACAGCGCTAGTACAGCGAACTGGAAAAACTAGCTGGAAGGTGCAGGGCGAGCAATTAGTTCACATTGTTAGTGGCCTGCCGCAGGCACAATTCAAAAATGGAGACGAACTTACTTTATCTCTTTAATTCTGGCGGCAATCATTGATTGAATTAGCTTTGTATCGACTTCCCAATCGTTAGGAATTGCGATCGTCTTCTTTGTCACTCTAACGCCTTCAAGTTTTTCAAATTTGGGGCCAAACGTTTTGAGTGCATCACCCCATGGCGCGATTGAAATATGATTGGTGGAAACGGATGCGCCAAATACGTACTCTTTGCCACTTTTTAGCATCGGCTGATTCCAGGCAATTACTAATTCGAGCTCTGGATACTTACTCATGATCACTTTAAAAATTTCACGCAACTTTTTAGCTTGCTTGGCATCGATACTCTTAAAGTAAGCCGCTGGAGAGTCATGTCTCGTTGAAGATTTTGATCCTCGGGAGTACATCACCAGAGCATTGGCATGGGCCTGACTAAATCCATAGTTTTCGCGTAAGAAAGCGATCTGTTCGGGGTACTTTTTACCCTCTAGCTTTGCCATGATGGCAAACCAGTACGCCATCTTCTCGCCATATTTTTTCTCAATGGAAGGAAAGTGTTTCTCGCGATCACCTTCTGAAACGCTCATGGGGTGAGTGTATAGCAGCCTCAAATAGCGGTTTTGGAATGGGCTAGTTAGACTGAAGTTCTCTTTACACCAGCCACAGTCGGAGGATCAATCATGCAAGATTCAGCGAAATGCCCTGTTGCACACGGTGCACTTACAACAGTGAGCCAGACCAATACTCATTGGTGGCCAAACGCACTTAACCTCGACATCTTGCACCAACATGATCGAAAGACAAATCCGCTTGGCGATGACTTCGACTACTCACAAGAACTAAAAAAACTTGATGTAGCAGCCCTTAAGAAAGATATGCACGCACTGATGACAGATAGCCAAGCGTGGTGGCCTGCAGATTGGGGACACTACGGCGGATTGATGATTCGTATGGCATGGCACTCAGCAGGTTCATATCGCACAGCAGATGGTCGGGGCGGTGCTGGTACCGGTAACCAACGTTTCGCACCACTTAATTCATGGCCAGATAATGCAAACCTCGATAAAGCCCGGAGACTTTTATGGCCAATTAAGAAGAAGTACGGCAACAAAGTAAGTTGGGCAGATCTCATGATCTTGGCTGGAAATATTGCATACGAATCAATGGGCTTTAAGACTTTTGGTTTTGCCTTTGGTCGTCCTGATATTTGGCATCCAGAGCAAGATATTTACTGGGGCTCAGAGAACGAATTCTTGGCACCAAGTGAGAATCGCTACGAAGATCTCAATAATCCTTCAACATTAGAAAATCCACTCGCTGCAGTACATATGGGACTTATCTATGTGAATCCAGAAGGAGTTAATGGCCAACCAGATCCAAAGCGCACCGCCCTTCACATCCGCGAAACATTTGCGCGTATGGCGATGAACGATGAAGAAACTGTTGCACTCACTGCAGGTGGCCACACAGTTGGTAAGGCACATGGAAATGGCAAGGCTTCGAACCTTGGCCCAGCCCCAGAAGGTGCCGATATTTCAGAAGCAGGCATGGGATGGATGAATCACACGACTCGTTCAGTAGGTCGTGACACAGTCACTAGTGGTATCGAAGGTGCATGGACAACTAATCCAACTCAGTGGGATAACGGTTACTTCCATCTCCTACTTAACTATGACTGGGAACTCAAGAAATCTCCAGCAGGCGCTCACCAATGGGAGCCAATTAACATCAAGGAAGAAGATAAGCCGGTTGATGTTGAAGACTCGGCAATTCGTTACAACCCAATGATGACTGATGCCGATATGGCGATGAAGATGGATCCGATCTACCGTGAAATTTCAGAGAAGTTCTATGCAAACCCCGCGTACTTTGATGACGTATTTGCACGTGCGTGGTTTAAATTAACGCACCGCGATATGGGACCAAAGGTTCGCTACATCGGTCCAGATGTTCCGGCCGAAGATTTGATTTGGCAGGATCCAATTCCTGCAGGCAATAAGAGCTACAACGTTGCCGATGTGAAGGCGAAGATTGAAGCCCTTAATCTTCCAGTGGCAGATCTTGTTGCGACAGCATGGGATAGCGCTCGCACTTACCGTGGTTCAGATATGCGCGGTGGTGCCAACGGCGCACGTATTCGCCTTGCACCGCAGAAGGATTGGGAAGGCAACGAGCCTGCACGCTTACAGCGCGTACTTGCAGCCCTGACACCAATTGCAACTGCAACAGGTGCCAGCCTTGCCGACATTATTGTCTTAGCAGGTAATGTCGGTATCGAGCAGGCAGCAAAGGCCGCCGGCGTATCTGCAACCGTTCCGTTTGCACCAGGTCGCGGGGATGCAACTCAAGAGCAGACAGATGTTGAATCATTTGCCGTTCTTGAGCCAACACATGATGCATTCCGAAACTATCTAAAGAAAGATTATGCAGTCACTGCAGAAGAGCTCATGCTTGATCGTGCACAGTTGATGGGCCTTACGGCACATGAAATGACCGCGCTTATTGGTGGGCTCCGAGTTATCGGCGCTAACCACGCTGGTTCAAAGAACGGAGTGTTTACCGACAAGGTCGGCGCACTTACCAATGACTTCTTCGTCAATCTCACAGATATGACATATATCTGGGAGCCAGCAGGGGAGAACCTCTACAACTTACGTAATCGCACCACAGGTCAGGTGGGATTTACTGCAACTCGTGTAGATCTCGTCTTCGGCTCTAACTCAATCCTGCGTGCCTATGCTGAGGTATATGCGCAAGATGATTCACGAGAAAAGTTTGTTACAGACTTTATCGCTGCGTGGACGAAGGTTATGAACGCCGACCGTTTTGATGTGAAGGCTTAATAGCTAGCCATCTCTTTCGTTCGCTCTCGGGCAGTCTTTCGATGGAATATCGAAGGGCTGTCCGAGGCATATACGGGACATTTTCTTTCAAGAACGATCGCAGCAAATATGGATCGCGCTTTCCCATCTCGCGCAACATCCAACCCGTAGCCTTGTGAATGAGATCGTGTTTATCACCCAATAAATTCTCGGCAATGACAACAGTGGGGGCAGTGATCCCGCGACGCAGGAAAGCAAAAGTGAAGACCATTGCAACGCGACGATGCCAGAGATCCTTACTACTAGAGAGTTTCTCCAGTAATTTCATATGGTCTGGATCTGAGATGAGGAAATCACCAATAATCGGCGCACTCACATCAACTAAATCCCAGTTGTTAACGTGGCCGGCACGCAGCATCTTCATGTAAAAATTGAAGATCTTCTTCCGCGATTGCTCATCTCTATCTCGCTTGTAGCGAAGGGTAAGAATAATGAGCCCACAGAGTCGCTCTTCGTGAATAGGGGAGTCAATCACTTTCTCAAGTTCTGCAAATGAAAGGTCTATATATTTCTTTGCAACCAGGCGTGTATCCGGAACAACGACACCGATAAATACATCACCTTCACCGTACTCACCTGGACCGGTCTTATAAAAACGTGCAAGATCTGATGATCTGCTCCTCTTTGCTAAGGCATGTAGATCTTTAACTAGACTCATATCGAGACTATCCAGCGCTTAAACTCACCCGCTTTAAATTCATAGACTCGAACTGGACCACGTTTGTATATCGCCGTGAAATCTTTGCCGCCCCTAAATCGCATAGTCCCAAGGAGAATGACCAACGGAAATCCTGTACCCGGTGCACGAAAGCCTCGAAGCACTCTGTTGTTCCACGGTTTCTCAAAATCTGTCGTGGAGACTAAATCTGACACCTTGCTACGGGGATTTTGATGGAGTGAGAAAATTTTTTCAAGTTTTGAGAGTTGGAGGATCAGCTCCCCATTTTCTTCAATTACTTGTGCCATGACCCGCGTTTTCTCTTAATTCCAAAAAGTATACCGACTACCACCAAGAGCCCACCAATTGAGTAGATTAATGTAATTGATGATGACGTGGCTGGCTCTGGCATTTGCGAAGTTGTCACAGGAACAACCGGTTCAAAATCAATTGTGGTGGGAGATTGAATAGAAAAAGTGATTTCACCAGTGATGGGATGACCATCTGCCGAGACTGCTCGATACGACAAGAGATATGTTTCTGCTGGATATTCCGCAGCGCCTAATTCTGCCGAGAGAACGGCTCCCACAACTGTTGGAGCTAGAAGCTCATAACGTTTGCCATCAGCACCTTGCAGAGTGAGCGTGTTGACCGATTCACCGTCAATTGAAATTAACTCTTCGTTAAAGGTAAGAGAAAAACTCTCAGGGATCTTTTCAAGATTTGCCCCGGCCGCAGGATTTGAGGAAATCAAATCTGAGTGAGCTTGTGCAGAGGGAAAGAGCGAAAAGACCGAAAGAAGTAGGACGCTGGCAGTAATGATTGCCTTATTCAACAGATTCAACGTTCTCTCCTTTCTTGATTCTGCTTGACCACACACCGAGTACCACAACTGGAATAGAAGCGAAATAACAGAGCCATCCATAGTTGAGTAATCCGATGATCAAGCCCGCGACTGCGCCACCTGCAGCACCCATGAGGTTCATGGTGAGATCACTGGTTCCTTGAGAAGAAGGACGCATCTCATCACTGACTGACTCTGAAAGCAGCGTGGATCCCGCAATCAACGTGCACGACCACCCGATTCCAAGAAGGAATAGTCCAATACCAAGTTGAATTGCATTGTCTGCACTCGCAGTTCCAGATACAACCGCCGATGTAAGCAGAATTGCTACACCAAGTTGAATAACCCGAACTGGGCCTAACTTATCAGTGAGGTTTCCGACAATTGGGGAGAAGGCATACATTCCAAGTACATGGATACTGATGACAAAACCGATTACCTGCAAAGTAACATCTACATGCTTCATATGAACAGGCGTCATTACCATCACAGCCACCATAACAAGGTGCCCAATAGCAATTGATGAGATTGCAAATAACGCCACTGGCTCTGACTTAATGTATGTAAAAGTTTCTCTAAAAGATTTCTTAATCACGGTTCCGGCAGCACGTGCATCTCGATGTGCCGTCAAATATGGATCAGGGCGGAGAAAAAGGTAGATAACAACAACTGCTAGTCCTAAGGTGGTGGCGCTGACGATGTATGGGCCGACAAGTGATGGCAATCCGAAGCTCTCTGCAATGCGACCAGATGGCTCCATTAAATTCGGCCCTGCCACAGCGCCAATAGTTGAACCCCACACGACAAGTGAAAGTTGCTTGGCTCTGTTATCAGGAGTTGCTAAATCGATTGCGGCAAACCGTGCTTGATAACCCGATGCCGATGCTGCGCCAACAAGAAAAGATCCAAGGAGCATGAGATAGATATTGGAAGTACTTCCACCCGTAATTGCTAGCAGTGAACCAATAAGTCCCGTGATGAGTCCGGCAGAAAGTGCCAAGCGGCGCCCACCGCGATTGGTGAGTCTGGCAAGTGGAAGTGCCATGGCAGCTGCACCCAGGACAGAAAATGTTTGTGCCAACCCAGCAAGAGTTTCCGAATCAGTAATCGATGCAACAAGTAACGAACCCGCTGCAACTGTGCCAGCAACACCAACCCCGTTAAGAACCTGAGTTGTAATCAGGGTTTTAACGACGCGAGATTGATGAGCCTGATCAAAGGCTGGCGTAGACATGGCACCATCATAGGGGCGGACTCGCCCATATCCCGCTCCAACTTGTATACCCTAGGGGGTATGTGCTAAATTCACTATTAGCGTTTTATCAACGAAAGGAAAAGCGAATGTGTTCAAGAGTTACATGTAACAGTTGCAAAAAAGCCACTTGGGATGGATGTGGGCAGCATATAGAGGAAGCACTCGCTGGCGTCCCTGAGCAAGATCGTTGCACCTGCTAAATGAAGAGTAAAACAGCGGTTGCGAAAAACTCCCATGCTCTAGAAGATCAAGAGCAACTCGATGCTGTGATCAAGCGCATGAAGCGTGCACAGGGACAGGTTGCAGCGGTTGTGCGCATGTTAGAAGAAGGCAGAAGTTGCGAAGAGGTAGTGCACCAGATGGCCGCCGTCGGTAAAGCGGTCAACACCGCTGCCTTCACGCTCATTTCTGCCAGCTTAAAGGAATGCCTTATTGAAGATGGCCGGGATTTAGATCAAACAACAGAGAAACTACAGAAGCTCTTTTTGAGCTTGGCATAGGGAGAGAAATGAAAAAGGTAGTTGCAGCGTTATTTGTGTCGGCACTTTTCTTGACAGGATGTTCGTCAACTAGTGCATCAGTGAGCAATCTGGGTGCCACCGAATTCCTAGAAAAGGCCTCTACTCAGGGTGTTGTTCTCATTGACGTTCGCACGCCCGGCGAATTTGCCGAGGGCAATATCGTGAATGCGCTTAATATCGATGTTCAATCTTCATCATTTGATTCACAAATTGCTCAACTAGATCCAACAAAGACCTACGCGCTTTATTGCCGAAGCGGCAATAGATCTGGCATCGCAGCCGAGAAAATGGCAGACGCCGGATTCACGAGTATTTATAACGCAACTGTTGGATTTACAGATTTAGCAGCAGCCGGCGCTCCAACTGCCTAGCTAGAAATTTTATTCAGCAAGAACCCACCAAAGAGATAACTGAGGAAAACTATGTGCAGTAGAACAACTTGTCGCAAGTGCAGTAAGCCAACGTGGTCAGGATGTGGAAATCACGTCGAGATTGCACTCAAGGGTGTTGCCAAGAAAGATCGTTGCCAGGGACATGCAAATGATCCTAAGGAGCCAGGATTACTCAGCAGACTCTTTGGTGGAAAGAAGTAGCAGCCAAGTTACCTCTTTGGATGTGGATCAGGTACGAAAAGAAATTTCCGAGTAGAATTCTTAGGTGACCAGCGCAAAGAGCATGAGCGCCCTTCTTGTCATCGATGTACAAGCAGGTGTGGTTTTGCACGCGTGGCAGAAAGAGTCAATTGTAGAGCGAATAAATCTCGCTATTGAATCAGCACGTAATTCAGGTGTACCTATAATTTGGGTGCAGCATTCAGAGGAAGAAATGCCAATAGGTTCAGAATTTTGGCAAATAATCCCGGAGCTGGTTCCACAACCCCAAGATGCACGCATCGAAAAAATCTATGGAAGTTCTTTCAAGGAAACAGATCTCGCCGAAATACTCGCACAAGAGAATGTCAGCCACCTTTACATCACCGGTTCACAATCAGAAAACTGTGTCAATGCGACAACCGTAGATGCCCTCGAGCGAGGATTCACGGTTACCTTGGTCTCGGATGCTCACACAACCGATGATGAGAGCGTCGTAGCAACAATTAATGAAAAATTCCTGCAGATGGCAGATTCGCACGCTGGGTTGCGGGTTGAATTGCTCGAAAAGACATTGCCACTTACCTGACGTAGGCTTGGGTTATGGCAATTACCGTTGATAAGAAAACAGGGATCCTTGTTGGGACTATTGCAGTTCTCGCATTAGGAATTGTCTTTCTCTTGGCTGGCAATTCTGGTGCACCGATGGATCATTCAGGTCACGGCTCAACGAGTGAAGAGAAATCTTCCAGTCAGTATTCAGCGGATGAAATCATGTTTGCGCAGATGATGATTCCACACCATGAGCAGGCTGTGACCATGTCAGAGCTCGCATTAAGTAACACCACGACAGCTGAAATTGTGGCACTTGCCACCGCTATTCGTGATGCGCAGGCCCCTGAAATTATCCAGATGCAAAGTTGGATTGACGGCAAGAGTGAGTCACATATGCACGATATGGAGATGGGCGGAATGTTGACCGACGCAGAGCTTGCAGAGCTTGCAGAGCTCAAGGGTGCCGCATTTGATCAAATGTTTCTGACAGCCATGATTGCCCACCATGAAGGTGCTCTTGATATGGTCGAGATGATTAATGATTCATCCAATAGCGAAGTGAAAACATTGGCTGCCAATATCGTTCAGAGCCAAAGTGCTGAGATTGAGACCATGAAGGCGCTACTGAAGTAAGGTCTTCATGAAATCAAAAGTAGTTACCTCGCGATTAAAAAGTTTTCCTTCCAAACAATCTCAGGTGCTGCTCAAGGTTCGGGATGAAATCTCTCATTTACTCCCGGGTGCGCGGGAAGAGATTAAGTACGGGATTCCCACATGGACGATCCAAGGAATTGGTGTTATTGGCATCGATGGATTTAAAAAACATAACAGCATATTTCCCTATGGGGGAGATTTAGGGCCTGAACTAAAAATTGCACTTTCTAAGTTTGAAAGCACAAAGGGATCCATTCACTTTGAACTAGAGAAAGAGTTCCCGAAGGCGCTCTTGAAAAAGATTGTTACTCGCAAGATCGCGATGATCAATAGCTCATTCCCAAATTCGAAGGGAAGAGTATTTGAGTTCTACGGCAACGGTTTTCTGAAGGCTCAGGGCTCACTGAAAGCTGGTCAACTTCACGGATACTGGGAGTGGTTTAGAAAAGATGGCACGATCATGCGCTCTGGTAATTTCAAGAGTGGTGAAACAGTTGGCGAATGGATCACATACGATTCCAGCGGCAAGGTCTATAAAGTAAGCCAGAAATAGCCTCGTTCGCCATTACTCAGGATCTGGATTAAGATAAGGCTCAAGTTATCGGGGTCGGTGTAATTCCGAACCGGCGGTTAAAGTCCGCGACCCGTTGGCATCCAGCTAACGGTGGACTCAGTGTAATTCTGAGACCGACGGTTAAAGTCCGGATGAGAGATAACTAACGAACAGCGTTCTGCTCGTGTCATTTTTGGCATGCGGCGTGAACGTCTGTTGGCTATTGCATACCCCGGTGACTTGCTACATAAAAAGTCGCAGATGAGGGGAGATGTAAATGCAGCAAGTAGAACTTATGCAACGCGCACTCTCCCTGTCGGAAAAAGGTCTTGGACTGACCTATCCCAACCCGATTGTCGGTGCGGTCATCGTGAACGCTTCCGGTGAGTTTATTAGCGAAGGTTTCCACCAACGCGTTGCATCACCTGACCATGCTGAAGTTGTTGCGATAAAGAGTGCACACGTTCCACTAGCAGGTGCAACTATGTATGTGACCCTAGAACCTTGTAATCACACAGGCATCACGCCTCCATGCACCGCAGCAATTATTGATGCTGGGATATCTCGTGTTGTTATCGCACAGAAAGATCCTCATGCTCTTGCAACCGGTGGAATTGAAAAACTCACTGATGCCGGCATAGATGTTGAAGTGGGTTTACTCAGCAAAGAAGTCGCTTTCTCCAATCGCAGCTGGCTTCACAAGATTGCGACAGGACGCCCACGAATAATCTGGAAGATCGCACTTTCACAGGATGGAAAAATTCTTGAGGGAGAAGGATCTCCTTCATGGGTGAGCTCGGAAGATTCACGGGCCGATGTGCAGATTCTTCGAGCCCAATCTGATGCCATCGTCATCGGTACCGGTACTGCACTGGCGGATAACCCGCATTTGAATCCACAACTTCAATCAGTTGTGAAGAATCCTGACCGCATCGTTATTGGGATGCGAGATATTCCTGCGACTTTTAATCTGCATGACCAAAGCGCGACTACACACTTTATTAAGGAGCGAGACTTAGAGAAAGTCATCTCAGTGATCAGAGCTCATGGATATAACCAAGTGTTGCTCGAATGCGGTCCCGAATTAGGTAACGCTTTCATTCAGGCTGGTTATCTCGACGAACTGATTACCTATAAATCACCAAATAATTTGGGAACTGAAGGCAGAGATGTATTTGTCGGTGGAGCCCAACTTCCAGAAATTTCAGGGTTCTCGATTGAAAAAATTAGCGAGAGAGCTATCGGCGTCGATACGAAATCTCACTACCTACTTGAGCGAAAGGCGGGATAAGGATGTTTACCGGTCTCATCACTGAAGTTGGTTCTATCTCTGCCATTACTCACGGTTCTGACAGCGCTGTACTAGAAATTACTGCACCACAGACAGTCAAGGGCGTCGCTATTGGAGATTCAATTGCAGTCAACGGAGTCTGCCTGACAGCAACATCGATATCAGATACTGGCTTCACGGCAGATGTGATGGTGCAAACTCTTAAGATGACTTCACTCGCTTCTTATAACGTGGGTGATCGCGTTAATCTCGAGCTGGCAGCAAAGCTAGAAGCTCGTATGGGCGGCCACATGGTGCAAGGCCATGTCGATGGCGTTGCTACCGTTCTTTCAATTGTTGATGGCCAAAAGTGGCAGGAATTTACGGTAACCATTCCGGCAAACCTATTGAAGTATGTCGTGGCACAAGGGTCGATCTGTATCGAGGGAGTCTCGCTTACTGTCGGTGCCCTCAATGATGCCAACAATGAAGTCACCGTCTGGCTTATTCCTGAGACGCTAGCAAAGACGAATTTATCTGTTAAGAAAATCGGCGATCCCCTCAACATTGAAGTTGATGTGCTTGCAAAATACGTTGAGAGATTATTGGAGAAGCGATGAGCAAGCCAGTGATTTCTATTCCTGAAGCAATCGAGCGATATAAACGTGGTGAATTTCTGATCGTTGTCGATGATCTTGATCGCGAGAATGAGGGTGATCTCATGCTCTTGGCCGATAAGGCAACGCCCGAAAAAGTGGCATTTATGGTCAGATATACAACGGGAATTCTCTGCGTTGCACTGACTCGATCACGTGCACGCGAACTTGAACTTCCTTTGATGGTTGAAAACAATGAAGATGCACGCAGAACCGCATTTACAGTCGCCGTTGATTATGCACCTGGGATTACAACCGGTGTCAGCGCCACAGAACGTGCGCGGACTATCAATGCACTAAGCAACGCGAGTACATCTCCTCGAGAACTTATTCGCCCGGGGCACATCTATCCTCTTGTTGCACATGATCAAGTACTGCGTGGCCGCCAGGGTCATACCGAGGCAGGCGTAGCACTCTCTCAGCTCAGCGGCAGTTCAGAGCACGCCCTCCTTTCTGAGATTGTAAATTTTGATGGCTCGATGGCCCGTGGAGTAACACTCGAAGCATTTGCTAATGAACATCAGATTCCGATTATTGCGATTGCAGATTTAACTCAGTACTACGTTGAGAATTACACAACAATTGAAAAGAAAGCCTTTGAATTCGAATGGGCTGATCTACCCATCAATGACCGCATGTGGAAGGTTGCAACGTATTCAGCGCTGCGCCAACGTGAACATGTAGTGCTTGCTCTCCATCCTGAAATCAAAGCCACCGCTACTTATATTCGTATTCACTCAGAGTGTTTTACTGGCGATGTACTTGGTTCACAACGCTGTGATTGCGGTGACCAACTAGCTCTTGCACAGCAGGCGATAGTCGAACAAGGTTCGGGATACATCATCTACCTACGAAATCACGAGGGGCGAGGAATCGGGTTATCCGAAAAAATTAAGGCTTATCGTTTACAAGATGAGGGCCTTGATACAGTCGATGCCAATCTTGCGCTAGGTCACCACGTTGATTCTCGCGAGTGGAGCGATGCGATTGAGATTATTAAAGAACTTGGGCTGAACAGCGTTGTAGTAATGACAAATAACCCTGAGAAGGTACAGGCGCTGATCGATGCTGGAATAAGCACAAAGGTGGCAAGCCTTGATGTGCAAGAAAATGAATTCAATCAAAAGTATCTTGATACGAAGGCGACTAAACTTGGTCACCGAAGGCCAGGGAGGTAGAAATGTCAGGAAATGCACCGCAGATAGCTCTGCCACAACTTCCACACGCCCGGGTTGCGATTATCTCTTCCAGTTGGCACCTTGATATTTGCAATGATCTTATTGCTGGTGCTTCACGAGCGCTCAAGGATGCGGGGATCACAGAGACCACCGTCATTCACGTTCCGGGTTCCTTTGAAATTCCATTGGCTTCACAGATTGCTTTTGAACAAGGGTATGGCGCTGTGGTTGCAGTGGGTCTAGTTCTGAAAGGCGAGACTCCGCACTTTGATTATGTGTGCCAAGGAGTGACTCAAGGAATTCTCGATGTCTCATTGAAATTTAGTCGACCTATCGGTTTCGGAGTGCTGATGTGCAACACTCTCGAACAAGCGATCGCTCGTTCTGGGCGGCCTGGAAGTATTGAAGATAAAGGCTTTGATAGCGCAGTCGCAGCGATCAGGCTATTGGAACTTAAGAAGGAGTAGCATGAACCTGTCGAAGAATTCCAAGGCAACGGGTCTTTCCACCCACAGTTACGACGGTTTGGTGAGGGTGAGTTCATGAGTAAACCACAGTGCGCAATCGTTACCGGAGCAAGTAGCGGTATTGGGGCAGCAACAGTGCGCGCACTGGTTGCTAGCGGCATAGAAGTAATTGCCTGCGCCAGACGCATGGATCGCTTGGAAGAACTTGCCAAAGAAAATAGCGCAATCACAGCGCATCATCTCGACATTACAGATCAAAAGAGTGTCGATCAATTAGTGGCTGATTGTCGTAATCGTGATGTGAATATCTTGATCAACTGCGCCGGTGGTGCATTTGATTTCGCATCCGTTCTAGATTCCGATCCAGAGATCTGGAGAAAAACGTACGAGCTCAACGTTGTCGGAACGGTGCGAATGGTTAAAGCCTTTACGCCAATGATGCAGGCTAATCGTCAGGGACACATTGTCGTAATCTCTTCAACTGCCGGCCACGTAGCTTATGAAAATGGCGGTAGCTATGTCGCAGCAAAGCATGCCGAAACTTCTCTCGCTCGTACCTTGCGACTCGAGCTCAATGGATTACCAATTCGCATCACTGAAATTGCCCCAGGTTTAGTAAAAACTGATGAATTTTCCACCGTTCGCTTTGATGGCGATAGTCAACGGGCGGCAAAGGTCTATGACGGAATCGAAGGCCCACTAACAGCAGAAGATGTGGCAGAGGCCATTAGATGGAGCGTGATGCTTCCTGAGCATTTCAATGTTGATTCGATGGTGATCAGACCAGTTGCGCAAGCGGCAAATCATAAAATTCACCGCACTACCTAAATCAGATTTAAGAGATAACAACCCGATACTGATTTAACGTGGGATCAGTTGCATATGCAATACGCACACCAGCCTCTTTAGATTGAGTAAGGCCACTCACTATTTGTTCTGTGAGAGTTTCACCTGGTGCTACAACGGCAACACCTGGGGGATATGGCGCAATCAAGTCTGCACTAATTCTGCCAATTGCATTCTGACGCGAGACCATCTCTGTCTTGGCAAAGTAAGCATCACGCATCGATATCTTTACTTCAGGAATCACCGACCAGCTCAGGGCGGTAGCGCTAGATCGGGCTGTGCCTTGCATCTTCTTTACACTTTCAATGACAATCTTTGCCAACCGATCAAAGTCGTCGGCAGCATCGGCCAGCGTGGCAAGGAATACGACAGTGTCGCTATCTGCCATCTCGACTCGGATTCCGTGGGCACCCAGGGCACCCTCGAGTGCAACCCCAGAAATACCCAATTGATTAGCGCGGAGAACTATTTTTGTGGGATCAAATCTTCCTTGCGGAAAATCGGATTCATTGAGGAAAATCGGAAGTGCAAATTCTTGCTGCACCTGTGCTTTGAAACTTCTGATGCTTTCCAACAAATTACCTAAAAGACTTTCGCCTCGACTTTGCAGTAGTGCGCGCACCGCATCAATAGAAGCTAACGGGGCACCGGCAGGAGATGTTGTATGCGTTGTCTCAAAACTTTGCTCGAGGCGGTCGCCACTTAAGAGAGTTGTTTTTGCTAAAAGCAGAGCTGACGCACTGTATCCAGGCAGAGCTTTGTGAACACTGGTGACAAGTGCATCAGCACCCATCTGTAGAGCATGTGCTGGAAGATCTGGATGGAAACCAAAGTGAGCTCCCCATGCCGCATCGATAATGACTGGAATCGAATGTGAATGCGCCGATGTAACCAGTGCACCAATGTCAGAGAGTGTTCCGAGGTAACCAGGTTCTGTAAGTAACAGTGCGATTGGCTTCTGGGGGAGTACGCGTTCAAATTCAGAGAGTGGAATTCCAAGCGGAACACCCGTCGCAGAATCAATTTCCGGTGTCAGCCAGAGCGGTTCAAGACCGGCAAGGACAAGTGCGCTTAAGACTGATCGATGTGCAGTGCGACTTAGTGCAACCTTATCGCCAGGTTTTCCAAGTGCCAGAATCACTGCTTGATTAGCGTGTGTTGAGCCACCCGTTGAAAACCGTGCAAAGTCCGCACCCCATAATGTGCCGGCGAGCCCTTCGGCTTTTTCTAGAACTTTATTTGTTAATTTGATTTCATCTAAGCCGCCATAGAGAGGAATATCGAGATCAACCAGCGAACCAAGGCCTGCATCGAGTCGCGCGGCCTTCTGCTTATGACCTGGAATCGTAAATGGCAGGCGAGTACCTTCAAAATATGAGAGATAGGCATCCAAGAGAGGTGCGATGTTTCGAAGATCACCTGTACTCATGTGGCTAAGCCTAACTTCTCGGCCTGCCTTATTAATCCAAGGCTCTATGATTAATCCATGACGACGAGCTTTCTTGGACAGGATCTCCTCCCGCAATCGCGCCACATCGTCACTGCGATTCCAGGCCCCAAATCTGCTGAAGTTATCGCTCGCCGCAAAGAAGCTGTCTCAGGCGGATTAAGTATGGCCTTTCCTGCGGTTATTGCTCGCGCAGAAGGTGCGATCATGGAAGATCTTGATGGCAATCGCATTATCGATCTCGGTGCCGGTATTGGTGTAGTCAATGTAGGAAATGCTAACCCACGCGTTGTTTCTCGCGTGCAAGAGGCAGCTGCGGCATTTACACATACAAACTTCACAACAGCGCCATATCTTGGATATATCGAGGTATGTGAAGCGCTTAACGAGTTAACACCTGGAAAGTTTAAGAAAAAGTCTGTCTTGCAAAATTCTGGTGCAGAAGCAGTTGAAAATGCCATCAAGATTGCGCGCCATTACACAAAGCGTGCAGCAGTTGTTGTCTTTGAGCATGCCTATCACGGTCGCACTAATCTTACGATGGCACTTACTGCAAAGAACATGCCATATAAAGAAGGGTTTGGTCCTTTTGCCAACGAAATTTATCGCATGCCGATGCCATACCCATATCGCTGGGTTGGTGAAGCATCAACAATGGCGGCAGATGCCCTCGATGATGTGACGCATAAAATTGAGAAAGAAATTGGCGCAAAGAATGTTGCGGCAATTATCATTGAACCAATTCAAGGCGAAGGTGGATTTATTGTTCCGCCAAAGGGATTTTTGCCTGGCTTAAGTAAGTTTGCCACTGAACACGGCATCGTCTTTATCGCTGATGAAGTACAGACAGGTTTTGCTCGTACCGGAAATTATTTTGCATCTGAAGATGAAGGTGTCGAGCCAGATATGGTCGTTACTGCAAAAGGAATTGCCGGTGGACTTCCACTTGCTGCAGTGACAGCACGTGCTGAGATTATGGATTCTTCTCATGTTGGTGGACTCGGCGGAACATATGGTGGAAATCCGATTGCGTGTGCTGCCGCCCTTGGCGCCATGGAAGCTATTCGTGAAGAGAAACTTGTTGAACGCGCACGCGACATTGGTGTCATCCTGCATTCCTCACTCTCTGCAATGGCAGCTAAGTACCCAGTCATCGGTGATCTTCGCGGGCGCGGTGCGATGCAGGCAATCGAACTTGTCGTGCCAGGAAGTAAAGAGCCAAACCCGGCTGCAATGGCGAGCGTAATTAAGTATTGCCAACAGCAAGGTGTCTTGATTTTGACTGCCGGAACGTATGGCAATGTGATTCGCTTCTTGCCTCCATTGGTGATTAGCGATGAGCTGCTTAAAGATGCACTCGGTGTTCTCGACCAGGCATTCGCCGCTCTATAAATCACCCCTGTCTCACCCCTAAAACGCTCACCCTGACCTTCCCTCACCCCTATTTTTGAGTCACCCTTAGGCGTGGCTAAAGCAAAGAGCACGGGTGAAAACTCACCCCAGAAGATCCTTGAAGGGGTCACCCTGTCGAGAACGCTCCCTCCCATGCCCCCGGCCAATTTCTTAGCTCGATCTGCCCTCGTCGACTCTTTCGCTTTTCAAGCCCCTGGAACCACCTTGATTGTTGGCCCCATTGGATATGGAAAGACGTCACTAGCAACTGAAATCGCCCACCGTAATGCTGATCGCACTTTTTGGTACACGATGGTCGATGAAGATTCACCGGCTCGATTTAATGCCCATGTCATTCAATCAGTACGTAATGTGATTCCCGGCTTTGCACCATGGTTTAACGAACAAATGAAAATCGAACCGATGGATCTCATCGTCAAGTTCAGCAATGAGCTGACAACACACAAGGGTGATTACATTTTCATCGTCGATAACCGTCGCACAAAAAATGCACAAGATTTTGCTGTCGCGGCACAGATGATCAGATCCTTACCGCGTAACTTACATCTCGTTCAGATCCGAAGAAGCGCACCCGGTGCCTCAGTTGCCGAACTTGCTCCTACGGGGAACTTTCAGACAATCGGACCTTCAGAATTAAAGTTCAATTCCGAAGAAGTAAGGCAGATTTCAATTCTTAACGGCTTATCACCAGAGTCTGATGAAGAGCAAAAGATTCTAGAGAGCGCGCAAGGCTGGCCAGCAGCTGTCCAGCTCATTGCTCGAGAGTTGAGTAAAGGTGATCAATTCACAACCTCTGCTGAGGAAATATCTACTGCGATTGAACCGCTCCGCCTGATTGTGGATGAAGTTGTGCGTGGGCTCTCTGAAGATGAAAAAAAACGATTATTGCCACTATCTGCAGTATCTGACTTTACAAGCGAGCTGGCAGAGAAAATACTAGGTAAGGATTACTCTCAACACCAGATTGATACCTGGGCAGCTGAAGGCTCGCTCATGTTAAAGAGCACATCAGATGAGCCGCGATACAAAATCCACAGCCTTGTCAGAGAAGCGCTCTACGCAGAGCTTTCAAAGACAGAAGATAAATTGCGTGACGTTCACCGCACGATCTCTGAATATTTCGAGTTAAACGTGAACCCAACGCTTTCAATGGAACATGCATTTCTTTCACAAGATTTTATCCGTTTCGAGAAACTCTTTCGCACTGGTGCTCGTACCTATGCGCTAACTGGGCGAGGCAAAGAGTTACTCCGCTGGGCAAAGTATGCAGGTGATGAGTCAGTTGAAGGACAACTCAAGCGCCAGACCGTTGAAATTGCTGGGTATTTGACAAACCTAGATTTTGCGAAAGTTGAATCTCTCGGCGCATCCATGCGCCTGCAATCAAAAGGCACGGCTCTCGAGGCATTTATGGATAGATACTGCTCGCTAATCGAGGTTGCAATAGATAGTGCCTATGCCCGATTTGAAAGTCTTGAGAAGAATGCCAGAAGGGCGGCTCAGCCTGATGATCTTGCTCAAGATTCTGATTTCACCGATGCGTTGTTTGCTCTTCGTCGTTTAGCAGGGTATTACTTTCTGACAGATCAACTCGAAAAGTTAGAAGAGCTGGATCAAAAGGCGAAGGAGTATTTAGATTCAGCCTACAGTCAGATTGGGCATATTCATCAGCTGGCAATCCGAGCCTTCTGTGCTTATCAACAAGGGTATTACCATGATGCATTCGAGTCAGCACGTATGGGCTTATCCCTCAGTGAAAAAAATGGCTTAGCAACATTTCATTCACCCAACGATCTACGTCACATTTTTGCGCGATGTAGTGATGAGTTCACCGATATCGAAGCATCAATCTCAGTCTTCACAGTTGCCATAATTGATTCTGAGAGAAATCAGCAGTGGAATTGGTATTGCGCCTCCATCTCTTTTGTTTCGGTGCATATGGCTCAATTGGGAGATATCCGCGGCGGGCTAGCGTTAGTTGCAAGCGCGCGTGAAAAAATTTCTATGATTCATACCAGGCATCAACTTGAGCCAATACTTGATCGCGCCGAGATGACAATTAGATTGGTCACCGGTGAAACCGAGCGGATGAAAATCCTTGTGAAAACAGCTTTAGGTGGAAGATCAGTGGAGTTAATAAAATTGCATATCCTCCGCGCAGAAGGAAAAGAATGGGATCCATCAAAAACGCAAATCTTGCCAGAGAGAACTCCTAGCCAACGAATCTATAAATCTTTGTCAGCAACAGTCCACTCAATGGAAACTGATACAGAAGTTGCGATAGCTCACCTCACGGAAGCTCTTCGGATCGGTGCTGAAGTGGGCGCTAAAGGAATTTTCTTGCGCCAGGTCGATCTTTATCCCTTGTTTCACACAATTGCGACAAGGACTCCCACTTTCTACCACGAAGACATCTCACGAAAGGCGGCTGCACGAATGCAAGAGCTCCACTTAGCAGGTGACGGAAAACCAGAGCTAACAAAGCGTGAGATCGAAATTGTCAGAAACCTAGATTCAGGCAAGCCCATCACATCAATCGGGGCCAGCCTTCATGTTTCACATAACACGATGAAGACTCACCTCAAAAATATTTACCGTAAGTTAGCCGTTGCAGGCCGCAATGAGGCGGTAGAAAAAGCGAAATCGCTCGGCTTAATCTAACGAGTTGGACGATCTGTAGCCGTGGGATACTTGCCACATGGCCGATGAACTAGATGAGTTTGATGATTTCGATGACGATCTCGACCTCACTCTCTATGCCGACTCAGATGAGTTATTAGCCGAGGTCTTCACACAGCTCAATGAAATAATTGAGATTGGATTGCGCGTTAACGGTGTATTTCACTTGGCGCTTACAGGCGGAACTCTTGGAACCGATCTCACCAGCGCCCTGGTCAAGAACTGGAATTCACACCCAGGTGCTTTCTCTGGTTTACATATCTGGTGGAGTGATGAACGATTTGTCGAAACAGGAAGTCCCGAAAGAAACTCTGCTCCGGTTATTCAATCTCTAACAAATTCTGAGATTCAGGTGCATGCCGTGAAGTCATGTGACGAAGTAGCAACTATTGAAGATGCTGTTGCAGCTTATGCGCGCGAACTCGATGAAACCTTTATGGATCTCACAATTCTTGGACTCGGTCCTGATGGTCATATCGCTTCACTTTTTCCCGATGCTGCGCAGATTGATAATCTTGAGAAAGTGATTGCAATTAAAGATTCGCCAAAACCCCCGGCTCTTCGCGCTTCATTTACCCTATCGATGATTAATGCATCCACACTTGTATGGATTATTGCCGCAGGGGCCAGCAAGGCTGATGCAGTGACAAAAATTATTGAAGGAGATCTCTCGATACCAGCGAGTTATGTCAGGGCCGTTGATCACACACGCCTGATCGTTGATACCGATGCTCTTTTCACTGAATGACCAGACTGAATAACTAGATTAGACTGTGCCCGAAGCGACGAAGAGAGGGTTCCAAGAGATGAGTCAGAACGCTACCTTTGGAATGATCGGCCTTGGCAAAATGGGTGCCAATATTGTCCGCCGTCTCGCCCAACACTCAATTCCATCTGCTGTTTATGATGTCAATGCAGATGCGATCGCCACATTAGCTGGCGAAGGTGCAATCGCTGCAAAAGATATGGCCGACCTTGCCACAAAGCTAACAGCACCTCGAACTGTCTGGATTATGGTCCCGGCATCGGTCACGGATTCAACAATCGCTGCTATGGCTGAGCACCTGGAAAAGGGCGACACCATTATTGATGGTGGAAATAGTTATTATAAAAATGATCTGACAAATGCATCGCTCTTGGCAAAAAAAGGAATTAATTTTGTCGATGTCGGAACATCCGGTGGTGTCTATGGCCTAGAGCGCGGATATTCATTGATGATCGGTGGAGATGCCGCAGTCGTCGCATCGCTCGATCCAATCTTTAAAGCACTTTGCCCAGGAGTTGAATCAGCTCAGCGCACACCAGGTCGCACCGGAGAACCAGCCCAACCTGAATACGGATACCTTCATTGTGGTCCAGTTGGTGCCGGTCACTTTGTAAAGATGATTCATAACGGAATTGAGTACGGCATGATGGCAGCATTTGCCGAAGGCCTAGCAATTTTTGACGCCGCAGATGAGATGACACCTGCTTATGATTTAGATATTCCTGCAATCACCGAAGTATGGCGTCGCGGTTCAGTCGTAGCTTCTTGGTTGTTAGATCTGACTGCGCAAGCACTTGTGGAATCAGAAGAACTCACCGAATACTCAACCCAGGTCAGCGATAGTGGTGAAGGTCGCTGGACAGTCCAAGCGGCTATTGAGGCCGGTATTCCTGCCCACGTTCTTAGCGCATCGCTGTACTCACGTTTTGCATCGAGAAATAATGATGAGTTTGCAAACCGCGTCTTAAGTGCCATGAGATATAAATTCGGTGGCCATAACGAAAAACCACAGGTCTAAGAATTGAAGGCTGATGCTTTAGTTCTCTTTGGTGCCACCGGAGATTTAGCGAAGAAGAAATTATTTCCTGCCCTCTATGACCTGCAAGAACTCAATGAACTTGATCTTCAGATTTTTGGAGTCGCCTCATCCAAATGGAGCCAAGAGGTCTTTCGGGGAAATGTAGAGAGTGCTATCCGGGCTCGTAAACCAGATGCCGACGAAGCTATTCTCTCTAAATTACTTAATGAGATGCAGCTCTTGGTGGGCGATTATGAAGACCCAGATACATTCGTCAAACTTGCCGAATTAATTAAAGATTTCAAGCTCCCGGTGATCTACCTGGCAATCGCCCCAGAGCACTTTGCAAAAATCGCACAGGGATTGGCCAGCGTTGGGATTACCAAGAAGGCACGAGTCGTTGTTGAAAAACCTTTCGGTCGTGATCTTGAATCTGCCATTGCACTCGATCGTGAACTCAAGCAAGTGTTGCCTGAAGATCAGATCTATCGCATCGACCATTATTTGGGGAAAGAGGCGGTAGAAGATCTCCTTGTGTTCCGCTTTGCTAACACTCTCTTTGAGCCTGTCTGGAATCGAAATTATGTCTCAAATATCCAGATCACGATGGCTGAAAGCTTTGGTATTGAAGGCCGCGGAAAGTTCTATGACGGTGTCGGCGCTACACGAGATGTCCTGCAGAACCACATTTTGCAAGTACTCACCATGCTCACGATGGAGCCACCGATCAGCATTAGTTCAGAAGATATGCAGAACGAGAAAATTAAAGTTCTCTCAGCGATACGCGATATCAAGAGTGATGATGTAATCCGAGGCCAGTATGTTGGCTATCTCGACGAAGATGGCGTTGCAGATCATTCTGATACCGAGACATTTGTAGCCATGAAGATTTTTATCGACAACTGGCGCTGGGCAGGCGTACCTATCTATATGCGTACTGGTAAGAAGATGCCAGAGACAGTCCTAGAAGTCCTTGTTGAATTTAAAAAGCCACCGCGCGAACTCTTTGGACGCGGCAATCCCAACGCTGTGCGCTTTCGCCTAGGTGCTAAAGATGGCGTGGATATTTCACTCCTTGCAAAGAAGCCTGGCACCAAGTTAACAACGGAAGAGATAGATCTGACCGTTGAGTTCTTCGCAGAATTTGGTGATCGCCAAGGACCATACGAACGTTTGTTGCGCGCTGCCATGCTCGGTGATCACTTCCGATTTACTCGCATTGATGCTGTGCTGCATTCGTGGAAGATTCTCGATGAGATTTTGAAATCACCGACGCGCGTACACCCATACTTTGAAGGAACATGGGGACCAGATGAAGCCCAAGAGATGGTCCCCGGCGGTTGGAACCCAGTAGGAACACAAGTTGAAGACTGACACATTAGGCCCAGGATTTAACCGACTCTTTGGCGCAAGTGCCATCAGCAATCTCGCCGATGGATTATTGGCGGTAGCTGCGCCCCTCTTGGCAATCTCACTGACCAAAAGTCCTGTTCTCATCTCAATACTCAGCGCACTTGTAATGCTCCCATGGCTCCTCTTTGCGATTCCGATTGGCCTGATTGTTGACCGCTCCAATAAACGGCTCTTGTTAACGCTAACCAACTCATTACGGTTTGTGATTGCCGGACTCTTAGCCCTTGCCATTTCTACAGATTTCATCACCATTTATTGGTTATTCCTAGCAACATTTCTTATCGGAATCTGCGAAGTTGCAAGTGATACTGCAGCCCAATCACTCATTCCAGTGATTCTGCAGAAGAAACACTTCGAGCGGGCGAACTCTCGACTGAATATCGCTGAAACCGTGATTCAAAACTTTATCGGCGCCCCTCTGAGCGGATTTCTCTACGCCTCAGCCATCGTCTTGCCGTTTATTCTCAATAGCGCTGGCTTTTTGATCGCAACTATTTTCGTCTTTCTTATTCCCGCGCACCTGATTATTCAAGCTAAAGATGACGACAAGGAGCCGGCGGAGAAGAAGAGCTTCGTCGGGGATATCAAATTTGGTTTAAGTTACTTGTGGAACCATCCCGATCTCCGCGGCCTAGTAACAATAACAACATCACTCGGATTCTTCTACGCGCTCTCTAACTCAACAATAATTCTCTTCATCACAGAGACCTTGGAGTTACCAGCGAAGTTCTTCGGTCTGCTTATGGCTGGAGCTGGGTCTGGCGCAATTATTGGCGCCTTTGTTACGCCAATGATCTCCAAACGATTTGGTCGTGGCAAAGTTTTAGCTCTAGCAATTTTCATCTCATCAGTAACAGTTTTTATGCAAGCCCTCTCACCTAATTACTGGTTCTTCGGCGTCATTGGCTTTGTCTCATCTTTTTTTATTACCAACTGGAACATCTTGCTGATGTCGTGTTATCAAGTGCTTATTCCAGCAGAGCTCTATGGACGTATTCACGGTGCGCGACGTACATTCGTCTGGGGCATGATGCCGCTCGGAGCATTCCTCGGAGGCGTCCTCGCGCATGCGGGATTGCGCACCCCACTACTGGTCGGAGGCCTGGCCACAACAATTATCTCTCTTGCCTCGCTAAAATTCATCAACCGTATCGGTCGAGAGACAAGTCAAGGGGATCACAATGAATAGCTCCAGACCCACGAGTAAATTAGGCGCTTCCTACTGGAAACTTTGGAGTGCCACAGGAGTATCAAATCTTGGCGATGGAATAGTTTCTATTGCATACCCATGGTTGGCATCTGCCGTCACTCGATCCCCGCTCTTGATTGCTCTAGCTGCAGTCGCCTCACGCCTTCCATGGCTGATATTTACTCTCCATGCTGGAGTTCTCACAGATCGGTTTGATCGCAAGAAGATAATTGTGGCGATGGATCTCTGCCGAGGATTACTCACCTTGGTGGTCGGTGGCGTTGTCTATCTAGAGCGCGAATCTCTGCCTGCGCTCAATGAGTTGGTATCACTATCGACGCTGGAGACTAACTATTCGCTCTACTTTGTTATTTTATTGAGCGCATTTCTCTTTGGCCTAGCCGAAGTGCTACGAGATAACACTGCTCAGACTTTAATGCCAGCAGTTGTGGATGAAAAAGATCTTGAGAAGGCAAATGGTCGAATGTGGTCGGCCGAGGCACTAACTAACTCATTCATCGGTCCTCCAATTGGAAGCTTTATTATTTCAATTGCCATATTTCTTCCCTTCTTTGTCGATGCAGCAACATTTTTTATCGCAGCAGCGTTGATTGCGACCATGAAGCCAACGGTGAAGAGCTTTAAGCCCGAAGGAAAGAGTGGGCCAATAAACTTTCGAATAGAGATAAAAGAAGGATTTGCCTGGCTTTGGAGCCATGAACTATTGCGACCAATGGCAATAGTGCTTGGGTTACTCAACGGAATTGCGGCAATGTCAGGTGCGGTATTTATCCTCTTTGCACAAGAAGTTCTTGGCACGACTGTATTTATCTTCGCAATTCTTGGTACAGCGGCAGCTGTTGGGGGAATACTCGGCGGTCTTCTCGGACCTAAAGTTTCAGAAAAGATAGGTAGAGGTCCTTCACTTGCGATAGCTCTCTTTGTGACACCAACAATGACTCTTCTGATTGGATTTACATCTCTGTGGTACCTGGTATGGATCTTTATTGCAGTCGAGACATTTGCTGGCGTACTGTGGAATGTAGTCACTGTTTCACTGCGCCAAAGTTTGATTCCATCGCAGTTGTTAGGCCGAGTAAATAGCGTTTATCGTTTTTTTGCCTGGGGCACGATCCCCATCGGAACCTTGCTGGGAGGGGCCTTGGTCACGGCTTTACAATCAAGCCTGGGCCGCGAAACAGCCTTTCGCTCCATCTACTTTATTGGAGCAGTTCTGGGCTTTGGACTATTCCTTTACGCCGTCCGGGTCCTGACCACAGAGAAGATTGAGCAGGCTCGGGCCGCGGTCACGAGCCCATAAATCACCCCGAGCGGGCAGGAAATCGTGCTCTAAACGTTACTTCCGCCAATTGCCTATTACTGGGGGGTAAGGCAGACTCTATCCACTCAAAGGTGGCTGTGAAGCAGGTCGACTCTTCACATTCACCTTAATTACCCTCAAGGAGGAAAGATGAAGTTAAAGCATGGCGCGAAAGCCGCCCTTGCAATTGCAGCCGCTGCAGCGTTGGTCGTAGGACTAACTCAGCCAGCATCAGCTGCCACACGTTCAACCGTTGTGATCATTGATTCCAACGCGTTCACATCGCTGAACCCAAGCCATAATGACCATAATCTGCTTTTGAATTCTAATGTGAGCTACATGTCTAACATTGGTTTCAATTACTACGACGATAAGCCTGAATTGGTAAGAAACTCAACATTTGGTTCTTACAAAATCCTCAGCAAGTCACCATTTAAAGTCAAGTACACGGTCAACAAGGGCCGCGTTTGGTCAGATGGCACACCAATTACCGGTGTAGATCTTCTTCTCACCCATGTGATCTCATCAGACAAGTATTCAATTGATGCTGGTCTGGGCGATCCAAAATCTGCAACCAAAAAGCCTGCGTTCGACTCTGGCGGATATTCCTCTACATATAATTCGCTGATCAAGGATGTAACTCTCGCGACCGACCGTATGTCTGTTGTTCTTGAGTGGGATAAGTTCTTCCCTGACTGGGAAGTTTTTGCTCCAGGTGCTTTCCCTGTGCATGCTCTCGTTGCCTTGTCTGAAGGAAAGACAAAACTCGGCACAAATGCCAACAACGTTGCGAATAAGAACAAATTCCTCCGTGCTTATAATGCCAAAGATACAGAGATGCTGACAAAACTCGGCAATATTTGGTCAAATTCATACAACCTGACAGAAATCACCGATAAGACAAACCCACTGCTGCTTGTTGGCAATGGTGCGATGCAGGTTGAATCAGTTGTAAAGAACCAGCGCGTAACAATGAAGCTCAATCCACGCTACAACTCTGGACCAAAGATGAGCGGCATCGAAAAGATTGTTTACACCACAATCGCTGATTCAACAGCTGCAGCTCAAGCTCTAGCAAATAAGGAAGCCGATTTCTATTCAGCAGTGGCCGACGCCGATACCGTTGCCTTGCTCAATAAAATCAAGGGAATCACACTCGATGGCTCACCTGAAGCAACTTATGAGCACATTGAGCTACGTGTAGGAGCTGCTCCTTCTGGCAAGGCGTACACCGGACCATTTGCTGGAATGTCCCAAAAGGCAAAGGATTTGCGCACCGCGTTCTTCCTAGCCACACCTCGCCAAGAAATCATTGACAAGATCGTCAAGCCTGTAGCTCCAAAGGCTGTCGTCATGAACTCACTTGAGTACTTCCCGACTCAGCCAAACTACTCAAAGATGATCGCTAGCAGTGGATTTAGTAAATTTACTGAAGGTACCCAAGCGCAGCGAACAGCAAAGGCCTTAGCACTGGTTCAGAAGTATTTCCCAGATGCAAAGGCTGGAAGCAATTCAGTCAAGATCGAGCTGCTATTCAATACAACTTCACGCCGTGCAGATCAAACCGCTTTGATTAAAGCGGAAGCTGCTAAGGCGGGATTTGAAGTTAATTTGAATCCAAAGCCAAACTGGGGCGCACTGTTGACAGACTCATCTTACGACGCTGCAATCTTTGGGTGGGTAAAGACTGCGATTCTCCAGACTGGTAACTTCGGTTCCTATAAGAGCGCTACCAACCGTCATGGATATAAGAATCCAGAAGTAGATGCGATCATCGCAGACCTCGAGGTAGGAAACTACAACGATTCAGAGCGATACGCGCGTTATCTTGCGATCGAGAAGATCATGGCCGAAGATGCTGCGTCACTGACGATTTTCCAGTGGCCTGCTCTGACAGCTGTCAATAGCGATCTCAAGAACGTAAAACCAGCCCCTCTTGCTCCAAACGGACTGTGGAACTTCTGGGAGTGGACGTACTAATCCAAGAAAGTAATTTCTTAGATTAATCGCTAATACGGTAGTAAATAGAAGCTCAGATGACGCTCATTAACGTGGGCGTCATCTGAGCCTTTTATTAAATTTAAATTACTAGGGGAGTTTGAGATTTATGTTTGCATTTATCATGCGTCGGCTCGGCACTTTAGCAATCATTCTCTTTGGCTCGAGCTTCTTGCTTTACAACTTGGCGGCCCTGTCAGGCGATCCAACCGGTGAATTACGCTCGAGTAATGATCCAGATGCTCCAGCACAGATTGCAGCGCTCACCCGATCTTTACAGCTGGATGTCCCTCCACCTCTTCGTTACTTTATCTGGCTCAAGGGAATTCTCGGAGTCTTTATCGGGAAATTTACCTTAGGAAACACTCGTGCATCCGAGCCTGTCGCTGTTGCAGTTTTTGATGCAATCCCGACTACTTTACGGCTTGTGACAACTGCGGTGATTGTTGCAATCGTCCTTGGAATTGCAATTGGCATCATCACAGCCCTTCGTCAATACTCTCGATTTGATTATTCGATGACTTTTGTATCTTTTCTTCTCTTCTCTCTTCCAATCTTCTGGGTCGCAGTTCTGCTCAAACAGTTCATGGCGATTGAATTCAATAACTGGTTGGCAGAACCATCCATTGCTCCGCAAGCGATGGTAATTATCGCTGCTGTCATTGCTTTAATTGTGGCCTCGGCGCTCGGGGGAGATCGAAAACGTTTTTGGAAAACATTTGGTATCACAGCAGTTGGAACCGTGGCCACACTAACTGGCCTTCTTCAGCTCAACTGGTTCTTACAGCCAGCACTTGGTCCTGCAGGCTTTTTTGTTGCGAGCCTGGGCGCAGCGTTTCTGGTTACACAACTCTCTGTGGGGCTTGGACATAAGCCGTCTTTGCGAGCAGCAATCTCCATGTCGGTCCTCGGCTTGCTCCTTTACTATCCAGTCAACTGGCTCTTTCAACGAGAGAATCAGCCGCTGATAATTTTTGGATTACTTTTGCTCACAATCGCATCTGCAGTTGTTGCTTCAATCTACTTTGCAAAAATCGATAGAGGGCCGGTTATTCGAACTGCAATTTTGACAGGAATACTTACGGGCTTGCTTATGATTTTAGATAAGTTGATGCGTACTTGGGAGCCGTACTTTAATACCGATGCCGTAAACGGAAGACCGGTTCCTACGATCGGGCAGACTAATTCTCTACTAGATTCGGGAGACTATTGGATTAGCCTTCTCGATGTCTTAATGCACCTAGTTTTGCCAACAATTGCACTTACCGCGATCTCTTTCGCTGGCTACATCAGATTTTCTCGAGGAACTATGCTCGAAGTCCTCAATCAGGATTACATAAGAACTGCGCGGGCAAAGGGCCTGAATGAGCGTACTGTGATTATGCGCCATGCATTTAGAAATACGATGATTCCATTAACAACAATCATGGTCGTAGATTTTGCTGGAATTTTAGGTGGTGCGATTATCACCGAAAGAGTCTTTGGTTGGACTGGCATGGGATCTCTTTTTAATACTGCAATTACCTCATTTGATCTTAACTTGCTCATGGGAGTCTTTTTTCTCACAGCAACGTTGGCACTTCTTGCAAACTTGGTAGCAGATCTTCTCTATTCGGTGATGGACCCACGCATCAGAGTAGGAGCTGGCAAATGATTTTTAGAAAGAAAAAATCAATCGACGAGGGCGTCACTGAAGGCTCTATTTTTAATAAAGAGACTGAAGGGTTAAGCCAAGGTCAAATTGTCCGAAAACGCTTCTTGCAACATAAAGCTGCAATGGTTGCTGTATTTGTACTTTCAGCTCTCGTGATTTTTGTCTTCTCGTCCCTCAAGCTAAAGATTGGCCCCTGGACTTATCCGGGATGGTGGAAGTATGGGGTTGAAGACCTTTCAGATTTAACGACTGGGTGTAAGGATGGCCTCGTTGGATGTCCAACGGCAAGCCTTCGTCCGAAGTGGCTTGGTGGAGCTGGAATCGGTCTCGGTGAGCATCCTTTTGGGCAAGATAACATCGGTCGCGATTACTTTGCACTCGTGATGCGTGGAGCGCAACGCTCGCTCATGGTCACTGTAATTATCGGCTTCATTGGTGGCGTTATCGGAACTGTGGTGGGCGCTGTTGCAGGCTTCTATAGAGGTGTGGTCGATTCTGTCTTGATGCGAATCACTGACTTTATTATCACTGTTCCATCGATCATCATCGGTTCAGTAATTGGGTATCACTTTGGAAACCTTGGCGTTGCATTTCTAGCCTTCTATCTTGGTCTCTTTGCGTGGACCGGCCTTTCTCGCCTCGTCCGCGGCGAGTTCCTAACCCTGCGAGAACGAGAATTCGTCGACGCAGCCCGTGTAGCCGGCGCTTCCAATCGACGCATTATCTTTAAACATATCTTGCCTAATGCGGTGGGAATTATCATCGTATCTGTAACGCTCTTGATGTCTGGCGCAATTTTGCTAGAGACAGCGCTGAGCTTCCTTGGCTTTGGTGTTGTACCTCCGGATGTTTCGCTGGGGTGGCTGATCAGCGAGTATCAAGAGTCATTTACGACTCGGCCCTGGCTCTTCTGGTATCCCGGAATCTTTATCGTGACGATCGCTTTGTGTATTAACTTTATTGGCGATGGATTGCGCGATGCCTTTGATCCACGGCAGCGTCGACGGATTACTCGTAAAGATCGTCAGAATGCGCGTATTGCTAAGAAGGCCGGCGCTCAGCTATGAAAAATGATCAGCGCAGCGATCGCCAGAACATTAGCGACGAGAGAAAAGATGAGAGCGTCTTCGCGAAGGTGAAGATAACTCAGACCATCACTTCCACCTCGATCTCTAAAGGCAGCAAGTCGAGTACGACAGAGGTACGTCGCCACACCAGAATCAGTTCTCGGAGATTCACCGGGGCGAATGAAGCCATCGAGTTGCAGCCCTTTGACCTCGCTGGAATGAATAGTGCGGGAGTGATATCTGCCGGGGGCTTGGGCGGCCCACATGCTTACCTTGACGCCGTTGCGAAGTTGCAGAAAAGCGGTGTACTTAGCTTCAACGACATCAACATCCTGCCAACCGATGACAATCGTGCTCAGTGGATTACTGATGCGAATACCCTCATCGAAGATTTCAACACATGGGCGATGCAGAACAATGTAAATACCAAGCGCGAACAAAGTGCACCAGGCCAGCGCGATCCAGGAAGCCATCAGACCGTTGCTGTAGATGCTTTCGCCGGCCAGACCACCGAGCAACAGGTAGGCAAGGACGGCGGCAACGACCGATCCGCGAGGTCTAAAGAATTCACGATTATTCACAGTTCTATCTTGTCACGTAAGGCGGAGGTTTCACATGTCTAATCCAGTCCTGAAGGTAAAAAATTACAGCGTTGATTTCTGGGTAGATGGTGTCTGGTATCCGGCGGCAATTGATATGAATTTTGAGCTCGAAGCTGGAAAGGTACTCGCCATTGTGGGTGAGTCTGGTTCAGGAAAGTCAACGACCGCTCTTGGGTTAATGAATTTGCTCGCAAGTAATGCACGTATGTCGGGAAATATCCTGGTGAAGGGGCAAGAGATGCTTGATGCATCTCCACAAATTCTCCATAAGTATCGTGGCAAGGAAGTTGCTTACATCTTCCAAGAGCCAATGACGGCGCTTAATCCTGTCTACACCATTGGTTTTCAGATTATTGAAACGTTGCGCAATCACTTTGATATGGGCCCTAAAGAGGCTCGTGCGCGCGCACTAGAACTTATTACTATGGTGGAAATCCCAGATCCTGCGACGTCAATTGATAAATATCCGCACCAGTTATCTGGTGGTCAGCGCCAGCGCGCCATGATCGCACAGGCACTTGCCTGCGACCCAGGGTTACTTGTTGCCGATGAACCAACAACGGCGCTAGATGTAACTGTGCAGGCCGAAGTATTGGATCTGATGCGTAACCTCAAAGATAAGCTCAACTCAGCGATTCTTTTGATTACCCACGATATGGGCGTTGTTGCCGATATGGCCGATGAAATTCTTGTGATGAAAGATGGGCATACCGTCGAACATGGAAGCGCCGATCAAATCTTTAATCGCCCAGCGCACCCGTACACTCAAGAGCTGCTCAAAGCGGTTCCAAAACTTGGTTCATCAGTTCGCCGCACACTTCCATATAACGAGAATGCAAAGCCTCAGCCAGTTCTTAAGTTAGAAAATGTCACGATCGCATACCCAAAGCGTGGTCGTATCCCTGAATTTGTTGCGGCAAAGAATGTCAGCCTCGAGATCTACCCTGGTGAAATCCTTGGCCTCGTTGGTGAATCAGGTTCAGGTAAGACCACAATCGGTCGCGCAGCTATCGGCCTCTTGCCAATTAAAGAAGGCAAACTTGAGATCGTTGGAAAAGATATTAGCCACGCGAAATCAAAGGAACTCTCTGCGATCCGCCGCCATACCGGCATCGTCTTTCAAGATCCGGCATCATCTTTGAACCCACGACTTCCTATTGGCGAGTCAATCGGTGAACCGCTCTATCTAGCCGGTGAAGCTAAGGGTGAGGCACTTGCTCATCGCGTTGAAGATTTACTTGATCAGGTCGAGCTTCCCCGCAGCTACCGCAACCGTTATCCGCACGAGCTCTCAGGTGGTCAGCGCCAGCGCGTAGGTATTGCGCGAGCACTTGCTCTTACTCCAGATCTGCTGATTGCAGATGAACCAACATCGGCGTTGGATGTATCGGTACAGGCGCGTTTCTTGGATCTCTTGCAAGAACTACAGGGCAAGCTCAACTTTGCCTGTCTCTTTATCTCTCACGATTTAGCGGTCGTTGACATCTTGGCGCACCGCATTGCTGTGATGCAAAACGGTGAACTCGTTGAAGTGGGCGATCGCGATCAGATCTTGCAGCACCCAAAGAGTGAGTACACCCGTCGCTTGATCTCAGCGATTCCAGTTCCAGATCCTGCCGAACAGCGTATTCGCCGTGAAGCTCGCCTGGCAGCTAAGTAATTCACTACCTACTTAACTAGCTAATTAATCGCGCGCCTGACCAGAGAGGTGTTTGTAGCGTCCCATAAATTCGGCCTTGAGCTCTGGATAATCTCCGGCAATCAGCGCTGCACGCATCTGATCTACTAGGCGCACAATAAATCGTTCATTGTGAATTGTGGCAAGGGTTGCGGCGTTGATTTCTTTGCCTCTAAATAAATGATGAACATAAGCTTTGGTGTAATGGGTGCAGGTGTAGCAATCACATTCGCTATCGATCGGTTCAAAGGCTCTGCGATAGGCGGCGTTAGATAAATTAAAGCGACCCTCCATCGTGTAGACCGCCGATGTGCGGGCGATGCGAGAGGCCAGAACGCAGTCGAAGGTATCGATGCCGTTATCGACTCCGACAAAGAGATCTTCGGGGGCTCCAATGCCAAGTAAATGGCGGGGTTTTTCTTCCGGCAAGATTTCGTTCATCCAGGTCAGGATCGTTCCTAGTGTTTTCTTATCGAGTGCCCCGCCTAATCCAAAACCATCAAAGGCGATTGGGTTCTCGGGATCACTGGAACGAAGAGCTGCCATATCCGTTGCCGCTTTTTTGCGTAGATCTTCGTACTGTGCGCCTTGAATTACCCCGTAAAGGGCCTGATATGGCTTCTCAGAGCGTTCTAAGGTCAATTTCTGATGCTTATCCAGACAGCGAATTCCCCACGCCCGTGTGCGTTCTAGCGCCTTCTCTTGGTATTTACGGGTGTTATGCAAGGTGGTGCATTCATCAAAGGCGAAGATGATGTCTGCGCCAATCTGGTGCTGCACGCGCATCGATACTTCAGGGGTAAAGCGGTGCATGCTGCCATCGATATGAGATTTAAAGGTCACGCCATCATCATCGACATGGGCCAGCCGCTCTTTATTTCCAGCTACCACCTCATCTGATCTAAAGGTTTGGGCATCCATCGCCAACACCTTTTTAAAGCCGACGCCAAGTGAGAGAACTTGAAAGCCGCCGCTATCGGTAAAGGTCGGCCCGGGCCAATTCATAAATCGTGAAAGACCACCAGCTTCATCGAGGATGTCAGAGCCGGGTTGCAAGTACAGGTGATAGGCGTTGGCCAGAAGTGCCTGCGCCCCCAGTTCCTTCATCGTTTCAGGAAGAACACTTTTCACCGTTGCTTTAGTGCCCACCGGAATAAATGCTGGGGTTGCTACTTCACCATGAGGAGTTGAGATTGTGCCAGCGCGGGCGAGTGAATTCTCTAGCGCGTGGTTTATCTCAAAAGAGAAACCGTTACCAGATGGCAACGCGTTGATCCTCATCTAACCAGAGCGCATCACTTTTTGTAATGCCAAAGGTTGTGTAGAAGGCTGGGATATTGCGAACGATTTGGTTGCAACGAAATTCCGCAGGTGAATGCGGATCAGTTGCAATGCGTCGACGCATCTCTTCGGGGCGTACTTTGCCGCGCCAGGCTTGTGCCCAAGCAAGGAAGAGGCGTTGATAGCCATTCATTCCATCAATGACCGGCGAATCTTTACCATCAAGTGCGATCTCATATGCCTTCAAGGCGATAGAGAGACCACCGAGATCACCAATGTTTTCACCAACGGTCAGTGCGCCGTTTACCGTGATATCAGGAGTCTCTTCTGGAACCAGGGCGTTGTACTGGGCGATCAAAACGTTGGCCCGCTTTTCGAATTCGGCGCGATCAACATCAACCCACCAATCGACCATGTTGCCATCGCCATCGAATTTAGATCCTTGGTCATCAAAGCCATGGCCGATTTCGTGGCCAATAACAGCGCCAATGGCTCCGTAATTTGCCGCATCATCAATATCAAGGCCAAAGAAAGGCGGCTGCAAAATTGCTGCCGGAAAGACGATCTCATTTCCGAGCGGGTTGTAATAGGCGTTGACCGTTTGTGGGGTCATATGCCATTCGTCGCGATCAACTGGCTTACCAATCTTGGCCAAGGCAAAGTCGCGTTCGAATTTAGTGACGCGGGCTAGGTTGCCAAAGAGGTCATCGGATGTGATTGCCAGGGCCGAGTAATCGCGCCACTTATCTGGATAGCCAATCTTGGGACGGAACTTTTCCAGTTTAACAATCGCTTTGGTCTTGGTCTCTTGGCTCATCCATTCCAGGTCATTGATACTGCGGCGATATGCCTCGATCAGATTTGCAACAAGGCCTTCCATCCGTGCTTTGGCAGCTGGTGGGAAATGGCGCTCCACATAAATTTTGCCGATCGCTTCTCCGAGGCTGCCTTCCACAAGTGCAACGCCGCGCTTCCAGCGCTCGCGTAATTGTGGGGTGCCAGATAGCGTCGTGCCATAGAAGGCGAAGTTCTGATCCACAATCTCGCTACTTAAATATGATGCGCTACCGGTGATGACATGCCAGGAAAGCCAGGACTTCCACGCCGACTTCATCGCCGCATCACTTTCAAAGGCTGCAACCAGCGGTGAGACTCCTTCGAAAAATGAAGGCTGGCCAATGACTACGTGATCAAAAGCTACGGCAGGGACTTCACCGGCCTTGATCCAGAGCGACCAATTCAAGGCAGGGGAGAGAGCCATCAATTCACTGCCCGTCATCTTGTTATAGGTAAGGCTGGCATCGCGGTTTCGAACCTGATCCCAATGAAGGGCAGCGATTTTGGTCTCTAGTTCAAATATTTCGCGCGCCTTTGTCGCACCATCTGCAATTCCAAATAGAGTAAACATCTTCTCGACATGGGCCACAAATGCCACTCGAATGTTTTCGTACTGCTCTTCTTTGTAATAGCTCTCATCCGGTAGCGATAATCCGCCTTGGTGGATATACAAAATATTGGCCGATGAATCCATCATGTCGGGATAGATCGCGGTCTCGGTAATGCCGCTGGTACCGCGGGCTTCTAGCCATGACATGGTTGAGATGAAATCATCCAATGAATTAATGGCATCGACCTTCGCCAGATCTGCGGCGATGGGGGTTGCACCTAACTTTTCAATCTGCGCTTCATCCATAAAAGAGGCATAGAGATCAGTGATCTTCTGCGCCTCAGGACTCCCAGATGCACTTTCGATAATGGCGCGGACCTGAGCTTCGGCCTCATTGCGCAAGACCATAAAAGCGCCATCGGTGGCACGGTCTTCCGGGATTACGCTCTCTTTGAGCCACTTGCCATTGAAGTGGCGGAAGAGGTCATCTTGTAGGCGCACGGTGGGGTCGATGGATGTGGTGTCGATTCCGCTCTTGAGCTCTGACATGATTGCTAGTTCTCCTTCAAATCAAGTAGTTGAATATTCAACTGCAGGCCTATCATTGGCCTATGGCACGAGAAAACGCTACCCCACCACGTTGGTTAAACCCAATGGAGATGGCTGCTTGGCGTCGATACATTGTTGCCAGCCGCCGCCTGCTTGAAGCCCTCGATGCTGATTTGGCAGACCACGAACTTTCCATGCCCGACTACGAGATTTTGGCCCAGCTCAGCGATGCCCCTGATCGCAGAATGCGCATGAGCGAATTGGCCGATGTGGCGATGCTCTCGCGCTCGCGTTTATCCCACCGGATGAAGGTGATGGAGAAAGCGGGATGGGTTCGCCGGGAAGCATGCCCGATTGATAAGCGCGGATTTTTTGCGGTGATGACCCCCAAGGGATGGAAGGCGATTGAAGCCGCAGCCCCTGACCATGTCGAAAGCGTGCGCCAACGTTTTGTTGATCTGTTAAGTAAAGATGATCAGAAAGTTTTGGCAGAAATCTTTTCTCGCGTCACAGCTGAACTTCGAAAAAATCCATTGGATTAAATAAAAAACCCCCGACCGTGAGGCCGGGGGTTTTTTATAAGTAATAAATTACTTTGCTGCTGCCTTCTTACGACGGCGCTTCTTTGGAGCTGCTGGTGCTGCTGCCTTCTTGCGACGCTTTGGAGCTGCCTTCTTAGCTGCTGCCTTCTTGCGACGCTTTGGAGCTGCCTTCTTAGCTGCTGCCTTCTTGCGACGCTTCTTTGGAGCTGCTGGTGCAGCTGCCTTCTTGCGGCGCTTCTTTGGAGCTGCTGGTGCAGCTGCCTTCTTGCGGCGCTTCTTTGGAGCAGTTTTCTTTGCTGCGGCCACGTTAATCTCCTATCGGAATGGTTCGGATCCGTCACCCAAACCTGTTGCGTAGATAAGTGTGACGGAAATGCGGAAGTTTCGCTAGTACATAACGAGAAAAAACCGAGTGCGTGTCGCAGATTTATTTTTCCGATTTCATATGCATATTTGGAAAAAAATGGAAAATATTTTGAAAAAATTACTTACGAATTGGTATTTTCGGGAGAATTTTCCCGTTCAGCCCGTCTTTTTCGCTCCGCGACGGCATATTCGTTAGTTTCGGCATCATATTTCCGTAATTTGGGCAGGAAAATCGCCAAAATCCCGACGAAAATGACGCAGGCAATACCGCCGGAAGTTACCGAAATAGTCAACGTAGTAGCACCTGCCATTGATGCCGCCCTGAGTTGTCCGACCAGCGGCCCCACAGTGTAGGAAAGTAATTCGATTCCTGCCAAACGTCCTCGCAGATGATCTGGGATTGTCTGATTCCAGATTGCATGGCGAAATAAAACACTGACCATGTCAGATGCCCCGGCGGCGGCAAGAAAGAACAGGACCACATAGAGATAGTCGGTAGCCCCGGCCAGTGCAATCGATGCACCCCACCCGGCCGCTGCCCACATAAATGCCCGGCCATGAAAACGATACGTTTTTGTCCACCCACTTGTCAGAGTGACTATGAGTGCGCCGATTGTTCCGGCCGAATAAAAGAGTCCGAGCGCCCAAGGCGCCTTTACTTGATCAACCCAGAACGGAAAGAGTGCAATCGGCATTGCCAGAAACATTGCTGCTAGATCGACGATGTATGTTCCCTTTAAATCTTGGCGACTTCGGGCATATGCCACACCCTCCCAAAGTGCTGCCAGGGATGGCTTTTCGGCCTCATGCGAAGGTGGCACTTTCTTTACACGAATCAGAATTGCAAGTGAGATGATGTAGCTCACGAGATCAACTGCGAATGCTGTTGAGACTCCATATGTTGCGATCAAAACTCCGCCGATGGTGGGCCCGACGATGATTCCAAATTGACGGCGAAGGCTCATCAGTGCGCCGGCGCTGAGAATATCTTTATGAGCAACAACTCTGGGCAGGATCGCATCAGCACTTGGTCCGTGCAGACCATTGACGGCGGCAAATGCGGCACCGACGATGTAGATGATGTAGAGCTTGGGTTCAGGCGATAAGGCGTTGAGTAAGAGGATCAGAGAAAGAATGGCTGCTGCGGCCTCTGTCAGCCAGATCATCTTCTTGCGATCGACGACATCGGCCAAGACCCCGCCGTAGAGACCGAAAATAATCAGCGGGACCAGTTCGACCAATCCACTGATGCCGACGGCTAGGTAGGAGTTGGTCAGCTCCTTTACCTGAAAGGGAATTGCGACATATGTGATCATCGAACCGAGGTTTGAGATCAGCCCCGATGTCCATAAGTATCTAAAGTCGCGATACTTTCGAAATGGCGTGAGATCGATCGCCATATTCTTCATCTGATGATCTTATGCGCCACCCATCGATAGCTGTCTAGTGAAAACTCTGATCTTCGGTGGGAAAAGATCCGCTTCGAACATCGTCGGCGAATTCGCGGGCCGCCCCCAAAATGTCACCACGTAGATTGCGGTAGGCCTTCGCTAATTTTGGTGCGTTTTTGGTGAGCCCCACTAAGTCAGTCCAGACAAGGACTTGGGCATCACAATTCACGCCGGCACCGATGCCGACCGTGGGAATTGATAGCGCTGCAGTAATTCTCGCCGCCAACTCAGCTGGAACTAGCTCTAGAACGATGGCAAAGGCCCCGGCTTTTTCCAGAGCGAGTGCTGCCTCAAGAATGGCATCGCCATCAGCGCGACCCTGAACTCGGTAGCCGCCCAGTTGATGAAGTGATTGGGGAGTTAAACCCAGGTGGCCCATCACCGGAATTCCAGAAGATGTTAATTTTGCAACTGTTGCTAGATGCGCACCTTCTAATTTCACCGCCATCGCGCCCGCTTCTTTAAAAAAGCGAAGCGATGTTTCCAGGGCCTGCTCTGGCGAAATCTCATAACTGCCAAAAGGAAGATCGGCCACAACCATTGCGCGGGATGATCCACGGACCACGGCGCGGACCAGTGGGATTAACTCATCGACTGTTACCGGAATCGTGTTCTCTTCACCAAGGAAATTGTTACCGGCTGAATCGCCCACGAGCAGAACGGGGATTTCGGCCTCATCAAAAATTGCTGCTGTCATCTGTTCATAGGATGTGAGCATCGCCCATTTTTCGCCGGCGACTTTGGCGGCTTTGAGATCGACGATGGTGACTCTGCGATGGCGTGCTCCGCCATAAAGGGATGTAGACATAAGTATTTCTCCTTACCTCAAAGCTTGCGGCGCAAGTCTCTGGGTTATCCCGGTCTGGGTTCAGTTAAAAGGGTAGTGCAAGTAGGCTTATCTTATGAAGTCAGCAGGTACCGGCCGCGGCGATCACCGCCTGCGCATTGCCCTGGCTCAGATCAATCCCACGGTGGGCGATCTGCCCGGAAATAGCGCTGAGGTGCTTCGCGCTGTCTCAGCGGCAGCCGATGGTGGTGCGCATCTGGTCGTCTTTCCGGAAATGTTTTTGACCGGGTACCCCATTGAAGATTTAGCTCTGCGCGCATCTTTTCGTCACGCCAGCAAAGAAGCGATCACTGATCTAGCCCGCGCGATAGCCGAGCAGGGCCAAGGCGATCTCGTTGCAATAGTTGGGTATCTGGATCAGGCACCAAATGGGGGGCCACAAAATGTTGCTGCCGTTATTCATGGCGGTCAGGTAAAGGCTCGCTACATCAAAACTCATCTACCGAACTTTGGCGTCTTTGATGAGTATCGAAATTTTGTTCCGGGAGATCAGACCCTGGTGGTTCGAATTCACGGTGTCGATGTGGGCATATTGATCTGCCAAGACATCTGGCATGAAGATGGTGTGCTCACGAAATTAGCAGCGCGCTCGCCTGGACTCGTTGTTGTTCCAAATGGTTCTCCTTATGAACGCAATAAAGATGACATTCGCTTAGCCCTCGTTGAAAAAGAAGCACGCCGTATGGGCGCTCCATTTGTGTACGTCAACATGATCGGCGGCCAAGATGATTTGGTCTTTGATGGCGACTCCATGGTGGTCGATGGCCAAGGCAAACTCATTGCGCGCAGCCCACAATGTGAAGATGGCTTGATGCTGGTGGATCTAGATCTTGTTGGTAACTCAAGTAAGCCAGATGTCATTATTAGTGACGATGTCATCGCGCAGACCACCCCGTTGGTTACAGCAATCGCCGAACGTAGATCGATAGAAGAAGAGATCTGGAAAGCGCTCGTAATGGGTCTTCGCGACTATGTCGAAAAGAACAAATTTAGAAGCGTGGTGCTGGGCCTTTCTGGCGGAATTGATTCAGCCCTTGTTGCAGCCATTGCAGTTGATGCCCTGGGTGCAAAGCGAGTCAACGGGGTTGCTCTGCCAAGCAAGTATTCATCAGATCATTCAATTGCAGATGCCCAAGAATTAGCCGATAACACCGGGCTGCACTTTCGCATTATTCCGATTGCACCGATGGTCGATGCCTTTACTGACAATGTAGTTCTCAAAGGGTTAGCCGAAGAAAATGTGCAAGCCCGCGTGCGCGGAACAACGTTGATGGGTATCTCCAATCAAGAGGGCCATCTTGTTCTAGCAACCGGCAACAAGTCAGAGCTGGCGGTCGGGTACTCCACTCTCTATGGCGATGCGGTAGGCGGCTTTGCTCCGATTAAAGATATTTACAAGACAGATGTGTGGGCGCTAGCCAGGTGGCGTAATGCCCAAGCGATCGAACATGGTGAAGTCGCGCCGATTCCAGTGCGATCAATTGAGAAAGAGCCGAGCGCCGAACTACGCCCCGATCAGAAAGATTCAGATTCACTTCCTGATTACATTCTGCTTGATCAAATGCTCACCGAATATGTTGATCACGATCGTGGCTATGAAGAACTTATTGCTGCCGGATTTGATCAAGGACTTCTCGCACGGGTGATCGCACTTGTTGATAGCGCTGAATACAAGCGACGCCAATACCCACCTGGCACCAAGGTTTCTTCACGTGCCTTCGGAAAAGATCGTCGCCTGCCTATGACTACACGCTGGCGCGAAGGTAACTAGCCCGCTTTTTGTAACACTGCCGTAATTTTCCCTTGGCATCATGGGGCCATGGCCGAGCAGATGAGCAAGCAACAAGAGTTCGTTCTTCGCACTATTGAAGAGCGCAATATTCGCTTTATCCGATTGTGGTTTAGCGATGTATTGGGAACCCTGAAATCTGTTGCGATCGCTCCCGCCGAACTTGAGAACGCATTTGAAGAAGGTATTGGCTTTGATGGATCTGCCATCGAGGGATTTGCCCGACATACCGAATCAGATATGTTGGCAAAACCAGACCCTTCCACATTTTCGATTTTGCCATGGCGCACAGAAGCACCGGGCGCTGCTCGCATGTTCTGCGACATCACCATGCCCGATGGTTCACCTTCGCATTCT